>Ga0209705_10001045_pt1 | contig 14573 bp, 16 predicted proteins | sample PPLLaktember2015_5_FD_187262 | JGI IMG/M metagenome (GOLD analysis project Ga0209705, IMG submission 187262) | Freshwater sediment microbial communities from Prairie Pothole Lake near Jamestown, North Dakota, USA - PPLs Lake P8 Core (1) Depth... | ecosystem: Environmental > Aquatic > Freshwater... | reverse complement strand
GACGCTGGCCGTGACGCGAGCGCTGGCCGGATTTCTTCGGCGTGAATTTCGGCAGGCCGGTGTGCTGCGTGGCAAAGCGTTTGCCGCCGCGATGTCCTTCATGCACCTGGCCGGTCCCGGCCGGCTGGTAGGTTGGAATGAGCTGGTGCTTGCCCGAACCGATCAGGTCGGACCGGCCCATGCGCCGCAGCGCGGCGCGCAGCATCGGCCAGTTGTTGGCGTCGTGGTAGCGCAGGAAGGCCTTGTGCAGGCGGCGCTGCTTCAGTCCCTTCGGGATGTACACGCCCTCGCTCTTGGCCGTCACCTTGCGCAGCGGGTTCTTGCCGGAGTGGTACATGGCGGTCGCGGTCGCCATCGGGCTCGGCAGGAAGGCCTGCACCTGGTCGGCGCGGAAACCGTTCTGCTTCAGCCACAGGGCGAGTTCCAGCATGTCCTCGTCGGTGGTGCCCGGATGCGCCGCGATGAAATAGGGAATCAGGTACTGCTCCTTGCCCGCCTCCCGGGAATACTTGTCGAACAGCTCCTTGAACTTGTAGTACGCCCCCATCCCCGGCTTCATCATCTTGGTCAGCGGGCCCTCGCGTGAATGCTCGGGCGCGATCTTGAGATAACCGCCGACGTGGTGTTGCACCAGTTCTTTCACGTATGCCGGCGACTGAACCGCAAGGTCGTAGCGCACGCCGGAGCCGATCAGCACCTTCTTGATGCCCGGCAGCTCGCGTGCCCGCTTGTACAAATGAACCAGCGGGGCATGATCGGTAATCAGGTTCTGGCATATGTCGGGGTACACGCATGAGGGCTTGCGGCAGGCGGATTCGATGTCCTTGCTCTTGCAGTGCAGCCGGTACATGTTGGCCGTCGGACCGCCGAGGTCGGAGATCACGCCGGTGAAGCCCGGCACGGTGTCGCGGATGGTTTCGATCTCGCGGATGATCGACTCCTCCGAGCGGTTCTGGATGATGCGCCCCTCGTGCTCGGTGATGGAGCAGAAGGTGCAGCCGCCGAAACAGCCGCGCTGGATGGCGATGGAAAAACGGATCATCTCGTAGGCCGGGATCTTGGCCTTGCCGTAGGCCGGGTGCGGCTGGCGCCGGTACGGCAGCTCGTAGATGCCGTCCATTTCCTTGGTTGTGAGCGGCAACGGCGGCGGGTTGAGCCACACGTCGCGGTCGCCGTGGCGCTGCACCAGGGCGCGCGCGTTGCCGGGGTTGGTTTCGAGATGCATCACGCGCGAGGCGTGGGCATACAGGATGTGATCATTGACCACCGCTTCGAACGCCGGCAGCCGGACCACGGTTTTCTCGCGGTCCAGCTTCAGTGCGCGCTTGTGCAACTGAACCACATTAAAAGGAGATCCCCTCTCCCCTCCGGGGAGGTGAGGCGGAGGTGTCGCGAATGTCCGGTGGACATTCGCGCCGCCGAACGGGTGCACGTGATTTTCGTACACCCCGGCGGGAACAACTGGGAGAGGGGGCGCGCGCATTTCTTCTTCTGTCGCATACGGATTCACCGGCGGGTTCAGCGCGCCGGGCGTATCCAGATGCGTGGAATCCAGCTCGCTCCAGCCTTCCGGCAGGCCGCTGCGAACGAAGGCCGTGCCACGGATATCGGTGATATTCTGAATCGGCTCCTTGGCCGCGAGGCGGTGCGCGATTTCGACCACCTGGCGCTCGGCATTGCCGTACACCAGCAGGTCGGCCTTGGCATCCAGCAGGATCGAGCGGCGCACCTTGTCGGACCAGTAGTCGTAATGCGCGATGCGCCGCAGGCTGGCCTCGATGCCGCCGACAATAATAGGTACGTCGCCATAGGCCTCGCGCGCCCGCTGGGCGTACACGATCACCGAACGGTCCGGGCGCTTGCCACCCTCCGCGCCCGGGGTGTAGGCGTCGTCCGAGCGGATCTTGCGGTCGGCGGTGTAGCGGTTGACCATGGAATCCATGTTGCCGGCGCTGATGCCGAAATAAAGATTGGGCCGGCCCAGGGCCTTGAACGCCTCGGTACTCTTCCAATCAGGCTGGGCAATAATCCCGACGCGGAAACCCTGCGCCTCGAGCACGCGCCCGACGATGGCCATGCCGAAGCTCGGCAGGTCCACGTAGGCGTCGCCGGTAACTAATATGATGTCGCAGGAATCCCAGCCGAGCTCGTCCATCTCCGCGCGCGACATGGGCAGGAACGGCGCCGGACCGAAGCGCTTGGCCCAGTACTTGCGGTAGGAAAAAATATCACGCGCGGTTTGCATGGGAACTGGGGTGGCGCCAAAGCGCCGTATCAAGGCAGGGGGCGCAGTCTACCCGTGAATCGGAGCGAATTCTACCGGGCGGCTTGGCTTGGCGGTCACAAGGCGTAATATTGGCGGACAGGGAACACGAACCACGCTAAGGAGGTTCTCCATGCCCTATTCATACGAAACCATCAAGTGCATTTCGCTCAAGCCGCAGTCGACGGTGGGGCATCCGACCGCACCGCCGGAGATGGTGAAGCTCGACAGTCCCGCGGCGGCGGTGATGACCAGCTTCAAGACGGTGCACCCGATCACCACGATCCCCGAGGTTCCCATCGACGTGGCCCTCAAGAAAATGAAAACCGCCGGCGTGCGGTTGCTGTTCGTGATGAATAATGCCGACCAGATCATCGGCCTCGTTACCGCGAAGGACATCATGGGCGAGCGGCCGATCCAGATCACCCGGCAGATGCGGGTGCCGCGCGCCGACATCACCGTGGCGGCGGTGATGACGCCGCAACCGGATATCTGCGCGCTCGATGCGCTGGCCGTGCGCGACGCGCGGGTGGGCGATATCGTCGAGACCCTGAACGCCCAGAATCGCCAGCACGCGCTGGTGGTGGAGACCGACAAGGACACGCAATCACAACGCGTGATCGGCATGTTCTCCACCAGCCAGATCAGCAAGCTCCTGGGTTACAACGTGACGCCCGAGGTGAGCCCCGCCGGCTCGCTGGCCGCACTGGTGGAGCAGATCGCCTAGCGTGAGTTATAGGGTATAGACCGCGTTTCCTGATCCAGCCGGCAATTAACCGTGGTCTGTCCCCTAATTATTCATTACTATTATTCCTGCTCCCTACGAGCTAGTTGAGCCTGACCTCACGCCCCCGATTCCAGGGCATGTACTTCAGTACAAGGGCGATGCTGCAACGCTCGAACAAGACCACCATGACCGTTCCCAACAGAAGAAGTATGTAGATATACAACCGCACTTCGGGCCAAAACCCGAAGAGGGTAAAGGCAAAATAGACAACCCGAATCTGGACCGGAAATGCGGCCAGGCTTTTCTCTTGCGCCAGAAAGAAAATAACCTGCACCGCGCTAATACCCATCACAACGTAATAGCCGGGGTTCCAGCCTGCGATCGCCGCAACAATGAAAGCCAACGTTACAGCCCAAAACCACCAACGAATGTCTGTAGCATTAATCTTGAGTTCCATGTTCCCTCCCAGATACAGATGCTGAAGTTAGGCCAGATTGCTGACGCCCAAACGCTGCAGGGGGAATGCGGAAAAGATATACAGATATACAAAATGGGTCGTTGATATCCGTCAAAATATTGGTGATAAATTTTCCAGTGAGGGTCGGCAAACCGAAATTCAGGCCTCGACACTACCAGAGGCAGCGACTACACGGATCGGAGTGATTAATAAAAAATCACTCCGATCCGTTTACCTCGCCAGGCTGGCGAGGATTAAACTTTGGTTAACGTTCCACTCGTGGATGAGTCTTGTACCACGATAAAGCCGCCTCCAGCCGGTCATTTCCCCAGAACAGCTCAGGGCCGACGATGAACGTCGGCGCCCCGAAGATCCCGAGCGCCACGGCACGCTCGGTCTGGGCGCGGAGTTTTTCCTTGCTCTCGGGTGACTGCGCTTGCTGGATCAGGGCGGCGCCGGGTTGGCCCAGCCTATCGAGATAACTCTCCAGCAACGCGGCATTCGAAATATCGAGATCCTCGGCGAAATTTGCCCGGTACACGCAGCGCACAAACTCCGGCACCCAGGGCTTCCCTTCAAACCAGCAGGCAATGCGCGCCGCGAGCAGTCCGTTGCGCGGGAACTGCGAGGGGCGGTGGAACGGGATCGACAACCCCGCGCAGATGCGCTCCAGGTCGCGCCACATGTAGCGTCCTTTTACAGGCTGGAGATTGAAGGGGGAATCGCTCCAGCCCAGCGTGCGGAAAATCGGGCCCAGCATAAACGGCTTCCAGACAATGGGCACGCCTTGCGATTTGGCGAGCGCCTCGATGCGCAATGCGGCAGGATAAGAATACGTGCTTCCGAATTCGAACCAGAACTCCATGGCCATCGAAACCCTCCCCACTGTTCAACGGCTTGCCCCGGTCCGAATACTAATTCGGAGTGATTAATAAACCCAAATTCTTTTCACCGTATACCTTCCCTGGCGGCGAGAACGCGCTGCCCGGGCCGATGACGGCGTAAACCAGCGGGATCCGAAGGCGAATAGCCGCCCGTGACCGTGCATTATCCTTGCGAAGCCAGCGAAATTAACGTTTATTCATCCAAAATCCCAGTATTGGCATGGTTGTAATGGCAACATTTCGACTGTTATGCTTTCGCCGTCATCGCAAAAAGAACTGCCTCATACCGGCGCAGGGCAGCACCAAAATTTAGTCGTAGACAGTAAGAGGATATTCTAATGTTTATGAGCAATCCCTTTGCCGAACTTTCAGCACAAATACCCGTTGCCGTCATGCAAGGGTATATCATTTTGATGGTCCTGCTGGTGGTAGGCGGAACCATACTCGACATGATGCACAAGAAGAGCGCGAAATACTTTTTCCTGAATGCGAAAAAAGAAAAACAGAACGCAAAACGCACGGTTGGCGCTGGGGAGAAACTTGTTATTGCAACGACGGTATTGGCGAATGAAGTACTGACTTCCGGTGAATTCTGCAATGTAAGACGCAGACTTTCCCACCTGCTGACCATGTGGGGCTTCATTCTTTTCGTCGCGACGACCGCAATCCTGATTTTCGGTTATCCAACCTCCACCACTCCGGCACCGACCATCCTGCCGCAACTCTGGCATATCGGCGCGCTAATGCTCGCCGTGGGTGGATACTGGTTCTGGTTCTTCATTCGGGTTGACGTCTCAGCGGAAGGTCTGACCTGGTGGCGCCTGGAGCGAGCGGATCTGTTTATCCTTTCCCTGCTCGCGACCGCAACCTTCGCGCTGCTCTGGTCCTTTACGGAATACAACGGCTACGCTGGCTGGTCGACCCTGTTTTTAATCTTGTTCGCCGTCTCCGGCGTCGTGCTGTTCGGTGGCGTGTATTGGTCCAAGTTTGCCCATATGTTCTTCAAGCCGGCTGCCGCTTATCAGAAGCGTACTACCCGAGCCGATGGCTCAAGAGAAGATATGCCCGCTGATTACGATCTGACGGATCCTGAAGTACAGAAAAGATTCCCGGATCTCCCGGAATATCTGGGTAAAAACCCACCAAATATGGGGCTTGGTATCCGACGCGAAAAGCCGAGCCACTATTAAACGATTATTCAACTATTGCGATAAGAGAGAGAACATCATGCCAACTTTTGTATACATGACTCGTTGTGATGGTTGTGGGCAGTGCGTGGATATTTGCCCATCAGACATCATGCACATCGACAAGTCGCTTCGACGTGCCTACAACATTGAGCCCAACATGTGTTGGGAGTGTTATTCCTGCGTAAAGGCCTGCCCGCACGACGCTATCGACGTTCGCGGTTATGCTGATTTTGCCCCATTGGGTCACTCAGTGCGTGTGAAGCGTGATGAAAAAAAAGGAATCATTGCATGGCGCATCAAGTTCCGTAACGGCAAAAAAGACATGGAGCTTGTAGCCCCTATCACGACCAAGCCTTGGGGCACTGCGTTTCCCAAGCTGGCTGAAGAACCGGCACCCAGCAAGCAAATGCGTGACAGCCAACTGTTGTTTAAGGAGCCCAAGTACATCCGCCTGGATGACGGAGATTTACGTTCGCTTAAAACAGCTGGTTTGAAGCTTAAAGAAGGGGTGTACTACTAATGGGCTACAAGACAATTATTGAAGACGACATCGATGTTCTGGTCGTCGGTGCAGGCCTCGGTGGTACCGGCGCAGCGTTTGAAGCAAGATATTGGGGCCAGAACAAGAAGATTGTTATTGCCGAGAAGGCCAATATCGACCGCTCCGGTGCGGTAGCCCAGGGTCTCTACGCCATTAACTGTTACATGGGTACCCGTTTCGGCGAGAACAACCCCGAAGATCACGTACGTTATGCGCGCATCGACCTCATGGGTATGGTGCGTGAAGATCTGGCATTCGATATGGCGCGTCACGTGGACTCCAGCGTGCACCTGTTCGAGGAATGGGGTCTGCCGATCATGCGAAACAAGAAGACGGGCACCTATCAGCGTGAAGGACGCTGGCAGATCATGATTCACGGTGAATCCTACAAGCCTATCGTTGCCGAGGCGGCGAAGAAATCCGCCGACAAGGTATACAACCGTATTTGTGTTACTCACCTGCTGCTGGACGAGGCCAAGGAAAACCGCATTGCCGGCGCCGTGGGTTTCAACGTGCGTACCGGTAACTACCACGTATTCAAATCCAAGACCGTTATCTGTGGCGCCGGTGGCGCCTCCAACATCTTCAAGCCGCGTTCCGTGGGTGAAGGTGCCGGTCGCGTCTGGTACGCACCGTGGTCATCCGGTTCGGCGTATGGCCTCATGATCGATGCCGGTGCGAAAATGACCCAGATGGAAAACCGTATCGTACTGGCCCGATTCAAGGACGGTTACGGTCCGGTGGGCGCCTACTTCCTGCACCTCAAGACCTATACACAAAATGGTCTGGGTGAAGAGTACGAGTCCAAATGGTTCCCGGAACTGCAAAAAATGGTAGGTAAAGAATATCTGGATCCAGAGCTTGCTCACCGTACCCATCGACCCATCCCGACCTGCTTGCGCAACCATGCGTTAATCAATGAGGTCAATGCCGGTCGTGGTCCGATCCACATGGTGACCATGGAGGCCTTCAAGGATCCTCATCTGGAAGAGATCGGCTGGCACAACTTCCTGGGCATGACCGTTGGTCAGGCCGTGCTTTGGGCCGCTACCAACGTAGATCCCAAGTACGAGAACCCCGAGCTGACGACCTCCGAGCCTTACGTTATGGGATCGCATGCTACCGGTTGCGGCGGTTGGGCCTCCGGTCCGGAAGACCTGTCCCCTCCGGAGTACTTCTGGGGCTACAACCGTATGATGACCGTTGAAGGTCTGTTCGGTGCCGGTGACGCTGTCGGTTGTACACCGCACGCCTTTTCATCCGGTTCCTTCACCGAGGGTCGTCTGGCCGCCAAGGCCGCTTGCAAGTACATCGATGACGGTAAGGCCAACGGCATTGTAGTCTCTGATAAGCAAATTAATGACCTGAAAGAGAAGATCTACAAGCCGCTGGAGACTTACAGGATTTACAGCAACGAAGTGGTTGCCGGTAGCGTTAACCCCAATTTTATCAACCCGAGACAGGGTCTGGATCGTCTGCAAAAACTGATGGACGAGTACTGTGGTGGTTTTGGCGTGAACTACATGACCAACGGAAATCTCCTCAAAATCGGCATGAAAAAGCTGAACTGGCTTGTGGAAGATTTCGAGAAAATTGCCGCCCAAGACATACACGAGCTGTTACGTGCCTGGGAGCTATACCATCGTATTCGGACCTCCGAGTGCGTGTTCCAGCATACGCTGTTCCGTGAAGAAACTCGCTGGCCGGGTTACTACTACCGCGGCGACTTCATGAAGCTGGATGATAAAAACTGGCACTGCCTGACTGTTTCTCGCCGTGACCGCAAGACCGGTGAATACACGATGGAGAAAGCGCCGCTTTATCATTTGGTGGAAGACAAAGACGAAACTGCAAAAGCCAGCTAAAGCCACAACGGCGTTTGGCCTGAACGAAAGTCCAGGCCAAACCGCCTTATTTCAAAAGCCATCAAGTTCATTTGCTGGCTTTTTTTATTCTTCGTTGTTTTGATGGAAAGTATGAAAAAGATTTTTGAAATGTCCGATGAGGAGCTGTTTGAGATTGCCAATCCCATGTGGAGCGATCTCGTGAAGTACTCCAATGAAGAAAATTACGGCGCCTTTACCCGGAATTTTTCATCCGCGTTCATGCAAGGCGCCAATGAAATTGAAATTGGCAAACAGTTTGCCCGGGCCAAACTGACCAAGAACCTGTCTGAGGAGATTATCAATCTCGGAACCATCCGTCGTGGCGAGTACGTCACCGTGCTGTACAAGCAAAAAAACAAAAAGCTGGAGGGCGAATGGCTCGGCCGGCTGGTGCTGGGTTACGAGAAAGATAAACTTAAAATCTTTGGCGCTACACTTTTTTGATTGACTATGTCCGACACTATAGAAGATTTCAAGTTTGTTGAGTTGAACTACCGCGTCGTCGATGTAAAAACCGGCGATATTCTAAGAACGGTGGAATATCCCCTGGGCTATGTGCATGGCGTCAATGACGTCCTGTCCGAACAGGTCCAGGAACAACTCAAGGGAAAAAAGGTCGGTGATACCATCGACATCCTCATTGACGTGGATAAGGTATACGGTCCGCGCGACGAATCGCTGGTGTTTACCGATCATATCGACAATGTCCCGGAGGAATATCGGGAAGTGGGTCTGACCATCACCACGGTAAATGAAAAAGGCGAGACAAAAAACTTTATCGTTACCCGAGTGGACGACAAGACCGTGACCGTGGATGGCAATAATCCGCTTTGCGGTCGTGATGTGATGTTCACCATTGAAGTGCTGACGGTGCGTGATGCCACGGACGAGGAAATCGATTCCGGCAGCGCCGTCGGTGCCAATCCGGATATCAATGAAATACTCCAATAATTATGTATTCTATCCAGACAACCAGCAGCTGGAAAAGGCACTGCAACACTTTGTCGGCAAGCTGGTTGACCCCGATCCTGAACACATCAGGCCCGATACTCAGGTAACCGAGCCCGATAACTTCATCCACACCCGGGGAAATTTCGAGCAGCACCTTTATCGCGCCACCCTGCTCGATCCGGCGCGCGAGGTATTCGAACAAGAACTGACCGAAGACTACCGACAACAAGCGCCTCTGGAGTGGGCTCAGACACAGAACCATCTCGGCAATATTCTGGCGGCCCGGGGGCAACAGCTGAGCGACGAGGCCCTGTATCGCAAGGCCATGGCAACCTTTGAAAGTGCGCTGGAAGTGCTGAGCCAAAAAGAAACACCAACCGACTGGGCCATCACCCAGTGCAACCTCGGTGCGGCCGCCCAGGCCGTCGGCCGGCAGGAAAGCGACTCGAAATCACTGAAGCAGGCCGTTGACGCCTACACCAATGCCCTGCTGGTATGGACCCGGGACGAAACACCGGAGGAATGGGCCCGTACCATGCATCAGCTGGGTAACTCATTCCATGCCCATGGTTTACTGTTGAAAGGGAATCGAACCTTGCAGAAGTCGGTGGTCGCCCACAAAAACGCCCTGAAAGTATTCAATGCCGATGACCATGCGCTGGAACTGGCGGCGACGCATATGAATTGCGGTGCGGTGCTGCATCACCTGGCTGAATCCGAAGAGAATGCGGATCGCATGGAAGAGGCCATACAATCCTACGAAACCGGGTTGCTGGTATGCACGGAACAGCAATTGCCCATCCACCTCGTGGTTCTGGGTAGAGTCAATATCGCCACGGCGAGAGGCAAACTCGCTGAGTTAAGGAAAGATGCGAGAATCGCCGATGAGACGGCTGATGAATTTGAATTGATTCTTGAGGCCTTTCGTGGTTCTTTCCAGCCCCTGTGTATCAAGCACTGCGAGGCACAGCGAGATCATGCGCGGTCCCTGGTGGAAACGCTCAGTACGAATAATCAGATTATTGCGCCATAGCAGTTTATCGCATAGACCGCAGCTTAAATGCGTTCCGAAAGCCTGTAGTCGATATTAATAAAGGCACCGATTTCGGAGAGAAAGCGGATCGTTCTGGCACCGAAACCGACATCGGGTACGGTTTCATCCTTATCCACCGACAGTACCAGGACCACACCTAACCTAGGTGACAGGTTATGGCTTTTACAGATTTCCAGGATCTTGTCCTTCGCTGGCTCGATTTGCTTGATCAGCTCGTCCGTCAACTTGTAAACGTCGATATCGTCGGTAACCGTCTCGGTCGACAACTCCCAAGAGCTCAGCACCGGCTTGTCCATCTCACTGTTGGCACCGGAAGCATCGATCGAGGTGGGCTGTATACCAAGATGCTGTGTCACGTGGTCGGGATTGAAATGATAGCCCGCCAATGTGAAGTGGGCCCGCGCTTCATTACTTGCCAAAATTTTACCCTCATTATTTGTTTGTGGACATAACAGTTAACAGTAATGCCAGTTGTTACTTGTGTGATTATTCTTAGCTTGTCCGACCAGGCCCGGTTTGTAACCAGCGAAAAGCTGCTCAACCGGGGCCTGGAACTGCTCGCGATGCTGAAGGAGGACCTCAGCCACCTCGGCGCCGAAGACCTGCACCAGCTGCAGCGCGCCTGGGAACTCCATCACCGCGTCTGGACGGCGGAATCCGTCACCCGGCACACGCTGTTTCGGGAGGAAACCCGCTGGCCAGGCTACTATTATCGCGCCGATTATCCGAAGCTCAACGACAACGACTGGCACGTGTTCACCGGCTCACGGTACGATGCGAAGACCGGTGAATGGCACATGGAAAAGCTGCCCGTGCACCACATCATAAAATAAAAGCGTTGATTCAGTGATCCCCGACCATGCCTCAGAGTGATTTTTTATCAATCCCTCTGAAGGGACCGGAGGATCAATAAAAAATCACTCCGGCCCTTTTACCTCATTTAGCGGCTGGTGCGGGCGCGGCTGAATCGGCGGTTTTCGCCGGGTTACCGTCGCTGGAAGCGACCGCGGTGTCTTTACCCGGCAGGCGCGTCAGGATGTTCTCCGCCATGAGCGGCGCCCGGAATCCCAATCCGCCGGGGCCCTGGTTACCGCCGCGATTGGCCCACAGCACATCGCCGGTCGCGCCGTCGATCAGCGCCACCTCGAGCACCGAACCTTCCGCGGCGGGCACGGCCACCATCCCGGTCAGCACGCCCAGCAGGGCGCCGGCCACGATGTCCTTGGTCTGCTGGCCACCCGACTTTTCGAATCCGTTATAGCGCACGTACAACAGCGCTTCCGCGTTCACCAGGCTCGCGACCGGATTCACCACCGGGCCCAGGCTGACACGGTAGTTTTTCGACTCCTCCTCGTTGGTGGGTTTCTCGAACAACTGCTTCGCCGCCTCGTTGTAGGCGGTGCGCACCTGCTGCAGGTCGAAACTCGCGTTCCTGTTTTCCTCTTTTTGCTTGTCCGAGAGCCACGGCCGGAGGGTGTACTGCTTCTTCTTCAGGGCCGTTTCGAGGCCCTCCTGCAGCTCTTGCGTGATGGTCTGCTCCTTGTCGGTCTGGCGCTCGTTGTCTCCGGTGAACACGATGCGGAGATACTCCACATCAGGCGGCAGAATCGCGACGGTTTGCACCTTGCGGGCCGCATTCGCGAAATCCGGATGCTGCCGTATCGGCGTCATCGTGGCGCAACCGCTGACAATGCTGATAACAACGATGAATGCAACGCCGGTCAAGAGTCGATGGATGAATGAATTCATTTGCTGTCGAGCCTCCCAAGAATGTTATTGATGTACGGACGATCGGTGATGTCCTTTGCGTGGGTCAGGTAGTAAGTCAACGACTTGCGCGCCGCCTCTTTTTCTCCTTCCGCGTACGCGACCAACCCCAAGCCGCGGTGAGCGTGCGCAAAGCTTTTGTCGATACCCAGCGATTCCTGATACGCCTGGCGCGCCGATGCCAGCAGCGTTTGCTTTTTGTTGCGGTATTCGGCGACCAGATCATCGTTGTAGGTTTTGTCGTTGATCCAGGCATCCTCGCGCGCCGCGCCGGCCGGATCTTCCGCCATCCGCAGATAGGCTTCGCCGCGGTAGTAGTGCCACCACGGGGACTTCGGGTCCTGGGCGAGCGCGCGTTCCGCCGATTCCACTGCCAGCTGGTACTGCCGGACATTGAGCTTGAGGCGCACGTTCTCGAGCAGCAGCGCGCCGCGGATGGCAAGGTACTTCTCGGCGCCGTTCGGGCTGCCGGCATTGGTCGCCAAGCCGAGGCTGGCGATAATCTCGCGCGTGGCCTGCGCGCGCTGCTGGTTGTCGGGATGGCTGCTGTATACCGAGCCCCATACCGATTCCTTTTGTTTCACTTCCTGGATCAGCTTGAACGTCTGTTCCGCCCCTTCGAGCGGATAGCCGGCGCGCGACATGTACTCCAGCGCCAGACGGTCGGCTTCCGCCTCGCTCTCCCGGCTATGTCCCGCCAGCGAGCCAATGGCAGGAAGATAGGCAATCGAGGTACCAAACAGCAGCAGGTCCGCGACGTTCGCCGCGACGATTGTCGCCCGGCGGTTGCGACTGCTCTGCAGCGAATGGCGCTGCACCACGTGCGCGATTTCGTGACTCAGGACGTGTGCGAGCTGCGCTTCGTTTTCGAGGCGCGCCAGCAGTCCGACGTAGAGATAGATGCTTCCGTTGGGCAAGGCGAACGCGTTGACAACCGGGTCGCGCGCCACATAAAAATGAAAAGGGACCGCATCCGCTGTCCCTGGGGGTATCAGACGCTCGGCGATGCCTCGAATGTAAGCGTTGATCTGCGCGTCCTGCAGCACCACGCCGCGGCTGTGTAGTTCCGCGTCGGCCTTGGCGGCAGTCTGGATCAGTTTTTTCTCGTCTTCGGTCTGACCAAAGGCATGCTCGCTCACGGTAAGAGGCTTGACCGGAGCGGTCACGCAAGCGTTGGTCATGAAGATCAACAGCGCGGCAATGCCGCATCGGAATGAGCGCTGCATTCAAATTCCCCCCTTATTTTTATAGTTTTAGTTTGCCACTAAAGCAACCCGCGCCAAGTGAAGAGGCATGTAACCTGAAAATCACATGCTTTTGGCTGCCGGAACGCTGAGACCCGCAGTCAGGGTAAAGCGCATGGCTTCCTCGAACGACATGTCCACCGGCTGCACCGAGGCGCGCGGGACCAGCACGGTGTAGCCGCCTCCCGCAAATGCAATGTCTTTCAGGCCGCTTTCTTCACCAGCACCTTCACTTTGGGCCGCGCCTGCCGGCTCACCGCCCACAGGTCGTACTGTGCCTGCATGTTCACCCATAGTTCGGGCTCGGTGGCGAAGGCCGAAGCCAGGCGCAGCGCCATATCTGGGGTGACGGGCGCGCGGCCGTTCACGATGGCCGAGACGTGCTTGCGACTGACACCCAGCGCCTTGGCGACCCGGGTCACCGTAATATTCAGAGGCTTCAGGTACAGCTCCCGCAGAATTTCGCCCGGGTGCGCGGGGTTGTGCATGCGCGAAGCCTCCTCAGTGATAGTCGCCATAGTCCACCTCGCAGGCGTGGCCTTCCTCGAAACGGAAGATCACGCGATAGTTTTCATCCACGTCCACCACCCAGCGGCCTTCCGGCTTGCCCTTGAGGGGGTGCAGCCGCAACCCCGGGGCGTCCATCTGCCGTGCCTGGGTGGCGGCGCTGAGCATGGTCAAGATCAGCCGCAGGCGCTTCACGTGCTTGGCCTGGACCTTGCGGGCGTTGCCGGTATGGAACAGGTCCGCCAGGCCCTTGTGCCGGAAGCTCTTGATCATGTATCCGCAAGCGTAACCTATGAGGTAACAGATTGCAACCTTACAGGTTACAGCATTATTTATCCGTCAGCCGCGAAATCCGGAAAATCAGAAATTAAAGAAACCAGGCTCAACTGCTTTTGGAAGAATTAAAGGGACCGGGCTCAATTACTCTACCGGGCTCTGACATGCCCAGCCCGGGGTCGGACCACGGTTTTTTTTAATTACCGAACGCAGCGAAACCGGCGGCATTGGCAGCCAACTGACAGCACCGCCCGAAGCCGTGCACTACTTCTGCACTTCAGTCAGGTAAATCCCGGCCCAGCCGGTTTCCTCGCTGCCCATGCTCGCGTTGATGACGAGCGCATTGCCGCGGAAGCCGTCGCGCTCGATGCCCATCTCCGTGACCGGCAGCACCGCGCCCGTTTCCGAGTCGATCGCCTCGGGGTCGAGCCGCGTTCCGTCCATGCCCGTCTCGGCCAGGGTGCGGAACTGCGCCTGTCCCGGTCCTCGCCTGAGATAAATGCCGTCCACCGGGTTCACGTAGGCGCCGGCCACCACTTCGCCCGTGCGCGCCTTGAAGGCGGCATGGAAATTCGCGTCGTTCAGGTTGCCGTCGACCATCCCGGAGACGGCCGTGAACGCCGCGGAGCGCCAGCGCGCCGGCTCGCCGTCTTCTTCCTCGGTCGTGCCCGGAACGTGACCCGAGAAATTCCAGTACAGGAAGTCGCCGTAGTCCGTCGGCGTCTTGGCGACCACCCGGATTTTCCCGGTCTGGATGTCGGCGACGAAGATGCCCTGATGCACCGGGACCTGCGCGGCAAAACCCCCGGGGTGTTGCTCGTTACAG
>Ga0209705_10001043_pt1 | contig 14616 bp, 11 predicted proteins | sample PPLLaktember2015_5_FD_187262 | JGI IMG/M metagenome (GOLD analysis project Ga0209705, IMG submission 187262) | Freshwater sediment microbial communities from Prairie Pothole Lake near Jamestown, North Dakota, USA - PPLs Lake P8 Core (1) Depth... | ecosystem: Environmental > Aquatic > Freshwater... | reverse complement strand
GATGGTAGTAGACTCCGCCATGACCGACCTCCTTTGTATGCGGCTCTGCCTCTCGTCTCCGCAGGCTGAAGGTAACCCGCGTGAGATGCAAAGCCGAGGTCGGTCTTTCCATATGGTCTAATCCTCCCGCAGCGCCTGCATCACATCAATGCGCGACGCGCGTGCCGCCGGCACGAGCGAGGCCACCAGGGCTGCCGCCACCAGCACGCTGGCCGCAGCCACGACCGGCAGCGCGTCGGGAATGCGGATGGCCGTGATGAACCCGCCCACCACCTGCACCAGCGCCAGGCCGCCGACGACGCCGGAGAGGATGCCCACGGCGGCGATCACCGCGCCCTCGCCCAGCACGCGGGTGAGCAGGTGGCGTGGCTCCGACCCAATTGCCAGCCGCACGCCGAACTCCCGCGTCCGCGCGCTCACCGAGAACGCCAGGACGCCCGCCACGCCGACCACGGCGATGAGCAGCGCCACGCCGGCAAAGCCGCCGAAGACCAGCGCGTTCAGGCGATCGGGCGCCAGCACCTCCGCGCGCACGTCCTCCAGCGTCGCGGCCCGCTCCACGGGCTGCTCGGGCGACAGGTCGCGGATCATCTTCGTGATGGTGGGCACCATCGCATACGGGTTGGTGCTGGCGTGCACGAACAACCGGCCCCCGCCGAACTCCTGCTCGAGCGGGTGATACACGGTCATCGCCGGCCCCGGCACCACATTCTCATCGTCCACGTCGGCGGCCACGCCGACGATGCGGCGGCCGCCCGTGTGGACGCCGATGAACTTCATGACGGGGTCGGTCCACATGACCTGACGGTTGAGGGCCTCCTGCGTCGGAAACAGCCGGCGCGCCACGCTCTGGCTGACGATGATCACCGGCTCGGCGTCCTTGCGGTCCGACTCGTTGAAGTCGCGCCCGGCGATGATGGGCACGCCGAGCGCGGCGAAGAAGCCCGGCGAGACCGTGCGGAAGCGCGCGCGGGGGTCCTCTTCGCCGTTGGCCTTCGCGTAACCCTCGGCCGAGAACTGGAAGCCGGGTCCGAAGACGCCGGCGTCGCGCCACGGCACGGCCGTGCCGATGGCGACGCGCTCCACGCCGGGCAGCTCCGAGACGCGGCGCACGATCTCGCGGTAGAAGGCCGCCGCCTCGGCCTGCGGCCGCTCGAAGTCCACCGGCACGTGCACGGCGAGGACGTTGGTCATGTTGAAGCCGGTGTTGGCGCGCTGCAGCGCGACCAGCGTGGTCACCAGCATCCCCGCGCCGGCCAGCAGCACGAACGACGCCGCGATCTGCGTGATGGCGAACAGGCGCAGCCGGCGATTGGTGCCGGTGGTGATCCGCACGCCGCCGCCGGAGAGCCCGAAGCCGTTGGTTGCGTCAGCGGAGGGCAGCCGCGGCACGAACGCCAGCAGCACCGCCGCCGCCAGCGCGAGCACCACCCCCACCCACAGCAGGCTGCTGCTCACCGTCAGGTCCAGCGCGCGCACCGAGAAGCGCGACGCGTAGCGCGCCAGGATGGCCACCATCGGCCGCGCGATGAGCACGCCGAGAATGGCCCCCGCTCCACACAGCACCAGGCTCTCGGCCAGCAGGGTCCGCCGGAGCGCGCCCGCGCCCGCGCCCAGCGCCGCGCGGATGGCCAGCTCCCCCTCGCGGCGCACCGACCGCGCGAGGATCAGGTTCGCCACGTTCGAGCACGCGATGACGAACACCAGCGCCGATGCGGCCAGCAGCACCAGCAGGACGGTGCGGGCAGACGAGGTGATCTGGTCGCGCAGGCGCACCGCGTCGATGCGGAAGTCGGCATTGGCCGGATAGGCCTCCGGATACTCCTTCACGATGGCGCCGTGCGCCGCGCGCAGCTCGGCGCGCGCCTGCTCGATGTCCGCGCCCGGGGCGAGGCGGCCGAAGAGCTCGGTCATCCGGTGCACGCGGCCGTCCACCATCGTCGCGTCCAGGTGGTGCGGGCTCGTGACGACGTTGGCCATGATCTCGGTCTCGGCCGGATAGGGCACCGAGGGCTGCAGCACGCCGATGATGGTCGCGGACCGCTCGCCGAGGCGGATGGTCTTTCCGATGACCGCGGGATCGCTGGCCAGCGTCGTGCTCCAGAACCGGTGCGTCAGCACCGCCACCCCCGCTGCCTGCGGGCCATCGTCGGTGGCGTCGATCAGCCGGCCGAGCGTGGGGCGCAGGCCCATCACCTCGAAATAGCTGCCGCCGACCACACCCGCGCGGACGACGCGCGGCTCGCCGAGGCCGACCATCGTGAACTCGATGGTGGAGAAGTCGCCAAAGGCGCTGAGCGACGTCACGCGCGACTGCAGGTCCCGCAGCTCGGGGATCGAGAAGTTCGCATTCTCGGCGCCGATGCCGGGCGCGCTCTGGCGGATGTAGACGAGCCGGTCCTCGTCGCGGTTGACGAGCGGCTTCAGCAGCACGCCTTCGACCACGGTGAAGATGGCGGCATTGGCGCCGATGCCGAGCGCCAGGGTGAGGATCACCGTGATGGTGAGCCCCTTGACCCGGGCGAGGGAGCGGAGGGCATAACGGAAATCGGTGAGCAGGCTCATAGCATCCTCTTCAACGTTCCAAGGCCGGATCTTTACCCGGTCGCCAGGAAGCGCGCCAGGCGGTTGAGGGTCTGGTGCGCGCCCTCGTAGGCGCCGAAGTGTCTGACGACGAAGTCGCGTGACTGGGCCGAGGCGAACTCGGCCCGCATGGTAATCCGCGTGCGGGGGCCCATCTCGTCGAAGGTCACCGTGGCGCGGAACCGGGCCTCGGGCCCGTCCTCCTCGCGGCCGCTGTTGGTGTAGACGAGCCGCTCGGGCTTCACCACCTCGTGAAACACCGTGAGGTTTGGGTAGTCGGTGCCGTCGGGGCCGTGCATCACGTGGGCCCACCGTCCGCCCGGACGCACGTCCATCATCTCGGTGGTGGTGGTGAACCCTTCGGGCCCCCACCACTCCCCGACATGCACGGGATCGGTCCACGCCTCCCACACCAGCGCGCGCGGGGCGTCGACGACGCGCGTGACCACCATCTCGCGCGCGGACGCGCGCGTGGCCACGTCGCTGGCCAGCCGGTCGAGGCTCTGGCTCCAGCCCTCCTCCATGGTGCCCAGCGGGCCCGCCGCCTCGGGCGCGGCCTGCAGCACTCTCACATCGAGCCTCAGCGACGTGCGCCCATTCCGCTCGGCCAACGTGACGGTGTTCAGCAGCTCGACGAAGATGCCGCCGTCCTCGTCCGTGAGTTGCGTGGTGAAGACCAGCCGCTCGGGCGCCCTGACCTCGCGTACTGCGCCAGTGACCGCATGGATGGAGCCATCCGGCCCGCGCATGTCGATGTGCAGGGTGCCGCCCGGCCGGAGATTCATCTCGGCGCGCGGAGCCGTGTACTCGTGCGGCCCCCACCACTGCGCCAGGTGCCGCGGGTCGGTCCACGCCTCCCACACGAGCGCGCGCGGCGCGTCGAACACGCGCGTCAGCACGAGCGTGCGATGGGAGGGCAGGGTTTCCGCGAGGTGACTGCTACTTTGTACGGCCACGGGGACGTCCTTTCTTCGGCGAGGCGGTCTTCTTCTTTGCCTTCATCTGCGCCATCTGCGGCTCTCTCTGTGCCTGCATCTGTGTCAGGTACGCGTCGAGCCGGTCGAGGCTCTGCTCCCAGAAGGTGCGGTAGTCGTCGAGCCAGTCGGAGACCTCGCGGAGCGGCGCCGCGTCGAGCCGGCAGCGGCGCCACTGGGCCTCGCGGCTGCGCGCGATGAGGCCCGCGCGCTCGAGCACTTTCAGGTGCTTCGACACGGCGGGCATGCTCATCTCGAAGGGCTCGGCCAGCTCGGTCACCGAGAGCTCGCCCAGCGAGAGGCGGGAGAGGATGGCGCGCCGCGTCGGATCGGCGAGCGCCGCAAACGTCGTGCTGAGGTGGTCGGGTGACATGATTGTGAACCTGGGGGTTAATTAACAATTAAGTTAAATACAAGACGGCGCGGCCGTTGTCAACAGCCGGGCCCCGTTGGGCCGGAAGAGCTGGGACCAGCGGTGTGACCGCCGGGCCGGCGTGGGCATCCGGGTTGCTGTGCCTCGGGCCATGACCCACACCACGCTCGCGTACGTCCTCGCTGGAGCACGTTTGCTGCTCATATCGCTCGTGACTGTCGCCGCGGAAGCGCACTGGAACTCGCCCGCGTTCGCGCAACCCGCGCCCGCGCTGCGCCACTACACCGGCATCTTCCTGGGAACAGAAGCGGGACGAGTCAACGTGATTGGCGGCGCGCTGGTCGCCGGTGTCGACACGCTGGCGCAGGACTCGCGGCCGGCTCTCACGTTCTTCGGCGGGGGCCGCTACGAGTTCCCGGGCCGCATCGTCGCGGGTGTCGAGCTGGGCATCGGCGTGGAGGACGGCGACCTGCGTCTCGACGATCCCGCGTCGGGGTTGACCGTGGACTACCGGAACAATACGCACGTGCGGTACGGCGGTACGCTGGGCGTCGTCGTTGGTGCCGCGCGGCGGACGCTCGTGTTCGGCTACGTCTCCGAGAACACGCGCACGTTCGACGTGACCATCGACCAGGCGGGGCGGACCACGCTGCAGACCGACGAGCAGGGTCTGTTGCGCTACGGCGCGGGCATCGAGCAGGCCATCGGCCGGTGGCTCGGCCTGCGCGCCACGGTCGGCTCGTCGCGCGCGGACTTCGGCGGCCGCGCCACCAACATCGAGGTGGAGAAGCCCATCGACGTCGCCGTGGGGCTGGTCCTGCGGTTCTGATCGCCTGCCCTCGGTCCAATTCTGGAAATCTCATCGATGCGTTGACTCACCTGTCCGGATTCGCCGCCCCCTTTCCGATCCCGAGTACGACGGCCGATTGTGCCGTGGGGGAGGGCAGGTATGAGGCGACTCGCCGGGCTGGTCATGGGACTGTCGATGAGCTGGGCGTCCGCCCCCGCCGTGGCGCAGCCGCTGGGCACCTTCCGCTGGCAGCTTCAGCCGTACTGCAACGTGGTCACGGTGTCGGTGACACAGGTGGGCGGCACCTATCGCCTGGAAGGGACTGACGATGGCTGCGGCGCCGCACAGGCGGCGTCGTCAATCGGCACGGCGTTCCTGAACCCGGACGGCTCCATCGGCATCGGGCTCAACATCGTCACGGCGCCGAATGGTCAGCCGCTGCCGATCTTCGCCGCGCTGTCGCTGTCGACGCTGAGCGGCACGTGGCGCGACGAGGCCGGGCACACCGGCGTGTTGGCGCTCACCGCTGGCGCCGGGACTGGTGGCAGCCCGAGACCGCTGCCGTCGCCCGCCGTGATTCCCGCCACGATTCACCTGCGACGCGATGGCAGCCTGGCGGCGATCCAGGAGTGGAACTACAAGACCCAGGACACGGGCATCCGGCACATGGGGCCGACCGCGCAGGACTTCCGCGCGGCGTTCGGCCTGGGCGACTTCCCGTTGCGCATCAACACCATCGACGCGGACGGCGTGGCGCTGGCCGGTGTGAAGGCGCTCGAGGTGCGCACGCGCGACCAGGGGAGCCGCCTCGACGCGCTGGCCCGTGATAACGACGCCCTGCGCGAGCGCAACGGCGCGCTCGCGCGGGAGAACGAGGCGCTTCGCGATCGGCTCGATCGGCTCGATCGGTGGCTGGACAGGAGGTAACCATGCACCCGTGTGTCGCGCGCGTCGCGTGTCTTCTCGTGCTGCTCGGAGTGCCAGCTGCCGGCGCCGAGGCGCAGCCGCTCGGCACGTTCCGGTGGCAGTTGCAGCCGTTCTGCAACATCGTGACGGTGTCGGTGACGCAGAACGGCGGCATCTATCGTCTGGAAGGTACCGACGATCGGTGTGGCGCCGCGCAGGCCGCGTCGGTCATCGGCACGGCCTTCGTCAACCCTGACGGCTCCATCGGGATCGGAATGAACGTGGTCACCGCCCCGGACGGCCAGCCGTTGCCGGTGTTCGCGACCCTGTCGCTGTCGACGTTGAGCGGCACGTGGCGCGACGAAGCGGGTCACACCGGACCGTTCGCCTTCGCGCCCGTCGCGGGCACGGGCGGAGGCCCGCGGCCCATTCCCCCGCCCGTCGTCATTCCCCCCGCGATCAACCTGCGCGCGGACGGCGGTCTGCTCGCCGTGGGAGCGGGCGCCGGGACCATTCCCGCGAGCGGTCCTGGCACGAGGCTGATGTGGTATCCGGGCAAGGCCGCCTTCCGTGCCGGCAACATCGGCGGTGCGCAGTGGGACGAGGTCAACGTCGGGCTCTACAGCACGGCATTCGGGCTCGATGCCGTGGCGTCGGGCAACGGCGGCGTGGCGGCTGGACAACGCGTGCAGGCGCTCGGCACGAACAGCGTCGCGCTTGGCGTGGACACGATCGCGAGCGGCGTCGCCAGCACGGCGATGGGCAGTGGCACGACCGCGAGCGGCGGGGGCAGCACCGCCGTGGGCGTGGACTCGACGGCCAGCGGCTTGCAGAGCACCGCGATCGGGTTTCGCGCGCAGGCGACGGGAGGCCAGAGCCTGGCCGCGGGCCACGAGGCCCTGGCCAGCGGGCTCCAGAGCGTCGCGCTGGGCCGGGAACTCACCGCGGGGGGCAATGGCAGCGTCGTGCTGGGCTCGCACGCGTTCACGAACGCGAACGCGTCCGGCACGTTCATCTTCGCCGATCGGTCCACCGCCATTCCCATCGGAGGGTTTGCGCCGAACGAGTTCATCGTGCGCGCCGCCGGCGGCGTGGGGTTCTACACGAATGCGGGGCTCACGACGGGCGTGGAGATGGCGGCCGGCGGTAGCTCGTGGGCGCCGCTGTCGGACGCGAACATGAAGGAGAACTTCCGCGACGTGGACGGCGAGGACCTGCTGGGGAAGCTCGCGCGGATCCCGATCCGCGAGTGGAACTACAAGACCCAGGAAGCGGGCATCCGGCACATGGGGCCGACGGCACAGGACTTCCGCGCGGCCTTCGGGCTCGGGGACTTCCCGCTGCGCATCAACACGGTGGACGCGGACGGCGTGGCGCTGGCGCGGTCAAGGCGCTCGAGGCACGCACGCGCGAACTGCGCGTGGAGAACGACGCGTTGAAGGCGGCGCTGGACGAGGTGCGGCGGGAGCTGCGCGAGTTGAAAGAGGGACGCCGGGACTGACCCCCCCTTCGCCGAGGCTACGGGGCGCAGGCCCCACGAGGGTACGGGGGTAGGCCAGCCCCGCCGAGCCACGGGGGATGGCGGCTCTTGCCATCGCTTTCCGATTCCTCCAGTGACGGCACTCTCGTGCGGTCGCGGAGGTTTCATCCATGAAGCGAATCATCGTGATGGCACTGGGTTGCCTGTGGCTGGGGTTCCTGCCGATGCGCGCGGAGGCCCAGCCGCTGGGCAGCTTCCGCTGGCAGCTCCAGCCGTTCTGTAATGTCGTGACGCTGACCGTGACCGAGGTCGGCGGCATCTATCGGCTGGAGGGCACCGACGACCGATGCGCCGCGAGCGCGAAGTCGTCCGTGATCGGCACGGCGTTCATGAATCCCGACGGCACCATCGGCATCGGACTGAACGTCGTCGCGGCGCCGGGAGGCGTCGCCTCGCCGCTCTCGGCCGTCATTGCCCTGTCCACCCTCAGCGGTGAGTGGCAGAGCGGCACAGGGGATTCGGGCAACTTCACGCACACTCCTGGCACGGGCACGGGAGGCGTCCCGCGGCCCCTGCCGACCGGTTCCTCGAGCATTCCCACGGTCATCCGCCTGCAGGAGGATGGCGGCCTGGTGGCCGGCGGCACGCTCAACAGCGGCGACATTCCGGCATCCGGCCTGGGCACGCGCATGATGTGGCACCCGCGCAAGGCCGCATTCCGCGCCGGGCACCTCACCATCCCCGCCTGGGACGAGGCGAACGTCGGCCTCTACAGCACGGCATTCGGGCTGAACACGGTGGCGGCGGGCACCGCCAGCGTCGCCTTCGGAGAGGAGAGCCTGGCATCCGGCGTCCGGAGCGCGTCGTTCGGCTTCAACACGCGGGCGAGTGGCGAGAACAGCGCGGCGTTCGGTGACTTCACCATTGCCAGTGGCATCGGCGCCGTGGCGTACGGGAGGAACTCGCAGGCGATCGGGGCCCTGAGCCATGCCGCTGGTAACAACACGGTGGCGAGCGGATTTGCCAGCACGGCGATGGGGTCCAGCACCCAGGCGATCGGCGCCTACAGCATTGCCGCCGGCGCGAACGCCGTCGCCCGGGCGACCGGCAGCGTGGCCATTGGCAATGCCGAGGTCGCCACCGATGCCACGGGGTCGTTTGCCTTCGGCGACTACAGCACGGGCGTGCGCATCCTGGCCGACATCCCGGGCCAGTTCAAGGTGCGCGCGTCGGGTGGCGTGCGCTTTGCCACCAACCCGACCGAGACCGCCGGCGTGCAGCTGGTCGGCGGTTCCAGCCAGTGGGCGCAGCTCTCGGATGTCCACTCGAAGCACCTGTTCCGCGATCTCGCCGGCGAGCACGTGCTGGGGAAGATTGCCGCGCTGCGCATCGCGGAGTGGAGCTACAAGGCGCAGGACTCGTCCATCCGGCACATGGGGCCCACCGCGCAGGACTTCCATGCCGCGTTCGGACTTGGTGAAGACGAGCGCTATATCGGCAGCCTGGACGCCGACGGCGTGGCGCTGGCGGGCGTGAAGGCGCTCGAAGAGCGCACCCGTGCGCTCGCGGAGCGGAACGATCGGCTCGAGCGCGAGAACGACGACTTGCGCGCGCGGCTGGCGCGGCTCGAGTCGCGGCTCGAGAAGCGATAGGAGCGCGCGATGACGAACCCGCGCACGTTCACCCGCGCACTCACGCCCATCATCATCCTGCTGGCGTGGGTGGCCCTGCCCGCCGATGCGCAACCGCTCGGCACGTTCCGGTGGCAGCTGCAGCCGTTCTGCAACGTCGTCACGGTCACGGTCACCCAGAACGGCGGCATCTACCGGCTGGAAGGTACCGACGATCGTTGTGGCGAGCCGCAGGCGGCGTCGGTCATCGGCACGGCGTTTCAGAACCCCGACGGCTCGATCGGCCTGGGCCTCAACATCGTGATGGCGCCGGACGGTCAGCCACAGCCGGTCTCGGCCACGCTGTCGTTGCCGTCCATGAGCGGCACGTGGAAGGACGAGTCCGGTCACACGGGTGCGTTCGTGCTCACGCAAGGCGCGGGGACCGGTGGCAGCCCCCGGCCGCTGCCGGTGGCGCCTGCCGTTCCCGGTGCGATTCGCCTTCAGGCCGACGGCGGCCTCCTGGCCGGCGGTGCCATCGACAACGGCACGATTCCGGCCACGGGCGCGGGCGCGCGGATGATGTGGTTTCCAGCGCGCGCCGCCATCAGGGCCGGCAGCGTGACCGGCACGCAGTGGGACGAGGCGAACATTGGTCAGCACAGCACGGCGCTCGGACGCAACACCATCGCCAGCGGATTCGGCAGCACGGCGCTCGGCAACTTCGCCGTCGCCAGCGCGACTGGAAGCGTGGCACTGGGACAGGCGACCAGTGCCACCGGGCTCTACAGCACCGCGATGGGCGACAGCACGACGGCCAGTGGATCGCAGAGCACGGCCATTGGCGCAGGCACGCTGGCGGCCGGAGGCCAGAGCCTTGCCGCCGGGTCAGCCACCCTGGCGTCGGGCCAGCACTCGACCGCACTGGGCCATCTCACCATCGCGAGCGGGCTCAACAGCCTGGCCTCGGGACAGCGGTCGCAGGCAGACGGCGCGGAGTCGATCGCGCTGGGCCAGGACGCCCTCGCGGGGGGTCCCGGGACCGTGGTGCTGGGGTCGAAGGCGGCCACGCAGCTGGCGGCCTACGGCACGTTCGTGTTCGGCGATCGATCGACCCTGACGCCGATCATCGCTGTCGCGCCCAACCAGTTCCTGGTGCGGGCGTCTGGCGGCGTGGCCTTCTACACGAATGCGGCCCTGACGACGGGGCTGCGCCTCGCGCCGAGCGGCAGCCAGTGGCTGGGTCTGTCGGACGTCAACGCGAAGCACCTGTTCCGTGCCCTCGATGGTGAGGAACTACTCGGGAAGCTGGCCGGCCTGCCGATCCAGGAGTGGAGCTACACGGCACAGGACGCGTCGATCCGGCACGTCGGACCTACCGCGCAGGATTTCCGCGCGGCGTTCGGCCTGGGCGAGGATCCGCTGCGGATTGGGACGATGGACGCCGACGGCGTGGCGCTGGCGGCGGTGAAGGCGCTCGAAGCGCGGACGCGGACGCTGCAGGACGAGAACGAGGCCCTGCAGTCCGCGCTCGACGAGCTTCGACGCGAGATTCAGCAGATCAGGGCCCGACGCTAGGCACGAACTCCGCGAAGACATACGCGAAGAGCATCGAGATCACGCCCATCGCCATCATCAGCATCACGCTGTGCTTGATCGTGAACCGGAACAGGCGGCCCTCGTCGGCCGCGGTCATCCCCGTCGCCGCGACCGCCACGGCAATGCTCTGCACCGAGATCATCTTGCCCATCACCCCCGCGGCCGAGTTCACCGACGCGGTGAGCACCGGGTTGAGCGAGAGCGCGTTGGCGGTGACCACCTGCAGGTTGCCGAAGAGCGCGTTCGCCGAGGTGTCGCTGCCGGTGAGGAACACGCCCAGCCACCCGACGACGGCGCTGAAGAAGGGGAAGGCGACGCCGGTGGTGGCCAGCGCGAGGCCCAGCGTGGACGTCATCCCCGAGTAGTTCATCAGGTACGCCAGGCCCAGCATCGACGCGATGGTCAGCATCGCGTAGGACAGCTGCGCGAAGGTCTCCTTGTAGATCTTCCCGAAGGTGGCGGGCCTCACGCCGAGCAGCACGGCCGCGACGATGGTGGCCAGGAAGCACGCCGTGCCCGATGCGCTGAGCCAGTTCAACGTGAAGACGGCGGCGTAGGGCGCCGGCGCGGGCGTGACCGGCGGCACGCGCGTGATCAGGTTGTGCAGCCCGGGCACGGTGACCCCGTTCAGCCCGGTGGGTGCCTTGGGCAGGAACGACGGCATCACGCCGTGGGTCCAGGTGTCGAGGGCGAGCTTGATGGCCGGCTCGCCCCAGGCGAGCACGAACGCCACGAGCAGGAGGTAGGGCGACCACGCCAGGATGATCTCCCCCGGGGAGTGCGTCTTCGCGGCCGCGGTGATGGGCTTGTCGCCCTCGAGCCGCATGATCGTCTTCGGCTTCCACAGCTTGAGCACCGCCACCATCACGACGATGCACGTGAGCGAGCTGAGGATGTCGGTGAGCTCGGGCCCCATGTAGTTGGAGACGTAGAACTGCATGCCGGCGAAGGAGACGCCGCACGCGATGATGGCCGGCAGCACCTCGCCCGCGCGCCTCCAGCCCGCCATCACGACGATGAGGTAGCCGGGGATGATGATGGAGATCATCGCGCAGAGCCGCCCCACCATGGCCGAGAGCGGCATCACCGGCAGCCCGGTGACGGCCGCGAGCGTCGTGACCGGAATGCCGATGGATCCGAAGGCCACCGGCGCGGTGTTGGCCAGCAGGCAGATGCCGGCGGCGTAGAAAGGGTTGAAGCCAAGGCCGGCCAGCATGGCGCCCGACACGGCGACCGGCGCGCCGAAGCCCGCGGCGCCCTCGATGAACGCGCCGAACGAGAAGGCGATGAACATCGCCTGGAGGCGGCGATCGTCGGTCAGCGAGCCCACCGAGTCCTTGATGATCTCGAACTTTCCGGTGTGCACCGCCAGGCGATAGAGCATGATCGACGCGAAGACAATCCACGCGATGGGGAAGATGCCGTAGGCCGCGCCGTACAGCGTGGACATCACGGCCAGCCCGACGGGCATGCCGTAGACGGTGAGCGAGACGGCGAGTGCGGTGCCCAGCCCCGCCAGCGCCGCCTTCCACGTGGGTGTGCGCCACACGCCCAGCATGAGGAACAGCACGACGATCGGCAGGGCGGCGACGGGGGCCGACAGCGCCAGGCTGCCGCCAAGAGGCTCGTAGTTGTGCTGCCACATATGGGGGTTCGCGCTCCGTGGGTGACGGTGGCCTTATAGCACAGCCTCGCCCGCGCACCGAACGCTATCGCAGCCCGCGGAAGAACGCGCGCACGTCGTCGACGAGCAGTTGCGGCTGCTCCATCGCGGCGAAGTGGCCCCCCCGCGGCATCACGGTCCAGCGCTGGATGTTGAAGCGCGGCTCGAGCCAGCGCCGCGGCGACCAGATGATCTCCTTCGGGAAGTCGGCGCACGCGGTGGGTGTCTCCACGCGCCGCGGCGCCGCCGGCGCCAGCGGATGGCGGCTCTCGTAGTAGATGCGGGCGGCGGAGGCCGCGGTCTGGGTGACCCAGTAGAGCGTGATGTTGGTCAGCAGTTCGTCCTTCGTGAACACGGTCTCGGGATTGCCGTCGCAGTCGCACCAGGTGCGGAACTTCTCGACGATCCAGGCGGCCAGGCCGACGGGCGAATCGTTGAGCGCGATGCCTATCGTCTGCGGCTTGGTGCCCTGGATCTGCTGGTAACCGATCTCCTCGGCCTGGAAGGCCTGTCGCACCTTCAGCCGCGCGCGCTCCGCGTCGGTGAGGCCTTCATCGGGATCGGCGCCCGCGGGCGCGCTGCCGAAGCACATGTTCAGGTGCAGCCCTGCCACGTGCGCGGGGTCGGCGAGCGCCACCTGCGTGCTGATGATCGATCCCCAGTCGCCGCCCTGCGCACCGTAGCGCTGATAGCCCAGGCGCGCCATCAGCTTCGCCTCGAGCGCGGCAATGCGGGCCGGATCCCAGCCAGGTTCGCGCGGCTTGCCCGAGAACGCGAAGCCGGGAATGGACGGCATGACGACGTGGAACGCGTCCTCGGCGCGTCCGCCATGGGCGACCGGGTCGGTGAGCGGGCCGATGATCCTGGTGAACTCGACGAACGATCCCGGCCAGCCGTGGGTGATGAGCAGCGGGAACGCGTCTGGCGCGTTCGAGCGCCGATGCACGAAGTGCACGTTCAGGCCGTCGATGGTGGTCGTGAACTGCTCGAGCGTGTTGAGCCGCCGCTCGGCGGCGCGCCAGTCGAACCGGTCGCGCCAGTAGGCGACCAGTTCCTTCAGGTAACGGATGTCGGTGCCGTGCGTCCAACCGTCGCCCTGCAGGGGGTCGGGGAACCGCGCGCTGGCGAGACGCGCCCTCAGGTCCGTGAGCGTCGCTTCGGGCACGCGGATGGTGAAGGGGCGAACCGTGGTGTCCGATTGCGCGGAGCCCCGCGTGCCGAGGGTCACCACGAGCGTGCACAGCAGGCAGAGCACCACGCGTCTGGTCATCGGTCCTCCCAGGCGACTCTCGTCCCCGTCAACCCTACAGCGACGCGTCCTTCGTCTCCTGCGACATCCACAGGCCCAGCAGCGACAGCAGCGTCGCCGCCGCGAGATAGTAGCCGACGTACTGGAGGCCGAGATTCGTGGCCAGCCAGGTGGCCACGTACGGGGCCAGCGAGGCGCCGAAGATGCCCGCCAGGTTGTAGGTGAGCGAGCTGCCCGTGTAGCGCACCGCCGTCGGGAAGAGCTCCGCGAGCACCGTGCCGAGCGGGCCGTACGCCATCCCCACCAGTGCCAGGCCCGCGACCATCGTGAGCGTGGCGCCGATGGTGCCGGCGTGGAACAGCGGGGCGAACACCAGGCCGAAGGCAAAGGTCGCCACGTTCACCCACATCAGCATGGGCCGCCGCCCGCGCTCGGCGAGGATGGCCGACCACGGAATCGTCGCCGCGAAGAACAGCACGCCGAAGAGCTGGATGAACAGGAACTGCTCGCGCGTGTAGCCGAGCTGGCTGGTGCCCCACGACAACGCGAACACGGTCATCAGGTAGAAGTTCACGTAGACCGAGAGCCCGATCAGCGTCCCGATGACGAGCACGCCCGCGTGCGACCTGAGGACCGCGAGCATGGGCACCTGCACGCGCTCGTGGCGCGCCACCGCCGCCGCGAAGACCGGGGTCTCGGTGATCGACAGGCGCACGTACAGGCCGAGCAGCACCAGCGCTGCGCTCGCCAGGAACGGCACCCGCCAACCCCATGCGAAGAACTGCGCGTCGGTGAGCGTGCGCGACAGCACGAGGAAGATGCCGCCCGAGCAGAAGAACCCGACCGGGGCGCCCAGCTGGGGGAACATGCCGTACCACGCGCGCCGCCCCGGCGGCGCGTTCTCGGTGGCCAGCAGCACCGCGCCGCCCCACTCGCCGCCCAGCCCCAACCCCTGCCCGAAGCGGCACAGCGCCAGGAGCGCGGGCGCGGCAATCCCGATGCTCTCATACGGCGGCAGCAGCCCGATGGCCACCGTCGACAGGCCCATGGTCAGCAGCGCCGCCACGAGCGTGGTCTTGCGTCCCACGCGGTCGCCGAAGTGGCCGAAGAGCGCGGAGCCGATCGGCCGCGCGAGGAACGCGATGGCGAACGTCGCGAGCGAGGCGAGGGTCGCGGTCGCCGGGTCGGACCCCGGGAAGAACAGCGCCGGGAACACGAGCACCGCGGCGGTGGCGTAGATGTAGAAGTCGAAGAACTCAATCGCCGTACCGATGAGGCTGGCGAAGAGAATCTGGCGCGGGGTGTTGACCGCCTTTGGTGCGTGGAGCTGTCCAGCACTCATCAGTTCGTGCCGGGGTTGGCCGCCAGGAACGGCTCGACCTCGGCCAG
>Ga0209705_10001040_pt1 | contig 14661 bp, 12 predicted proteins | sample PPLLaktember2015_5_FD_187262 | JGI IMG/M metagenome (GOLD analysis project Ga0209705, IMG submission 187262) | Freshwater sediment microbial communities from Prairie Pothole Lake near Jamestown, North Dakota, USA - PPLs Lake P8 Core (1) Depth... | ecosystem: Environmental > Aquatic > Freshwater... | reverse complement strand
GGAAATGCTGGTCGGCGGCACCGGCATCGGCTACTTCGTGTGGAACGAATGGAACAACCTGTCGCTCACCAACGTGCTGTTCGCCATCCTCATGATCGGCGTCGTCGGCATGGCGCTCGACAGCATCTTCGGCGTGCTCAGCAAGCGCGTCGCCTATCAGGAATGAACCCCATGACACTACCCGTCACCCATCCCTTCCTGCAGGTCGAAAACCTGGCGCGCATCTATCCCACCACCGGGGGCAAGGACGTCACCGTGTTCGACCACGTCAACTTCCGCATCCACAAGGGCGAGTTCGTCTGCGTCACCGGCCACTCCGGCTGCGGCAAGTCGACCATTCTCAACATCCTCGCAGGGCTCGACACCGCCAGCGTTGGCAACGTGTTCATGGACGGCCGCGAAATCTCAGGTCCCAGCCTCGACCGTGGCGTCATCTTCCAGGGCCACGCGCTCATGCCCTGGCTCACCGTGCTTGAGAACGTGTCCTTCGCGGTTAAGTCGCGCTGGACGTCGTGGAACAAGCAGCAGGTGCGCGACCACGCCATGCGCTACATCGAGCTGGTCGGCCTCAAGGGCGCCGAGCACAAGAAGCCGTCGCAGCTATCCGGCGGCATGAAGCAGCGCGTCGGCATCGCACGCGCGTTTTCCATCGAACCGAAAATGCTGCTGATGGACGAGCCCTTCGGCGCGTTGGACGCCCTGACCCGCGGCGTCATCCAGGACGAACTCCTGAAGATCTGCGCCGAGACGCAGCAGACCGTGTTCATGATCACGCACGACGTCGACGAGGCGATCCTGCTGTCGGACCGGATCATGCTGATGTCGAACGGCCCGCACGCGCGCATCGCCGAAATCGTCAACAACACCCTGCCGCGCCCGCGCGAGCGCAGCGTCCTCCACAAGCAGCCGCACTACTACCCGATCCGCAACCACCTGGTCGATTTCCTGGTGAGCCGGTCGAAACAGTTCGGCAGCCTGCGCGACGCGCCCGACGCCCCCAGTTCGCCCACCGTGTTCGATCCGGCTGATTTGATGGAACCCGAGCCGGTTGTCGTTCCCGCGCCGCCCGTCGGCAAGCCCCACATCCATCTCGTCAACGCCTAAGGACCTTGAATCATGAACCGCACCGAAGTCACCGACCTCATCCTCGCCGCCAAGCACAAGAAAGGCCTCAAGTGGGCCGACATCGCCAAGAAAGTCGGCCAGAGCAAGGAATGGACAACCGCCGCCCTGCTCGGCCAGATGACGCTCGACAAGAAGCAGGCCACCACCGTCGGCAAGCTCCTCAATCTTCCCGCCGAAGCGGTCGACCAGTTGCAGATCGTGCCCTACAAGGGCAGCCTGCCGAGTGCGGTGCCAACCGATCCGCTGATCTATCGCTTCTACGAACTGATCATGGTGTACGGCATCACCATCAAGTCGCTGATCCATGAGGAGTTCGGCGACGGCATCATGAGCGCAATCGATTTTTCGATGGATATTTCGCGGGTGCCGGACCCGAAGGGGGATAGGGTGAAGATCGTACTGAACGGGAAATTTCTGCCGTACAAGACCTACTGAAACCCCTGGCGGCTCTGCAGCAGGGCTTCGAAGGCTTCCGGCGGAAGCGGTTTGGCGTAGAGATAGCCCTGTGCATAGTCGCAGCCTGCGGCGGACAGCAGGCTGCGCTGGCCCTCGGTTTCAACGCCTTCCGCGATCACCTTCAGCCCCAGTTCGTGCGCCATCACGATGATGGCGCGGGACAGGGCCATGTCGTTGGGATCGGTTTCGATGTCGCGCACGAACGAGCGGTCGATTTTCAGGTAGTCGATGGGAAATTGCTTGAGATAGGACAGCGAGCTATATCCCGTGCCGAAATCGTCGATGGCGATCTGGATCCCTGCATCGCGAAAGCGGAACAGCAGGTCGGTGACCTCGGTGTGCGCGTTGAGCAGCAGGCTTTCGGTAATCTCGACGATGAGGTTGGCCCCCGACAATCCGATGTCCCGCAGCTGGCCCAGCCACGCTTCCGTTTGCTTGCGGCCTGCTGTACGGAACTGCACCGGCGACATGTTGACGCTGACCTGGAAATCCGCGCCGAATTTGTCACGCCATGCCTTTGCCCGCTGCGCCGACTCGCTGAACACCCACTCGCCGATCGCGTTGATCAGCCCCGTTTCTTCCGCAAGCGGAATAAAGGTCATCGGGTCGACCAGGCCGCGCGTCGGATGCTGCCAACGCAGCAGCGCCTCGGCCTTGTGAATGCGGCCGCTGGACAGTTCGATGATGGGCTGGAAATGCGCGGTGAACTGGTTGCCGGCCACGGCTTCGCGCAGCTCTCTTGAAAGTTTCAACCGGGTCTGCGCCGCTTCCTGCAGCGACGCGGTGAAATAGCAAAAGCGGTTGCGGCCCTGCTTTTTGGCGGAATACATCGCCTGGTCGGCGTGCTTCATCAGGGTTTCGATATCCTCGGCGTCCCTGGGGAAAAGGGTGATGCCAATGCTGGCCGAGACATAGGCCATCTCATTGCCGAGTTGAAATGGCTCAGCCAGCCTGACAATGATTTTCTGGGCGATATCCTCGATATGCGCCGTGCGATCCGGCAGGTCGGTCAGCAGGACCGTGAATTCGTCGCCACCCAGACGCGCCACGGTATCCGCATCGCGCACGCAACTGCGGATGCGCCGTGCCGCCTCCTGCAGCAGGGTGTCGCCAACGTCATGCCCCAGCGTGTCGTTCACCTCCTTGAATTCGTCAAGATCGATCAGCAGCAGCCCCAACGGCAGGTTGGCGCGCCGCGATTTGGCGATTTCCTGCGCCAGACGATCGAGGAAAAGCCGCCGGTTGGGCAGCTGTGTCAGGGGGTCGAAATTGGCCTGACGCTGGATGGTTTCTTCCGCCTGCTTGCGCGCGCTGATGTCGAGGTAGGTGCCGATCATCCGTAGCGGTGCGCCGGATGCGTCGCGGGCAGCCACCATGCCGCGGACCTGGATCCACTTCCAGCTCCCATCCTTGCAGCGCTTGCGATGCTCGTTGGTGAACGTCTCACTGCTGCCTTCGAACAGCGGCTGGAGCGCGGCCTTCAAACCTGGCAGATCGTCCGGATGAATGCGCTGCCACCAGTCATCCATGCGGGTGCCGATTTCGTCTTCGGAAAACCCCAGCATGGCCTTGCAACGATCGGAAAGCAGGATCTGGTTGACCGGAATGTCGAGGTCCCACACGCCTGCGCCAGTACTGTCCAGCGCGAAGCGCCAGCGTTCCTCGACGTCGCGCAGCCTGTCGTTGGCTGCGGCCGTTTCCCGTTCGGAAATGACCAGCTTGCGCACCAGCGGTGCCACCAGCCAGTACAGCAGCAGCATGCCGGCCAGAACCAATCCCCACAGCAGCGGCACGATGATCTGGAGCTGCTGCTTCACGGGGCCGAACAGTTCGTCCCGATCGATTTTCAGCACCATGCCGGGGCCCAGGCTCCCCATCGGGGTATACGCCGCGACGACGTTTTCGCCGCGGTAATCCTGCGTGAATACCGTGCCGATCTTACCGTCGAGCGCATGGCTCATGGGCAGTGGCCGCCCTCCAATGCTGCGGGCAATGCGCGGAAATACCGATTGCCTCAGGGTCAGCGGGAAACACTGCATGTCCTTCTGCAGGGGCGCGCACACCGCAAGCTCCGCTGTTTTGCCGTGCGTGCCCGCATCGAAGATGGCGCGCGTCAGATGCGGAAGGGCCGATTCGGTTCTGGCCGTGCCAATGCGGGTGCCCGCCTCGTCCACCACCTCGCGGACGACCTGCAGGATCAGTTGCCCATCCCACAACAGGCGCACGCCGGTCTGGATGCCGAGAGGCACGCTGAGCGCCGGATCTTCGGACAGGCGGCCCGCCTGAACGACTGAAGCGTCGCGGACATCGCCAAAGGCGACGCCTGCAAAGCCGGTCTTCAGAAACGAATCCGCGATCTGCTGCAAGGCCTGCCTGCTGGCTTCGTTGCCCGGCTGATTCTTGAGCAGACGCAGGTTGTGGATCAGGAACGGACGGGTGGAAACCGCCAGCGCATTGGTCACCGCAGCGTTGATCTCGCTTTCGAACAGGCGCCGCTCGCTCTGCAGCGAGGTTTCCAGGCTTTTGACGAGGATGGACTCCGCCTGAGTCTGCATCACGACATAAACGGCGATGCCCGAAGCGAGCGTCAGCGCTGCCAGAATCAGGCCGCCAATCAGGATGATGCGGTGACTTTTGTGTAGCAAGCCCAAGCCGTCTCCTTTGTGATCACGTCCCGCATGCCCTGTGGGACAGGGGGATCGTGACGGGTTTTTTATTGTAGGTTGTGTTTCGAGTTGGAAACTTACCACGCAATGACGGCGTCCCTTTACGCATACCCCCCATACCGATGCATCGGCGTCAGCACGATGTCCTCGTGATAGTGCTGATGCAGCGACTCCAGCAGCTTGGCGTGGATGCCGCCGAAGCCGCCGTTGCTCATCATCAGCACGTGATCGCCGGAGCGGGCGTCGGCGACCAGTTGCGCGACGAGCTTGTCGAGGTTGTCGAACACACGCGCCTTGCCGCCCAGCGGAGCCAGCGCCTCTGCGGCGTCCCAGCCGAGGTTGGCGCCATAGCAGTAGACGAGGTCGGCGTCACGAAGGCTGTCGGGCAGCGCGGCTTTCATGACGCCGAGCTTCATGGTGTTGGAACGCGGCTCCAGCACGGCGAGGATGCGTGCGCGGCCGACCTTTGCCCGCAGGCCTTCGACGGTGGTGGCAATCGCCGTGGGATGGTGGGCGAAGTCGTCGTAGACGGTGATGCCGTGCACGGCGCCGCGCACTTCCATGCGGCGTTTGACGTTCTCGAAGCGGCTCAAGGCATCGATCGCGGTGGCGGTGGGCACACCGGCGTGGCGCGCGGCGGCGATCGAGGCCAGCGCATTCATGCGGTTGTGCTCGCCGATCAGCGCCCACTTCACGCGGCCCTGCAGGGCGCCGTCGAAGAAGACATCGAAGTGGCCGTTGGCATCGACTTCGCCGGCGGTCCAGCCGCCCGGGCTGCCGAAACGTTCTACCGGGGTCCACAGGCCGCGCTCGAACACGCGCTCAAGATTGGCATCAGTGCCGTTGGAAACGATGAGTCCATTGCCGGGGACGGTGCGCACCAGGTGGTGGAACTGGGTTTCGATGGCGGCGAGGTCGGGGAAGATATCGGCGTGATCGTACTCGAGGTTGTTGAGGATGGCGGTGCGCGGGCGGTAGTGGACGAATTTGGAGCGCTTGTCGAAGAAGGCGGTGTCGTATTCGTCGGCCTCGATGACGAAGAAGGGGCTGTCGGTGAGCCGCGCGGACATGCCGAAGTTCTGCGGGATGCCGCCGACGAGAAAGCCGGGGTGCAGGTGTGCGTCGTCGAGGATCCACGCCAGCATGGCCGAGGTGGTGGTCTTGCCGTGGGTGCCGGCCACGGCCAGCACCCACTTTTCACGCAGCACATTGTCGGCCAGCCACTGCGGGCCTGAGGTGTAGGCCAGCCCGCGTTCGAGGATGGCTTCCATCAGCGGGTTGCCGCGGGTGACGACGTTGCCGACCACGAAGATGTCGGGCTTGAGGTTGACCTGGCCGGCGTCCCAGCCTTCGGACAGCTCGATGCCGAGTGCGCGCAGCTGGTCGGACATCGGCGGGTAGACGTTGGCGTCGCAGCCGGTGACGGTGTGACCTGCGTTGCGGGCGATGGCGGCGAGGCCGCCCATGAAGGTGCCGCAGATGCCGAGGATGTGGAGGTGCATTTTGTGTATGGAGTCAGGAGTTGGAGATCAGGATTCGGTGCGGATTATCCCACGGCGGCGGCACGTGCCTGCTGGATCAGGTGGGTCAGAAGTGCGCGCAGCTTGGCGGGGCGCAGCGGCTTGTGCAGCAGCGGCAAGCCGGCCTGGCTGATGCGCAGGATGGTGTCAGGCGCGGTATCGCCGGAGACCAGGATGGCCGGGATGTCGCGCCCGAATTTCTGCCGCAGGCGGGTGATGACCTCGATGCCGTCGATGTCGTCGGGCAGGCGGTAGTCCGACACGATGACATCGGGCACGCGGCCGAGGCTGTCGAGCCAATGCACGGCTTCATTCGCGCTGTGGGCGGTGACGAGGTCGATGTTCCAGTTGTCGAACAGTTCGGCCATGCCGCGCAGGATCGCGCTTTCGTCGTCGACCAGCAGCACCAGGGCGTCGGCGGGTATCTGCCCCGGTGCGCTGCTGGCGGAGGCGGGCGGCTGGATCAGGCTGGCGTCGCCGCAGGGCACGTCGATGCTGAAAACCGAGCCGTGGCCGGGGCGTGAACGCAGGCCGACGCGGTGTCCAAGCAAGCGGCCCAGGCGCGACACGATGGCAAGCCCGAGCCCGAGTCCCTTGCTGCGGTCGCGTGCCGGATTGTGCAGCTGGACGAATTCGTGAAACACGTTTTCCTGCTGGTCCGGCGGAATGCCGCGTCCGGTGTCGATGATGCTCAAGCGCACCATGCGGCCGCGGCGGCGGCAGGCCACCAGCACGCCGCCGTCGTCGGTATAGCGGATGGCATTGGCGATCAGATTGGCCAGGATGCGCTCGATCAGCAGCGGGTCGCTGTGGAAAGTAACATTGCATGGGCGAAAGCGCAGCCGCAGACCCTTTTCCACGGCCAGCGCGCTGAACTGCTGATCGAGATCGCGCAGCATTTTCTGCAACGGAAAATGCACCGGATGCGCCTCGATGGCGCCGGCATCCAGCCTTGAAATATCCAGCAGGGCGTTGAACAGCAGCTCCATTGCCGCGGTGGACGCCTCGATATTCTCGATCAGGGTTTGCGTTTCGGTCTGCTGGCTGCGCGCCTTGAGCGCGGCGACAAACAGCGACAGCGCATGCAGCGGTTGCCGCAGATCATGGCTGGCCGCAGCAAAAAAGCGCGTCTTGGCCTGATTGGCGCGTTCGGCCATGTCCATTTTGGCAGCGAGATCGGCGGTCGCTTCCTGGATGCGTTTTTCCAGTTCGCTGCGGTGGGTCTGCAGGGCTTCCGCCATGTCGTTGACGCCGGCGGCCAGCGCACCGACCTCACCCTCCGGCGGCAGCTGCGTGCGCACCGAGAGGTCATCGCAGGCCAGCCGTTCTACCACCTGCCCGACATGGCGCAGTTGCCCGGCCAGCCGGTTGGACAGTCGCCATGCCAGCACCCCGGTAATCGCCAGCGCCACCAGCATCAGCAGCGCGGCGAGAAACAGGGTGTCGCGCTTGTATGCGCTGATCTGGTCGAGCGCCACGCCCACTTCGATCTGCCCCAGCACATCCGAAGCCGGCCGTATTCCGGTGCGGGGCGACGCATCGTCGGGCAGGACGGCAGCGGGAAGTCGGATCACTGCGACCTTGATATAGGGGTCGCCCTGCGTGGTGGCGTGCCGCGGATGGCCGGCGCGGACAAGGGGTCTTCCCCGCGCATCGGTGACCCGCGCCATCGCCAGCTGGCTGTTCGCCATTTCAATATCGAGCAGTGTGGCGACCTGCGCGGTGTCGCCCCTCGCCAGCGAATAGGGCAAGGTCTCGGCGAGGTGGCGGGCGGCATTGGCGGCGCGTACGTGCAGCGCGCTTTCGGCGGAGGCGAGTGCCTGCGTGGTGAAGTAGGCCACCAGTCCGAACTCGGTCAGCAGGGCGGGCAGCAGGGCAATCACCAGGATCCGGCTGCGGATGCTGGACAGCGGAAGCCGGCTGAGCAGGGGGGCCAGGAATTTCACCAGCGATCAGGGCTGCTGCATCAGCCGCTGGATCTCGAGCACGGCTTCGGTGCGGTTGGTGACGCCAAAGGCCTTGAAGATTGCGGCCATGTGCACTTTCACCGTGCTTTCCGACATGGCCAGCATGCCGCCGATGGCCTTGTTGGCGCAGCCTTGCGCCAGCAGCCGGGCCACTTCGAGCTGGCGAGCGGTCAGTCCGCTATGCTGCAGCGCCGCAAAATCGGCCGGAGCGACCGTGTGCAGGCCGGCACTGCTGTTGCCCAGGCAGACCGGTATGTAGATGTCGCCTGCCAGAACCTGCCGCAACGCGGCCAGCATCGTGGTGGCAGGGGCGGCCTTGGGGATGTAGCCGAGCGCGCCGGCTTCCAGGGCGCTGCGAATGTCATGCGGCGACTCGGAGGCGGACAGCACCACCAGCGGGATATCCGGGAAGCGGCTGCGAAACTGGGTGATGCCCTGCATGCCGATGAAGCCGGGCATGTTGAGGTCGACCAGCGCCAGATCGATGTCGGCGTGGAGGGCGGCCTGCGCAAACAGGCTGGGGTAATCGTGGGCGTCGATGATCTCGACCGGCGGCTCAAGCTGCGCCAACACCAGCCGCACCCCTTCGCGCATCAGCGGGTGATCGTCAGCTAAAAGCGTTTTCATACGGGCGTTCCCTGCATGGCGGGGATTCTAGCGCTCCATGCGGTTTCGTGCGCAGCCGATGTCATGGGCCGCGCGCGGCGGGATTATTTGCCGCGCACCTTGCTCAGGCCTTCGTCGATGGCGGCCTCCAGATAACCGAAGTAATAGTCGGGGATCAGCAGGCCGACGATGGCTTCGCTGGTGGCTGTGCCCTGGGTGTCGAACACCATCACGGTGGGGACCAGGAACACCTTGTTGGCGGCGGCGAATGCGCCTTCGGTGGTGGGCGTGCCGTCGAAGCCGGTCAGCGGCGTGGAGGCATTGACGGTGACTTCGCGGAAGATGACGCGATTGCGGTAGGCCGCGTCCTTGTGCATGGGCACCAGGTATTCGCTTTTGACGCGCTCGCAATAGGGACAGGCGGGACTGCTGAACAGCACCATGATGGGCACCCGGCGCTTGGCGGCGGTGCGCGCGTCGACCTGGAAATTCTTCGCGTGCACGAGGCTGCTCGCCGCGCCGGCCGGGCCGGTCAGCTGCATCCCCCATGCTAAAATCAGCGCCCAGACCGCGAACTGCCGCGCGCGGGTAAACCTTCCTGCGAGTGAAAGTGAATACGTCATGATCCTCAGTGTCGCGCTATCCATAGCCAAATCCAACAGTCCATTTTTACCGCCATGCACACCCTGACCATCGCCTCCCGTGAAAGTGCCCTTGCCATTTGGCAGGCGGAGCATATCCGCGACCGCCTGCGCGCGCTGCACCCCGGCTGCACGGTGAACATTCTGGGCATGACCACGCGCGGCGACCAGATTCTCGACGTCACGCTGTCCAAGGTCGGCGGCAAGGGCCTGTTCGTCAAGGAGCTCGAGGTTGCGCTGGAAGCCGGTCAGGCCGATCTGGCGGTACATTCGATGAAGGACGTGCCGATGGAACTGCCGTCGGGATTCGAGCTGGCGGTGATCGGCGAGCGCGAGGACCCGCGCGATGCTTTCGTGTCGAACCGGTACGAGCGCCTGTCCGATCTGCCGCCCGGCGGCGTGGTCGGCACCTCCAGCCTGCGCCGCGAAGCGCAGCTGCGCGCGCGTTACCCGCATCTGTCGGTGAAGCCGCTGCGCGGCAACGTCGGCACCCGCCTGAAAAAGCTCGACGAGGGCCAGTTCGACGCGATTCTTCTGGCCGCCGCCGGCTTGAAACGGCTCGGTCTCGGTGACCGCATCAAGAGCCTGCTCTCGGTGGAAGACAGCATTCCCGCCGCCGGCCAGGGTGCGCTCGGCATCGAAATCCGCAGCAGCAGCCGCGAAGTGGCCGCCATGCTCGCTGCGCTCAACCATGCCGAAACCGCCGCCTGCGTGCGCGCCGAGCGCCAGGTCAGCCGGGTGCTCGGCGGCAGCTGCCAGGTGCCGCTGGGCGCGCACGCGGTGCTGCAGGACGGCCGCCTGGTGCTGAACGGCTTCGTGGCGAACCCGGACGGCAGCGGCTTCATCCACGACGCTGCGACAGGCGACGCGGCCGACCCCGAGGCGGTCGGCCAGGCGCTGGCCGACAAGCTCTTGGCGCTGGGCGCGCGCGCCATTCTCGACAATCTGCCTGCATGAGCGAACCGCTGGCCGGACGCACCGTGCTGGTCACGCGGCCGGCCCAGCAGGCGGCCGCGCTGGCGCAGGCGATCCGGGTGGCGGGCGGCGAAGCGTTCGCGTTTCCGGCGCTCGCCATCGAGGCGGTGCCGGTGAGCGATCTGGCCGCACCGCTGGCGCAGCTTGCCAAAGCCGACATTGCGATTTTCATCAGTCCCAATGCCGCGCAGTTCGGCATGGCGGCGATCCGGACGGGTGGCGGCTTGCCGGCTGCAGCCATGGTGTTTGCGGTAGGGCCGGGCACTGCACACGTCCTGCAGACACAGGGCATCAGCGGCGTCATCATGCCGGACGGCCAGGACAGCGAAGCGCTGCTGGCGCTGCCGCAACTGGCGGAGGTGACGGGCAAGCGGGTGGTGATCGTTCGCGGCGTCGGCGGCCGTGCCCTGCTGGCCGACACGCTCGCCGCGCGCGGGGCGCTGGTGACATTCATGGAATGCTACCGGCGGGTGCGGCCGCAGGCCGATGCCGCGCCGCTGCTGGCGCGCTGGCAGGCGGGCGGGATCGACGCGGTGACCGTCACCAGCGCGGAAACGCTCGACAACCTGGCGGCGCTGCTGGGTGAGGCGGGCAGGTCCTTGCTGTTGCATACTCCGCTTTTCGCCCCGCATGAGAAAATCGCCGAAGCGGCCCGCCGCTTCGGCATTGCCCGCGTGATCGCCACGCCGGGTGGCGACGCCGGCCTGATGGAAGGTCTGCTTAACTGGTTCAGGAATGAGACAGGTTCTAAATATGAATGACACCCCGGAAACTTCCGCCCCGCAACCTGTAGCCCCGCCTGTTGCCGCACCGGTTCAAACCCATGCGCGTCATCCCGTCTCGCCGGTGGCGCTGGTCGCCCTGCTGATCGCTGCGCTGGCGCTGGCGGCTGCAGCCTGGTCATGGTCCGACAGCCGCGAACGCATCCGCGACCTGAAGACCGAGCTGGGACGCCGGCTCGCCGAAACCGGCAAGGAGGTGAGCGAAACCCGCCTGCTGGCGCGCAATGCGGACGATGCGATGCGGCAGATCGGCGAGAAGGTCGCCCATATCGAAAGCCAGATGGCCACCTCGCAGCAGCAGCAGCTGTCGCTCGAGGCACTCTACAAGGATCTGTCGCAAGGGCGTGACCAGTGGGCGCTGGCCGAGATCGAGCAGGTGCTGCTCACCGCCGCGCAGCAGTTGCAGCTGGCAGGCAACGTCAAGGCTGCGATCATTGCGCTGGAAGGCGCCGACACCCGTCTGCAACGCCTGAACAAGCCGCAGTTCACGGCGCTACGCCGTGCCATTGCAGCGGATCTTGCCAATCTGCGCGCGGTGCCCTCGCTCGACGAAGTGGGCGCCAGCGCACGTATCGAGGCACTGGTGGCGCGCCATGCCGACTGGCCGCTGGCAAGCGCGCAGGCTTCCGAAGCGGCGCCGGCGCCGCGTGCCAGCAGCCGCGCCACCGACATCGGCCAGGAACTGTGGAGCGAACTGAAGCGCCTGGTGCAGATCCGTCGAATCGAGGGTAACGAAGCGGTGTTGCTGCCGCCGGAACAGGCCTACTTCCTGCGCGAAAATCTGCGCCTGCGCCTGCTGTCGGCGCGGCTGGCGCTGCTGGCGCAGGATCAGGCGGCGTTCCAGGCCGATCTGTACGCGGTGTCAACCCTGCTGAACCGCTACTTCAACACGCGCGATGCCGGTGTCGGCGAAGCGCTCAAGGAGATCCAGCGCCTGTCCAGTCTGCAGATCGCCCACAAATTGCCCGGTATCGACGCCAGCCTCGCCGCGCTCGACGCCTCCAAGGGGAATCGCTGATGCGCTGGCTCATTTCGCTGCTCATCCTGGCGGTGCTGGCCATCGCGCTGGCGATGGCGGGTCGCTATGACCCGGGTTATGTGGTGCTGGTCTATCCACCATGGCGGATGGAAATCTCCTTCATCAGCTTTGTGCTGATCGTGGTTGGCCTGGTGGTGGGCGGGATCGTGCTGCTGCGGCTGGCCATGCTCACGCTCAATCTGCCCAGCATCGTGCGCGAACAGCGTGAACGGCGCGCCGCCAAAAAGCGGGACGAAAACTTTGTCGGCGGGCTCAGGGCGTATACCGAGTATCGCTATCAGGACGCCGAACAATCGCTGGGGCAATGGCAGGGCGACGATGTGCGCCTGGGCCTGGCGCGCGTGCTGGCAGCCCGCGCTGCGCAGGAGATGCGTGCCGTCAAGCAGCGCGACCGGCATCTGCAGGACGCCACCGAACACGGCGCCGAACTTGCCGCCCAGCTGTTTGAAGCCGAGGCCTGCCTCGATGCCAAGGATGCAGCGGCGGCACTGGTGGCAATCAACCGCGCCAAGGAAATCGCGCCGCAGCACACTGCGCTGCTGAGGCTGGAACTGAAGGCGCGCCAGATGACGGGGCAGTGGGATGAGGTCGGTCGCCTGCTCGACGCGCTGATGCGCAGCAACGCGCTGGAGGCCGGGGTTGCCAGCCAGCAGCGCCGCATGGCCTATGCTGAAAATCTCAAGCGGCGTGCCGAAGATGACCGCGGCCTGCTGGAATACTGGAAGAAGATTCCGGCCGACTTCAAGGCCGACCCCTGGGTGGCGCGGGCGGCTGCCCGCGCCTTCATGCAGCGCGGCGGTCATGACTCCGCGCTCGACGTGCTGGAGGCCGCACTCAACCACGAGTGGCACGAAGCCCTGGTGGCGTTGTACGGCGAGGTGCGCGGCAGCAACCCGGCGCGGCAGATCGAGCAGGCGGAAAAATGGCTGCATGCCCAGCCGCGCGACGCCCAGTTGCTGCTGACGCTGGCGCAGTTGTGCAGCGTGCAGCAACTGTGGGGCAAGGCACAGAGCTATCTGGAAGCCAGCCTCGCTATCGCGCCCAGCGCCGATGGCCATATCCGCATGGCAGAACTGAAGACCCAGAGCGGACAACCGGGCGAAGCCTGCAAGCATTATCAGAAGGCGCTGGCGCTGTGCCGTGCGCAGGACGCCTAGGCGCGCATTTTCCGCTGCCGGCCGGCACGGTTGTGCTGGGTGCGCGCCGCGGAGTGCGTGTATTGTTAGGCTTTTCTAATATTCAAAAAGGGGTGTTTCCATGCGCACTGCTTCATTTTCCCTAATCGGTCTCGTGTTGAGCACCTTGTTGCTGTCCACGCCCGCCAGTTGGGCTGCGGCGCCCAAAGCCAGCCAGACGACGGAGAGCGGCGTTTACAAGATGACCATCGCCCGCAGCGTCAGCATGAGCGAGGCGGCGGAATCGATGCGCCTGCGCGCCAATGCGCTGAACCTGCAGCTGGTGGCAGAGCTCCCGATGTCCAAGCAGGTGGAAGCGGTCACGGGCAAACCGCAGCGCACCATCACTATCTTCCAGTTTTGCGACGCGGTTCTGGCCAAGGACCTGATCGACGTCAACATGGATTTTGCCGTCTACATGCCCTGCCGCATCGCCCTGATCGAGGATGCCAAGGGCCAGGGCTGGCTGGTGATGATGGACGTCAACGTCGATGCGGTGGCGCAGGAAAAGCGCCTGCCGGAGGCACTGAAAGTCCGCATCGAAGCCGTGCGCAAGTCGCTGATCGAGATCATGCAGGCGGGCGCCAAAGGCGAGCTGTAAGCTCGCTTATTTGAGCCCAGGCCAGAACTGCAAGGCCCGCACTATTTGAACCCGGGCCGGAACTGTAAGCGCGCCAGCCGTCAGGCGGCAGGCGCGGTTTCGGCATCCGCCGCATAGACGAAGGAATCGGCGAAGAACTCGTCTTCAGGCAGGGCGCGGGTTTTCACGAAGCTGTCGCGCGCGCTGTCGACCATGATGGGCGCGCCGCAGGCATACACCTGGTAACCTGACAGGTCGGCGAAATCGGCCAGCACCGCCTCATGCACGAGGCCGGTGCGGCCCTGCCAGTGGTCGCCCGGCTCGGGGTTGGACAGCACCGGGATGAAGCTGAAGTTCGGCTGCTCGGCCAGCCACTGCTGCGGCAATTCGGCCATGTACAGATCCTTCAGCGAGCGCACGCCCCAGTACAGCACCAGTTCGCGGTCCGTGTGTTCGGCGAAGGCATGTTCCAGCATGCCCTTGATCGGCGCAAAGCCGGTGCCGCCGGCGATGAAGATCATCGGCTTGTCGGAATCCTCGCGGATGAAAAAGCTGCCGAGCGGACCTTTCAGACGCAGGATGTCGCGTTCCTTCAGGGTGGAAAACACCTGGTCGGAAAACAGGCCACCCGGCACGTGGCGGATGTGCAGTTCCAGCAGCGCGTCTTCGTGCGGCGGGTTGGCGAGCGAGTAGCTGCGCGACTTGCCATCCTTCAGCTGGAAATCGATGTATTGCCCGGCGAGGTATTGCAGGCGTTCGTTGGCCGGCAGTTTGATCTTCACCACCATCACGTCGTCGGCACGCTTTTCCAGCTTTTCCACCCGGCACGGCAGCGTCTTCACCACGATGTCCTTGGCGGCGCCGATTTCCTTGGCTTCGATGACCATGTCGCTCAGGGGTCTGGCGCGACAGAACAAGGCGCGTCCGTGTGCCTTCTCTTCATCCTTAAGTGCGGTGGCCGAATGCACGCCGTAATCGAGCTGGCCGGACAGCACGCGGCCCTTGCAGGCCCCACAGGCGCCGTTGCGGCAGCCATAGGGCAGCGCAAAGCCTTCGCGCAGTGCGGCTTCGAGGATGGTTTCGTCATCCTGGACGGTGAAATGGTGCCCACTGGGCTGGATGGTGACTT
>Ga0209705_10001039_pt1 | contig 14665 bp, 12 predicted proteins | sample PPLLaktember2015_5_FD_187262 | JGI IMG/M metagenome (GOLD analysis project Ga0209705, IMG submission 187262) | Freshwater sediment microbial communities from Prairie Pothole Lake near Jamestown, North Dakota, USA - PPLs Lake P8 Core (1) Depth... | ecosystem: Environmental > Aquatic > Freshwater... | reverse complement strand
AAGGGGTGTTTTGATTCGTTCCGGATGGTCCACAACGTCCCACCCGAAACGGCCTTTGACACAGAGGTTTCCATCACTCGGACCCTTCTCAGGATCGGAGAAGACCCGTCTGATTTCTCCGTTCTTTGATCCTATCGTGAGGGAACATCCGCATGCACAATAGGGACACGGCGTGCTCGTCTCCTGCATTTCCCAACCCTTGACGGTGTAGTCAAAACGGTTGCTGGTGATCGCGCCGACAGGGCAGGTGTCCATGCATTGACCGCAAAATTCGCATTGGAGGGGTCGGTGAAAATCTGTGTCGATCACCGTTTTGATTCCTCTTTTTGAAAAAGAAAGCTCTCCGACCCCTTGGACTTCGTCGCAGATTCGAACGCAGCGGCCGCAGAGAATACATTTGTCCGGATCCCTCTGGAGAAGGGGTGAGCGGTCATCGGCGGGAGAAGAGGTTCGTTCCCACGGGTAGCGTGTTTCTTCCACGCCATATTCATAGACCAGCCTTTGGAGCCCGCATTCGCCTTCCTTCTCGCACCTCGGGCAGACCATCGGATGGTTGAGGAGGATGAATTGGAGCTGAAGCTTTCTCGATTCTGAAATTTCCGGGGAATGGGTGACGATCTCCATGCCTTCTTTCACAGGAGTGAAACAGGCCGACAGGAGTTCTGATTTTCCCTTCTGCTGGACAACGCAGAGGCGGCAAGCGCCGAAGGGAATGAGCCTGCGATCGTGGCAGAGCGTGGGAATTCGGATACCGCCCGACTGGGCAGCCTCGAGAATCGTCCGACCCTTCTCGATCTCTATCGGGACGCCATCAATCGTCAGCCTTACTGTTTGGTTCATTAGCGATATCTTTCAAAAATATCAAATGTCAAAGCTCAAAGTTCAAAGGAAATCCAAATGGCCAAATGTGAAAATGTATTATTTTGAACTTTGACATTCCTTTGTCATTTGGATTTTGACATTTGGCATTGATTTTCCTATTCGATCGCTTTGAACTTACACGCCTGGATACAAGACCGACACCGGATGCACTTTTCCAAATCAATGGTCGCCGGGGCCTTTTTCTCCCAGGTGATCGCTTCCGCCGGACATGCCTTCTTACAGAGACCACACTTCTTACATTTTTCTGCATCGACTCGAAATTGGATTAAATCCACGCAGACCAGGGCAGGGCAACGCTTGTCCTGAATGTGTGCTTCATATTCATTTCGAAAGTAGCGAATCGTGGAAAGAACAGGGTTCGGTGCGGTCTTTCCTAATCCGCAGTGGGAGGTCTCCTTAATATGCCGACCCAGTCGCTCCAGTCGCCCGATATCCTCCTTCTCCCCCTTCCCGGCGACAATGCGGTTCAGGATGTTGAGCATCACCTTCATCCCAACCCTACAGGGAACGCATTTTCCACAGGATTCATCGACAGAAAAGTCAGTGAAGAATCGTGCCGTATCCACCATGCAGGTGGAGTCGTTCATCACCACGAGACCGCCCGAGCCCATCATGGCCCCGGCCTCGTCGAGGGAATCAAAATCAACCTCCGTATCCAGCAGGGAATCGGGTAAACAAGCTCCGGACGGACCGCCGATCTGGGCCGCCTTAAATTGGCTGTCTCCAGAGACGCCGCCACCGATGTCAAAGACGATCGTCCGGAGAGTGGTCCCCATGGGGACTTCTACTAAGCCGACATTTTTCACCGAGCCGGCCAAAGCAAAGACCTTTGTCCCCTTTGATCCCTTGGTTCCAATTTCGGCGAACCATTTTGCCCCGTTTCGAATGATCGCCGGAACATTGGCAAACGTTTCCACATTATTGAGGACGGTGGGCTGTCCCCAGAGGCCGGCCTCTGTAGAGCGAGGCGGTTTAATCCGGGGCATCCCTCTCTTTCCTTCCAGGGAGTACATCAAAGCAGTCGATTCTCCGCACACGAAAGCCCCGGCACCTGGGTAGATGCCGATATCGAAGTCGAAACTCGAACCTAAGATATTGCTTCCAAGAAGCCCATAGTTTCTGGCTTTCTCAATGGCAATGTTGAGCCGTTCAATGGCCAATGGGTACTCGGCTCTCACATAGATATAACCTTGATGAGCATCGATAGCATAGCCGCAAATGATCATTCCCTCCAAAACCGCATGGGGGTCTGATTCCAAGACAGAACGATCCATGAAGGCACCGGGGTCTCCTTCATCGCCATTGCAAATCACATACTTGGGGAAAGAAGCATAACGTCTTCCTTCCTCCCACTTTGAACCCGTTGGAAACCCCGCTCCTCCGCGACCTCTCAAGCCGGAGGCCTTCACTTCGGCAATCACCTGTTCCGGCGTGAGGGATGCCAGGACCTTGGCCAATCCAAAGTAAGCATCCCGCGCGATGGATTCGTCAATATTCTTCGTGTCGACGAGGCCTCTATTCCGTAAGGCCCAGAGGATTTGGTGTTTGAAAAAAGGAATCTCTTCCAACCTCGGGATCGATGCGGAAAGCGGGGAAGTCTCTCCGTCATCAACAGCGAGAGCGTAAGGGGAGACAATTTCTCCGTTTACAATGTGGCGGTCAAAGATCTCCTGGGTCTTTTCTTCATTGAGATCACAGTATTTTACCGGAGGCAATCCATGGGATTCGATTGTGACCATCGGTTCCCGACTGCAGAGCCCTGCGCAACCGGAATGGATGAGCTTGATGTCCTGAATTCCTGTTTCTTCCATCTTCCGGAGGACCAGGGAAAGAAGCTTCTCCGCTCCCGCAGCAATTCCGCAAGTGCCCATATGGAAATTGATCTTGGCTCGATACCCTCCCTTTTGAAGAGAAAGGTCGGCAAGGGTTCTTTCCTTGATCTTTTGTAAATCCTCGAGTTTCAACACTTGCATCGGCTAACCATAGGACCGGACGATCCGGATGGCCTCCGCAGGGTCGACCAGGGCATGCGTATCCTTATCGATCACAATAGCCGGAGCCAAGCTGCAACAACCCAGGCACCGAACCGCCTCGAGAGAGAATATTCGATCTCTTGTAATTCCTCCGACCTTTACATCCAGCTCTTTTTCAAGATGATCAAGGATCTGTTTGCTTCCTTTGACATAACAAGCCGTTCCCAGACACACCCGGATGATGTGCTTGCCCCTCGGAATGGTGGTGAAAAAGGCGTAGAACGAAACCACTCCATAGATTTGCGAAGCCGAGAGGTTCAATCCCTGTGCAATGCGGTGCTGGACATTTTTAGGAAGATACCCGCAAATCTCCTGGGTTTCTTTCAACACGGGGATGAGGGCCCCATGTCTTCCTCGATACTTGGTGATCACTTGGTCAACCTTTTCCCATTCCCCTTTGGTAATCGATTCAACCCATCTCATCTTATTCGATGGCCTCCGCCAACAATTCCATCACATCCATGACCTTAATTTTTTCCTCATGGCCAGAGGTCTTGACCGCATCCTCCAGGGTGAGGACGCAAAATGGACAGGCCGTCGCGATGATCTCAGCACCCAGCTCCACGGCATCCTGGACACGGACTTCGGCGAGACGCTGGCCCATTTCGGAGGAAGACTCCACCCACATCCTTCCGCCCCCTCCTTCACAGCAGAGGCTCCTTTCCCTGGAACGATCTAATTCTTTGAAGGTGAGGCCCGGGATGGCCTGGAGTAGCATTCGGGGTTCGTCAAAAACATTGTTCTGTTTGCCCAGGAAACAAGGGTCATGGTAGGTGACCACTTTCTTGACCTCCTTGGTGAGGGGCAGTTTTCCTTCCTCCAGGCGTTTGGCCAGGAGTTGCGTCGTATGAAGGACCTCAAACTTTCCTTGAGGATATTCATTCTTCAGGGCATTGAACCCATGAGGGCACATGGCGACGATGTGTTGGACCCGATAAGTCTCGAAACGTTTCATGTTTCCCTCGACCAGTTCCTCAAAGAGACCCGACTCTCCCATCCTGCGGATCTCGTTCCCGCAGCATTGTTCCTCATTTCCAAGAATTCCAAAATCGACCTCCGCCCGTTGGAGGCCGAAGACCAGCGCCTTGGCGACCTCTTGAATTCGCGGGTCAAAAGAAGCCGTGCATCCGGTAAAATAGAGATAGTCCGCCCGATCTCCCTGGGAGAAATCCTTGATCCTGAAATCTTCGGGGAGGGTTTTTACCCATTCCGTCCTTTTGTTCTTCTGTTTTCCCCAGGGGTTTCCATGTTTGTAGACGCTTTCCATGGCTTCGATGATCGTCTTGGGGATATGACCTTCTTCAACAAGCGTCCCCCTCATCCCGATGACGAGATCCATCGGCTTCAGCCCACGGGGACACCGAATCGTACAGGTTTTACACGTGGTACAGTCCCAGAGTTCTTCCCGCTCCGAAATATGATCAAGGTTCTTTCCTAAAATCCCTTCGATCATCAGCCTGCGGATGTTCAATTTTGATTTCAAGGAAACAGGACATCCTCCGGTGCACTTTCCGCATTGGTAACAACCGTAAAGATCAAATTTCGCGGCCCATGTTTGTTCTGATGACTCCATGGTCTTTACACCCTCCGTTATCGATTCAGGATTTCTCTCGAGATCACGATCCGCTGAACTTCAGAGGTTCCTTCGTAGAGAGTTGTTCCGATAATGTCCCTGAGATAACGTTCTACAGGATAGTCTTTCGTGTAACCGTATCCACCCAACATCTGAACGGAGCGGATTGCCACATTCCTTGCCGTCTCCGTGGCAAAGAGCTTTGCCATGGAAGCTTCTTTCGTAAAGGGTTGACGGGTTTCCTTCAGGTGGGCGGCACGTAGAACCAGAAGTTGAGCGGCTTCCAATTCGGTGTAAGAATCGGCGATCATCCATTGAATAGCCTCAAAGCTCGAAAGGGGTTTGCCGAAAGCCTCTCTTTCTTTAACATATCCTATTGCAAAATCAATAGCGGAAAATCCTACGCCAAGTCCCAGGGAGGCGACGCCAATCCTTCCCCCATCCAGCTCCATCATGGCGATTTTAAAGCCTTCTCCCTCCTTCCCCAAGAGGAAATCGGCCGGGATGGCGCAATGGTCGAAAGTCAATTCATTGGTCTGTGAGGCCCGGTGGCCCATCTTATCTTCTGCCTTGCCAACCATGAAGCCGGGCGTATCCTTCTCAATGGCGAAAGCGCTGATTCCTTTTCCTTTCTTTGCATTCGGATCCGTCACTGCCCAGGTGACGATGACTCCCGAAGCCTCTCCGCTCGTGATCATGGTTTTGCTCCCGTTCAGCACATAACCATTCTTCTGGCGAGTGGCCGTTGTTCGAAGATTACCGGCGTCCGACCCTGTATGGGGCTCTGTGATGGCGAAAGCACCGGCCGGGTATTCACCGTTGCAAAGCTTCGGGACGTGCTTTCTTCTTATTTCCTCCTGTCCAAACTCATAAATCACCTCGGCGACCATATTGGTCACCGAGGCGGTGACGGCATGGGAGGCGCATCCCTTTGCAATCTCCGTGATGGCCAGGCTATAGGCGACCACCCCGACTTCGGATCCGCCGAATTCAACAGGAATATTCATCCCCATCAGGCCAAGGTTGGCCATTTTCTTCAAGTTCTCATAGGGGAACTGTCTCTCTTCGTCATAGAGGGCCGCAACGGGTTTGACGTTCTTCTCCGTAAAATCTCTCACCATATCCCGGATCATTTCTTGTTCCGACGTCAGTCTGAAGTCCATGTTTCTCGATTGCGGATTTCGGATTGCAGATTTCGGAATTCTTATTCCGCATTCCGCAATTCGCATTCCGAATTAGTAAACATAAAACCCTCTTCCTGCTTTTCTGCCGAGGTAGCCGGCATCGACATACTTCCTGAGAAGAGGGCAGGGACGATATTTGGAATCCCCGAACCCCTTATAGAGGACCTCCATGATGGCTAAACAGGTATCCAGACCAATCAAGTCTGCCAGGGCCAGGGGGCCCATCGGATGGTTCATTCCAAGTTTCATAACAGTATCAATGGCTTCCGGTGTTCCGACCCCTTCAAAAAGCGTATAAATCGCTTCATTGATCATTGGCATTAAGACTCGGTTCGAGATGAAACCCGGAAAATCATTGGCTTCGACAGGGGTCTTGCCCATCTTCTCGGTGAGAGACTTCACCGTATTAAAGGTTTCTTGAGATGTTTGTAGTCCTCGTATGATCTCGACAAGCTGCATGACCGGTACAGGGTTCATGAAATGCATACCGATGACCTGTGAAGGTCTTTGAGTCGCAGAGGCAATCTTGGTGATGGAGATGGAAGAAGTATTGCTTGAAAGAATGATCTCTTTTCGACAAACCTGATCCAATTCCTTGAAAATGTTTAATTTCAGGGATTCGTTCTCCGTGGCTGCCTCCACCACGAAATCGGTCTGAGCCATGTCTCTTACTTGAAGGGTCCCTTTGATCCTTCCCATAATTTCTTCTTTCTTCTGGGGAGGAATCTTTCCCTTCTCCACCATTTTGCCCAAATTCTTAGAAATGGTGCCCAATCCTTTTTGGACGAAAGAGTCGGCAATATCACTCATCACCACCGAAAATCCGGACTGGGCGGCCACTTGAACGATCCCGTTACCCATCTGCCCAGCTCCCACAACACCGATCGTCTTGATTTCCATAAAACCTCCTCTTAAAAGCTCATTTCAAAATTTGCATTGTAAAATTAGCAATTAGCAATGAAAAACAACGGCTTTTCAATGCTAACTTTGAAATGCTAACTTTTTAATTTGCATTGATTTTTTATATTTGTTCCACAATCAAACTGACGGCCTCGGCACCTCCTAGGCAGAGAGAGGCCATTCCCCTTTTGGCTCCTCTGTCTTTCATGGCATAGAGTAGGGTGGTGAGGACCCTCGCACCGCTGGCTCCAATGGGATGACCGATGGCCACCGCGCCGCCGTGGACATTGACCTTCTCCTCGCCAATTCCGAGGTTTTTGAAGATGGCCACGGTTGTGGCAGAAAAGGCCTCATTGATTTCGAAAAGATCGATCTCCTTTAGAGAAAGACCTGCCTTTTTCAGACACTTCGGAATGGACTGGATCGGGGCGACCAATACATCCTCCAATTCCACCCCTGCCGCCGCCTGTGCTCCGACTTTAGCCATGGGCTTGACCCCTAATGCCAAGGCCTTATCTTGTGACATCAACACGAGAGCGCTTGCTCCATCGCTAATCTTGGAAGAATTTGCTGCCGTGACGACACCGCCCTCCTTAAAGACAGATTTCAGTTTGGCCATCGATTTAAGATCCGTTTCCCGGGGGCCCTCATCGGTGTCGAAGACGATGGGATCCCCTTTTTTCGCAGGGATTGAAAGAGGGAGAATTTCCTCCTTGAACTTCCCTTCCCGGATTGCTTTCATCGCTTTATGATTTGATTCATGGGCAAACCGGTCCTGTTCTTCACGCGGGACGTTGAATTTGATGGATTGGATCTCAGCAGTGTATCCCATGTGATAATCATTGACCAGATCCCAGAGACCGTCATGCACCATACCGTCTACCAGCTTGCCATCCCAGAGCCGATATCCTGTCCGTGCGTTTTCTAAGTAATAGGGAACCCGGCTCATATTTTCCATGCCGCCGGCAACGATCACCTCCGCATCTCCGGCGAGGATGGCTTGGGCGGCGAGCATCACTGCCTTCAGGCCGGAGCCACAGACTTTGTTCACCGTGATGGCTCCTCCGGACATCGGGAGAGCTGCCTTGATCATTGCTTGGCGGGCTGGATTCTGGCCCAATCCAAAAGGGAGGACATTGCCCATGATGACCTCGTCCACATCCTTTTTTTGAATCCCCGATCGTCGCACAGCCTCCTCGATCACTTTTCCTCCCAATTCCGTCGCGCTGAAGGGGCTGAGTGCCCCGAGGAAATTACCTATGGCTGTCCGAACGGCGCTGGTGATCACGACCTCTTTCATGGATGTCTGCTCCTTTCTGGAAGTCTTCCCTAATTAGTTTTTGACGCACTTTATCCTGGTAGCTTATGATATCCGCCCTTAATTTATTGAGACTGTTAATCCGTTCGTCAATTTTTACCGCATGAGTATCAAGGAGTTCCAAAAGTCGGGACAATACTTTTCTATCGGTCCGATGAATTTGGTAAATATCCTCCAGTTCGAGCATTTCTGAAAGAGTCAGCCCGAGGTGCTTCAGCCTTGTAATAAATTTCAAACGCTGAAAATCCTTATCCGTGTAGATTCTTTTTCCGCCTTCGATCCTTTTGATGGAATTGAGGAGACCAATCTCCTCGTAGTATCGGATCGTTCGGGGACTCATTTCCAGTAAAGTTGCCAACTCACCGATTTGATAATACTTTGCCCCACTATTTTCCATCGGACCAGCCTGATCACGCCACTGATAATGCCACTTAACGTAAACTGTTAAGACTTGAGAAAAAAATAATACCGGAATAGCGAAACAACCGCGTGACGGGTTTAATATTTATATTGAATGAAGTGTGACTCAGCCCTCGGAGCTAAAACTTCAACAGTCCATTATCCCGGTTTTTAGATGGATGGCCATTTCCCTATCGATAATACGTCATAGCCTGCCTTCCCTAAATCGGTCACTACGTCCTTGTACTTTTCTGTCTTAATCCGGATGGCAGAGATCCTTTTCCCTTCCACCAGAAAAGAGGGGGTGACGATGCTGATAACGCTTATATTATGCTTCTTAAACACCTCGAGTACTCCGAGGAGGGAACCGGGTTTCTCTTCAAGGGCAACGGTCAGACGGGTCCCCTTCTGTTTGAAGCCAAAAATGTCCACCAGGTGATCCAGGGCATCCGTTTCTGTAAAGATACCATAAAGTTTTTTTTCTTCTACAATAGGAAGACACCCGATCTTGTTATCGTGCATGAGCTGGACCGCTTCTTCAATGAGCGTGTCAGGTGTAATGGTGATCAACTTGGCCTTCGGCGTCATGAAGCTCGAAACTTTAAGCTTTCCCAAGAGATAATTAAGCTCCTGGACGCTGAGAAGGGTGGCATCGGAGGGGGCTGCCTCCCGGATATCTCGGTCTGTTACAATCCCCACCAATGAGTTGTTCTTATCCACGACGGGTAGATGGCGTATCCCCTTCTCATGAATCAAGTTTCTGGCCTCATAGAAGGACGCCTCCGGGCTGATCGTCACCGGGTTCTTTTGGATTTTTTCCCTCATAAACCCTTTGTAATAAATTTTCATGACTTGTTCCTCCCCCCTTCCGAGTCTGAATTCATGTTAGCATATTTCGCAGAGACTCGTCAAAGGTCTATTTTCATTCACCCTTCCTCATTCCCATGTCCGCTGGTCTTCAATTTTTTTCGCTTCCGCTGGAATAGCTCCCTTTGAAACAAATTGGACATTCCCCCTGACTTTCATCACATCACGAATAGACTGTTCGATTTCGCTCTTCAGCTTCTCAGGTTGCGAAACTTCTCCGTTGAGTTCTAACTGGAACGTCATCTCGTCCTTGTGCTCTTTTCTGGTAACCACCACCCGAACCTTTGATATTTGAGGATGCTTTGATACCACTTCGTCTGCCTGGCCCGGATGAATAAAAAGGCCCCGCACTTTGGTCGCTTGATCCACTCTCCCCAAAATCTTTACCAACCGAGGTGAGGTCCTGCCACAAGGACAGCCCGTCTCGGTCAGGAGAGAGAGGTCTCCTGTCCCGAATCGAATGAGCGGATAGACCTTATTGAAAGTGGTAGCGACAATTTCTCCCGTTTTTCCGATCCCTACCTGTTTGCCGGTGCTTGGATCGACAATCTCGACAATCTTGTCGTCGGGAACATGCATCCCGTTCTTTTGCAGGCATTCATATCCGAGGCAGCCAATGTCAGCGGTTCCATAACCCTGCCGGATCACCATCTCAAATTTCTGCTCCAATTTGGAGCGGAGGGATTCCGGAAGCATCTCCGTGGCGACAAATCCGACTTTAAGGTTCACATCCTTCTTCAGATCCAATCCCATCTCTTCTGCCTTTTCGGCGATGTTGAGAAGAAAACTCGCCGTACCGCAATAGGCATTGGCTTTCAGATTCTTCAAGATATTGACCTGTTGTTCGGTATTTCCGATCCCTGCGGGGATCGTGATGCATCCGATTCGATAAAGCGAATTGTCGATCATTTGTAAGGCGAAGGGGACCATGTGATAACTGAAAGTGTTGAGGGCCATGTCGCCTGGACGAAACCCTGCTGCAACCATCCCCTGATCCCAACCCAACTCATCGTAGTCGGCTTCGCCAGGTTCAAAAATAGGTCCCGGTGAAACATAAATCCTCCTTAATTCAGTTATTGGAAGCGCTTCAAACCCTCCGAAGGGAGGGCTCTTTTTCTGAAGTTCCATCAATTCTGTCTTTTTTGTAATAGGAATTTTCTCCAGGTCTTTAACGGTTTGGATGTCCTTCGGTTTCAATCCGACAGAATCGAATTTATTCCTGACCGCTATGGAGTGTTTATAAGCGTATTGTATGATTCCTCTTAATCTTCGGTTGAGGTATTCCATCCGTTTCTTCGGGGGCAGGGTCTCGAGATTCTTTTTCAGGAAGCCTGACGTACGGTCCATAGGGTCGTGTTTTGGCATGGGAAAACTCCATCGGAAAGGGACTCCCCCTCCCTCGGAGCAAAGGATAGGGTAGGGGTGAGTCGATAGATGATTTGAATCTCTCCCTGATCCCTCCTGTCTATAGGCAGGAGGGATCAGGGAGACAAAAACCATTTTATTTCTTTGGAAACTTTCCTTCAAAGGGAACGAAGACATCCCCTTTCTCGGTGTTGAAGACTGCCATTCCTTCGTGGACTTTAATTCCGAACTTAAAGTCACCAACTTGTGCATACCAATCTTTGATGAGATCGGCCGGGTTCAATTTCCATTCTTGGACCTTTGGAGCCTGGGCGACCAGGAGGGTCAGCCGGATGGTTCCTGAACTTAAAATACTCACGATTCGATACTGGCTCGTTGTTTTGGGCGGAAAGTAAATACGGTCATATACCGTGGGAGTCGCGATTTCGATATACTTGCCCGGTGCCGCTTCGAATGAGACTGTGAATTTGATATTATCGAGCATGACATTATATCCACTGCGGTTGTCGATATTGAATACAAAAGCGAGACCCAATGGGGTACTGGCCGGAAGATCGACCCAGGGAAAATAGCTTGCCACCTCAACCCGTTCCAATGTAATTTTTGGCTTCCCTGCTTCATCCGTTGGAAGAAGACCCGGTTTACACCCTGTCATTCCCCAAACGGCAAAACTCATGATAATCAGCATCAGCAATATTCGCCGCATAGTAAACCTCCTTTTCGTTGGATACAAATAACGTGACTGTGTCCGTTTTCCGTGTCCGTCATCAATTGCTAAAACAATGAATCTTCTCTCCTTACGGTCACGAGCACGTGACACGGTGTTTAGGTGAGCCATCTTTTTCTTCTTTTATAATGTTTCACCTGTCGGAAACTCTTTCTTTCGCCAATATCAGAGAGCCCCAGGTAGAAATCTCTGATGTCCGGGTTCTCCTTTAACTTCTCCGAGGTATCATGCATCACGAGCCTGCCGTTTTCTAAAACGTAGGCGTAACGGGCTACGGTTAAAGCTAATTTCACATTCTGCTCGACAAGAAGCAGAGGGATCTTCTCGTCTTTGTTTAACTGGGTGATAATCTCGAAAATCTCCTTAATGAGAAGGGGAGCAAGGCCCATGGACGGCTCATCGAGAAGCATGAGTTTTGGTTGGGCCATCAATGCCCTACCGATCACAGTCATCTGCTGTTCTCCCCCGCTGATGAATCCCGCCAGGACGTTGCGCCGTTCCACCAGTCTGGGGAAATAGTGATAAACCATCTCCAACCTCTCTTTGCTGACTGAACCCGTTCCCCTGAGGTGAGCTCCAACCCTTAGGTTCTCTTCCACAGAGAGGTGTTCAAAGACTCGTCTTCCTTCGATGATCTGGAAGATACCCCTTTTGGCGACCTCCTCAGCAGCAAGATGGTGTATTTTTTCGCCCATGAACTCAATGCTTCCATCCGTCACTTCGCCGTCTTCATGTTTTAACAAACCAGAGATGGATTTTAAGGTGGTCGATTTTCCGGCACCATTGGCTCCAAGAAGGGCGACAATTCCTCCATGGGGAACGTTCACGGAGACCCCTTTCAGCACCAGGATGACTTCGTGATACATGACCTCGACATTATTAAGCTTCAGGATAGTTCCATTGGTATTTAGATTTTCAGATGTCAAGGTTTTCCTCCTTACCAACCAAGCCAGGAAGCCCACTTATCCGGGAACTTAGCACGCATGTCAATTTCGCCAACGGTTTGAGGTTTCCCTTTCACAACTCTTCCGACCCTGACAATGGAACTATAACGATGGTCTGTCGGGGTGATCGTCACTAATTGACCGCCAAATTCCTTTAGACCTGGCCAGTCTTTAAAGGTTTCAAAAGCGTCTTTGATTCCAGGACCATTCAGTTTTCCTGCTTTATCAGCCTTTTTCATGGCCTCTACAGCTAAGGTCACTTTTACCCAGCCCTGGATAGTTCGAATGAGTCTGTTCTCGAGTGGGATGCCGGGGTTTAGTTTTTTCCCATATTCTAATACTTTCTTCTTCGCTGGATATTCGTCGATAAAAAGGGCGCAGGCAATTAAGCCCATTGCTCCCTCGACAGCCGGCCCACCTAACTTAACCAGGTTCTCATCGAACCCCCAGTTATTGATGATATGATCTGCTCCAAGCCCCAGGGCATAAGCATCTTTAATGGCAGCAGAAACAGACATGGTGGTATTTCCGTGCCAGACCAAGTTGGCCCCAAATCCTTTGGCCGCGATGACCTGGCTCTTGGTATCCAGAGCTGTTAAGGATATACTCGCATCAGGTCCGACCTGAAAGCCAAGAAGCCCGGCTTGATCTTTGATCGCTTTGATCGGAGCGGTTGCATAGGGGGAGGCCGTATCCATGAAACAAACGAATTTGGGTTTTTCCCCTTTTTCCCTCAAAGTCTTCCATTTTGGGTCCTTCTTCCAGACTTCTTCGAACCAATAAGTGATTGCACCGCGCGCGTTGGTCGAATAATCGGTTCCGTAAACAAAGTTATAAGGGGTCTTCTTCGGATCGCACAAATGACCGGAGAAGGAGCTGGAGAGATAAGGCATTTTATCGGCGTTGATCGTAGGAGAAAGAGCTTCGGTGTCCCCTGTTCCCCAGCCTAAGACCATGACCACCTTGTCGTAATCCCTGAATCGCTTGTAAGTCGTGACTGCTTCTGGTACCCGATATCCATAGTCGTATTGGAATAAACGGATTTTTTTGCCGTTAATGCCGCCCGAATCATTGTAGTATTGGACAGCTTCACGAACTCCCAATGCTTCGTCCTTGCCCACATCAGAAGTGGCACCGGTGGTGTCCTGAAGTGCTCCAAGTCTTACTTCCTGTGCAAAGGCCCATGAAGCGGCGAGACCCACCATGAGCGATATGACAACAATCATAAATATTCTGATTCTCATTTTTTACCTCCTGTAAGGTTAAGATAAAAATAAAAGGTCCACCCCGGTCATCTCCTCTCCCACCATCCAATGACGTCGCATCACCCCCTTCTTTAAGTCGTGTCCGTGTCCGTGCTTCGTGTCCGTAAGTGTGTGCCCTACGGGCACGGATGTCGGATGCGTGACACGTTTAATACGAAAATGGCCATAGATTAAAATAGTTCTTCAGCTGCCACCAACGATAAGAAATCCCATTCGGTTGATAAATAAGAAACAAGGCAATGGCCAAACCGAAAGCTGCCTCTTTAACAAATAAGAATTTTTCAAGGAGATGCGGTAAAAAAGGCATGAGATTCACAAAGAATGGGTTCTGGGTGAGAGCGAAAATAAGAAACTTTAACCCCTCCGGTATCAGCGTCATAAACATCGCGCCGAAGATCGTTCCATGGATGCTCCCCACCCCTCCAATGAGGATCACGCCTACCAACCAGAGGGACCAGCCAAACTGAAAGTGTTCCGGGCTGACCGCTGCAAGGGAGGTCACCCAGAAGGCACCGGCAATCCCGCCAAAGAAACCCGCGACAAAGAAAGCGAGTAATTTATATAAGACAATGTTGACACCGAGAGCCTCTGCAGCGATGTCGTTATCGCGGATGGCAATCCAAGCTCTGCCGATCTTTGATCGGAGCAGATTCGACATTGCCAAGGTGCACAAGATGACCAAGGTCACCATGAGATAATAAATTTCCATCTCAGATTGAATTGCCCATGGGCCGATCTTTACCGTGCCGGGTGGAATGGAGAAGGCAACCCCTCTTCCTCCAATTTGACTCACATACTGGGTGATGAAAAATTCCACGGTAATAAATTGGGCCGCCATGGTTGTCATGATGAGGTAAAAGCCCTTCACCCGCGCGGAGGGGAGACCGAATAACACACACCAGAGACCGCCCGTCACCCCTCCTAAAATGAGTGTAAGGGGATAAGGAAGATGTAACTGGAGCATGAGGAGGGTACTGGTATAAGCTCCTACTGCAAGAAATGCAGCGTGGCCTAAAGTGACCTGCCCACAATAGCCAATCAGTAATTGGACGCCCATCGCAGAAAGAATCGTATATCCGACGACATTCGCCACAGATATTAAGTAGAGACCTGCAAACTTGGGGATGAGGTAATAAATGGCGATGAACAGAAAGAGCATTTTTCCCCAGATGAATTTGGTCTGCCACCAGGCATGGTCTTGCCTGTAG
>Ga0209705_10001035_pt1 | contig 14681 bp, 15 predicted proteins | sample PPLLaktember2015_5_FD_187262 | JGI IMG/M metagenome (GOLD analysis project Ga0209705, IMG submission 187262) | Freshwater sediment microbial communities from Prairie Pothole Lake near Jamestown, North Dakota, USA - PPLs Lake P8 Core (1) Depth... | ecosystem: Environmental > Aquatic > Freshwater... | reverse complement strand
CGGAAGCACTGCGCGCCTGGATCGAACGGGCCGTGGTCACTGGCCGGGTCACGGACGGATATGTGCTGTTTCACGGTGCGCTGCGCAATTTTCCGTTTCGCGACGGCAAGGGACAGTTCGAGGTGCGTGCACATGTCAAAGACGGTGTGCTCAACTACCTGCCGGGCTGGGCGCCAATCCAAGACATCGACGCGGATCTCTTTTTCAACAGCACCGGCATGCTCATCACCTCTGCACACAGCAAGATTCGCAACCTCGATGTCGGACGCATGGCGGTGGCGATTGAGGACTTCAAGGCCCCCGATGGTGCGGTGGTGACGGTCAATGGGCGCATCGCGGGCAGGTTGCAGGAGACACTCGATGTGCTCGCGGACAGCAAGACGCCACGCTTCGTGTCGCTGGTGCCCACCGGTCTGCGCGCCGCTGGCGACGGCGTACTGACGCTTGATCTGCGCATCCCGGCGCGCGCCCCGAAAACCAGCATGATCGCGGGTTTCTACCGGTTCCTGAACAGCAGCGTGGAATTACCGTTTCGCGCCATCCGCATCGACAACATCCAGGGCGGTATGGAATTCAACGAGTCCGGGTTGCGCACCGGAAAACTCACGGCGCGTTTGTTTGGCGGCGATGTCGTGCTCGCGGCTGTTCCGGACGCCACGCAGGTGGCGCGTGTCGAGGCACACGGTACGCTGAACCAGGCGGGGCTCGCGCAGTTGTTCGGGCCGGAACTGTCACCGCTGGTGCGCGGACAGGCTCCGTGGCAGGCGCGCCTGCTGCCGCGGCGCGAGGGTGCCGGAATTATCATCGAAGCAGATTTGCGCGATCTCGAAGTACGTCTGCCGGCACCACTCGCCAAGGCGCAGGGCGAGCCGCTTCTGCTGCGGATTCGTACCAGTGAGATCGGCGGCGACAGCCAGGTGCTGGATTTGCAGATGGAAGAACGCGTGACCGGCAAGCTGGCTTTTCAACGCGCGGCATCGGGCTGGGTGTTTACCCAGGGCCGTATCGGCATCGGCGAGAAGGTCACGCAACTGCCACCGCAGTCCGGTCTGCAACTGAGCATGCGCCTGCCGATGCTCAACGCGGATGACTGGTGGTCGCTGCTGCGCCAGAACCTGGGCGGCAGCGGTGACAGCGGTTGGCTGGAAATGGTGAGCCGCGTGAACGCCGAAGTCGAATCGCTCGAGGTTTTCGGACGCGGATTCGGCCGCCTGAGCCTGGATCTGGGTAACACCGCCGGCACTTGGCAGGGGCGTGTGCAGGGCGATATGGTGGCTGGACTGCTTGCCATCACACGTCCCGTGTCCACAGGTCTTCCTTTGGTCGTGGGTACTGTTGCCGCACCCGGCCGGCCAGTCATTCACCTGACACTGGAGAAGCTTGTTTTGCCGCCAGCGCGCGAAACCGGCGAGGGCCAGGTGCTCGATCCACGTGGCTTGCCGTCCCTGCACGTGCAGAGCCAATCCTTTACGTTCGCCGACAAGGCCTTGGGCGCATTGGAGTTCAGCGCTGTACCGGCCACGCAGGGCTGGAAGATTGCCAGCCTCAAGCTTACCCGTCCCGAGTCGAATCTGTCCGCCAGTGGTCTGTGGGCGATCGATAGCCGCAGCCAGCAAAGCACCGTGATTGATGCCACGCTGACGAGCACGGACTTTGGCACACTGCTGGAGGCGCTGGGTTATACCGAGGAGGTGGTGGGGGGCAAGCTCACGCTGCAATCGAACTGGTCTTGGCCGGGCGCGCCCTCGGCGTTCCATCTGGCACGCGCTGACGGCGACCTGACCTTCACGCTCTCGAACGGGCGTATCCCGAAAATCAGTCCCGGCGCCGGACGTCTGCTCGGCGCGCTGGACCTCGGTTCCGTGACACGTTATCTCACACTCGATTTCAGCAATGTATTCGGCAGAGGACTGACCTTTGACAGCATCAAGGGCAGGGTGGCGGTCGAGAAAGGGAATGCCTATACTCGCGACCTCGCGATTCGCACACCGGGCGCCGAAATCGGCCTGTCCGGTCGGATCGGGCTCGCGGCCCGCGATCTGGATCTCGAGCTTGGCGTCACACCGCATCTGATGGAAGAACTTGCCATCACCGGCGGCCTGCTTGGTGGTCCGGTGGTCGGTGCAGCGGTGGCGGTGTTGCACAAGCTGATACAAAAGCCGTTCGAAAAGAGTACCCGTATCAATTATACGGTGAAGGGTGGGTGGGAAGGTCCGGCGGTCACGCGCCTCGGTCCTCCACCATCAGCGCCGGCGGGCGAGGAACAATAGGGAAAACCCCGAAAGACATTACCATGGCACATGCGATGATGTTGTTCGTGCTCGGGCTGCTCCCGGGCACGGCCGAGTCGCTGTCGCTCGCGGCAGCGGAGTGGGCGCCACCACGCCGCGCCGAGGCACTTGCGGCGCACAAGCCGCTCGGCGACTTTCTGCGCGTGCTCGACCGGGGTGATGCCGGGCTGCTGCGCATTCGCCACGCCGGTGGCGAGCTGGATAGCCGCTTCGCCGAGCAGCTGCGCGATGCGCTCGTGGCGCTCGGCGTACCAACCGCACGCATCCACTTGGTGCCGGCGGCCGCGGATGCCGATCGTCTGATTCTGGAATTTTCTGCCAACGGAGAAACAGGACCGTGAAAGTTGCCGCCGTACAGATGGCCTCTGGCCCGCAGGTTGCCGCCAACCTGAGCGAAACCGCACGCCATATCGGCAAGGCCGCCGCAGCCGGCGCGCGCCTCGTGGTGTTGCCGGAGAATTTCGCCATCATGGCGCAGCAGGACGCCGACCGGCTCGCGGCCGCCGAGCGCGATGGCCAGGGTCCGATCCAGGAATTTCTCGCGACCCAGGCGCGCACCCATGGCGTGTGGCTGGTGGGCGGCACGGTTCCCATCAAGGCGAATGACCCGAAGCGCGTGCGCGCCGCCTGTCTGTTGTACGACGACCGCGGCGAGCGAGTGGCGCGCTATGACAAGATTCACCTGTTCGATGTGCGTCTCGACAACGGCGAGCTGTATAACGAATCGGCCGCTATCGAACCGGGCGACACCCCGGTGCTGGTGGACACGCCGTTCGGCAAGCTCGGTCTGGCGGTGTGTTACGACCTGCGCTTCCCGGAACTGTTTCGGCGGCTGCTCGATCAGGGTGCCGAACTGTTTGCCGTGCCGTCGGCGTTCACGGTGCGCACCGGGCGGGCCCACTGGGAAGTGCTGGTGCGCGCGCGCGCCGTGGAGAACCTGGCCTATGTGATCGCCGCCGCCCAGGGCGGCTACCACCTGAACGGTCGAGAGACCTACGGCGACAGCATGATCGTGAATCCATGGGGCGAAGTGCTTGATCGCCTGGCGCGTGGCTCCGGCGTGGTACTCGCCGATCTTGACCGGCGCTACTTCGAGCACACGCGCAGCCGTTTCCCCAGCATTCAGCACCGCAAGCTGCGCGCATGAGCAATAGCCTCGACATCGCACGCCGGACGCTGCTCGCGCCCGCCGGTCTGGACGAGACCGACCTCGACCGGCTGCTCGGCCAGATACTCACGCATCGCGTGGATTATGCCGATCTCTATTTCCAGTACAGCCGGCACGAGTCCTGGTCGCTGGAAGAGGGCCAGGTCAAATCCGGCTCGTACAACGTCGAACAAGGTGTTGGTGTGCGCGCGGTGAGCGGCGAGAAAACCGGCTTTGCCTACTCCGACGAGATTCTGCTGCCGGCGTTGAGCGATGCCGCGACCGCGGCGCGTGCCATTGCGCGCAGCGGTGCCAGCGCCGGTATGCCAGTGCGCCAGCGCAGCGGCACGGCACCCAAACTCTATGCGCCCCTCGATCCGCTCGCGAGTCTGGAAGATGCCGCCAAGGTCAAGCTGCTCGAAACGGTCGAGGCCGAGGCGAAGCGTGCCGATCCGCGCGTGACCCAGGTGATGGCGTCGCTCTCCGGCGTACAGGAAGTCATTCTGGTGGCGCGCAGCGATGGCGGGCTGGCCGCGGATGTGCGCCCGCTGGTGCGCCTGAACGTGACCGTGATCGTCGAGGCGAATGGCCGACGCGAAACCGGCAGCCATGGCGGCGGCGGGCGCGTGAGTTACCAGTATTTTCTTGAAAATGATTATGCACGCACCTACGCCCGTGAGGCGGTGCGCCAGGCGCTGGTGAACCTGGACGCCGATGACGCCCCGGCCGGCAGCATGCAGGTGGTGCTCGGCCCCGGCTGGCCGGGCATTCTGCTGCACGAGGCCATCGGCCACGGCCTGGAAGGCGATTTCAACCGCAAGGGCACGTCGGCGTTCGCCGGTATGGTCGGCCAGCAGGTGGCGGCGCGCGGCGTCACGGTGGTGGACGACGGCACGCTTGCCGACCGACGCGGTTCGCTCAACGTGGACGACGAGGGCACGCCCACGCAAAAAACCGTGCTCATCGAAGACGGCATTCTGAAAGGTTACCTGCAGGACACGCTCAATGCGCGCCTCATGGGTGTGGCACCCACCGGCAACGGCCGGCGCGAGTCGTACGCGCACATGCCGCTGCCGCGCATGACCAATACCTACATGCTGCCCGGTATCCGCGATCCGCGCGAGATCATCGCCTCGGTGGAGAAGGGCCTGTATGCCGTGAACTTCGGCGGCGGCCAGGTGGACATCACCAATGGCAAGTTCGTGTTCTCGGCGAGCGAGGCCTATCTCATCGAAAACGGCAAGGTCACGCGTCCGGTCAAGGGCGCCACCCTGATCGGCAACGGACCGGATGTGCTCACGCGCGTGACCATGGTGGGCAATGACCTGGCGCTCGATTCCGGCGTCGGCACCTGCGGCAAGGACGGACAGAGCGTGCCGGTCGGCGTCGGCCAGCCTACGTTGCTGATCGACGGCCTGACCGTGGGCGGTACCCAGCAACAGTAAATGCAAAGACAATGACAACCACTTCTCGTGCTAAGAACACCACCGCCAGCAGCGAACAGCTCAATGCGCTGGTCGGTGACGTGCTTGCCGAGGCCAAGCGCCAGGGGGCGTCGAGCGCCGAGGCGAGCGTGAGCGTGAACCAGGGCTTGTCGGTGACGGTGCGCCTCGGCGAGGTGGAAACCGTCGAGCACAACCGCGACAAGGGTCTCGCGCTGACCCTGTTCTTCGGCAAGCAGAGCGGCTCGGCCAGCACCTCGGACCTGTCGCCCGCAGCGGTGCGCGATTGCGTGCGCGCCGCCGCGACCATTGCGCGCTACACCGCGGCCGATGAATTTTCCGGCCTCGCCGATCCCGATCAACTGGCGCGCGAGATTCCGGATCTCGACCTTTATTATCCCTGGAACCCGAGCGTGGAACAGGCGATTGAGCTGTCGCTCGCTTGCGAAGATGCGGCGCGCGCGGTCGATGCGCGCATTACGAATTCCGAAGGCGCCACGGTGTATTCGTACGAGAGCACTGACGTATACGGCAACAGCCACGGCTTTATCGGTGCCACGGCCACCACCCGGCATGGCATCAGTTGCGCGGTCATCGGTCAGGATGACTCCGGCATGCAGCGTGATTACTGGTACACCGCCGCGCGTGACCGCGCCGATCTTGAGGCAGCAGCCGCAGTCGGCAAGAAAGCGGCGGAGCGCAGCGTGCGTCGTCTTGGCGGGCGCAAGCTCAGCACCCGCCAGATTCCGGTGGTCTACGAAGCACCGGTGGCCTCCAGTCTGTTGTCGCACTTCGTGGGCGCGATCCGTGGCGCCAGCCTGTACCGCCGTTCCTCATTCCTGCTCGATCACCTGGGCAAGCCGGTATTCGCACCGCAGGTGCGCATTCACGAGCAGCCGTTTCTGAAAAAGGCGCTCGGCAGCACACCGTTCGACAACGACGGCGTGGCACCGGCCAATCGCGACATCGTGCGCGACGGCATTCTGCAAGGCTATGTGCTGGACGTGTATTCGGCGCGCAAGCTCGGTCTGCGCAGCACCGGCAATGCCGGCGGCGTGCACAACCTCACCATCCAGCCGGGCGACCAGGATCTTGCCGGCCTGCTCCGGCAGATGGGCACCGGGCTGCTGGTCACCGAACTCATCGGCTTCGGCGTCAACGGCGTGACCGGCGACTATTCGCGCGGCGCAGCCGGCTTCTGGGTGGAGAACGGTGTGATCCAGTACCCGGTCGAGGAGATCACCATCGCCGGCAACCTCAAGGACATGTTCCGCGGGCTGGTGGCGGTCGGCAACGATGTCGACCCGAGCGGCAACATCCGCACCGGCTCGATCCTGATAGAGTCTATGACCCTCGCCGGCAGCTGACCACCGGCCGGTGTGACGCCGTGCCGTGGGGTAGGTAGTGGCACACCGTCCAGTACGGCCGTCGCAATCGGCAGTGGCGCTGCTTTATACCTGTGGTGAGAAACCTGAGAAGAATATTCCGCCATTCGCTGAAGCGGTTTACTTCGCAAACGCATACCCAGAATTTTCACGCTTCGCCCGATACATCGCTCTATCCGCACTTTGAATCAACATCTCCGCTGTCGTACCGTCCTTCGGAAATAGCGCTATCCCGATACTTGCGTGGACGGGAAGGCTGACGCTACGAGTACCCACGCTGATATCACATGGCGCGTGAATCGCCTTGCTGATCTTTTCCACAATCATTGTGATATCCGCTTCGTCTCCGATCTCCATCAGCAGGTACAAAAACTCATCCCCGCCGTGGCGGCTAACAGTGTCGTCGCCGCGCGCGTTCTCCTTGAGCCGGTCCGCGATCATCTTTAACACAGCGTCGCCTACGTCGTGGCCATAGGAATCGTTAATCGTTTTAAACTCATCCAGATCCACGAACATCACCGCTAACGCTCGGGAATGGCGCTTCGCCTGCTCTAATCCATGCTCCAACCGGTCGTCAAACAGCAAGCGATTCGGCAGACCTGTCAAGGGATCGTGAAAGGCCGCATGTCGCGCCGCTTCTTCCTGCTGTTGGGCCACAGCCAGCCGATGCTCCAACACATGCCGTTCCTCAACCTCATGCTCCAATGCCTGATTCACGACTGACAGTTTTTCTGACGCTTCCTGCACTTTATCTTCAATTGCTTCGTTTTTTTCGAGCGCCTCTTCTACCTCGGGGAGCGAATCCTGATTCCCAAGTTCCTGGTTTAAAACTGTATTGACTACGGATAGATCTTCGGCGCTTTCCGCTATCAGGTTTTTAACCTGTTTGCTCTCACCCAGCGTTTTGGTCAGCCTTTTGGCTGCACGGGTCTTCTTCGTTGATTTTGATTTCGGGTCGGTTTTCATAATGTGCATATTCTATCGGGACAATATGCCTGTTGGTCAAATTTTTTGCTTCTAGAAAAGGCGACGTATCTAACATCCTGGTTGCGACTGTCCCTCTCCGTCGCAAAAAGTTCTGTGTGTTTGCGTACACAACCTGAAAAGAATAAGGCCGACTCGCGACGGACTTTTTGTCCTGCTTCCCAGACGAGTCCATGACACTCGCCGGCAGCTGACTGTTGGCCCGCGAGAATCTTTCGCCAGGGCCGGCGGCGTGAGTTGCGCCGCGCGTGCGACAGGTAGCGGCACGTCGACCAGTCATGACGCTCGCCACATTTCACTAATTATTTCGTAACGATAAGCCAAACTGTTTTTTTAATTACTGACGGGCAAGGGTGTCGAGGTGGCGCAGGAAGATCGCCTTGAAGGTGGCGGCAGTGTGGTTGCCCGGGACGGTAAAAACCCGTTCGGCGGGGAGGACGGAAGCGAGTAGCGGCGGGCCGTCGGCAGTGAGTATGTCGCTGTCACCGTAGCCAAGCCAGATGGGCGGCGTGGTGGCGGGATTATGGTTTTTGATCCAGCTCCAGAGCATCCGCTCCCAGTCCTGCGGGTCGTCGGAAGTTGCCGACCACGCGGCGACCCCGCCGGCGCGGTGGATTTCGCGGTGGATGGATTGCCGGCCGAGAAACGGACTGGAGAGCAATACGCCGTCGATATCGTCGGGATATCTGCGCACGTAGAGCAGGCTGCCGAGCCCTCCCATCGAGAAGCCAGCCAACCAAATCTGTTCGTATCCCTGGCGGCGGGCGGGGTCGATGATGTCGTGTTTCAGGCGGTCTTCAATCGTCTTCGATTGGTAGTAGCCGAAATGGGTATCCGGGGCAATGATATCGAAGGGGAGCTGGCGGTTGTGTATCTCGTGAATGATTCCCTCCTTGTCAAAAACAGTGTTGTCGTCACCGATGCCGCGCAGCAACACCAGCAGGTTGCGCTGTCTCTGGGAGGAGTCGCTCTGGTAACTCAAGGAGGCAATTGGTACCGTCGGCGCGGCGACGCAGCCGGTCAGGAGCAGAGCTGCCAGGACGCCGGTGAAGTAGCGCCTGCTTTTATCGAAGGCAGTCACCATGTTAGCGCTGCAACTGGCGGGCATCTTCCTGGAAGTAGATGCGCCACGGATAGGGGTCGCGGTAAGCCGCCGGGTTCTGCGCCGCTACCCAGGCCAGGTCGGCAGCCGCTTCCTGCTTTTTCCCTTTGACCGGCAGATAATACTTGCCCCGTGCCCAGCGGGGAAGGAGCCAGTCCCCGCCTTTGGCGATGGCCTTCTGCATGTATTCGTCTCCCTTTGCTTCCGAGCCTCCTCGGCTTTCCGGCAGGGCGATATAGCAGATCACCTTGCCGAACTCGACCCCGCCGCCGCCAAACTCGGGAGCGACCGACTCAATGCGATCAAGGAAGACAAGCGCGTGTTTCAGCCAGTCGATGTTAACGACCTTGGACGGGAGCGACATCCCCTCCTTGAACTCGTATTGCAACGCCGTCACCCAGAAGAACATCGCCTCCACCTCCGCCGCGCCCAGGGTGTTCGCCGCCTCCCAGGGTCGCTGGCCGGCGTCGACTCGTGCCTTGAAATCCGGATTGCTGTACATCGCCAGTTCTGCGTAGGTCATTGCCCGGTAAAAATTATCTGATTTGGCAGACGACGAGTCGGTATACGCAGTTCCCTTGAGGATGTAGAGGGTGGCGGCATTCACACGTGCTTGATAGTGGCCGGGATTGTCCTTCAGTACCGCTTCGTGCAGGGCGATGCAGTCGTCGACGGCTGCCTTGCCAGCGACGGTGGCGTAGCAGTGGCGGGCAGCGGCGAAGAGAGTATCGGTGCGCTCGGTTGGCCGATCAAGACCTGCCTGTTTCCAGACGGGTTCCCGGTGCATGGCGCAGCCGCCAGTCAAGGAGAGGGATAACAGACACAGTGCAAGCGCGGTAAAGTGTTTCATGGGGATATCCCTCGGCATGATGTGGTCGATCTTAAAATTTTCCTGCGTATTGTTCTGTCCATTCGTACACGCAGAAAATTTACTCGGCGAGCGCTGAGAGGCATCCCGATGCAGCAATGTATCATCCTTCCTACTTGTATATTCCGGGCAAGTAGCTGAATGAGAACCGATAGGGGTTCTGGTGAGGTCGGTAATAGCAAACCCTGCTCCTACAGGATAGCAATCAGCTTGATTGGAGCCACCTGCTTGTCACCAATGATCTCGACGTGACCGGTGATTGTTTATCTTCCTGACATGTCCGGCTCTCACCCGGCAGCACCAGTACCGGTGCCCAGAGAATTGTGCGCACACATTGCCCGCGACCGTCGTGCACCACGTCGCCATACATGTCACCGACATAGGCGTTGTCGGTTTTGATGCCGACATTAGCCGCAGCCTGTGGCGATTACGCAAACAGCATCATCACGGCCATGCCAGAGATCCGATGCATCGCTGCCGGGCGCTACGTCGCGCAGCCGGTCATGGCCGTTACTGGACAGAAAATTTTTGCGCACCGGCCGAGACATCGTTCAGAAGCACCTCGACCTGGTAGTCGCCAGTCGGCCAGCCGTCCGGTTTGCTGATGTGAAACTCGGTGACCGCCGGGCCGGTGGCGACCAGCGTCTGGCTGTTTTCATTGACCACCGCCGCCTTGTCGCCCTTGTGGTAGGTCCACTTGGCCTTGAGCGTGGCCGTGCCACTGCCATCGGTTTCAACCGCGGCGTAGATCGTGTCGGTCCTGGCGAAGCTGCTGGCCGGTGCCGTCACGCGCTTGTCGGCGCCGATCGCCTTGCCGACGGTGACTGCCTTCACCGTGACTACGGCGGGTGTGGCGGGTGTGGCGGGCGGGGCCGGCTTCTTGCTGCAGGCGGACATGGTCAGCGCCAGCAGCACGGCGAGTCCGGTGGCATACAGTGCGTTTTTCATTGTTGTTCTCCTGTTGGATTGGGAGCGAACGACGCTTACAGCGACGGCAGCTTCAGTTTCTGTCCGGGATAGATCAGGTTGGGGTCTTTGATGATGTCGCGGTTAGCCTCGAAGAGCTGTTTCCACTTGTTGGCGTCACCGTATTCGCGCTTGGCGATCTTCGACAGACTGTCGCCGGACACCACCACGTAGATGCGCGTGGCGGTGGAACTGGCCCCGCTTTTAACATTGGAGAAATCCGGCATGTCATCACTGGCCATAAAGAGCCTCCGAAGGATTGTGGTAAAGATTCAACTACTGAGAAACCGCTTGGCCAACTGGCCCAGCAGGTCATTGACACTGTTATCGGCCGGCAGCTTGCCGTCCGGGGTAAGCTTGTCGACCAGCTGTGGCAGCGCGCTGGCGAGCCCCTTTTCGACATCCAGGTTGGACATCCCGAGTTTACCGGCCAGCTCCTGAACGCGGCCCTGGCCGAGCACACCCAGGATGGCCTCCGGCGAAATCGACTGGTTCTTGCCGGTGCCTATCCACGAGTTCATGGCCTCGCCCTGGCCTTTTTGGACAAACAGTTTGGCGAGGCCGGCCAGTCCGCCGACCTCGGGGCTGTTGATGAGCTTGGCGGCGGCACCGAGCAGGTTGTTGTTTTTCGTATCCGTGCCACCGAGCAACTGCTCGGTGGCACCTTTCACGAGAGAATCGAAAAGACTCATGCTGCATCTCCGTGGTGGTGAGTACACCGGGGCGGGCACGGACCGCCCCGGTAGCACGGCGAATTATTTTTCGGCTTTCGCTTTGTGACGCAGGTCGGCGGAGTGGGCGCGCTTGTAGGTCTGGATGTCCTTGAAGCGGCCCTTGCTGTCACGGACGGCGTACAGCTTGGTGCCGGTGCTGCTGCGATGGGTGGTGCGCTTGACCTTGGCCATGGGGTCCCCCTTGCTGGCGTTGGAAATGCGGGATCCGTGTATTGGGCATGTCTGGCGGTTTATAACCACCCATGCCAGCATCCTGCCAAAATTTAACCTAGCATGTCTGCTTTGTATAAATATTGATGCAGGACAAAAACTGGTTCCAGGCCACCAGGCTTTACGGAGCAATTGCCGAGGGCTGGTGTCGGCCTGAAGGCGGGCATGGACAGAAAAACGGCAATGCCGTTGCCGGTCTTTCCAGGCAGGGCCGCAGCATCGGACAATGATTCGTGGCGATGGGTCAATTCCACATGGGTGGCTAATCAGGAAAGAGGGGTTTATTCTGTGCCTGCATATGTGCACAACAACAACGGAGGAGCTTATGCTTAAGAAACTTGTTGTATCGGTGATTTTTCTATCGGTGGCCGCGCCAGCATTGGCGGACGACGTTACGTACCGCAAAGACATTCGCCCCCTTTGGCAGGCCAAGTGTTCGGCGTGCCACGGCGCAGCATCGCCGTACCTTGGCGATTTCATGGCAGATCAGGAAAAGTTCAAACAGTTGCAGAAAGGCCCGCGCATGGATACTTACGCGGATTTGATCTTCTATATCGGCTGGCCGGATACCGGCGCCCTCATGCGCCGACTGGATGACGGCAAGAACGTCAAGGACGGCAAGCCCGGGAATATGTATCTGTATCTTGGCCAGACGGATGATGAGCGGAAGAAAAACCTCAAAATCTTCAAGAGCTGGGTCGGTGAAGATGGCTGGACTCACAAGCGTTGGAACGCCAAGGGCGACACGCCCGGCGTGACCAAGGAGGAGCTATCGAAGATCAAGGTCAAATATTGACCACAGCGTGCGAAAGCCCATCCAGGAGGGAAGGCGCGCAATGAACAGGCAATGGACACATCTCGAAGATCGCCCTATGGACCTCACCTGGACCTTGAAGTTATGGTCCCAGGTAAGGTCGAGGAGATCGCCATCGCCGGCAACCTCAAAGATATGTTGCGCAGCTTGGTGGTGGTCGGAAATGAAGTCGACCCGAGCGGCAACATCCGCACTGGCTCTATCCTTATCGAGTCCATGACCCTCGCCGGCAGTTGACCGCCGTCCGGCGAGAATTTTTCGTCTGGCACTTTTCGATTTCACAATCAGCCACTACACTGGGCACGTTCCGCGGCGCACCCTGCCGACCGCGGCCAGCCAGGATCAGCGCCGTGGCGACCAGGGTACGCAAGAAAAAAATCCAGCCGGACAACGCCCAGATCGTTCTGGCCGCTCTCGAAAATGGTCACACCGAGCGGGTGAGCGATATTCTCGGGCTGCTCCATCCTGCCGACATTGCCAGGTTGCTCGAGGGTCTGCCCCCCGAGCAGCGTCATCCTGTCTGGGCGCTGGTGGATCCCGAGGTGGCGGGCGAGGTGCTGCTCGAAGTATCCGAGGCGGTGCGCCTTGACCTCATCCAGGAGATGGACAGCGCGGAACTCGTGATCGCGGCGCGTTCGCTCGACATCGATGATATTGCCGACCTCATCCCCGATCTGTCGGACGAAATCATTGCCGCGATCCTGTTCGCGCTCGACAAACAGGATCGCCAGCGCCTGGACGCGGTGCTGTCCTACCCGGAAGACACTGCCGGCGGCCTGATGAACGTAGACTCGGTCACGGTGCGCGAGAACATCACCATCGAGGTCGTAAGCCGCTACCTGCGCCAACGCGGCGAGCTCCCGGAACATACCAACAGCCTGTTCGTCGTGGACCGCAGCGACCGTCTGCTCGGTATCCTGTCGCTGTCGCGGCTGCTCACGGCCAGCCCGGTGGCGCGCGTCTCGCAGGTCACGGAACACGACTTGATCAAGTTCGGCGCCCTCACTCCGGACAAGGAAGTGGCCGAGGCGTTCGAACGCTACAACCTGATCACCGCACCGGTGGTGGACGAGAACGACCGGCTGCTCGGACGTATCACCGTGGATGACGTGGTGGACGTGATCCGCGAAGAGGCCGACCGCGAGATCCTGAACCTCGCCGGCCTGCGCGAAGAGGAAGATCTGTTCGCGTCCGTCTGGCAAAGTGTGCGCAACCGCTGGACGTGGCTGGCGCTCAATCTGGTGACGGCGATCATCGCATCGCGTGTCATCGGCGTGTTCGAATCATCGATCGAGAAGCTCGTGGCGCTGGCCGCGCTCATGCCGATTGTGGCCGGCATCGGCGGCAACTCCGGCAATCAAACCATCACCATGATCGTGCGCGCGCTCGCTCTCGGCCGGCTTAATCCGGAGAACATGCGCAAACTGTTCGTCAAGGAGATCGGTGTGGCGCTCATCAACGGCCTGATGTGGGGCGGCCTGCTCGGTGCAATCGCCTGGCTGCTCTATCACAATCTGCCGCTGGCACTCGTGATGACCGCCGCCATGGCGCTCAACCTGCTGCTCGCCGCCATGGCCGGGGTCGGAGTACCTTACTTCCGCAACAAGTTCGGGCGCGATCCGGCGCTCGGTTCGAGTGTGCTGATCACCGCCATCACCGACAGCGGCGGATTTTTCATCTTCCTCGGGCTGGCGACGCTGTTCCTGCTTTGAGGGCTAGGCGGGGGCAGGCCCCGTAGTTGCACAGCGGAGATGCCGGGCGGGGCTGGAAACAGACCGCTCGTCAGCCCGACGTTTCCGCCCGGCTGTGAACGGCGTTAAATTAGAGGATGAAGAAGGCCAAGAAGAAGGGAAAACGAAAGACCCGCAAGGACACTATGCTACCGAATATTCTGCAACTGCTGACGACCGCCATCCGCGAGAAACGCTGCATCGCCATTCGCTACCACGATCAGCGCCATGTGCGTGTGGTCGAGCCGCACGCCATCTATACCCACGAAAGCGGCGAGCTGGTGATGGATGCCTTCCAGACCCGCGGTTACTCGTCCTCTGGCCGGCCATCACCGTTCTGGCGGCCATTCCGCCTGAAGAAAATCAGCGCGATCTCGCCGCTCAAGGAGAATTTCCAGACGCGGCTGCAGGAAGGTTTCTCGCCCGAGAAAGACAAGTATCGCAAGGGACTCGTGGCCATGGTCGACGACCAACGCAAGGCTGGAGACATTCCGCCGCCGGCATTCATGCAGTCGGCCGCGCGCCAGAATCTTTACACCCAGCCGCAGCCCGAGGAGTCCGGACCGCAGCTGCCGAAGAACCCGTTCCGCCGCTAGCCGGTTGTTGAAAGCCCCGTTATTTCCAAACGCGCAAGCCTGTTCTAGAAATGAAGCAGGGCGCACATTTCAGTAACCTGCTCGTGTAGTGCTGCATCCGTCCCGAAAATAACGGACTCCGAGAACCGCCGTAGGTCGCCCTTCAGGGCGACGTGTTGGCCTGAAGGGCGACCTACGGCTCAGGCCTGTCAACGGCCGGCGTTCATCCGCTCCACCAGGTTATGCAACTCGCGCAGGTCACGCGTCGCCAGCACTTCCTCGGCGCGCTGCTCCAGTTCGGCGAGTTCGCTTTCCAGTACGATTTTCTTGACCTGCAGCAGGCCGGACGGGTGCATGCTGAATTCGTTCAGCCCGAGGCCGAGCAGCAAACGCGTGTAGCGGGTGTCGCCGGCCATTTCACCGCACATCGCCA
>Ga0209705_10001034_pt1 | contig 14710 bp, 11 predicted proteins | sample PPLLaktember2015_5_FD_187262 | JGI IMG/M metagenome (GOLD analysis project Ga0209705, IMG submission 187262) | Freshwater sediment microbial communities from Prairie Pothole Lake near Jamestown, North Dakota, USA - PPLs Lake P8 Core (1) Depth... | ecosystem: Environmental > Aquatic > Freshwater... | reverse complement strand
TGCTGGAAAACGGCGAATACCAGCGCGTCGGCGAAACCCAGCCGCGCTTTTCCAACGCGCGCGTGGTCACCGCCACCAACCGCGACCTGCGCGCCGAGATCAAGGCCGGCCGCTTCCGCGCCGACCTCTACCACCGGCTGTCGGTGTTCTCCATCGCGGTGCCGCCGCTGCGTGAAATGGGCCAGGACAAGCTCACCCTGCTCAATCACTTCCGCGATTTCTACGCGCGCGAAGCCAAGAGCCAGGCGTTTTCACTCGACCCGCGCGCGCAGCAGATGTGGGAGGACTACCACTTTCCCGGCAACGTGCGAGAACTGCGCAACATCGCCATCCGCCTGACCACCAAATACCCCGGCCTGGCCGTCAACGCCCAGCAACTCGAAGACGAACTCGATACCGACCAGGCCTATCCGCAGGAAATCCCGCTTGCCAATGACGGCAAGGCGCTGATCGAACTGGCACGCAAGCAATTGCAGACGCTGGCCAACTTCAACCTCGACGTCACCCTGCGCCAGTGGGAAAAAGCCTATGTCGAGGCAGCGCTCAACATGACCCACGGCAATCTCTCGCAGGCGGCCAAGTTGCTGGGCATCAACCGCACCACGCTATACAGCCGCATGCAGACCTACGGAACCGAATAAACCGCCTCCGTGTACCTTGACTATTTCGGTCTGAAAGAAGCGCCCTTCCGCATCACGCCGAATACCGAATACTGGTATGCCGGCGGCCAGCGCGGAGAAATGCTCGCCGCGCTGCTCTACGCCATCGGCCAGGGCGAGGGCATCATCAAGGTGGTGGGTGAAGTCGGCAGCGGCAAGACCATGCTGTGCCGCAAGTTGGTCGCCCAACTGCCCGACAGCGTCGACAGCGTCTACCTCGGCAACCCTACGCTTGCGCCCGACGACATGCTGGCGGCGATCCTGGCCGACCTCGGCATCGACACCCCCGAAAGCGGGCGGCAGGCCCGACTGGTGCAACTGAATACCGCCCTGCTGGAACGCCACGCAGCAGGGCGGCGCGTGGTGGTGTTCGTCGAGGAGGCGCAGGGCATCGCGCTCGACAACCTGGAATTCCTGCGGCTGCTGACCAATCTGGAAACCGCCACCGACAAACTGCTGCAGATCGTGCTGTTCGGCCAGCCCGAACTCGACGCACAACTGGCCGACCCGCGCATCCGCCAGCTGAAGGACCGCATCACCCTGAGCCTGAACCTGTCGCCCCTGGCGGCAACCGAAGTCGCCGCCTACCTGCGCGCACGACTTGCGGTGGCGGGCTATCGTGGCCCCGACCTGTTTCCGCAGGCGCTCATCGCGCACATGACGAGCCTGTCCGGCGGTTTGTCGCGACGCATCAACGTGCTGGCCGACAAAACCCTGCTGGCGGCCTATGCCGGGCAAACCCACAGCCTGACCCCGGCCCACCTGGAGGCTGCCGCAGGCGACGCCGACATGCAGCCGCAAGCGCGCGCCAGCCCACCATCGCATCGCTGGGCATGGCTGAGCGCCGGCCTTGCGGCTGTACTGGGTCTGCTGGCATTCATCGCCTGGCAGGCCCTGTCGCTTGACGCCGCACCCCCCGCGGCAGCCTCAATGGCGGCCTGGCCCCCTGTCCCCGCTCACCCGACTGCCATTGAAATGGCCGAACGGGCCCGGCAAACCCAGCGATGGCTCGCTGCCGCCGCGCCCGATACCCACGTCATTCAGGTGGCCTCGGCTAAAGAAGCCGACGCCGCAGCCGTATTATTGGGAAGTTTGAACGCCGCCACCCCGCAACCGGTGCGTGTATTGCACGGCCTGAGCCAGGGTAAGCCTGCCTGGATGATCCTGGCAGGCGAATTTCCCGACCGCGAAGCGGCCTTGGCGGCACTGCGCACGCTGCCGAGCATGCCCGCAAGCGAGCCGTTTCTGCGCACGGTCGGCAAAATGCGCAGCGTAGTCCTACCCACTGGATCACAATGAATGCTGTGTTGAAACGCCTGCGACCGACAACCCTGGCTCTCGCCAGTCTGGTGATACTGGGCGGCTGCGTGCCGCCGCAGGCGTTTGACACCTCCCCCGGCCACATCAACCAGCCCAGCCAGCCCGCCGTGCTGACGCCGCCGCCCGCACCGGTGAAGGCTGCACCGGCACTGTCCCCGCCCAGGCCGGGCGCACCGGTACCGACCTACACCGTGGTGGTCAACGACGTGCCGGTGAAGGACCTGCTGTTTTCCATCGCGCGCGACACGCAATACAACATCGACCTGCATCCGGGCATCACCGGGAACGTCTCGCTCAACGCGGTGCAGGAACCGCTGCCCGCCATCCTCGACCGCATCGCGCGGCAGGCCAACCTGCGCTACGAAATGAACGGCCGCACCGTGTCGATCATGCCCGACACGCCCTACTCCAAGACCTACTCGGTCAACTACGTCAACGTCGCCCGCAACACCACGTCAAGCGTCGGTGTGGCCGCCGAGATCGCCAGCACGGGCGGCGGCAGTATCGGAACCGGTAGCAGCGGAAGCAGCGGTGCAGGCAGCACAACCGGCAATTCTTCCTCCACCACGGTGGCCAGCCAGTCCAACAACGATCTATGGACCGTGCTGGCCGACAACATCCGCACCATCCTGGCCGGCACCCGCGCGGTCACGCAAAGCGGCGAAGAACGCGCTGCCCGGCAGGATGCCGAAAGGCTCGCGCGCGCCGAACGCGTGTCACAGGCCGAAGCTGCCAGCAAGGCGGGGGCGGGTGCAGCCAACCTGTTCACTGCGGCGTTTTCCAATCAGCCGGCGGGCGACAGCAAATACGATGTCGCAGTGAATCCGGTGGCCGGCACGGTCACCGTGCTCGGCACCGCCAAACAGCAGGAACTGGTGCAGCAGTATCTCGACCGCGTCATGCAGTCCGCGCAGCGGCAGGTGATGATCGAGGCCACCATCGTGGAAGTCTCGCTCAAGGATCAATACCGCATGGGCATTGACTGGTCGAAAACCTTGCAGGGTGCGACCGGCTGGACCATCAACACGGTCGGCGCCGGCACCAACGCCCTGGCGGGCGCGCTGACCCCTTTCATCCAGGCCACCTACACCAATACGGGCAGCAACGGCTTCAAGGCCGTGATCGATTTGCTCGAATCCTTCGGCAACACCCGCGTGCTGTCCAGCCCCAAGCTGATGGCGCTGAACAACCAGACTGCACTGCTGAAAGTGGTGAACAACCTGGTCTATTTCACGGTCAAGGCTGACACCATTTCCAGTGCCAATGTCGGTACGATCACCACCTACACCACCACCCCGCAAACCGTGCCGGTCGGCATCGTGATGTCGGTGCTGCCGCAGATCAACGAAAACGGCATGGTCTCCCTCACCGTGCGCCCCACCATCTCGCGCCAGGTCGGTTCCGTGCAGGATCCCAACCCCGACCTGAAGGACGCCGGCGTCACCAACAGCGTGCCGGTCATCCAGGTGCGCGAGATGGAATCGCTGTTGCAGGTGCGTAGCGGCCAGACCGTCATCCTCGGCGGCCTGATCCTCGACGACAGACAGGATTCACGCGACGGCGTGCCCGTGCTGTCGCGCCCCGAAGGCATCGGCGCCATCTTCGGCCAGCACGAACGCATCAACAGCCAGAACGAACTGGTGATCTTTCTGCGGCCTATCGTGGTTTCCAACCCCACGCTGGAAAGCGAGGAGCTGCGCCAGTTCCAGCGCTTGTTGCCCAGCAGTGCACGGAGCACGCCTTGAGCCTGCTGCTCAAAGCCCTGAAGCAGGCCGAAGTCGCCAATGCGGACAAGTCCGCGGCCAGCAACCGGGATGAGGGTGATCTCGAACTGGAGCCCCTCAGCCCGCAAGGCGTCGCCCAGGCACACGAATGGGTGGAACCGCCACCCCTGCTGTTCGGCAACAGCGGACCTACTCCCGAACCGCGCCGTGCGCCCGCTTTCCGCTGGCCGCAGCTCTCGCTGGTGCCGCTCACCGCCCTGCTGGCGGCGCTGGTTGCGCTGGGTTACGGGATCTATCTTTACTTTTCCCTGCAGCCGCCAGCCGCCGTCCCCCTTTCCCCTGCAAGCGTCGCCGCGCCCGTCGCGCCAACTGCCCCCCCTGTCTATCCGGCCGCAGTGGAATCCGCGCCTGCTGCGTTGCCCGCGGTCCCACCAGCGGAGACGGCCGTCCAGGCCCCTGCCGATGCTGCCCCCCCGTCCCCGCCTGTCCGTACCGCATCTGCCCATCGCGACCTTCCCGCGCGCAACAGTGCGCCTGCGCCCGCTGCGCTGCCGCTGTTCCAGCCTGACGCGCAAACCACGGTGCTCACCCAGGCCTACGCGGCCTATCAACGCGGCGCACTGACCGACGCGCAGCGGCTCTACACCCAGGCCGCCGCCCGCACGCGCAGTGTGGATGCCTTGCTGGGGCTGGCGGCGATCGCCAGTGTGCAAAACCGCGAGGCGGATGCGCAGCGCCTGTATCGCGAGGTACTCGATCTCGATCCGCGCAATCCCACGGCCCAGGGTGCGCTGCTCGATCTGCTCGGAAACACCGACAGCCAGGCCACCGAAAGCCGCCTCAAGCTGCTGATCGAGCGCGAGTCCAGCCCGCACCTCCATCAGACCCTGGGCAACCTCTACGCCGAGCATGGGCGCTGGAACGACGCCCAGGTCGCCTATTTCGAGGCGTATCGTGGCGCACCCGACAACGCCGATTACGCCTTCAACCTGGCGGTCAGCCTCGACCAGTTGCACCAATATCCGGCTGCGCTGACGTATTACGAAAAAGCGCTCGCCGGCGGCGGCGCGCATCGCTTCGACCGCGTCCAGGCCGAAGCACGCGTCAAGCAGTTGAAGTCGGCGCGCTAAGCCTTACTGTCATGGAACGCCGCAAGAAACTCCGCATGGGCGAAACCCTGGTCTCGCAGGGACTCATCACCCTCGACCAGCTGCGCATCGGCCTGAAGGAGCAGAAAGCGACCGGCCTGCCGATCGGCCGTCAACTGGTCGCGCTGGGCTTCATGACCGAGGCGGTGCTGCGCGACCAGCTCGCCAACGCGCTCGGAAGCCAGGGCATCGACCTCACCCAGGTGGTGGCCGATCCCGAAGCGCTGGACCTGGTTCCCGAAGAGTTCGCCCGCCGCCATCACCTGCTGCCCATTGCCCACGATGCGGCCCGCAACATATTGACGCTGGCGACCACCGACATGTTCAACGTCGTCGCGCTCGACCAGTTGAAGGCCTCACTCGGTGGCCAGCTCGAAATCGACACCCTGCTGGCAGCCGAAGCGCAGCTGCTGGAGTGCATCGACAAGTTCTATGGCTTCGATCTCTCGCTCGACGGCATCCTGCGCGAGATCGAGACCGGCGAGGTCGATTACGCCAGCCTCAACCCCGAGACCGAGGAATACACCCAGCCAGTGGTGCGGCTGGTCGGCGCGCTGCTCACCGACGCGGTGAAACGCGAATCGAGCGACATTCACTTCGAGCCCGAGCACGCCTTCCTGCGCATTCGCTACCGCATCGACGGCGTGCTGGAACAGATCCGCAGCCTGCACAAAACCTACTGGCCGGGCATCCTGGTGCGGCTGAAAGTGCTGTCTGGCATGAACATCGCCGAGACGCGCGCGCCGCAGGACGGCCGCATGTCGCTCACGCTGAACGGCCGGCCGATCGATTTCCGCGTCTCCTCGCAGCCCGGCATCCACGGCGAAAACCTGGTGCTGCGGATTCTCGACCGCGAAAAATCCATCATGCCGCTGGAGCAGATGGGCTTCACCGACGACGCCCTGCGCGAACTTCAGCTGATGATGGCGCGGCCCGAAGGCATCCTGGTCGTCACCGGTCCGACCGGATCCGGCAAAACCACCACGCTGTACTCGATGCTGTCGCACCTCAATAACGAGACCGTCAACATCATGACGCTGGAAGACCCGGTCGAATACCCGGTCACGCTGATGCGCCAGAGCTCGGTCAACGAAACGCTGAAACTCGATTTCGCCAACGGCATCCGCTCCATCATGCGGCAGGATCCCGACATCATCCTGGTCGGCGAAATCCGCGACAAGGACACTGCCGAGATGGCCTTCCGCGCCGCCATGACCGGCCACCAGGTGTTCACCACCCTGCACACCAACTCCGCGCTCGGCGTGTTCCCGCGCCTGATGGATATCGGCATCCAGCCCGGCATCCTGTCCGGCAACATCATCGGCGTCGTCGCGCAGCGGCTGGTGCGCAAACTCTGCCCGCACTGCAAGGAAGCCTACACGCCGGATGAACATGAAGCGCTCATCCTCGGTGCCGATCCTTTTCATCCGCCGCAGATTTACCGCCCCACCGGCTGCCCGGCATGCAGCCACAAAGGCTACAAAGGACGCCTCGCCCTGATCGAACTGCTGCGCATGGACCCCGAACTGGACGAACTGGTGGCCAACCACGCGCCCCTGCATGAAATCCGCCGCGCGGCATTCGAGCATGGCTACCATCCGCTGGCGGAAGACGGCATCCAGCGCGTGCGGGATGGCGTGACCTCGCTGGCGGAAGTGGCGCGGGTGGTGGATTTGACGGGACGGGTGTGAGGATGGGACTCGCCTGATCATGCCCTTCTTCGACTACCGCGCCATCGACCCGACCGGCCGCACCGTCAAGGGCACGCTGTCGGCGGTCAACGACGTCGACCTCGAACTGCGCCTGAAGCGCATGGGGCTGGACCTGATCACGCTGGCGGAACTGTCGCGGCAATATGCCCCCAGCGGTCGCGAGCGCGTCACCCGGCGCGATCTGGTCACCTTCTGCATCCACATGCGCTACATCACCCGTGCCGGGATTCCGCTGCTCGATGGCTTGCGCGACCTGCGCGACACCATGGAAAAACGCGGCTTTCGCGATGTGCTGACTGCTCTGCTGGAAGACCTGGAGGGCGGCAAGGTGCTGTCGCAGGCGCTGGCGGCGCACCCGGCGGTATTTGGCGCCGTGTTCGTCCACAGCGTGCGCGCGGGCGAACAGACCGGTCTGCTGGATGCGGTGTTTGATCGCCTTGCCGAATCGCTGAAGTGGCAGGAGGAAGTCTCCGCCAAGGCCAAACGGCTGATGATTTATCCGGCGCTGGTGCTGGCCGTCGTCGGCGCGGCCATCCTGTTTTTGCTGGTGTATCTGGTGCCGCAGGTGCTCTCCCTGGTCGAAACCATGGGGGTGGCGCTGCCGTTGCCGACGCTGATCCTGATGGCGGTATCGAGTGCGCTGCGTTCGTACTGGCTGGTTGGTCTGCTGCTGGCCCTGGCAGTGGGTGTCGGCCTGCCCTTATGGGTGAAGAGGAGCGAAGCGGGACGCGACTGGTGGGATCGCACCCAGTTGCGGCTGCCCGTCATCGGTCCGATCGTGCAGAAGATCGTGCTGTCGCGCTTCACCAATACGCTGGCGATGATGTACCGGTCGGGGGTGACGGTGCTCGATGCGCTGCGCGCGGGCGAAATGGTCGCCGGCAACCGGGTGATTGCCAGCGGCATCCATCGCGCGGCGCAGCAGATTGCCGACGGGCGCGGCCTGTCCGAAAGCTTTCAGTCGCTGGCGCTGTTTCCGCCGCTGGTGATCCGCATGTTGCGGGTGGGCGAATCCACCGGCGCGCTCGACGAGGCGCTGGACAATGTGACGTATTTTTATAACCGCGAAGTGCTCGACTCGATCGAAAACGGCCTCAGGATTCTGGAACCTTTGCTCACCGCCATCCTCGGCCTGCTGCTCGGCGGCATCCTGGTGTCGGTGTTGCTGCCCATTTACGACCTGATCGGGAACCTGCCGCTGTGATGCTCGACCACCGCCTGATCCTGCTAGCCACGCCACGCCAGATTGGCGTGCTCGACTGGCGCCCCGGCCACATGCACTGGCTGGGAGAGTTTGCCGCCAGCGAAGCGGGGCTGGCGGCGTTTCGCCAAGTGCTGCTCAAGCACGCGCAACTGCCGGTGCTGCTGGTGGCCGACACGGTGGACGAGGATTACCGCAGCGAGGTTCTGCCGCATGTGCAGGGACATGCACGCAACGAACTGCTGGCTCGCAAGCTCAAGCAGGTATTCCGCAACGCGCGCTTTACCGGCGCGTGGCGGCAGGCACGCGAAACGACCGGCCGCCGCGACGACCGCTATCTGCTGGCAGCCCTGACCGATGCCGACTGGCTGACGCCGTGGCTCAGCGTGCTGCACCGCGAACGCGTGCCGCTGTGCGGCATCACCCCGCTGGCGCTGGCGTGCCAGCATCTGCTGGCCCGGCTGCGGGTTCAGGAGCCGCACACGCTGCTGGCATATCGCATCAACAACAGCTTGCGGCTGTCCTACTATCAAAACGGTCTGCTGCGTTTTTCGCGCCTGATCAGCAGCGACACGCCTACCCAGTTGCCGGGCAATGCGGCCGACGAAATTGCCAAGACGCAGCTCTATCTCACCGGCCAGCGCATCCTGCCGCGCGAAGCCCGCCTGCACGTGCTGCTGCTTGATCCCAGCGGCCAACTGGACAGCGCGCAGGCACCGCTCAATGCCGACCCCGCGTTCAGCACACGGCTGGTCGACATGCCCAGCCTCGCGCGTGCACTGCGCATTCCGGATGATTTCCTGGCCGCCACACCGGAAGTCGCGCCGCTGGCCGCAATTGCCGGGGAGGCCGTCCAGCTGAATCTGGCGCCGCCCGAACTGCTGCAACGCCATACCGAATTCCGCTGGCGGCACGGACTGAATCTGGCGGCAGGCATCGTTGCCGCGATCGGCCTGACCCTGACCGCAACGTACTGGCTTCACGCGCAGGGTCTGCGCGATCAGGCGCTGCAGATTCAGGGGGAGGCGCAACGCACAGACGCACGCCACGCCGCCATCGTGCGGAACTTTCCTGCGCTCGCCACCCGCCCCGACCAGCTCGGCCTGACCCTGGCCCTGGCGACGCAGCTGAATCGTGCGCCCCTCGACGTCAACGCGCTGTTTCTGCCGCTGGGGCAGGCGTTGACAGCGCACCCTGAGGTGGTGATCAGGGCATTGACGCTGCAGGACACGGCAGACGGCACAGCGGAAATCACACTGGACGCGCGGCTGTCCGAGTTCGACGGCAACTACCGCGCCGCCATGTCGCGCATCGACAGCTTTGTCGCGCGGCTTGCTGCCACCCCCGGCGTTGTGGCAGTCGAACGCGTGACCAGCCCTGTCGACACAGCCCCCACCGCCACCCTGACCGGCAAGACCACAGGTGAAACCGCGCCTGAAGACACCCGCTTCACCTTGAGCCTGCAGGTGCGCACATCATGATCCGGCCGCCGCTTGCCACGCTTAAAACCTCGCTACTGCTGCTGCTCGCCGCAGTCGCGCTGTCCGCTGCAGGCATTTTCTGGAGCCACAAGCAGGACACGGAAGCACGTGCCGCCGTGCAACTCCAGCAAGCAGCACTCAATGCCGCGCACGCGAACCAGCAACAGGGCCAAACGGAAGCGCGCCTGATTGCGCAGCACCTCGATGCCTATCAGGCGCTGATTGCGCGGGGGTTTGTGGGCGAGGAAAATCGCCTCGCTTGGATCGAAGCGGTGCAACTTGCCAATCAGGATGCCCGGCTTTACGGCCTCACCTATACCCTGTCGCCGCGCGCTGCCGCACCGGCCACCCTGGCCAGCGGACTGCCGCTCAAGCAGACCCGAATGGTGGTAAAAATGCCCCTGTTGGTGGAAACCGACCTGCCGCGTTTTATCGACGCCTTGCGCGCCCGCGCGCCCGGCCTGTTCCGCGTCAGCAGTTGCAGCCTCGCCCGCCTCACCGACGCCCCACCCCAGCCGGTCAACCGCCCCGAACTCGACGCCGAGTGCGAACTGCTGTGGTTTACCGTGGCAGCGGACGGCAAGGAGAAAAAATGAACCGGCGCACCGCCTGGCAGAAACGCTTTGCCCCGCTGCCCATACTGCTCCTGGCCACGCTGGGGGGGTGGGGGGAATGCCTGGCCGCCGCACCCACCGATCCCGGACGCCTGTTCTACACGCCCGTCCAGCGCACGCAGCTCGAAGCCGCGCGCGCCCGCAACGTCACCCAAACCTCGGGCGCAAGCAAACCTGATAGCCCCGACAGCACGCCGCCCCTGCTGCGCTATGACGGCGTGCTGATCCGCTCCGATGGAAAATTCACGCGCTGGGTTGACGGCAAGCCGCAGGTCGGTGCGTCCAATGTATCAGGCTTGAAGCCAGGCCAGATCCGCGCCGACGGCAAGGTGTATGAGCCCTACCAGGTGCTGCGTCCCAGTCCCGCCGTGCCTGTTGCCAAGGAACCCACACCATGAAGCAGGCGCGCGGTTTCACCCTGATCGAGATGGCGATCGTGCTGGTGATCATCACCATTCTGATCGGTGGTCTGGCCGTGCCGCTATCGGCGCAGATCCAGGCGCGGCGGATCGCGGAAACCAATAAGACGCTGGAGGAGGCACGCGATGCAATCATCGGTTATGCGATGACGCACAAAACCATAAGCGCTCATCCTTATCTGCCTTGCCCAGACACTGACGGTGATGGCAAGGAAAACCGCTCTGGCGACGAATGCCTAAAATCCTACGGATTTTTCCCATGGGTCGATATCGGAAGCGCTCCCAGCGATGCTTGGGGCAATCGGCTGGGTTATGTCGTTGAATCCCAATTGGCCAATAAAGCAGTAGGTTTTTCCTCTGCAACAATTCTGCCCGATCCGCCGACCAGCGGGTGGAAACAAATTGCTAAGGCGCAAGGCTGTGCAACGATCGATGTCGCGGCAGGCCTGCCTTTTTTATTGATTTCGCACGGCCCCAACGGCTGGGGGGCGCGCAACGTCAATGGCAACACACTGGCTGATCCTACTGGGCCGGACGAGATAGAGAATCTGAGCCCGAACCCGGTGCCGTCGAATGACGATGGCTGCTATGTTTCCCGCGTGCCGAGCAAGCCAGGCGGCGCGGGTGGCGAGTTCGACGATCTCGTAACCTGGTTGCCATTTGGCACATTGTTTAGCCGGGCGTGCCCCTCTGGCTGTCCGTAGCCTGCAAGCGAAACGTCACCCGCCCCAGTTGATTGTCGGGCAACTCCAACCGAAAACCCGACCGCGCAGCCTGCCGCGCGGCCTGATACAGCCCCACCCCCAGCCCGAAATCCGACGCCACCGGGCTCAGGAACAGATTGCGCGCCACGTGTTCCGGCGCCGGGGCGCCGCTGTCGATCACGCTTAGGCACACCATCGGATGCAGCGTCAGCCGCGCTTCCACTGCAATGCCCGGCTCGCGCTGGCGCTTGCGCAGCGCATTGGTCAGCAGGTTGTCGGCCACGCTGTCGAACAGGTCCTGCGGCAGCGGGGTATCGTCGATCGCATCGGCAAAAAACTGCACGTCATCGTGTTCATAGCGCGTCTGCAGCGCTGCCCACCAGGACTGCGCGGGGATTTGCGCGACATCCATTTCCGCCGGCTGCTTGAGTTTGTCGACGGTTTGCGACAGGCGTGCCGCCAGTTGCGGCAGCTGGCGTTTCATCAGCGCCTGCAGACGCTCGCCGTCTTCCGGAGTGGAGGTGTCGGCCGCGGCGATCAGAGTTTTCATCGACTGCAGAATGTTCTTCACGTCGTGCGTCAGGCGCGCGCCGGTATCGTGAATCGCCTGGCTGTAGGCCTGTTCGCGCAGGGTCTGCTCGCGCACCTTGGCGGCGTAAAAATAGCCCAGCAACTGGGACAGCAGTCTCACATGCAGCGCCAGCGCAGGGGTGAGCGGACGGGTCGATTGCCAGGTCAGGGTCAAACCATGAAAGGCGTGGCTCAGGCTGTGCTCGGCCGGTTCGCCAAACGTCCCTTCGCCGCGCGACGCCTGCCAGCGGCCGCCGCGGATCCAGGTCAATTCGTGCATGTCTGCCAGGGCGTCGCGCACGAAGGATTCCGGGTCACGCTCGCGCTCGGCCAGAGTGGCGAGCCGCTGTGCCCAGCCTTCGAACGGCAGGCCCACCGACAGCAAATAACGTGAGGTGATCTGCCCGAGCCCGCCGAATCCCGCGCGCGGATTCCACAACCACGACAGCGCCAGCAGCACCACCGCCATCCCCAGCAGGTTCTGCACCAGCGCCCAGGCATAGCTCACCTTCGCCACCGCCACCACGGCAAACGTACCCAGCGCGACCACCATGATGAGCAGCGACAGCATCAGGCCGTAGATGAAATCGAGCGTGGACGATGCACCGCGCTGGCGGGTGGCGGGCAGGAACAGAATCACCAGCGGCAGCAGCGGCAAGCCGAAGCGCACCGCGGCCAACAGGGCATCGGGCAGCGATGCGTCCCCCAGGCTCTGCGGCAACACCCAGGCCAGCAGCAGCGAAAGCAGATAGGCCAGTGCCAGCAGGTAGGCCAGCCGCTGCTTGCCTTCGTTTTGCGAAGTGGCCACGGCCCCCACCAGTCCTGCCAGGATCGCCAGCCACAGCGCCATCACCCAGGTGCTGTCCGCCAACACCAGCAGCGCCGCCATGGCAAACACCGGCAGCGCGAGTCGCGGTTCGATGCGCGCTTCGCTGCGCACCAGCGGCTGCCACAGCAGGAACAGTCCGTAATGCGCCAGCAGGAAGGCTCGGGCCAGCGCCGCATCGGCCTCGAACACGACAGAAGCATGCAGGGCCAGGAGCATCAGGGCCAGCCAACGCCCGGGCATTACGCGCGCGAACCGGGTCGTCAGCGACGTCAGCCGCGGCGCCGTCTCGGTGTGTTCAGTCATATCGGGGATACAAGGTGGAAGCGGGAGAAATGTAGCATGACACTGCTATCGGCATTCTGCCCGGGAAATGGAGCACGCGAAGGGTCAGCCCGATGTCATCGCAATCGTCGTAAATCCGGCATGGGTGTCATGTTTTCATCGAATCGGAATTGAGGCGAGCCAAATTTTCCGTGTTTTTATGTTAATTATCATATTGTTATACTTTATTAGCGAATGGCATGCATTTTGCAAGTTGGGCATCAGACAAGAACAGCCGGAGATTCACATCATGCATCAACCCTGCTTTCCGCGACGCCAGTCGGGCTTCACCCTGATCGAAATCGCCATTGTGCTGGTCATCATCGGTCTGTTGCTAGGCGGCATTCTGAAGGGACAGGAACTGATCAACAGTGCCCGGGTGAAAAATCTTGCTACCGACTTCCGCAACATTCCGATGTTCATTTACGGCTACCAGGACAAGTTCAAGGCGCTGCCCGGGGATGATTCCAACGTGGTGGCGAATGTGGCCGGCACGAAGGCCACAACCGGGACACAAGGCAACGGCGTCATCGACGGTAACTGGAACAGCACGACGCCCGGCGACGAATCCGTCGCGTTCTGGCAGCATGTACGGCTGGCAGGGCTCGCGCCGGGGATCACCACGATACCGGCAGCCGCAGCTTTACCCGGCGATTACAATCCCAAGAACGCGTCTGGCGGCATCATCGGCATCCAAAGTGGCACGACGACCGCCACAAGTTCCCCCGTGGTGGGGGCGGACGGGAAAGCGATCAGCGGAGCCTACATCATCTGCTCGACCGGCATCCTCGGCAAGTTCGTCAAGCAGCTCGATATCCAGATGGATGACGGTAAGACCGACTCGGGCTCGATGATGGCCACCCCGACCACCGGCTATGCCCTTGGAAAAACGGCGACACCCACCAGCGGCGTGGGCGGCATAGACGATGCCACGACCTACACGGTTTGCCTTGGTGTCTGATCCCGAATCGCTTCGCAAAGCCCGTCCCATCGGCGGGCTTTTTTTGCGTCGGCGCACCTGCGCCCGCCCCGAACCTAACCCTGCAACACCCTGAACTCCGCCGCCGCCAGCCCATCGGCGGTGCCGCGCAGCACCAGCACGTCGCCCACCCGGATTTCGGTGTCGGGCTGGGGGTCCACCCCCTTGATTCCCTGGCGGCGGATTGCCACCACTTCCACCAGCAATTCATTCAACGCCAGGCTTTCCAGGCTGTGGCCGGCCGCGGCCGCGCCCTGCGTGATCAGCACCGTATGCAGACGCGGTTGGGCTTCCTGATCGAGTTCGTCGTCGACATCGCTGGCGCCGCGGAAAAAGCCGCGCATCATGGCATAGCGTGTTTCGCGCACGTCACTGATCCGTTTCGATACCTGGCTTAATGGCACCCCCAGCAGCATCAGCGCCTGCGACGCCAGCATCAGCGAGCCTTCCATCACTTCGGACACCACTTCGGCGGCGCCCGCCGCTTTCAGCGCATCGATGTGGGTGTCATCGATGGTGCGCACCACCACGGGCAAATCCGGCCGCAGTTCGCGCACGTGACGCAGGATGGCCATGCTGGAGTGCAGATCGGAATAGGTCACCACCACCGCCTGCGCGCGACTGAGGCCGGCGGCAACCAGCACTTCGCGGCGGCTGGCATCGCCATACACCACGCTGACGCCGGATGCCGCGACCGCGCGGATACGCTCGGGGTCGGCGTCGAGCGCGACAAAGCTGACCCCCTCGGCTTCCAGCAGGCGCGCCAGATTCTGCCCGCTGCGACCGTATCCGCACAAGATGACGTGTTGGGTCTTGCCGAAGGTTTTCACTGCGATGTCGTGCACTTCCTTGGCGCGCCCGGCCCATTCGCTGCCGGCGATCAGACGAGTGATCGCGTCCATGCGGTGGATCAGAAACGGCGCGATCAGCATCGACAGCACCATGGCCGCCAGCACCGGCTGGCCGATCTCCGGCCCCATCAGTTTGATGTCGGCCGCCTGCGCCAGCAGCACGAATCCAAATTCGCCG
>Ga0209705_10001032_pt1 | contig 14726 bp, 9 predicted proteins | sample PPLLaktember2015_5_FD_187262 | JGI IMG/M metagenome (GOLD analysis project Ga0209705, IMG submission 187262) | Freshwater sediment microbial communities from Prairie Pothole Lake near Jamestown, North Dakota, USA - PPLs Lake P8 Core (1) Depth... | ecosystem: Environmental > Aquatic > Freshwater... | reverse complement strand
AACAGGTAAAGACAAAATTATTAGAATTTACGCAGTTCAAGGGTGAAGTGGGGGTGTTTTGGCGGGCTACGCCCGCCAAAACACCCCCACCCTCCCACCAACTGCGTAAGTCCTAATTATAAAGGAGAAAACAAAAATGGATGCTGTCTCCCTGGCAAGGTGGCAGTTCGCCATCACAACCGTTTATCACTTCTTCTTCGTGCCGCTCACGCTGGGATTATCCGTGCTGGTGGCGATCATGGAAACCCTGTATGTGCGCTCCGGGCAAGAAGTGTATAAGCGCATGACCCGGTTTTGGGGCAAATTACTACTGATTAATTTTGCTATCGGGGTGGTCACCGGGATTGTGCAGGAGTTCCAGTTCGGAATGAACTGGTCGGAATATTCACGCTTTGTGGGGGATATCTTCGGCGCACCACTGGCGATCGAAGCCCTGCTGGCATTTTTCCTGGAATCGACTTTCCTGGGTATCTGGATCTTCGGGTGGGATAAATTACCCAAGGGGCTGCATGCCCTGTGCATGTGGATGGTGGCGATCGGCTCGAATATCTCGGCCTTATGGATCCTGATTGCCAATTCCTTTATGCAGCAGCCGGTGGGTTACGCCCTGCAAAATGGGCGGGCTGAGATGGCTGATTTTTCTCAATTGGTTTTCAACCCGAACCTGTGGTACCAATTCCCGCACGTGCTGATGGCAGGCCTGGCAACCGCGGCGTTTTTCATCCTGGGCATCAGCGCCTACCACCTGCTGCGCAAGCAGGAGGTGGACCTGTTCCGGCGTTCCTTCCAGCTGGCTGCCGTGGTGGGGGTGCTGGCATCCGTGATGGTAGCGATGAATGGTCATAGCCAGGCGCAGCACATGGTGGAAAGCCAGCCGATGAAGATGGCAGCTGCCGAAGCCCTGTGGGAAAGCGAAAGCCCAGCTTCTTTCTCATTATTCACGATTGGCGATATGCAAGACCGCCGGGACGTCTTCGCCATTCGCATCCCACGCGTGCTCAGCTTGCTGGCGTACAACCAATTGTACGGCGAGGTCAAAGGCATCAATGACCTGCAAGCCGAGTACGAAGCTCAATACGGACCGGGCAATTACGTGCCGCCGGCGATCGTGCCGTACTGGACATTCCGTTCTATGGTAGGGGCAGGTACCCTGATGATCGTGCTGTCGCTGTACAGCCTGTTCATCGTCATGGGAGAAATGTACGAAAAACGCCCGCTGGCGCTCAAGGCGCTGGTCTGGGCAATGGTACTGCCTTACGTTGCGAACACCTCTGGATGGCTGCTTACAGAGGTGGGGCGCTTCCCGTGGCTGGTGTTTGGCGTGATCAAGCTGGAAGACGGCATCTCAGTGAGCGTTACTCCAGGCATGCTGTGGGTATCCCTGATCGGTTATGTGCTGGTCTACTCCGTGCTGATCGTAGCGACCGTTTACCTGCTGCGCAAATACGCCATCGCAGGGCCATCTGCCACAGATGAGCACCAGCCGCCGGCAGATGAGATGCCTTTGCTAGTGGGTGCGCAGGATTAGGAGGCAAAGAATGGATCTTAACATCGTTTGGTTCATTTTGATTGCAGTCCTGTATATTGGATTCTTTGTTTTGGAAGGTTTTGATTTCGGTGTGGGCATGTTGCTGCCTTTCCTGGCGAAAGGTGATACCCAGCGGCGGGCGGTGATCAATACAATTGGCCCGCACTGGGATGGTAATGAGGTGTGGCTGCTAACTGCCGGTGGGGCGACCTTTGCGGCGTTCCCCAACTGGTATGCCACCCTGTTCAGCGGTTTTTACCTGCCGCTCTTCCTGCTGCTGGTGGCTTTGATCTTGCGCGGGGTAGCTTTTGAATTTCGCAGCAAGGACGATAATCCCACCTGGCGCGCCGGCTGGGATTGGGCAATCGTCATCGGCAGCTTCCTGCCTGCTTTGCTGCTGGGAGTTGCCTTTGCGAATATCGTCAAGGGCGTGCCCATCAATGCTGAGATGCAGTACGTTGGGGGTTTCTTCAACCTGCTCAATCCTTACGGATTGCTGGGCGGCGTTGCCACCGTGTTGGTTTTCTGCTTGCATGGGGCGATTTTCCTGAGTATGAAGACCAGCGGCGAACTGGTAACGAAGGCGACTCACGCCGCAAAGGGACTTTGGTTGCCGGTGATCGGGGTGCTGCTGATCTTCCTGGTCGCCACCTATTTTTACACGGATATTCTCACCCGCCTGGGAGTCAGTCCAGGGGTGATCCCGCTGGCGGGGATGGCAGCGATCTTCCTGACAGGATACTTCCTGCGCCACGAACGCCCGAGATGGGCCTTCGTCATGACCAGCGTAACCATCATGTTCTCATTGGTGACCATGTTCACCATTCTCTTCCCGCGGGTGATGGTTTCCAGCTTGAACCCCGAATGGAGCTTGACGATTTACAACGCGGCCTCCAGCATGTACACACTGAGAGTGATGACCATCGTAGCACTGATCTTCGTTCCCATCGTCCTGGTTTACCAGGGGTGGAGCTATTGGATTTTCCGAAAGCGCGTGGAGAATAAAGCAGAAAAACTCACCTATTAATTGGGTGATAAACGAAAATACCGCTGGCCAATGGAAATCCTATCACGGATTGTGGAGCGAGTGTCAAACTCGCTCCTACCTTAAAAGCGAGGTTTCTCTGGATGCACCCGTTCGCCGTGGGATATCCACCTGGCTATAGTTCGGCCTCCCGAGAACGGGTTATTGACGTCAACTAGAAGCGACTATGAAATTCGATGTGCGCATCCTGCGGCTGGCTGGCTCTATTCGCCTGGCGCTGGGGTTGATCGTGGCGCTGGGTTTTGCGGGGGGAATCTTCGGTGTCTGGCAGGCGCGCTGGCTGAGCCGGGTGGTGGCGCTGGTCTTTCTGGAAGGCCAGACTTTCGCGTCCATACGGACACTGCTGACAGGATTGCTGGGGATCATCACAGTCCGTTCTATTTTGAGCGCGGCGCTGGAAACAGCCTCGAGCGTGGCAGCTTTGCGTCTGAAAACCCGCTTGCGCCAGGAGCTCTTCGAGCGATTGCTGGCGCTTGGTCCGCTCAGCATGCGCGGCGAGCGCACCGGCGAGCTGACCAGCGTGTTGGTGGAGGGGGTAGAAGCTCTGGAGAGCTATATCAGCCAGTACCTGCCGCAACTGGCACTGGCGGCGCTCATCCCGCTCATCTATCTGGCTTTTGTTTTTCCCCTGGATTGGCTCTCAGCCCTGGTGCTGCTGGTCACTGCGCCGCTCATCCCGTTGTTTATGATCTTGATCGGCAGTCTGGCGGAAGGCTCGACACGGCGTCAATGGGATACCCTGCGCCGTTTGAGCGCTTACCTGCTGGATGTGCTGCAAGGCCTGACGACCTTGAAGCTGCTGGGACGCAGTCGTGATATCTTACGGGCTGTCGCCCGCGCGGGGGAAAATTACCGCAAAACCACGATGGAGGTGCTGCGCATTACCTTCCTCTCGGCCCTGGCATTGGAATGGGTGGCAACCATCAGCACGGCGGTTGTGGCTGTGGAGGTGGGCCTTCGTCTGCTGTATGGGCGCATGGATTTTGAGCAGGCTTTTTTTGTTTTAGTGCTGGCTCCCGAATTCTACCTGCCCCTGCGATTGCTGGGAACGCGCTTTCACGCTGGAATGGCAGGGATCAGCGCTGCGGAGCGGATCTTTACCATCCTGGAGGGCGAGGATAACCTGACCGCACCGGGCAGCCTGGGAGATGACAGCCCGGGCCTGGTCTTTAAAGACGTACATTCCAGATATCCGGATGGTCGCCCAGGGTTGCAGGGTGTCTCGTTTCAGATTAGGAAGGGTCAGAAGGTGGCCCTGGTAGGGCCCAGCGGATCGGGAAAAAGCACACTGGCAGCCTTAATCCTGGGTTTCTTGCAGCCCAGCCAGGGGCAGATCTTGCAATCAGGACTGGCGCCCGGTGAGATTTCACCCGCGGAATGGCGCGCCCGGGTTGCCTGGGTGCCCCAAAACCCCTATTTATTCCATGCCAGTATCGCGGACAACATCCGTATGGGGAAGCAGGATGCCAGCGATGCAGCCGTTGAACAGGCAGCCCGGCTGGTGCATGCCCACGATTTTATCCAAAATTTACCGGCGGGTTACCGAACCGTTGTTGGAGAGCGCGGGGAGCGCTTGTGCGGAGGAGAGGCGCAGCGTCTGGCCCTGGCACGCGCGTACCTCAAGGACGCCCCTGTGTTGATCCTGGATGAACCCACTGCCAATCTGGACCCGGAACAGGAGGACATCGTCCTGCGCGCCAGTGCGCGCCTGGCAGAAGGGCGTACGTTGGTGACGATCGCTCACCGGTTGAATACAGTACGGCAGGCAGACCTGATTCTCGTGCTGGATGGCGGGCGAGTGGCAGAGGCGGGCACTCACGCCGAACTGCTGGAGCGCGCGGGTCAGTACGCGCGTCTGGTGGAAGGCGGCGGATTCGAGGAGGCGCCCTCGCGGGATGAGCTGAAGATTGTCGCGCAGGCTGCTGCCCCTGCAGAGAAGCTGATAGGGCCTGGTCCCTTGGAGGAAGCCGGTGGAGGGGCATTCAGGCTGTCAACCGCCTGGAAATTACTGGCTTTTCTTAAGCCTTTTGGCGGGCCGGTAGCGCTTTCAGCGCTGCTGGGCTTCGCCACGGTAGCCAGCAGCATGGGCCTGATGGGCACCGCCGCCTATGTGCTCTCGCGTGCTGCCTTACAGCCCTCGATTGCCGAGCTGCTAGCTGCTATCGTAGGGGTGCGTTTCTTTGGGCTGGCGCGTGGGGTCTTCCGCTACCTGGAGCGCTACGTTTCGCACCTGGTCACCTTTCATTTGCTGGCGCGCCTGCGCACCTGGTTCGCCCAGGTGCTGGAGGCGCGGGTGCCTGCGCGTTTGATGGCTTACCGCGGCGGCGACCTGCTGGCACGCGCTCTGGGAGATATCGCTGCGCTGGAGAATTTTTACGTGCGGGCGGCAGCGCCGCCCCTATCCGCAGGGCTGGTGATGGCAGCCGCTGCGCTTTTCCTGGGAAGCTTTCACCCTGCACTGGGATGGACTCTGCTGGTATTCCTGCTGGCGGGAGGACTGGCCCTGCCGCTGCTGATGCGCGGTTTATCGCGCAGTCCCGGGCGGGCAGCCGTGCGCAGCCGCGGCGAGCTGAATGCAGCCCTGGTAGAGGGTTTACGCGGCCTGCCGGAATTGCTGGCAGGTGGGCAGGAAAGGATCTACAGCCAGCGGGTGAATGCGCTGGGCGCCATGCTGGAAAGCGCACAGCGCCGCATGGCGGGTCTGGCTGGTGTGCAAGCCGGGTTGGGGTCGATGCTGGCTTTGGGCGGGATGTGGGCTGTGTTGGTGCTGGCAAGCTCTCTGGTGAGCGCTGGTTTTCTGGATGGCGTTTTCCTGGGCACGCTGGTGCTGGCAGCGGCAACCAGTTTCGAGGCGGTGCAGGCGCTGCCTGTGGCGGCTCAATACCTGGAAAGCAGCCTGGAGGCTGCCCGGCGCCTGTTCAGCCTGGCAGAGCTGCCCCCAGCGCTTGCGTCCACGGCAGGCAGCGCGCCAGCCGTACTGCCCCTGGCAACAGCTCCAAGCCTCGAGGTGCGAGACTTGCGCTTTTGCTATTACCAGGAGGATGGCGCGCCTGTTTATGCGCTGGATGGGGTGAGCTTCAACCTGCCAGCGGGAGGCAGGCTGGGGATCGTGGGACCTTCGGGCGCGGGTAAATCAACCCTGGCAAATATATTGCTGAGATTGTGGGATTTTGATGAAGGTCAAATCCTGCTGGGCGGGAACGATATTCGTCTTTATGATCCCGAGCAGGCGCGTAGCCGATTTGCCCTGGTCTCGCAACGCACGGACCTGTTCGCCGGCAGCCTGCGCGATAATTTACTCCTGGCTCGCCCAGAAGCCAGCCAATTGGAGCTGGAGCAAGCAGCGCGGACTGCGCAGCTGCACGATTTCATTCAATCCTTGCCGGCAGGCTACGATACCTGGATTGGAGAAAACGGGTTGCAGCTGAGCGGGGGAGAACGCCAGCGATTGGCGCTGGCGCGCACCGTGCTCAAAAGGGCGCCTATCCTGGTCCTGGATGAGGCGACTACCAACCTGGATGCGCTCACCGAGCGCCGGGTGTTGGCAACTGTGCAGACGGTTATGGAAGGACGCAGCACCTTGATGATCTCCCACAGCCTGGCGGGCATGCAGGCTATGGATGAAATCCTGGTTTTACGGGCGGGTCGGGTTGTGGAGCGCGGGAATCACACTGCGCTGCTGGAGCAGGGAGGTCTCTACCGGCGCATGTGGGATTTGCAAAACAATCGACTGGGTTGAGAAGCTGACCGAACGGAAGCACTGCGGAGTTGCCAAGGGTATAGAGCAAGGCGCTCGGATTCTCAGCCTCGAGCTGAAGGGGGAGCCTCGCTGGAAGGACGCTCAGCCATCTGGTCTCTCATTCGTTGGCGCAGCTTATCGATGGGATGCAGCTTACCACCCTGATCCTCGTAATACCAGACGTCCCAGCCATTGCACGGACTGCCGCCCAGCATATGACGACCCGCCATGTGAATGGAACCGGAAAATCCTTCCAATAGAAGGCGCGCATCGGCTGCCAGGCGTGCGCTTTTTGTGCGGTCGCCCCGGAAGTACAGGGTTTGACCTGGCGCGAGCAGACCATGTTCCAGAAGGGCGCCAAAGGGCAAGCGCTCCTGGCGGCGAGCCTGCTTGCCCACCTCGAAAACCTGCGGGTCGTAACGGGGCGCGGGCGCAGCATCAATGCGCGCCTGGGCGGCTTGAACGTATTCGGCCTGGCTTTCGATGCCGATCCAATGGCGGTGCAGTTTCTTGGCGACTACTCCCGTCGTCCCGCTGCCGAAGAACGGATCCAGAATAACATCTCCGGGGTTGCTGGAAGCCAACAGGATACGATAGAGCAGAGCCTCCGGTTTTTGGGTGGCATGCAGCTTCACCCCGTTGACCTTGAGGCGCTCAGGACCTGAGCAGATGGGGATGAGCCAGTCACTGCGCATCTGCAGGTCATCATTCAACGCTTTCATCGCCTGGTGGTTGAATGTGTAGCGGGCGCCCTGGGTTTTGCTGACCCACAGTAGAGTCTCATGGGCATTGGTGAAGCGCACACCGTGGAAATTGGGCATGGGGTTGGTCTTGACCCACACTACATCATTTAGGAACCAAAATCCCAAATCCTGCAGAATGGCGCCCAAGCGATAGATATTATGGTAGGTGCCAATGACCCATAAAGTGCCATGCTCTTTGAGCAGGCGACGGCAAGCGGTCAACCACTGGCGGCTGAAGTCATCATAGGCCTGGAAGGTCTCGAAGCGGTCCCACTCGTCGTCCACTGCGTCGACGCGGGTCATATTGGGGCGCCAGAGATCGCCCCTGAGCTGCAGATTATATGGAGGATCGGCGAAGACCAGGTCGATGCTGTTCTCGGGCAGGCTCTGGAGAACCTGCAGGCAATCGCCCGTGATGATCTGGTCGAGGGGGAGAAGGGTAGAGGACAAGGGGAGAAGGTCGGAGGATAGGGGGTAGGAGATGAGGGAATAAGGGATCACCGTCCTGGCTCGAATGGCGCTCAGGGCCTATTGATAGGGGTTAAAAAACGAATTTACCGTCACGGTACACGACTTCACCATCCAGGGCGATTTCGGCGTCTTGGCGCATGTCGCAGATCATATCCCAGTGGATGACGCTCTTGTTGCGGCTGCCAGTCTCCGGGTACCCGGCGCCCAGCGCCATATGGAATGAGCCGCCAATTTTCTCATCCAGCAGGATGGTATGGGTAAAGCGGTCAATCTCGAAATTGGTGCCAATGGCAAATTCGCCTACGTAGCGCGCGCCGGGATCCGACTCGAGCATGCGCAGGAGCAAATCTTCGTTTTTGCGCGCGCTGGCTCTGACAACGCAGCCTTTGTCGAAGGTCAATTCGATGCCTTCCACCACGCGCCCTTGATAGATGGCGGGATATGTATAACGCACCCAGCCTTGCAGCGATTCTTCCACCGGGCCGGTGTAAATCTCGCCATCTGGCAGGTTGTACTTGCCGCTGGCATTTACGAAAGTGCGCCCCTGAATGGAGAGAGCCAGGTCGACATTGGGGCCGCGTAGCTGCACACAGTCGTGACCTTCGAAGCGCTGCACGATGCGAGCCTGCTCGCTTTCGATAGCCTGCCAATAAGCGACCGGGTCGGGGGTGCCTTCATCCGCATGGCAGGCGCGAAAAAAGAAGTTCTGGTATTCTTGCACGCCCATCTCGGCTTCCATGGCATAAGCGCTGGTGGGGTAGAGCGTGCTCAACCAGCGCAGGGCACCCTGTGCACCGCGTCGCATTTGGGCCTCGGTCAGGCGCGCCTGAGCTTTCTGGCGGCGCGCCAGACGCTCGGCGGGGACATTGCTTAACGCACGCGTGTTGACCTCCGAGCGGATCTTGACCAGCACATCAAACTGCTCGTAGGCCATTTGCTTTAAGACGGAGACGTAATCGAGCTGGCTGTCTGCGGCATGGGCGAAGAAGGATTCATCCTCGCCGGACAGATCGAGCAATACATGCGGATACCCGCCGCGCTCTAATACCTGTTCGTATAGAGCGCGCACCAGCGGCTCGGCGGTCGTGGTAGCGGTGATCGCCACGCGGTCGCCCGGTTGAACGCAGGTGGAATAATCGACAACGATCTGGGCAAATTTTTCCAAGCGTTGGTCAGACAAAGGGGAATCCTCCAGTGCAGATCTTCAGAGAATGGGGAGCAGCTGGTTCGTATCCCATTCCCCGCCTATTTTTATGATAGCTTCTAGACTCGCGTAAGGTGGTCAAGAAAGTCGCATCTTTGGAAAGGTGGGGGTTTAAGGTAAGACGGTAATGATTCCAGTCATGGAGCCATCTTCTGAACAATCATAATAGTAGCTGCCGGATTGAAGATAGGTGAATACATAACTATCTCCCGATTGCAATTTTCCCGAGTCGAATTGGCTGTTTCCTTCCATAAGTTTGTGGCGAACAATGTGTTCATGAATGCCCTGATTCGTCCAAGTCACCTGCTGACCAAGTTGTATTTCGATACTGGGGCAAGTATCATCCGTAATCCCCACGCTGATGCCAGTTGCAGATGGGGTTGCCAGCGGGGGTGTGAACCGACAAGCGGAAAAGAAATAAGCGAGCACGATCACCAATCCGATCCGTACCAGTGGTTTATTGGAAAATTGCATAGTTTCGTTTCCGAAATCAAGGTTGAACGGTGGGTTGCTCCGCTTGTTCTGATTCCCAAGATTTTAAGGGTCGAACGCCAGCCTTCCATGCCCTTTGCAGAACACTTAGCAACGGCTTTGGGAATCCCACTTGATTGACATCCAGCTACCCCAAATTACCATATTTGAGATGAGTTACAGAAAACTCAAGCAGCCCAGGCGGCAAATCGGATTATAACATGCGGTCAAGGCGCAACTGTCCTGGTTCTTTGGGATTTTCCGGGGTAGAGAGTTATATGTGGGGGTTGTTGGCGGGCTTCGCCCGCCAACAACCCCCACATCTTCCCGCCACCACGGCGACTCCCAATGACCCACTGTCCTAATCAGTATATAATTGGCTCGTTAGAGTATTGAGAGACGCAGCAACAAGTTGGCGCGATCCTGAGTGCTACACATCAAATCTTTGTGTCAGGAGTAAAACCTGCAGATATGCATCCATACCACGATGTCCAGGAATACCTGGAAAACCACTTAAGTGAAAATCTCCATATGCTACGGCAGATGGTAGAGATCAACAGTTTCACTGCCAACCCCGAAAGCGTGAATAAGCTGGGGGCTTTCACTACGCAAGCTTTTACTCAACTTGGTTTTCAGGCAGAGGCAGTCCAATCGGTGAATCCGCGCTATGGAAAGCACATCTTCCTCAGCCGGGCTGGTAAAACTACGGTACGATCGATCGCAATGGTCTCGCACCTGGATACGGTTTTTCCCCCAGAAGAGGAGGTCGCCAACCATTTCACCTGGCGGGTAGAGGGCGAACGCATCTACGGCCCCGGGACGGTAGATATCAAGGGCGGAACGGTAATGATCTTCATGCTGTTGGATGCGTTGCGCAGCTTTGCCCCGCAGGTGTTCGAAGAGACGCGCTGGATCGTGTGCCTGGATGCCAGCGAGGAAGCGCTCTCCGTCGATTTCGGAGCGTTGTGCTTGCAGCGCTTTCCTAAGGATACCGCGGCGTGCCTGATCTTCGAAGGCGGCACGATCGACCCGGGTGCAATTCCGGTCGTCACCGCGCGCAAGGGACGCACCACCTACCATGTAAAAGTGGAGGGCAAAGCCGCACATGCTGGCAATAACCATTCACAGGGCGCCAACGCCATCGTACAACTGGCGCACACCATCCATGAAATTGCGGCATTGACCGACTACAAACGACAACTGACTTTTAATGTGGGTAAGGTGCTGGGCGGCAGCGTAGTCAACCGCGTGCCTCACCGGGCTGAAGCGCGGGTAGAAATGCGCGCCTTTTCTCCGCAGGTGTTCGAGGAGGGCGTGGCGGGTATGCTGGGGCTCAATGGGGACGGAAAAGTACGCAGCAAGGATGGTTACCATTGCAAGGTGAGCGTTGAGATGGGTGAGAGCACCGCGCCCTGGCCGCCAAACCCTCAAAGTGAAATCCTGTTCAACCTTTGGGCAGAGACTGGCGCAACCCTGGGCATGCGCGTGATCCGCGAACAGCGCGGGGGCTTGAGCGACGGGAATCTGTTGTGGATGCACCATCCCACCCTGGATGGGCTGGGGCCTGCCGGCGAAAATGCACATTGCTCCGAACGCTCGGCGGACAGCAGCAAGGAGCAGGAGTACGTGCTGGCAAGCTCATTCGTGCCTAAAGCGCTGCTGAACTATGCCGCCATCTTGAAGCTGGCGGGTTCGTCAATCGAACCATAGCCTACAATTGTGCAAGTTCTAATAGGATCCCCTCAATCCATGAAACAGGTCTTGCAGAATCTCAAAAGCGGCGAGACAGCGGTGGTCGAAGTGCCCATCCCGTCTGCGCGCCCGGGCTGTGTGCTGGTGCGCACAGCGGTCTCCCTGGTCTCGGCGGGGACCGAGCGCATGGTGGTTGAGTTTGCCGAAAAATCCCTGCTGGGGAAAGCGCGGGCGCGGCCTGACCTGGTGCGCCAGGTGCTGGATAAGGCCCGGAGAGAGGGGCTGCTGACGACGATCGAGGCAGCTTTCAACCGCCTGGAACAGCCGATGGTATTGGGGTACTCCTCCAGCGGTACCGTGGCAGCTCTGGGAGAAGGTGTGGAAGGTGTGCGGGTGGGGCAACGCGTGGCCTGCGCAGGCGGAGGATATGCCGTGCACGCAGAGTACGGGGTGGTGCCAGTCAATTTGCTGGCGCTGCTGCCTGATGCGGTGGATTTCGAGAGCGCGGCGTTTGCCACGCTGGGGGCGATTGCCATGCACGGATTTCGCCTGGCGCAGGTGCAGGTGGGCGAAAGTGTGGCTGTGATTGGCCTGGGTTTGCTGGGTTTGCTGGCAGCCGGGATTGCCCGAGCTGCGGGCTGCACTGTGCTGGGTATCGATGTGAACGCGCGCCGGGTGGCGATTGCCTCCCAGATGGGGGTCCAGGCGGTGCTGCGAGGCCAGGCTGAGGAGGCCGGGCTCAGTTTTTCGAAAGGGCGCGGCTGTGATGCTGTGCTGATCTGCGCGGATACCGCCTCAGCTGATCCGGTGGAACTGGCGGGGAGCATCGCCCGAGACCGAGCCCGAGTTGTGGCAGTGGGGGCTGTGGGGCTGCGACTGCCGCGCAAGGTGTATTACGAGAAAGAATTATCCTTTATCAATTCGCGCTCCTATGGCCCAGGTCGCTACGACCCGGCTTACGAGGAAGGCGGGCGTGATTACCCGATTGGCTACGTGCGCTGGACAGAGGGTCGCAATTTGCAGGCTTTTGTGGATTTGTTGGCCCAGGGGCGTATGGCTGTCAAGCCATTGATCAGCCATCGTTTTCCCATCGAAGAGGCGAGCGAGGCTTATGCGTTGATCACGGGCAAACGGGCGGAACCGTTCCTGGGGGTGATGTTGAAGTACGATGAAAGTGTTCCGGTGTCAACGGTGTTGGGTGTTCCAGTGTCACGTGAAACGGGGCAACCAAACACTGGATCCCTCGTGAAATTGGGTGTGCTGGGGGCGGGGAATTTTGCCGGGGCGGTGCTGCTGCCAGCGTTGAAAAAGCTGCCTGGTGTGGAGCTGGTGGGGGTGGCTTCGGCCTCGGGACTCAGCGCCCAACACGCAGCGCAGAAATTCGGCTTTCAATATGCTACCAGCGATGAAGCGCAGGTTTTGAATGACGCTCAAATCAATACGGTTGCCATTCTCACTCGCCATCATCTGCACGCGCGCCAGGCGGTGGCAGCCTTATCGGCTGGAAAGCATGTATTTTGTGAAAAGCCCCTGGCGCTATCGGAGAGCGAGTTGGATGAGGTGGAGCAGGCCTTGTCAGGTGAGCGGACGCCACTTTTGATGGCGGGTTTCAACCGGCGCTTTGCCCCGTTGGCAGTGAAAATGCAGGCCTTCATCGCTTTGCGCCAGGAGCCCCTGGCAGCCCACTACCGGGTAAACGCCGGCTTTATCCCGCCTAACCATTGGGTGCACGATCCCGCCCAAGGAGGCGGGCGCATTCTGGGCGAGGCCTGTCACTTTATCGACTTTTTGACCTTCCTGGTGGGTGCGGCTCCAGTGTCGGTCACGGCCCAGGCTTTACCCGATGGCGGGCGCTATCATGAAGATAACGCGGTGTTCACTTTTACCTTTCCAGATGGCTCGTTGGGCACGCTGAGCTACCTGGCAAACGGCGACAAAGCCTTCCCCAAAGAGCGAGTGGAGGTGTTTGTCGGCGGGCGCGTGGCGGTCCTGGACGATTTCCGTTTCCTGGAGCTGGTGCACAACGGGCAGCGTCAGGCGCTGCGCTCGCGCCTGCGCCAGGATAAGGGCCACCTGGGCGAGTGGCAAGCCTTTACCCAAGCGATCCTTGCGGGAGGCGCGCCGCCTATCCCCTACGAGCACATTTTCGGGGTGCAACGCATGACCTTCGCGGCGCTGCGCGCGTTGCGGGGCGCGGGGGGTTGAGTCGCTAGCGGGATTAAGAGGTGAAACCGCGTTTACCGAAGCGCCACAGCCCTTGTACCAGGAATGGCAGGCTGACCACCCCTACGCCAATCAGTAAGTAGAGCCCCAGGAGAGCGAGGAAGCCAGAAAACTGGGGGGATGTGGGCTGGGGCGCCGGAGGGCAAATCTTTGAGCTGGTACTCGCTTGTGTAAGCCAGCATAAGCCCGGCGAGCGCATTGGCGCCAAGCACGGTCACAAGGGCGGTGTGAAATCCACCCAAACGCACCACCGCCGCCGCTGCCAGGGCGACAAGAGCGCTCACGACAATCGCTAACCAGGCCTCGAATGGGTTGGGGATAAACTCCAGCGAACCCAGGCCGATAAAGGGGAACACGAAAGCAATCGCCAGCAATCCTTTCAGGCGGTCACGACTCAAGATGAGGAAATAGCCCACCACGCACGCCCCGATCCAGATTGGAAGGAGCAGATTGGTGTACCGCCAGCTCTCTTCAAGGTTCAGCCGTTCGATGCCGAGACTGAGGATAACGATAACGATCCACGCGCCGTGCATGTACCAGCTTGCGCTCCACAGAGGCCAGTGGGTACGCCAGGCGTAGAGCAACAGGCCCACCACCAGCAGCATCAAAGCGATGGCGATGGCTGTAGCAATGGGTGTATAGAGGGGATAGGCGCCTGACCCATAGATCTTGCCGATAGCACCTATCAGCCCGACCAAAAAATGCGGCAATCCTGCCAAAAAGGCGCTTCGCCAATCTCCGGATTGGTGAACTACCTTTTGAGAAGGCGTGCCGAGATTGTGAATGGGCTCAGAAATCGTGGACATTTTGCCTCCCTTGTTCCATATCCCCTGCCAATGCTGGCGCAGCACGTTGGCAGGAAAATCTTTGATCTCTAACAGGCAGAAAGCCAGAACACTTGGTGTCTCGACTTCTGATATTGCACAGACAATTCAGGCAGCATTCAGCGGACAGAGATTCGGATTCTTTATTAAAGACGGAAAGCAGTATCAGGTGATTGGACAGTTCTCGAGAGAGAATCGTGATGCACCGATTGATTTAAAATCAACTTATGTGAAAAATAACAGGGGTGAATTAATTCAGCTCGATAATGTAGTTTTCACTGAAGAACAAAGTGCACCGCCACAGCTATACAGATTTAACAGGTACGTTTCTGCCACAGTTTCCGCAGGATTAGCCCCGGGCAGAACTTTGGGCGAAGGAATAGAGACAATGAACGAAATTGCAGATAAAGTTTTGGATGAATCTTTTGCTACTTCTCTTGATGGAGCATCAAAAGATTTTATGGAAAGCTCATCGAGTTTGTTGTTTGCATTCATACTTGCACTTGGATTGATTTATCTGGTTCTCGCCGCACAGTTCGAAAGTTTCAGAGATCCGTTTATAATTCTTTTTACTGTTCCACTTGCATTAGCGGGTGCGCTGATATCAATCTGGTATTTCGGTCAAACTTTGAACATCTTCAGCCAGATTGGAATTATTATGCTGATTGGATTGGTAACAAAGAACGGAATTCTGATTGTTGAATTTGCCAATCAAAGAAAAGCAGCCGGACTTGAAAAAACTGAAGCGGTTATCAGTGCAGCAATTTCCCGTTTACGACCAATTCT
>Ga0209705_10001031_pt1 | contig 14731 bp, 15 predicted proteins | sample PPLLaktember2015_5_FD_187262 | JGI IMG/M metagenome (GOLD analysis project Ga0209705, IMG submission 187262) | Freshwater sediment microbial communities from Prairie Pothole Lake near Jamestown, North Dakota, USA - PPLs Lake P8 Core (1) Depth... | ecosystem: Environmental > Aquatic > Freshwater... | reverse complement strand
GTTCAGTGTGGTGAGTCCGTAGTCCGCGCCGACAGCCAGCGCTTCGGGAACCGCAAAGACTCGCGCGCCCGGCACTTCGCGTACCGCCTGCATGGCGTTGGTGCAATAGGTCAGGAAGATGTCGGCCTTATCTTCTGCGATCACCACACCATAAATCGAACGGTTGGGTGGCGGCGCTGGCGAATCGGGACCGCCGGTCAGCTTGAGTGCCTTGGCATCGAGTGCCTTGAGCGCGCCGGGACGCAATTGTTCTGCCTTCTCGAACAACTGCCACGCGTAGTCGCCAGACGGGTCCGCCCTCGGGGTCGACGTCCCGAGCTTGACTCGCGGATCCAGCATGCGGTCCAGCAGCGTATCGGTAGTTACTTCTACACCTTGCGCTACGAGTGCACACAGGCGGTTGCGTGCGAACACTACCGGTGCAGCCGAGCGACCCACCAGCGCGAGCGCTTGCGGATTGCCCATGTCGGCCGAGGCGAACACGTCGGCGTATTCGCCCTTCTCGATGCGCCCGCGCAGAAGTCCGGAGAGGCCGAAAGTCGCGCTGACGGCGGGACCCCCGAAGCGTTGAAGGCCTGGATGATCTCAGTCATCGCGGCGCGCAGGCTGCCGGCGGCGTACAGACGTACCGCTGGCTCCTGACCCCAGGCAGCACTTGCCATGAGCAAGATGCCAAGAATGAACGAGCGCGCTTTCATACACCCGGTTGTCCGGCGTTCGGGAAGAAGAGTTGCTCGCCGCCAACCTTGTAATCGGCGATCAACTTCTGTCCTTCCGGCGAGACCAACCAGTCGATGAAGGTCTGTCCGAGGTCTTTCTTCACGGTCGGGTGCTTGTCCGGATTGACCAGAATGACGCCATACTGGTTGAAGAGGCGCTTGTCGCCTTCGACCAGGATTGCGAGACCCCCCCGATTCTTGAACGCAAGCCAGGTCCCGCGGTCGGCCAGGACGTACGCGTTCAGCGACGATGCCGTGTTCAGCGCCGGCCCCATGCCCTGACCCGTGTCGCGGTACCAGGGCCCCTTACTCTTGTCGATTTCGATTCCTGCGTCCTTCCATAGCGTCAGCTCGGCCATGTGCGTGCCGCTCCGGTCGCCGCGCGATACGAATGGCGCCTGCGCCGCCTGGATCTTCTTCAGCGCCACCAGGGTGTCCTTACCCCCGGCAATCTTGGCGGGATCGCTCTTCGGCCCGATCAGCACAAAGTCGTTGTACATCACGGGGTAGCGCTTGACGCCGTGACCCTCGGAAAGGAACTTCTCTTCGGCCGACTTCGCATGGACGAAGACGACATCGGCATCGCCGCGGCGCGCAACATCGAGCGCCTGACCCGTGCCGAGCGCGACGACGCGGACCTGGATGCCGGTCTTCTTCTGGAAGACGGGCAGCAGAAACCCGAACAGCCCGGACTGTTCGGTCGAAGTCGTCGAGGCGACGGTGATGAACTTGTCCTGCGCCTGCGCCGCGAACGGGACCAGAGCGACGAGCAGCGCGACGAACGCGCGACGGGCAACTACCATGGCAGCTCTCCTTCGAGGAATTTCGCAGCTTCGAGCGAAGCCGGTTGTTTAAGGAAACGGTCGGCCGGTGCTCGTTCGACAAGCCGGCCCTGATGCAGGAACAGGATCTCGTCCCCCAGTCGACTAGCCTGGCCGAGGTTGTGCGTCACCAGCACGATCTTGGTGCCCGCCGCATGCAGCGCTTCGATCACTTTCTCGATCTCTTGGGTGGCGCCCGGATCGAGGCTCGCCGTGGGCTCATCGAGAAAGAGAACCTCCGGCCGCAACGCCCACACCCGGGCTAGCGCCAGACGTTGCTGTTCGCCGCCGGATAGCACGCGTGCCGAGTGGTTCGCGTATGCCTCGAGCCCCACCTTGCGCAGCGCTTCCAGTGCGCGCTCCTCGCGCTCCCCCATCGGAACGTTCGCGAGCTTCAGCGCATAGGTCACGTTGCCCAGTGCCGAGCGGCGCAGCAGCACGGGGCGCTGGAACACCATTGCCTGGCGGCGCGCCCCGCCCGCAATCTCGGGCGCGTTCCAGTCGATGCTGCCGCCGGTCGGCCTGAGCAATCCGTGACAGAGTCGCAACAGCACGCTCTTTCCCGCTCCATTAGGTCCGATGATCACGGTGCGCAGCCCGGCGTCGAGTTGCAGCGAGATGCCATCGATGATGCGGCGCGGCCCGACCGTGAACACCACATCGGAGAGACGAAGTGGCAGCAACGAGAACCGGGCACGCATCTTCACGCGAGGCCTCAGCCGTAGCGCCGCTGTGCCGTTTCCTTGACGACATAGGCACCGGCATTCAGTAGGAAAACGATGAGGAGCAGGATGAAGCCCAGCCCGAGGGCCAGCGGCAGGTCTCCTTTGCTGGTCTCCAGCGCAATCGTCGTGGTCATGACGCGCGTCACGCCATCGATGTTGCCGCCGACGATGATGACCGCACCGACCTCGGATGCCGCGCGGCCGAAGCCGGCCATCACCAGGGTCGCCAGGGTGAAGCGCAAGTCCCAGAGCAGCGTCGCGCCGGCACCGAGCCTGGTTTCTCCCAGCGAGCGCAGTTGTTCCCGATATTCGGACCATGCGTCGGCAACCACCTGCCGCGACAACGCGGCCATCAGCGGCGCGATGAGGATGGTCTGCGCGATCACCATCGCGGTCGGCGTGAACAGGATTCCGAACACGCCCAGCGGGCCTGCGCGCGACAACATCAGGTATACGAACAGTCCGACGACAACCGGCGGCAGGCCCATCAGTGCATTGAGGACGACGACCACAAACCGTTTGCCGGGAAACTCGTTCACAGCGATCGCGGCACCGAGCGGCAGGCCGAGGATGCACGCCGTCGTGACCGACGCGAGGCTGACCTGGAGGCTCAGCAGGACGATGCCGACGAGGTTGGGATCGGCGGCAAGGATCAGCCCGAATGCCTGTGCGGCTGCTTCGGCAATGCTGTTCACGCAGTCGCTCCCGACGTGGAGGGATCGTAATAATATGCAAAGACATGCCGATGGATGACTTGTCTCGGCGACGAGGGCCCATGATATCGGACCCACATACTGCTAAAAATATGCCGGAGTTTGCATAATGCGCGTGGCCCCGACGCTGGTGTGGATGTTGGAGGGAGAGAGTGTCGAAGCGCTTGACGCGCGCCTCATGCCGCTGCTCCGGGCCATTGCCGTCTCGACGTCACTGAAAGCGGCCGCGGCGGATTGCAGGATTTCCTACCGTGCGGCGTGGGGCCTGCTGCGCGACTATCAACGGAAGCTGGGAGAGCCGCTGGTGCTGCTCGAGCGCGGACGGGGAGCGACCCTGAGCCCGTCAGGAGAGCGGTTGATCGGCGTCGAACGGTCGGCGGCCCGGCGCCTGGCGCGCATCCTGCCCGGACTCACCGCGGAACTTGCTTCGGCGCCGCCAGCGGAGATGCGAGCGACGAAGCAACGGCTGCGGGTCGCCGCAAGCCACGACCTCGCGCTGTCGGCGCTGGTGTCTGAACTGCCTGACCGATACGGCCTCAGCCTCAAACTTTTGTTCATGGGCAGCCTGCATGCCCTGAGGGAGTTTGCAGAAGGTCGAGTCGATGTCGCAGGCTTTCACGTTCCGATCGGCAGCCGCCCCGACTGGGACCGCGCGCTGATCATGCGCGACTTGCGGGCGCGCCGCGACCGGCTGATCCGATTTGTCGATCGCGATCAGGGGCTGATTCTTCCGCGCGGAAATCCGATGCAGGTGAAGAGCTTCCGCGACATCGCCACCAAGCGCCTCCGCTTCATCAATCGACAGTCCGGTTCCGGCACCCGACTGTTGATCGACCAAATGATCGCCTACGAGAAGATCGACAGCTCCAAGCTGACCGGCTATGACACGGAGGAGTTCACGCACCGGGCCGTTGCGGCGACGGTGGCATCGGGGGGCGCCGATGCCGGCTTCGGCCTGCGGGCCGCAGCTGCCGAACATCGGCTCGCCTTTATCCCACAGGCGAGAGAACGCTACTTTCTCGCGGTCCGGGCCAAAGCCATCGACACGGCGCCAGTCGTGCGGTTGGTGCAGGCATTACGCAGCCAGACGTTCGCGCGCATTGCCCGAGAATTCTCGGGTTACAGGTTGGCAGCTCCAGGTACCGTCGTTGGCATAGATGCAATCGTTGCCACGGAGCTCGCTTGACGCAGTGGATTGGCGCCGAGATAAGTAAGGAGCCGGAGTCGCCCAAGTGCCGCTGGCGAGTGCAACGCGATCAAGCGTCTGGGTAGGCACAAAGGAAGTCACGTTGGCCAGTTGCTTCATGCCGCGTGACAGCTCCCATTACCGTTGACAGCACAGCCACAGCCGCAATCTAGCTCGATTCCTCAGACAGAGTTGTCCGCTTTAAGGCGATCCGAGACGAAGGATGATGGGCTGGTGTTGGCCGGGGCTTCGCACTCACGTTGCGACCCGTGAAGCGGTCATCCACTGAGACACGTTTGCTTCGGTCCGCGCGGCAACCGCGGGTGTAGAGCCAAAAGTGCGCGAAAAGCGGATCGCTGCGCTTTCGTTTGGTTGCGATTCGGCGCGCCTCGGCCAAGCACGTTGTGGGCGTCCCTCGTTCACCGGCCTTACAAAAAGTGCCGGCAAGGGACTCGCCTCATCGCCACATCGTCGATGGCACGTCGCGCGGCACTATCAACGAAAGGCGCTCCACGGACAAAACGGCCGGCGAGCGCGGGCGGCTCAAACGAGGCAGTACTGCGCGTAGCATCCCGTTTCGCGTGCTGCATTGTCCTCGCGGGAGGCTGCATGAAATCCTTGCACCGTCCTGATCTCTTGGGTTGGTCGCGCTTCGACGAGACCCGCAACGTCGACTTTTGCAGCGTGGCCTGGATCCGACCCGGCGGCAACGTGCTCATCGACCCGCTGCCAATGACTGAGCATGATCGGGCGCATCTCGCAGCGCTGGGTGGCGCCACGCTCATCATCATCACGAACTCCGACCACACGCGTGGCGCCCAGGGCCTCGCGCAGGAGCTTCGCGCCACGCTGTGCGGACCGCGCGCCGAACGCGGCAGCTTCCCGTTTCCGTGCGAGCACTGGCTCGGCGATGGGGATGAGCCCGTTCCCGGTCTGCACGTGCTTGAAATGCACGGGAGCAAAACCCCCGGCGAGCTCGCACTCGTTTTGGAACGGACAACGCTCATCACAGGCGATCTCGTGCGCGGGCACATGGGGGGCAAGCTCAACCTCCTGCCCGACGCCAAACTCACGGACCACGCACAAGCAATCGCCTCGGTCCAGCGCATTCTCGACGCGTATCCGGACATCGAAACCGTCCTGGTCGGCGATGGCTGGCCCGTTTTCCACGACGGCAGGCGCGCGCTTGCCGCGCTGTGCGGGCGCTGAACATCGCAGCCGGGTAGCCGCATGTTCGATCGCCGCCAAGAGACTGCGTCCTGAAGCCGCTGGGTTCACCCCCCAAGGAAGTGGCTTCACGCCGACCGGTCCATCGCTACAGCGTCTACGTGGTGGAGTTGTCGGCCGCGGTATGGAATGAGTCCCGCTTTCGCAAGGCGAACCCGGGCTATGTGTTGGGGATGCCGTTCGTCTACGTTGGGATGACGGGCCTTGATCCTGACGTTCGCTTCGACAAACACAAGGCCGGCATCCAGTCGAACCGCTTCGTTCGAGACTTCGGGCTGCGTCTGGTCCCCGCCCTCTACGAGGCCTTCAATCCCATGCCCTACGACGGCGCGCGCGACATGGAAGTTGAACTTGCAATCGGCCTGCGGGAAGCCGGCTACGGCGTCTGGCAGGCATAGATCGTCTGAAAGAGCCGCGGCTCCCACCCTAACGAAAACCCGAAGCCGACCGGCACCATGGGCGAGATTCTCGGTGGGACTGCCTCCATTCTCCAGTGTCTCCAGTGCAATCATCGTGCGTGTTCGAGTTGCCCGTCGCGTGGCCGTTACACATTGCCTTGTCGCACTGCCCAAGACGGTGCTTTGCCCTACGATTTCTTCGGATAGTCGAGCGCTACTTCTACGGGCGTGATCTTGCCGATCTTTGACCACGACTTCGCGTCGAATGTGAACTCGGCGACGGCGCATGTCGGCATGTGGGCTATCTCGCCCGAGAGGCGATGCGCGAGCTCGGTCAACTCGGGGTTGTGGCCAAACAACATCACGCGCTCCACCTTGTCGCCAAGTTGATGGATCACGTCGAGCAGGTCGTCCGCCTCGACTGCGTACAGCCGCTCATTCACGACGATATCCTTGCGCCGGTAGTCGAGCTTCTTGGCAATGATCTCTGCCGTCCGGATTGCGCGCAGGGCGGGACTCGACAGGATCAAATCTGGCTTCACGTCGCGCTTCGCCAGTCGCTCACCCATCTTCGGTGCGTCGCGCCGGCCGCGATCGTTCAATGGCCGGTCTTTGTCGGGCAACGCGGTGTCGTCCCAACTGGACTTGGCGTGGCGAATGAGAAAGAGCGTTTTCATGCCACATCCCGCACCGGCGGGCGCCGCCGCCGCTGATGGTCCGCAATCGGTACAAGTCCGCCCACTGCGGGAATTCGCGTCAGTGAGACGGCGGACGTGGTCCTCGTCAATTCGCACGCCCGACTTACTCAATGGTCGCAGCCGGAACGTCAGCTTAGCGGCGGCGGGAGGTGGCCGCTATTGGTCGGATGTGCTTGACGAGCTCTACGGCGGGTTCTGGCCGACTTCAGGCTACCCGCCGCGTTTGCCGCACAGGTTATTCGCCGCGTATCGTGAAACGTTGGAGCGCCAAACGTCCCCAAATTGATGAGCGACAGCAGCGGCGATTGCGCCGTCCTGATCACGATGCCGCACAGCCACTACGCCGAGAAGGCGCGGTGGGCGCTCGACTGGCTCTCGCTGCCATATACCGAAGACCCGCATGTCCCCTTGCTGCACCGGCTTGCGACCCGCCGACACGGCGGTCGCAGCGTGCCAGTTCTGGTTCATGGTGCTCGACAGTGCGTGGATTCCACCGATATCTTGGTACATGCCGATTCGGTGTGCGGGGGTGATCGACTTTACCCGCGGGATCCGGCGCAGCGGGCAGAGGTCGAGGCACTCGAGGAGCGTTTCGACGAAGTGCTCGGCCCGCACACGCGGCGCTGGGCCTATGCGCAACTCCTGACGCATACGGCCTTGTTACGCAGGATGATGTCGCGCGGCGTGCCGCGGCTCGAAGCGAACCTGCTTCCTGTGTTGATGCCCGTCGTAATCACCGTGGTCCGCAACGCTCTTCGGATCACACCGGACAGCGCGGAGCGTTCACTGCAGCGTGTGCTTGGCGTGTTCGAGGAAGTTGGTGAAAGGCTCAAGGACGGGCGCAGCTTCTTGCTCGGTGAACGGTTCAGCGCCGCTGACATCGCGTTCGCATCACTCGCGGCACCTGTCCTACTGCCCGCAGGCTGCCGCGCCGCCTACCCAGACATCAAGGAGGCGCCGGCGGCGATGCGGGAAGTGATTCTGAATCTGCGGGATACCGAAGCAGGACAGTTCGGCCTGAATCTGTTCGCGCGAGAGCGATCTGCGGCACCGGTGAGCTAGCGTCCGGGGTCCGCTATCGCACTTCGCAACCCAATGCCTTCCCGACAATGAAGTCCGCGCGGACCAACCTCACGCGATCCGCAAGAGCTCCATTGCCTTGTTCGCATCGCCGAGCGAATCAAACGCAATGTAGGCAACGAACTGCGTGCCGATTACGGAGGCCGAGAAGCCGTGCAGGTTGATTCCTCCTTGCGCCAACTTCTGCGTCAGCTCGGCGGCCAGGCCCGGCCGGTCTGAGCCCATAACCCGAATGGAGTGAAGACTTTGCGAGACGTTGAAGCCTACTTGCGCGGCGAGCCGGATTTCCCTGTCGCTCTGTAGCGGAGTCACGAATACGACACCGGTCCCCGGCTTCTCGGGCGCTCGGCGCGCAATGATGAATTGCAGATCCGCACCCGCACTTCGCAGCGCATCCAGCAGTTCCGCGAGACTGCCAGGCTTGTCTTCAATCCTGGCGGCCCAGACATCCGCACGTTCAACCATAAAGTCCATAGCAATCCTCCTTCGTCTTGGTCGTGCGCTTGAAACAAGGCTAGACCGTGACCCGCCGGCAGGCAAATGTCCGTCTTGGCAGAATGTTTTTGCTGGCGATTCGCACGCGGCGGGGTGCATTCCGCTTAAGGACTAGCCGGCACTCATCGCGCGGACCTCAAGGACACGGTGTTGCCAAGCGCCGCGAGGAGATCGATTTAGAACGTTACAACGATAGACCGCGGCCGAAGTTCGGCGCGCATGACGGCTGCATCAGTGCAATTGTGGCTGCTATAGGGACAACCGGGAACATTGACCGAGTGTCCGAGATTGGCCGGGAAACGTCTCGGAGCGTTTAGCGCAGAGATCGATGCCGGCGTCAAGAGAGTAGAACGCAACGAATGCAAGAAGGCCCATGTGCAATGGCGGGGCAGGATTCATTCAGCTGATACGTTTGACGTCTGCGCCCGACGTGGCTCGCCAGCGTGTCGGCGCGAACGCGCTCGTGCCCAGCCAACGCCAGAGTCTGTCCGCGTCGCGCTTGCTACCGTCGACCCGCACTTGGCGCGAAGACAAGGCTGAAGCGGGCGTTCGGTCGCCCGCCCAGATCTCGGTCAACGCGCGGACGGAAGCCTCGACGACGAGTGTCAGTTCGCGTCCGGGATCGTCGCGGCACAAGTCGGCCACGCCGTCCTCGACAATGAGCCACCATTCGCGCTCACCTGCGCGAGCATCGGGCAGTCGGAACTGGATGACAACCGGCCGCGGCGGGAATTCATCGAGTTGCACGAATCGCCTGACGTCCCACATCAGCAGGCCGGCGTCGAGTTCATCATCACGCAGGCGGCTGCCGATCCACTTCGCCCCCCAGTGGCCCAAGCCCATGATGATCGGGCGCAGTTCCTCGCCTGCCTCGGTGAGGCGGTAATCCCAGACTTTGCCGACCGCCGTGCGCCGCAACACTCCGGCGGCCTCGAGCGTCTGCAGCCGGCGCGCCAGCAGGCTGGTCGACATCCGCGGCACGCCGCGGTGCAGGTCGTTGAAACGGCTGCTGCCGCACAACAGCTCGCGCACGATCAGCGGCGTCCATTTTTCGCACAGCACCTCGGCGCCGCGGGCCACTGTGCAGAACTGTCCGTAGCCGTTATCCATGCGACGACCCCGTGTCAAAAGAGTGCTTCCGATTCTGCACTTGTCGGCCGGCGCGCGGGTGGCCAAGCTGCTCGTACCTGAGAGGAGGACGACCCATGATCGATGGCGCAAGGTTCGGACATACCAATCTCATTGCCGAGGACTGGCGCGCACTGGCGCGGTTCTACGAGAGGCAGTTCGGCTGTACGCCGGTACCGCCGGAGCGCGACTTCAAGGGCCGGGATCTCGAGCGCGGCACAGGCATCGCCGGCGCCGAACTGCGCGGAGTGCACCTGCGTCTGCCGGGCCACGGCGACAACGGCCCGACACTGGAGATCTTCAACTACAACTTCCTGCAGGCTCGGCCGGCCACGGCTGTCAACCGACCAGGCTTCGGGCATATCGCGTTCGTGGTGAACGACGTGCACACGGCCCGCGCAGCGGTACTGGCCGCCGGCGGGCGGGCCCTGGGTGAGGTGGTCACGCTGACAAACGCCGCGGGCGCGAAGCTGACCTGGGTTTACGTCACCGACCCCGAAGGAAATGTCATTGAACTGCAATCGCCGGCTCGCTAGCCGTCTCGCTCAGCACGCTCTTCGTGTGGCAGAACAGGTTGTCGGGATCGTATCGACGCTTCAGCGCGGCCAGACGCTGAAGGTTGGGGGCGCCATAGGCGGCCTCGATACGATCGCGCCCTTCGTCCGCGTTGAGGAAGTTGATGTAGACACCGCCGGTCGAACAAGGGCGGGCGGCCTCGAAGCAATCGCGTGCCCATTGAACGTTCATCTCGTCGTCCTCAGGTTTTTCCCAGGACGCGGCGATGTTGAGCACGTACGCCGCGTTACGGTTGCCCACCGGCGAGTGATCGGAAGGCAGATCACCCAGCGCGCCACCGATTTGGAACATCAGGATGGCCGAGTGCGGTGATTTGAAGCGACCGGCGTGATCGATTGCGGTCTCGATCATGCGAGCGTCGACACCGGGCAAGTAGTGCGATTTCCAGTAGTACCGGCGGCCTTTGGGCTGCGTGGCGTCGAGCAGACTCTGCATCTGCGTGTACGGGCGCCGGGTGACGATGTCCGCTACCGGCCGGCCCACAGCGCGCAGGGGTGCGAGCAGCGCCGCGCCCTGCTCAATGGCTCCCGAGTGGCAAACGAAGATGGCGACAATCGGCTTGCCGTGCACCTCCTTCGGCAGCCATGGCGCCGGCGGAGCGATGCGCAGGACGGCCACGCTGGTCAACTCGCGCGGGGCGTTGGCGCTGAAGGCCCGATAGGCCTGGAGCACTTTGCGGCTGTCGTCCGCACTCCAGGCGATCGCGCCGCCCAGGATCTCCGGCCCCACTGGGAAGAGCCGATACTCGAACGAGGTGACGATGCCGAAGTTCCCGCTGCCGCCGCGCAGCGCCCAGAACAATTCCGGGTTCTCGCGATCGGACGCGCGGACGAGCTTGCCATTGGCGATGACCACGTCCATCGACAAGACGTTGTCGCAGGTCCAGCCGTACCGGCGCGTGAGGTAGCCGAAGCCGCCTCCAACCGTCAGGCCTGCAATCCCAGTGGGCGACACGAATCCGAGCACCGTCGCCAGCCCATGCAATTGCGTCTCGCGGTCGACATCGCCCAAGGTGCAGCCCGCCTGGGCCCGGCAAGTGCGGCCGGCGACATCGACCCACACGCCGCGCAGCAGCGACAGGTCGATCATCAATCCACCGTCGCACACCGCCAGGCCGGCGATGTTGTGGCCGCCGCCCCGGACAGAACTCGCGATCCCGTGTTCGCGCGCGAACTGCACGGTGCGCACGATATCGGCGGTGCCGCTGCAGCGCACGATAAGCGCAGGGCGGCGATCGATCATCGCGTTCCAGACCTTGCGCGTTTCATCGTAGAGCGGGTCGTCCGCCACCAGCAACTGGCCGCGGAAGTTGGTTTTGAAAGCCTGCAGCGCGTCGGCTGAAATCTCGACGCTCGCACCGTCGAGGTGCCTTATGCGAAGGGTCATGCTCGCCTCCGGAGAGCTCAGCGAAAGCCGCAGCACAGGCAGTGCGACGGCCAAGGCCGGGCAGTAGTCAATGCGCAAATCGTGCGCTCGTGAGAACGAGCGGGCTAGTGCAGAATCTGAAGCGTTCGGCGCCAGCCCGTAGCGGGCAAGGGGGAGGCGGGCCCGCGGTACGGCGGAAGCCCGTGTGGGCCGGCTGCTAGGTTTGTTGCGGCTCGGTGTGGCCGCATCGCAAGCCGTAAGTGTCGACTGGTCAGACGCGCAACCGCTCAGAGTCATGGCTGTTTGAAGGAGCCAGCTCAGATCAGAGCTATGTCCGCTCTGCGGACAATCGCGTCAACCCACTTGACGGCCGCTCGTGGCCGAGAGTGTGTGAAAACGCTCTGATCTCTCGTAGAGTACGGCAACGCGTTGCGATGCGAGTGCCGCATGAAGCGATTCATTGAAGGGGAAGATCGAAGCCAGGCGACGTTGCTTCCGGCGTGCCTCGATGACTACATCGCCGAGGACAATCCGGTGCGGGCCGTCGATGCCTTCGTCGAAGAACTGGATCTGCAGGCACTTGGCTTTGCCGGTGCCGAGCCGGCCGAGACGGGCCGGCCTGCGTATCACCCGGCGGTGCTGCTCAAGCTCTACATCTATGGCTATCTGAACCGCATTCCCTCCAGCCGCCGGCTCGAGCGCGAGGCCCAGCGCAACGTCGAGCTGATGTGGCTCACCCGGCGATTGGCGCCCGACTTCAAGACCATCGCTGACTTCCGCCGCGCCAACGGGGTCGGCATCCGCAATGTGTGCCGCCGTTTCGTGCAGCTGTGCCGGGAGCTGAGGCTCTTCACCCAGGCCATCGTCGCCATCGACAGCAGCAAGTTCAAGGCGGTCAACAGCCGCGACCGCAACTTCACGCCGAACAAGGTCGATCGCCGTCAGCAGCAGATCGAAGAGAGCATCCGCCGTTACCTGGAGGCGCTCGAGACCGCCGACCGCACCCAGCCCGCCGAGATCGAGGCCAAGACCGAGCGGCTGCGCGAGAAGATCGAAACCCTGCGCGGCCAGATGCGGCGCATGGACCGGATCCGGGAGGAGTTGAAGAACACCCCGGATGAGCAGATCTCCGAGACCGACCCGGATGCGCGCTCGATGATCTCGCAGGCCAAGGGCACGGGCGTGGTCGGCTACAACGTGCAGGCCGCGGTCGACACCAAGCAGCACCTGATCGTCACCCACGAGGTGACCAACGAAGGCAACGACCGCGCGCAGCTCAGCAAGATGGCCACGACCGCCCGCAACGAGATGGGCAAGACCAAGATGCAGGCGATCGCTGATCGCGGCTACTTCAACAGTCCCGAGATCAAGGCTTGCACCGAGGCCGGCATCACGCCGCTGGTGCCCAAGCCGATGACCTCCGGTGCCCGGGCCGAGGGTCGCTTCAGCAAGCTCGACTTCATCTACATCGCCCGCGATGACGAGTACCAGTGTCCGGCGGGCGAGCGGGCCATCTTCCGCTTCGCCACGATCGAGAACGGCCTGACGATCCGCAAGTACTGGTCGTCGGCCTGTCCACGCTGTCCACTGAAGGCGCAATGCACGACCGGCGACTATCGCCGCGTCACGCGCTGGGAGCACGAACGTGTCCTGGAAGCGATGCAGCGGCGGCTGGACCGCACACCGGAGGCGATGACGCTGCGCCGGCGCACGATCGAGCACGTGTTCGGCACGCTCAAGCACTGGATGGGCGCGACGCACTTCCTGACGCGCGGGCTGGCCCACGTCAACACGGAGATGAGCCTGTATGTGCTGGCCTACAACCTGAAGCGGGTGATCAAGCTGCTCGGAATGCCGAAAACGCTGCAGGCGATGCGACTGTTGAGCGCCTGAGGGCGCCTTACTTCGTCAAAAGCGGGTCGATCACAGCGCTCGACACGCCTCTCCCAGCGAGGCTATCTCGCCACGACGCTGGTCAACGCGTCATCGCTCACCTGCCGCCGGCGCAAGAACGCGTTTCCACACACCCTCGGCCACAAGCCGACTTCGTAGGCCCTGTCACGGCTTGCCTAAAAGCAGACGTTCGCTGAGGGATCACGGGCACTATGATTGATCCATATTGCTTCGGACGGCGATAGCCGCCATCGGGTCCATGTCAGTTGCCGCGGGCTGCGCGGTGATGGTCGAGCCTGCGCCCGCGCCTGTGCCTGTACTGATGCTCGGCCGCGCATCGGTTGCCATTCCGCGGGGGCACATGCCGCCACCAGGCGCATGTCGCATTTGGTTCCCGGACCGCCCTCCGGGCCAGCAGGCGCTGTTCTTGTGCGGGGATAAGGCGGTCTAGGGCCGGGGCCGCGTCGCCACCCTGCTACGCAACTGTCCCCGCAGAAATCAGCTTCAGCGCATGCCAATACACGGCGTGCATTGTCGAACCCCGCACATTCGAAGCAGGAACACCTAGTTCGAAGACTGATCGCGCCCGTGATTCAGGATCCGGTCCGCCGTCAATGCTGCTCGCGGCGCGCCGTCACCGCGACACCTCTGTGCTTCGGCCGAGAGGTCGGTACCCATGTGTCAGGCAAACTACGCGCGCGCTGCGTCCGGCGCCAAAAGGAAACCCGTTCAATGGGAAACCCGTTCAATGCAGCAAGATGAGAGCCGAACACGAGCGGCGTCGGTTGAACTAACGACACCGGCGAAGCGCACGAGCTCGGGTCTCACCCGTGCGCTGATCCAGATCATTGTCCTCGGCGCGCTGGTGTTGCTGGCGTGGAAGCTCGCCGACGTGCTGCTGCTGTTGTTCGGAGCGGTCATCGTGGCCGTGGCGCTGCGCGCAATGGCGGTGCCGCTAGAAAGGCACTTGCGACTGTCACCGCGACTGGCGGTGGCCGTCGCCGTCATCGCCGCGCTGGTCGCAATCGTGCTGGGGTCCTGGCTGGTCGGCGATCGCCTGATCGAGCAAACCGAGGATCTCCGCAAACGCATCCCGGAAGCGCTTTCAGCACTCACCACATGGGCCCGCAGCCATCCGCTCGGCGTTGCGCTGATGGACTTATGGGAAAGCGCAAGCGCAAGCGATGTGCCGTGGGCGCGGGTCGCCAACGTCGCCACCCAGACGCTGGGGGCGATCGGAAGCATCGGCCTGCTGGCGGTGATCGGCGTCTACCTGGCCGCCGACCCTGCGATGTATCGCAAGGGTCTGGTCCGACTGGTGCCGGCGGACTACCGCCCGCGCATTGACGAGGCGCTGCTCGCCAGCGGACACGCACTGTCGCGCTGGATGCTCGGGCAGGGCATTTCAATGCTGTTCGTCGGTTCGGCCACGGCCATTGGCCTGGCCGTGCTTGGAATGCCCCTGGCAGCCACGATCGGACTGATCGCCGGCGTGCTGGCGTTCATTCCGTTCTTCGGTCCGATCGCCTCGGGGCTGCTGGCGGTGCTGCTCGCATTCATGGAGGGCCCTACGCAGGCACTGTACGTGGCCGGCTTGTGCGTGCTGATTCAGCAGATCGAGGGCAATTTGCTGATGCCGTTCGTGCAGCGCTGGGCGGTTGAGCTGCCGCTCGTGCTGGGCATCACCGCGGCCGGGATCTTCGGTCT
>Ga0209705_10001029_pt1 | contig 14740 bp, 12 predicted proteins | sample PPLLaktember2015_5_FD_187262 | JGI IMG/M metagenome (GOLD analysis project Ga0209705, IMG submission 187262) | Freshwater sediment microbial communities from Prairie Pothole Lake near Jamestown, North Dakota, USA - PPLs Lake P8 Core (1) Depth... | ecosystem: Environmental > Aquatic > Freshwater... | reverse complement strand
CGCCGGCGGCTTTGGAGGCGAAGGCCTTGTCGACCGAGGTCGTGTGGAAGTCGGCCTCGCGGCGGACGAGAAGGCCGCTGCCGTCCGTCGACAGGGAGAAGTCCCGGACCTTGCCCTCGAGGACGACGTCCTTGCGGCCGGCCATGTCGAAGATGTGGAGAGACCACTTGGTCTCGCCCTGGGGCTTGGAGATGTCCTCGTACTCGTTCTCGGTGAATCCATCGACGGCAAGCCAGAGGACCTTGCCCTTCCCGGCCCTCAGGTGGAAATAGTTGCCGGCGGGGACGGGCAGCGGATAAGTCCGCTCGATCAGGCCTTCCGTGTCGATGCGGAAGGGCGCGGGCGCGGCCTTCTCGTCCTTGGCCTCGCCGGCCTCGGCCGCGAAGGGCGGCGCCTCGCCGTCCCGCAGCTGGACCGCCATGATCTGCTGGGGCGTCGCGATGACGTGGTTGTCCTCGTAGAAGTCCATGCGCAGGGCGAAGTTGCGGCTCGAGACGTAGTAGAGGTAATCGCCCCCGGCGTCGAAGGCCGGGTAGAGGTTGTCGTAGAAGTCGGTCGTGGCCGCGGCCTTGGTCCCCGTTTCGATGTTGTAGAGGAAGATCTGGCTGTTGCGGTTGGCCTGGACGAAGTTGTAGGCGATCCACTTGGAGTCGGGCGACCAAACATAGTCGGCGATCTCCCAGGTGAACTCGTCGTTCTTCATCTGGTTGGACGAATCGACCTTGACCAGCTTCTTGGCCGCGATGTCGACCCAGAAGATCGAATAGTCTTTGTTGCCGAAGAGGATCTTCCGGCCGTCGGGCGACCAGAGAAGCTTGTAGGCCGTCCGGTCGAGCTCGGTCGTGATCTGCGTCCAATCGCCGCCGGCGGCGGGCTGGGTGTAGAGCTGGTACTCGCCGGACTTGTCGCTGAAGAACGCGATCGTCTTCCCGTCGGGCGAGAGGACCGGATGGATCTCGCGCGTCCCCGGCGTCCCGGACAGGTTCACCGCCGTCCCCGGGCCGACCGGGACGCTGAAGACATCGCCCCGGGCCTCGAGGACGACCGCCTTGCCGCTGTCGGCGAGGTGGGCGGTATGGACGTAATCGCGGGGGTTGATGACCCGGTTGCGCAGGGCCCAGCGGTCCGAAGGCACGGTGACGGCGATCCTCGCGTCCCGGCCGGACGCGACGTCGAGGACATGGAGCCGGCCGTCCTGGACGTAGACGATGGACCGGCCGTCCGTCTCGGGCCACATGACGTCGAAATCGGCGTATTTCGTGATCTGGGTCACGTCTTTGGCGCCGAGCTTCTGGGTGTAGAGGTTGGCGATGCCGTTGCCGCGGTCGGAGACGAAGTACATCAGGCCGCCGGCCCACATCGGGTAGCTGTTCTTGCCGACGTAGTCGGTGACCGGCGTGTAGGTCTTGGCCACGGCGTCGTAGAGCCAGATGTCCTGGTACTGGCCGCCCTTGTAGCGCTTCCAGTAATATTCCTCGTTGCCGCGGCGGCAATAGAGGAACTTGTGTTCCTCCGGGATGAAGCTGATGAGGACGCCCCGGTCGAGGGGCAGGCGCTCGGGCGCGCCGCCCTTGACGCTGACGGCGTAGAGATTCGGATCGCGGCCGACGACGTTCTCGAACATCGACCGGAAGACGACCTCTGTCCCGTCGGGAGTCCAGGCGATGACCTGGGCCCCGCCGGGGTTGTGGGTCAGGCGCACGGGCGCGCCGCCCTCGGCCGGCATGAGATAGGCGGCCGGGGCGCCGTCGTAGGTGGCGGTGAAGGCGATCCACTGGCCGTCCGGAGAAAGCCGGGCGAAGTTCTCGGTCCCGGGGAAGGTCGTCAGGCGCGAGGCGGCGCCGCCCTTGGCGCTCACGGCCCAGAGGTCGGACTCGTAGGTGAAGACGATCCTGTCGTTGCGGATGGTCGGGTAGGTGAAGAACCGGCCCTCCTCCGCCGCGAACAGGGTCGCGCCGAACAGGCAGAGGACCAGCAGGGCTCTCAGGATGTATTTCATCGACTCCTCCTAAGCCTTCAGAGTACGTGTTCCGGCCCGGCAAATCAAGTCGGGGGCGTCTCGAGGATGCGCTCTTTTTTGTAGAGGCCGCGGGCCCGGATCTGGTCGAGCTCGGCGTCGAGGCGGTCCTTGAATCGTCCGTACATGATGGTCGTCCTTTGCCGCAAGAGAGCCGGGGATATTATAGGGATGGGGCCGGGAAAAACAAGGACCGTCAGCCCTCTCAGAAAGACGAGGGATCGGACGCGACCTCCGTGGACTGGGAGAAATGGTAGCGCCATCGCCCGTCCCGCCAGAGAAAGACGTCGACGAAGCGGACGCGATGACGAAACTCCGTGTTGTCGGAGCGGCCGCTCATCGAGCCCAGGCCCGTCAGGATGCCGACCTCGCCGTGGACCTCGACCGCGAGGTCTTCGATCTCGAACATCTCGAGCCGGATGCCGCCCGGCCTGAAAGCATCCAGCACCGCCTCTCTCCCTTCGACCTCGCCCCGGATGGAGTGGGATCGGAAATCCTCGTCGTAGAGCTCCCTGAGGCTTTCCGTATCGTTGGACAGGAGCCCGTCCCGGACGGCCTGGAAAGCGTCCGATAGGCTTTCACGGCCGGCCTGCGCCAACGGTTCGCGAGCGGTGGTCATGCCTTCAACCTCCGTAAGTTTTTTCCATCATAGCATACTCCGTCGCTGGAGGGCCCCTTGTATCCCAGGCCCATTCTAGCGGAGAATGACCCGGTCGGACGGCGCCGTGACCAAAAAGCAAGCCCTGGCCCTGCTCTCCCTGACAGAGTTCCTGGGCATGTCCGTCTGGTTCTCAGCCTCGGCGGTCGTGCCGGCGCTCACGGCGGCATGGGGATTGAGCGCGTCCGGGCAGGCCTGGCTGACCATGTCCGTGCAGCTCGGGTTCGTCGCGGGGGCCCTCGGGTCGGCCGTACTCAATCTGGCCGACCGGGTATCGGGGCGTTGGCTGTTCGCGGTCTCGTCCATTCTCGCGGGCGCGGCGACGCTTCTCATCCCGGCGGCCGGCGGCAGCTTCAGCCCCGTGCTCGTCCTCCGTTTCATGACCGGAGTCTTTCTTGCCGGCGTCTATCCCGTCGGCATGAAGATCATGGCCACATGGACGCGTGAAGACCGGGGGTTTGGCGTCGGCCTTCTCGTCGGAGCGTTGACCCTGGGTTCGGCCGCGCCTCATCTGCTCAAGGCGATCGGAGAGATCGGCGATTGGAAACCCGTCCTCATCGCGAGCGGCACGCTCGCCGTCGCCGGCGGGCTTCTCGCGGCCGCGATCATCCGCGAGGGACCCTACCGGGCGGCCGTCCCACGGTTCGACTGGAAGCTCATCGGCACGATCTGGCAGGACAAGCCGGTCGCGTTGGCCAACCTGGGCTATTTCGGGCACATGTGGGAGCTCTACGCGGCCTGGACCTGGGTCCCCGTGTTCCTGGTCGCGTCGTTCCGGCTCTCCGCGCTAGATGAGCGTTGGGCCGCGCTCGCCGGGTTCGCCTTCGTGGCCGCGGGCGGGGCCGGGAGCCTCGTCGCCGGGAAGATCGCCGACCGAGCCGGGAGGACGGTCGTCACGTCGGCGGCGATGGCCGTGAGCGGTCTCTGCTGCCTCCTCGCCGGACCACTCTTCGGCCGCGATCCCTGGCTGTTGACGGCCTTCACGCTCGTCTGGGGCTTCGCCGTTGTCGCCGATTCGGCCCAGTTCTCGGCGGGAGTGAGCGAGCTGGCCCCGCCCGACCGCATCGGAACGGTCCTGACGCTTCAAACGAGCCTGGGGTTCCTGCTGACGCTCGTGACCATCCGGCTCGTGCCGGTGCTCGAGCGCCTCCTGACCTGGCGTTGGGCCTTCGCTCTCCTCGCCCTCGGTCCCGCCGCCGGGATCTGGGCCATGCTCCGGCTCCGCCGGCTCCCCGCCGCGGCGCGGATGGCCTCCGGCCGCCGCTGATCCCTATTTTCTATGGACCAGGGTCGGGGAGGCCTGGGCGGTGGGCCAGATCACGACGTCGCTGACGTTGACGTGGAGCGGGCGGGAGGCGCACCAGACGACCGCCTCGGCGATGTCGTCCGGGCCGAGCGGCGTCAGCCCCTGATAGACCTTGGCGGCCCGTTCGGCGTCCCCGTGGAACCGGACGATGCTGAACTCGGTCTCGACCATGCCCGGCGCGACCTCGCTCACCCGGACGGGCGTCCCGTTAAGATCGAGCCGGAGCCCCTTGGTCAGGGCCCGGACCGCGAACTTGGAGGCGCAGTAGACAGCCCCGCCCGGATAGACCTCGAGGCCGGCGATCGAGCCGATGTTGATGACGTGGCCCCTCCCCCGCTCGATCATGCCGGGAAGGACGGCGCGGGTGACGTAGAGGAGCCCCTTGACGTTCGTGTCGATCATCTCCTCCCAGTCGCCGACGAGCCCGCCGGGAAGCTTGTCCAGGCCGCGGGAGAGCCCGGCGTTGTTGACCAGGATGTCGATGGCGTGCCAGGCCTCGGGCAACCCGGCGACGGCTTTGTCGACGGCCGCCTGATCGCGCACGTCGAGCCGGAAGGTATGAACGGCGGTCTTGTGCTCCGTCTCGAGCGCCTTGGCCAGCTTCTCGATCCGTTCGCCCCGGCGGGCGCACATCAGGATCTTCGCCCCCCCGACGGCGAAGGCCCGGGCCGTGGATTCCCCGATCCCTGAGCTCGCGCCAGTGACAAAGACGATCTTATCTTTGAGAGACAGCATCGGACGACTCCTTGAATGGACGCCCCGGCTCCCGGGGCGGTACCCAAGCATATAATTCGGCCGCGCACAACTCAACTCTCTCATTTCCCGCCATAGGTCGGGTCGGGCGAGACCGGTCCGGACATTGCGCGCTAATCTCCGGAGCGGGCATAAATCGGAAATTGGTATTGTGTCCCCGATTTTCGGTGTGTTATAAATCGGCCATGCCGGAAACGCCGCTCGCGACGCTCGCCCCTCCCTCCCCGCCCTCGACCCTCAAGAGATGGATCATCGCCGCCCGGCCCTGGTCGTTCCCGGCCTCGACGATGCCGGTCGTTTTCGGCACGGCCCTGGCGATCGTCATCGGAGGCGCCCGCTTCTCTCCCCTCCTCTTCCTCTGGTCCCTCTCGACCATGGTGGTCTATCACGCGGCCGCCAATATGCTCAGCGACGTCTATGATTTCCGCCACGGCCTCGACCGCGAGGTGACGCCGGTCAGCGGGGCCGTCGTTCGCGGTTGGCTCACGGACAAGCAGACCTTCCGCGGCGCCGCGCTCCTCTTCGGCCTGGCCACGGTCTCGGGCCTGCTCATCGCCTGGGTCGCCGGGAGATCGCTCCTCATCATCGGAGCCATCGGCCTCGCCGTGGGCGTCTTCTATACGCTCCTCAAGGCGCATGCCCTCGGCGACCTGGCGGTCTTCCTGGACTTCGGACTCCTCGGCGCCGCCGGAGCCTGGATCGTCCAGACCGGATCGTTCTCCTGGCTGCCTGTCCTATGGACCGTCCCGATGGCCATGCTCGTCATCGCCATCCTCCACGCCAACAATTGGCGGGACATCGCTTCGGACGGCGAACGCCGGGTGAAGACGGTCGCGGGTCGCTTGGGAGACAAGGGCGCCCTGGCCTATTACGGGTTGCTCATCTTCGGCCCCTTCCTCATCGACCTCGCGTTCATCGCCGTCCCCCGCGTGTCCGGGGGGCCTCTCCGGCCCATGCCCCTGACCTTCCTCCTCGTCCTCCTGGCCCTGCCGAACGCGCTCGAGCTCTGGGGCCGGGCCACGCGGCGCGCCGCCCCGCGACGGCCCCTGGATTTCGTCATCCTCGACGGCGCGACGGCCAGTCACAACCTCGTCTTCGGCCTGCTCAGCACGACGGCGGTCATTCTCGAAGGGATCTTGAAGTGGGGTTGAGCGGCGGCGGTTCCGGCGCGGGCCATCGTATCGTCGGCCTGGCCGGCCTGCTGGCCACGGTCCTCTTCATCGCTCTCTTCCGGCTCGAGCGGCTGGGACCGCTCGATTTCTGGGCTTGGCTAGCCCTGAACATCGTCATCCTCGTCGTCCTCGGCTTCGCCTTCGACCGCGGCTATGGGCGCCGGCTGAAAGAAGATCTCGGCACGGGCCTTGTCCGGAAGCTCGCCATCGGGATCGCCTCCGCCGCGGCCCTCTATGCCGTCTTCGCCGTCGGCCGCCTCGTCGCCCTCCGCATCCTCCCCTTCGCCGCCTCCGGGATCTCAAGCGTCTACGCCCTGAAAGCCGGTGTCCCTGCCCTTCGCGTCGTGCTGCTCATCGGCCTCGTCATCGGCCCGGGCGAGGAGCTCTTCTGGCGGGGTTTCTTCCAGGAACGCGCGGCCGCGACGACGAACCCCGCGTTCGGCTTCGCCCTGGCCGCCCTGCTCTACACGGCGGTCCACCTGGCCAGCGGGAACGTCATGCTGGTCCTATCCGCCGCCGTCTGCGGCGTTTTTTGGGGCTGGCTCTATTTTCGCTTTCGTTCCCCGGTCCTCAACGTCGTCAGCCACACGCTCTGGGACCTCGCGGTGTTCGTTTTCTTTCCGTTCTAAGAAAAGACGGGGTCAAACCTACACTTTTCAAGTTCTTGTTTGGACTCCGGCCGCGTTGCGCTGGCAAAACTTGAAAAGTGTAGGTTTGACCCCGTCTTGAGTTAGCCGGACAGGTGCTCGATCAGGATCTTCACGCCGATCCCGATCAGGATGAGCCCGCCGGCGAGCTCGGCCCGCTTCCCCACGATGCGACCGACGACCGGTCCGAGCTTGGCCCCCGCGACCGTCAGGACAAAGCTCATGACGCCGATGACAGCCGCCGGATAGAGGATCCCGGCTCGGACGACCCCGAGACTGAGACCTACCGCCAGCGCGTCGATGCTGGTGGCCAGGGCCAGCACGAGAAGGCGCTTGCCCTGCGTCTGATCGGGCCGGCCGGCCTTCTCCTCCTCTCTCATCTCGATGGATTCGTAGATCATGCGGCCGCCGATGACGGCCAGGAGACCGAAGGCGACCCAGTGGTCGAAGCCTTGGATGAGGGCGAGCATGCGGTCCCCGGCCAGCCAGCCGAGGACGGGCATGACGAACTGGAACCCCCCGAAATAGGCGGCCATCCGGACGGCCTGTTTCAGGGTCAGCCCGCGGCTGCCGCTGGCCATCCCCAAGGCGACGGCGAAGCAATCCATGGCCAGGGCCGAGGCGAGGCCCAGAATGAAGGGGAACGATAACGGCGTCATGGATCCTCGCGGCCGGTCGCCGATTATACCAGATCGCGGGACTTATCTCATTTCACATCGGCGTAAGCGGCATTGAGCACGGTCTTCGTGCCCGCCTCCTGAACGAAGAGCACGACGGCAAGCCGCGAAGGATCGATGGCGGACTTCTTCTCCTTGAACCGGAAGGACCGCTCCTTTTCGAAGTCCTCCAGGTGCCCGGCGGCCCGTTTCTCGACCTCCGCGAGCTCAAAGGAAAAACTCGCCGTCCGGCCCTTGATGTCCAAGGCCGCGAGATCGCGGACGACCATCTTGTGGAAGACGATCCCATTCGAGCCCCGGTACCGGACCTCCTTCTCGACGAGCGCGAGACTGCAGGCGGCCCCCGGGACAGGCGGATCGACGGCGCAATCGACGGTCACTTTCCCGCCGCTCCTGACAGCCGCAATCTTGAGCGCGACAGCCGGAGCGCCGGAAGCGCGGGACTCCACGGCTCCCCTGTATTCCTTGTATTTGAGCTCGGCCCGGTCCTTTCCGCCGCCGCCGGAGGACTTGCCGACGCCGTCGAAAAAGGCCGTCGGCGTGCTGGATATCCCGTAATAGTCCTGCCGCGCGCGGGTCGCCGGGTTCATGAGCGGGTCGGGGCCCGGGATCGGGAGATGATATTCGAGCACGGCCAGATCACGGGCGCCGAACGCTTCGAGAAGGCCGTCGAACCCGAGGTCGGCGGCGACGCAGGGCGGGCACTCCGATCCGGTGAAGAGCTCGGCCAGCACGGTTTTCCCGTTCCACGCTTCGTTCCGGAAGAGCGGCCCGATGTCATACGGCAGCTCGCGCCACTTCGCCTCGAGACGGGCGTCGAATCCTTCCAGGGACCCTTTGACCTTGGCATAGTAGTCCCGGGCCTTGGCGTCCGAGTCCTTGAAGTTGTCGACGGCCGCCGTGAAGTAGCCTTCGAGCGCTTCGTCCCTCTTGCCCTGGATAGCGAAGGCCTCCGCGGAGTAGTAGGCGAAGGCCGCGTCGGGGGGCCCGCCCAGGTCCCGGTACTTCTGCAGGGTCTTCAGGGCGTCGCCGGCCCGCCCTTGGAGCAGCCGGGCTTGGGCCTCGAACAGGAGCAGGCTCGACGTGTAGGAGGCGATGAACCGCTTCTGCTCCTCGGGGATCTCGCCGGTCACGGCGGGATCCGCCGCGGCCTTCAGGTAATCGGCCACGTAGGATTCGATGATCGCCGTCACCCGGGCCCGGTCGAAACGGTCGATGTTCCGATGGTCGAGGACCCTGTCGCAGGCGTAATAGTAAGCATCGAGACGGTCGAAACCGGACCCCTGGCCGAGGAGCGGCCGCTGGAGAAGGTCGACCTCCTCGACGGTCTCGCAAAGGGCCACCTTGGCATCGAGGAGGTTCCTCTCGATGGTCGTCATCAGCCGGCTCTGCGGATAAGCGGCCTTGATCCGCTCGAGCTCCTTGATCCGCAGAGCCAGATCCTCGATCCGCCTGGCCGCCTGGATCTCCCGGCTTTCGGGAGGGGCCTGTTGGCCGGCCGGAGCGGCCCAGAGCGCGGCCAGGAATAAGGCCAATCCCAGGGCTGCAAACCGGACAAAGAGCGGTCCCCGCCGGCCGCGCTCGGCGAGGATCTTGGCATCGGTGGTTTTCATGAGCGCTTTCTCCTCATGTCGGTGTTCTCGGTATAATGTAATACAAGGTATCTTGTTTGTCAAACGATGGGCCGGCTTCAAAGAGCGGGGACACGTACCTGAGGTACATGTCCCCAGACAAGAGGGACAGTCCCGGGAAAGCGTGTTATAATAGACGATTCGGAACAGGCTATGGCGACGACCGAGAGCATCATCCTCCGCGGAGTCCGGGTCCACAACCTGAAAGGGATCGACCTCGACGTCCCCCTCAACAAACTCATCGTCGTCACCGGCGTCAGCGGTTCCGGCAAATCGTCGCTCGCGTTCGATACGCTCTACGCCGAGGGCCAGCGGCGCTACATCGAATCGCTGTCCTCCTACGCCCGCCAGTTCCTCGAGCGCATGGACAAGCCGGACGCGGACCTGATCGAGGGCATCCCGCCGGCCGTCGCCATCCAGCAGAAAGGGGCGGCCAAGAACCCCCGTTCGACAGTGGCCACGGTCACCGAGGTCTTCGACTTCCTCCGGGTCCTCTATGCCCGCATCGGCACCGTCCACTGCCTCCAGTGCGGCCAGGCTGTCGTCCGCGACACGATCGACGGCGTCATCGCCGAGCTCCTGCGCGAGCCCGGGGGAACGCGCGCCCTGGTCACGTTCTCCTGGCCCCGGGAAAAGGGCCTCGCCTCGCTCAAGAAAGACGGCTTCACCCGGGCCGTGGTGGCGGGCGAGGTCGTCGACATCGACGCCGCCCCCAAAGCCGCCGGCCCGGTCGACGTCCTCGTCGACCGGATCACGCTCGGCGTCGACGAGCGGGAGCGGCTGGCCGACTCGCTCGAGATGGGTCTCAAGAAGGGCGACGGCCGCGTCCTCGTCCGGACCGGGACCGGGCGCGAGCTCCGCTTTTCCGAGAAGCTCGAGTGCAAGGCCTGCCGGCTCCCCGCCGAGGACCCCTACCCCAACCTTTTCTCGTTCAACAGTCCCCACGGAGCCTGTCCCGAGTGCCACGGCTTCGGCGACCTGGCCGTCCTCGACGAGGACAAGGTCGTCCCCGACCGTTCCAAGACCCTGGAGCAGGGCGCGGTCGAGCCGTGGACGAAGCCCCTGTCCAAGGGCATGCAGAAGGAGCTCCTGGCCGAGGCCCGCCGGCGCAAGTACCCGACCAATGTCCCCTTTCGTGACCTGCCCCCCCATGTCCAGCGCTTCGTCCTCGGCGGCGGCGACGGCTATTACGGCGTCAAAGGCTTCTTCGACTGGCTTCAGTCCAAGAAGTACAAGGTCCAGGTCCGCGTCCTCCTCAGCCGCTACCGGAAGTACATCGCCTGCCCGGCCTGCGCCAAGACCCGGCTCAACGCCAGGGCCCTGAGCGTCCGGATCAAGGGTCTCCACATCGGCGAGGTCGTCCGCATGACCGTCGGCGAGGCCTCGGCGTTCTTCGCCGCGCTCGAGCTCGAACCCTTCGAGCGGCAGGTCGCCGAGAAGCTGGTCGTCGAGATCCGCAACCGCCTGCGCTTCCTCATGGAGGTCGGGCTCGATTACGTCGCCCTCGACCGCATGACCTTCACCCTGAGCGGCGGAGAGGCCCAGCGCATCAGCCTGGCGGCGGCCCTCAGCGCCTCGCTCGTGGGCACGCTCTTCGTCCTCGACGAGCCCTCGATCGGGCTGCACCCCCGCGACAACCACCGCCTCGTCGAGATCCTCCGGTCGCTCAAGGATATCGGCAACACGGTCGTCGTCGTCGAGCACGATCCCGACATCGTCGCGGCCGCCGAGCACGTCATCGACATGGGGCCGCGGGCGGGCGAAGCCGGCGGCGAAGTCGTCTTCGAGGGGCCCTGGGCGGCCTTCCTGCGCAGCCGCGAATCGCTCACGTCCCAGTACATCCGCGGCGAGAAGGAGATCGCCCTGCCTTCCGCCCGGCGGCCGGCCAAGACCTTCCTCGAGATCCGCGACGCCCACAAGCACAACCTCAAGCATATCGACGTCCGCGTCCCCTTGGGCATCTTCACCTGCGTCACCGGCGTGTCCGGCTCGGGCAAGAGCACGCTCATCTCTGACGTGCTCTACCAGGGATTCGAAGGGACCTCCGAGAACGGGTTCGCGGAGATCAAGGGCCGGGATAAGGTCGCCAAGGTCATCATGGTCGACCAGTCCCCGCTGAGCACCTCGCCCCGCTCGATCCCGGCCACCTATACCAAGGCCATGGACGGCATCCGCGCCCTCTTCAGCGACACGCGGGAGGCCAAGCTCATGGGGTTCCGGCCGGGGTTCTTCTCCTTCAACACGGCCGGCGGCCGCTGCGAGGATTGCAAGGGCGCGGGCGTCCAGGTCGTCGAGATGCAGTTCCTCTCGGACGTCAGCCTCATCTGCGACGCCTGCAAGGGCAAGCGCTTCAAGAGAGAGATCCTCGACGTCCGCTGGAACGGCAAGAACATCGACGAGGTCCTCGGCCTCAGCGTCACCGAGGCCTGCCTCTTCTTCGCCGGACGGCCCGAGATCACCAAGAAGCTCTATCCGCTCGTCGAGGTCGGCCTCGGCTATCTCAAGCTCGGCCAGCCCACGACCACCCTCTCCGGCGGGGAGCTGCAGCGGATCAAGCTGGCCTACAATCTCGTCCACGAGAAGGGCAGGAAGATCCTTTATCTCTTCGACGAACCGACCATCGGTCTCCATCCCAATGACGTCGCGGTCCTCCTCCGCTCGTTCCAGAAGCTCGTGGCCGAAGGGCACACGGTCGTCGTCATCGAGCACAACCTGGACGTCATCAAGAGCGCCGACCATGTCATCGATCTCGGACCCGAGGGCGGCGAGCGCGGCGGCCTGGTCGTGGCCCAGGGCACCCCGGAGAGGGTCGCCCAGACCGTGGGCTCGATCACCGCCAAGTACCTCAAAGAGGCGCTCGCCAGGGCCAACGGCGGCGGTCGCTCATCCGCCAGAATAAGGAAGAGCCCCAAGTCCTAGGTCCAGATACTGGCCTTATCGCCTTGAATTATCGTCCTATTTTAGGTCCATAGAAAATTCATAAATAAGGATATATTGTTCTGTTTCGATACTTATAATCTAATGTTCTTTTAATACATTATTAATGTGATACATATACAATTTTTATAACATTTCATGTTCGTATATTGTACATTATTGAAAAGCTTTAATCCCCCTGCTAATATCGCCCATCTTATTAATAATAGTTAGCTTCCATAAACTTGACGATTGTTGGCACCGTTCTTGCCTCTTAAGATGCCGTTACAGAGGAATAAGGAGCGGAGCCAATGAATTCAAAGATCGCGCGATTCGCTCTTGCGATCCTTGTCATCGCGGCAGCGCCACTCGCGGCCTCAGAAGCTATTTGGGATGTCGTCGTGCCGACCAGCCTCCAGCCGTCCTCCCTCTCCCTGCCGGCTTCCCTGATAGAGCCGGCCCTCGCGGACCTGGAGCCCCTGGTCGTCGAGCCCACCCCCGTCGTTCCGCCGCAGTTTATCAAAGCGTCGCGGATGCCCTCGTTCCTGCCGGCGCGCCGCTCCGGCAAGGCCCTCTTCGAGGCCAACCTCGTTCTCATGGTCGGCCTGAACGTTGCCGATTACTTCTCCACCCGCGAAGCGCTCAAGTACCCCGGCCTCGCCGAAACCAATCCGTTGATGAAGCCGTTCGTCAAGAACCCCGCCGCTTTTGCCGCCGTCAAGTTCGGGACGACGGCCTTGTCGTACCTGAGCATGAGGGCCATCTTCAAGAAGAACAAGACCATGGCCTGGATCATGACCACGGCCAGCAACGCCCTCCTCTCCTACGTCGTGGCCAACAACATGCGCCTCGTCCAGGGAGCCCGGGCCCGCTGAGGAACGTCCGGCCGTGAACGTCTATCTGCAGCGCTATTTGGGCCGCGACCAGCGGCGCGAGTTCGCCACGCCCGCCGGGTTCCCGACCCTCGAGACCCTGGAAAAGGACTATATCGGGTTCCTGCTCGACATAACCGACCAGAACCGGGCCGAGGTCTCCCGCATCCTGGCGATCTCCCGCTCGACGCTCTATCACAAGATCAGCCGCTACCGTCTCGGCGGCGGACGCGGCGGCGACGCCGTCTCCCCCTAGCCGTCAGAGCCACTTTTTCCTGCGGAAGAAGGCGAACATCGCCGCCACGGACCCGATGATCAGGGCCCAGACCAGAGGGTAACCCCAGCGCCACCGGATCTCCGGCATATTGACGAAGTTCATGCCGTACAGGCCGACGAGAAAGGTGATGGGGATGAAGATCGTGGAGATGATCGTCAGGACCTTCATGATCTCGTTCATCCGGTTGGAGGCGCTCGAGAGGTAAGTCTCGACCATGCTGGTCAGGATCTCCCGGAACGACTCGACCGTGTCGATGACCTGGATCGAGTGGTCGTAGAGGTCCCGGAGGAAGAGGTCCGTCGACTTCTGGATGAGCGGCGTCTCCAGGCGCTCCAGGCCGCTGACGACCTCCCGGAGGGGCCAGACCGCCTTGCGCAGCCCGATCATCTCGCGCTTGAGGACGTGGATGTCATGGAGGAGCTCGCGCCGGGGCTCGTCGACGAGCGTTTCCTCCAGCCCGTCGATCCGCTCGCCGAGCTTTTCCAGGACGAAAAAGTAATTGTCGACGACCGCGTCGACGATGGCGTAGGCCAGGTAATCGGGCCCGAGCGAACGGATGCGGCCCTTGCCGCCGCGGATCCGCTCCCGGACCGGCCCGAGGCAGTCCCCCGGCGTCTCCTGAAAGGAGAGGACGTAGTTCGCTCCGAGGATCAGGCTGAGCTGGTCGGCCCGCATGTCCGTCCCGGCCGTGTCGCACTCGATCATCCGCAGGACCAGGAAGACGGCGTTCCCCAGGTCGTCGACCTTGGGCCGCTGGGTCGTGGTCATGATGTCCTCGAGGACGAGGGCGTGGATGCCGAACGCCGCACCGAGCTTCTCGATGACCTCGGCGTCCTGGACGCCGTCGACGTTGATCCAGGTCACGGTCGAGGTCTCCTTGAAGGGGAAGCATTCCTCGACCGAGTCCACGACCTTCTCGAAGTAGCCGGAGGCGTCATAATCTAGGACCGTGATCCGCGGCTTCACGTCCTTCTTGTCGCCGACGTACATCAGGGTGCCGGGCTCGAGCCCGGCCTTCTCGGACCGCCTGATCTCCTCACTGCTCATGCCGTTCTCCCCGCAGACGTTTTCCTCAGGATAGACCGATTCGGCGGTTTTTTCCAGCGGATCCGGGCCGGGGGCGCGCGGGGCGCTACTTGAGCCGGGCGCCGACGGCGGCCCAGTCGATGACCTTGAAGAAGGCCTCGATGTAATCGGCCCGCTTCAGGCCGTAGTCGAGCATGAAGGCGTGCTCGAAGACGTCCATGATCAGGAGGGGCGCGCAGCCGGCCGGGTGGCTGACGTCGTGCTCGTTGATCCAGAAGTTGATGAGCCGGCCGTTGGTCGCGTCCTCGTAGAGAACGGTCCAGCCGATGCCGCGCAGGGCGCCCGTCGCCCGGAAATCCTTTTCCCAGGATTCGAGGTCGCCGTACTGCTCGGCGATCTTGACGGCCAGCTTGCTCGCCTTGTCGAGCGGGGCCTTGCCGCCCAGGTTCTCGAAGTAGAGCTCGTGCAGCCGCATGCCGTTGAACTCCCAGCCGAGGCGGCGCTTGAGCTCGGCGTATTCGGGCGTCGCCGTCTTCCCGTCCTTGGCCATCAGGCCGAGGATGTCGAGGACCTTGTTCGTGTTGGTGACGTAGCCCTGGTAGAGCGTGAAATGGTTCTTCAGGAGCGTCTCGCTGAACCCGGGCGTGCCGAGAAGCTTGGCGTAGTCCTTGGGCGCGTAATTCATGGTCTGTCCCTCCTTGGAGATGCCGTTCGCGGCGGATCCGCCCGTCCCCGCGGGGAGGGCCCGCGACGCCGCCAGAGCGGCCCCGCCGAAACCCGCGACTTTG
>Ga0209705_10001028_pt1 | contig 14745 bp, 6 predicted proteins | sample PPLLaktember2015_5_FD_187262 | JGI IMG/M metagenome (GOLD analysis project Ga0209705, IMG submission 187262) | Freshwater sediment microbial communities from Prairie Pothole Lake near Jamestown, North Dakota, USA - PPLs Lake P8 Core (1) Depth... | ecosystem: Environmental > Aquatic > Freshwater... | reverse complement strand
ATTCCGTGTTCGACGAGCAGCGCGTGTTCGACAGCAGCGACACGCCCTGCGTGTTCGACTGCGGCGGCCTCAAGTTCGGCCTCAACATCTGCGGCGACATCTGGGAGCCGGGGCCGGCCACCCGAGCACTGGAAGCGGGCGCCGACTGGCTCTTGGTTCCCAACGCCTCGCCCTACCATCTAAACAAGGAACGCGAGCGCGTCGCCGTGGCACGCTCGCGCCAGATCGAAACCGGTCTGCCGATCGTGTACGCGAACATGGTGGGCGGGCAGGATGAACTGGTGTTCGACGGCGCGTCCTTTGCGCTGAATGCCGACGGCGAAGTGGTGGTGCAGTGCCCGGCCTGGAAGGCAGGACTGTTCTATCTCGACATTGCCGGCGACAGCTGCACCGGTCCGCAGCATGTCCTGCCGGACGAGGAGGCCGCCGTTTACGATGCGCTGGTGCTGGCGGTGCGCGACTACTTCGGCAAGAATGGTTTCAAGGGTGCGCATCTCGGCTTGTCGGGCGGGATCGATTCGGCATTGACGTTGGCAATCGCGGTCGATGCAATCGGACCTGACAAGGTGCACGCGGTGATGATGCCGTCGGATTACACGGCGAGCATCAGCGTCGAGGATTCGCGCGACATGGTGAAGCGGCTTGGCGTGCGCTATTCAGAAATTGCCATCAAGCCGATATTCGATGCCTTTGTGGCGCAGCTCGCTGGCGAGTTCGCCGGTCTGGCAGCCGATACGACGGAAGAAAATCTGCAGGCGCGCACGCGCGGTACGCTGCTGATGGCGCTGTCCAACAAGTTCGGCTCGCTGGTGCTGACCACCGGCAACAAAAGCGAAATGGCGGTCGGCTACGCCACCCTGTATGGCGACATGGCGGGCGGTTTCGCGGTGCTGAAGGACGTGGCCAAGACCCGCGTCTACCGGCTGGCGAATTACCGCAACAGCCTGTCCCAGGTCATCCCGCAGCGCATCATCGACCGCCCGCCGTCGGCCGAACTGCGCCCCGACCAGACCGACCAGGACAGCCTGCCGCCCTACGAGGTGCTCGACGCGATTCTGGCAGCCTATGTCGAGCGCGACCTGTCGGCGCGCGACATCGTCGGGCAGGGATATGATGCCGCCACGGTGAAACGGGTCATCCGCATGGTCGACCTCGCCGAATACAAACGCCGCCAGGCCGCGCCCGGACCGCGCATCACGCCGCGCAACTTTGGAAAAGACCGCCGTTATCCCATCACCTCGAAATACCGACCCGAAGGAGACTTGCCATGAAGAAAATCGAAGCCATCATCAAGCCGTTCAAACTCGACGAAGTGCGCGAAGCGCTGTCCGACATCGGCGTCACCGGCCTCACCGTCACCGAGGTCAAGGGCTTCGGCCGCCAGAAGGGCCACACCGAGCTGTATCGCGGCGCCGAATACGTGGTGGATTTCCTGCCCAAGGTGAAGCTGGAAGTGGTCATCGCCGACAGCCTGCTGGAACGCGCGATGGAGGCGATCATCAACGCCGCCCGCACCGGCAAGATCGGCGACGGCAAGATTTTCGTGACGGCGGTGGAACAGGTGGTGCGCATCCGCACCGGCGAATCGGGCGAAGCCGCGATCTGATCGCTCTGCCCATCGGACGAAGTGGCAATCGGATTGCAGGCCGGACGCGCAGTGCGTAAACGCATCCACATTAAAGGAGCACTGTCTATGACCATGCGCCCTAAACCTGCCCCGGCCTTTGCCTCGGAGTCCGAAGCGCGCATATTCTGGAAACCCATGACGGCGCCGATTATGCCGATTGGTCGAATGCTCAGCGTGTCGTCCTGCCCAATCAGAAGCCCACGACCAACATCATTTCGCTGCGGCTTCCCCAATATCTGCTCGACGCCATCAAGGCCGCAGCCAATGCGCGCGACGTGCCGTCTCAGTCGCTGATCAAGATCTGCTTGCAGGCGCGGGTCGAGCATCAGTGACCCGCAGGCTTTGTAGCGAAGGCGAAGCCTAAACCGCAACACTGCTTCCGATCCGATTTCGAGTTTTGATTCTGAACAGCCCCCAGATCCAGGGGGCTGTTCTTGTTTGTACCGTGCATCAATGGCGGGTTGATTCAGGGTAGCCCCTAGCCACCCAAGCCAGCCTGCGAATGAGCGGTAGCAACGTACTACGACTAAAGTTGTATAGACGGCTCGTGCACTACTGAGTCAGAGTCCGACAAAACCCTCAGGCGCAATACCTGGGGACCAGAAAAATACAGGGGGAGAGTGATGCACCGCACACTTGTAAATGACCGCGTGGGAAACACGCGGGTATCTCATCGTGTTAATCGTCTCTGCACGCTTTGTGCGTGATGCGGAGAAGACTGCGTATGAGAAATGAGATGAGAAATAAATCGAAGCTGACCCTTTTAGTTCTGATGATTCTGGGGGGCGGCATGAGTGCGTGTGCGATGGGCGACAAGATGAGCTGGAAGGAAGAGGTGCTGCTGCATGACGGCAGCAAGATCATCGCCGAGCGTCATTACAACCTGGGCGGGTATCCCGGGCTTGATGCACATGAGCGCGTGCCATTGGATGAAACCGTTACTTTCAAACTACCCAATAACAAAAACATCGTTTGGAAAAACGACTTCCGCGATTCGGTTCCAGAGCCCAACAGTCTCAACCACTTCCGCTTCGACATCGTGAATGGCGTGCCTTACCTCGCCACCTACCCGGCGGGCTGCATCGCCTACAACAAATGGGGGCGACCCAACCCGCCGCAGGTGTTGTTCAAATATGCAAATGAGCAATGGCAACGCATCACCTTGGCGGAGTTGCCGCCAAAACTCATCGGCCTCCACGCCAACGTCATTGTCGGCAGACCCGCGACGAGTTTGCTGAAGTCTTTTTATACGGTTGAAGCGGTCAATGCGAAGAACGCCCCCATCAGCATGCCTGAATACAAAACCATCCTGCGGGAGGCAGTGGAAAATGCCGGGGGACGTTGCGGTGAAATGGTTTATGACGGGAAAGGTGGCTGGATTGGAATTGGTTGGTTTCGCGATCAGCCATCAAAAGAGGCTTGCTTGAAATACTGTGAGCGGGAAAGAGTACCTGCTCAATATTGTCCATGCAACAAATTGTTTAAGGGGGAATAACCATGCCGACTGCACTCGAATACGCATTGATGGCCGGCGCTTCCTACATCACCGAATCAAAGGGGTCAGCTTCGAGTTTCTTTTTGAGGTTCAATCATGCCCCGTCGCCCACGCATTAAATTAGCCGGCATACCGCAGCACATTGTCCAGCGCGGCATCAACCGAGAGCCCTGCTTCTTTGCCGAGGAGGACTACCACAGCTACCTCCACTGGCTAGAGAAAGCGGCTGCCGATTGGCACTGTGTCGTTCACGCTTATGTCCTGATGACCAACCATGTCCACCTGTTGGTCACGCCCGAGACCGAGGCTGGAACCGCCAAACTCATGCAAGCAGTCGGGCGGCGCTACGTGCAATACATCAATCGCAGCTACAAGCGCACCGGCAGCTTGTGGGAAGGGCGCTACAAATCCAGCCTGATCCAGGCCGAAACCTACCTGCTTACCTGCATGCGCTACATCGAACTTAATCCCGTTCGTGCCGGCATGGTGCAAGACCCCAGCCAATACCGCTGGAGCAGCTACCGGCACAACGGCCTTGGCCAACCCGATCCACGCATCACCCCGCATCCTCTCTACCTCGCGCAAGACCGCAATGATGCCGACCGGCAAACCGCCTATCGGGCGCTATTTCGCAGCGAGCTGGATGAAGAAGCCTTGAGCGATATTCGGCTTGCCTTGTCACAGGGGCAGCCGCTTGGTCATGGCCGTTTCGGCGACAGGATATGTGCAGCAGCAGGCGTTCGGCGCGCTCAGAAGCGACCGGGACGACCAGCGGGTCAACCTGATCAGTCCGGCGATATGGATAAGCAAACCGGTTTTGGATTTTGAACGGTAGTGGGAGAGATAAATGATGGCGAGAAGAAAACAATGCGAAGCTGACCCCTTTGGTTCAATCGTCTCTGCACGCTTTGTGCGTGATGCGGAGAAGACTGCGTATGAGAAATGAGATGAGAAATAAGTCGAAGCTGACCCCTTTAGTTTTTTATGTAGGAAGCGAGATGAAAAACAAGTCGAAGCCGACCCCTTTAATGGAAAATTCACAACAAAAGGGAGGTTCAAGCCATGTCGAGTCACGTCATTGCCACGTGCGAGCCGAACGCGCGGCCTGCACATATGCAGCCGAACCAACGATTCATAGCGGTGGGGAGAAAGCCATGAGTAGAAGATCGATCAAAGCCGGGTTGCTTTTCATTTCACTGATGATCCTGGGAGGTGGCATGAGCGCGTGTTCAGGAGGTTCGGCAAAGTGGAAAGAAGAAGTTCAATTGAGCGATGGCCGGATCATTGTCGTTGAACGGGAAATGATCACTGAAGGTGGTGGTGACGAGTGGGCATCAAACCGGAATGGTTTCAAACCAAAGGAATATCGCATTCGGTTCGCTAACCCGGACGGATCAGGAAGAATCGTCGAGTGGCGCTCAATAAAAGAAACACGCACATGGCCTGAAAAACCTTTAGTCCTCGATATTGAAAATACTCTCCCTGTCGTGTTTTCTACCGTGAGTAGTGCAGGAGGTGGATATATCTATTCTAAGTACCTATACAAAAATAATGTTTGGGTTGAAGAAGCATTGCCCGAGACATTTCCGCAACACGTCACAAATCTGCTGGTTTTCAAAATCGGATATCTAAAAGACGGGGAATTTGTCACCCTGAAGACAAAGCACGAAATGAATTCAGACGATATGCGCGGTAATCGCGGATTCGCGCAAGTCGGCCCGACGCGAATACGCCGCGCCGATTAAAAATTTCGTACCCCTGAACTTCACTGGAGAACTCTCATGGCGACCGTACTTGAATACATGCAGCTTGCAAGTCGCGTTTATGCCTCATCAGTCAACAATGTGATTGATGTTCCCGCAGGTTGGCGCGAACTCGATTGGCAACCTGACCGCTACACGGGTTTTTCTGCTGGCGTTTACCTCAACGAAGCAACCAATGAGATGGTTATTTCCTATACCGGCACCAACAGCATGGTTGCCGATCCGCTCAACTGGACGGCAGGACTGGGCGTACCCGCGCCGCAGATATACGACGCTATGGCCTATTACTTTGCGTTCCGGGAAGCGTATCCCACAGCCAACATCACCTTCACTGGACACTCGCTGGGCGGCGGTTTGGCTTCGCTCATGGCAGTCATGTTTGATAAACAAGCGACCGTCTTTGATGAAGCACCTTTCCAGCTAGCGGCTGTGAACCCCGCGCTGATGCCCTCCTATGCCGCAGCCATGGCGGCTGCTGGGTACGTGGACGACGCTTTGGTTTTGTTTATCGCATCAGCGGGACTACTTGCGCTCACCCGTGAATCAAACGTGACCCAATATTACCTTGAAGGCGAAATACTCAACACGATCCGATTCCCGGCAGACACCTTGCTCGGTAGCGATAACCTGATTGCTCTGGGGGAGCAGGCCGCAGACTCGGTTAAGCTACATTCGATGGCCTTGATGACGGCATTGCAGTATTCGCCAGCTTTTCTTGCCGTTGTCAAACGACTACCGGATTTGATCTCGCAGCTCCTGGATACCAACCTGTTTGCTACGGATTCACGCAACCCAGACAAAAATGATTTGTTGCGCAGGCTTCTACGTCATCAACTCGGCGTAACGGGCGATGTGCCAGTGGACGGGATGCTGGATCGTTTTGTGGCGGACATGAGTAAAGTCGCCCAGGACGGCGGCTTCACCCTCACCAACCACGACATCACCAACACCCTCGTTGCATTTGCCATGCAGATGTATTACGAGAACCCGCATGCGGCCCACCCGGACAAGACGCTGTTCGCCAGCGTCACCGGCGGCATCCGTTTCGACCGCACTGACGTATCCGAATCGCTCTTCGACGCCAAAGGCTGGCAGCTGTATTTCCAGAACTACCTCGCCGAAGAACTGACCCTCGAAGAACACCAGATCGTCGAGCGGCTCCTGCCCGCCGCCACCGACTGGTTCGTCCAGGCCAGCGGCCTCGACATGTTCGCCACCGCCGATGCGAAAAAAGCCTTCATGGTCGGCGGCATCGGTGCCGACTGGATGATGGGAGGCAACGAAGCCGACCTCCTGCTGGGCAACGGAGGAGACGACCACATCGGCGGCGGCAAGGGCAACGACACCCTGATCGGCGGCGCGGGTGTCGACACCTACATCATCAACGCAGGCGACGGCCACGACACCATCCTTGATTCAGACGGCCAGGGCGTCATCAACCTGGGCGCTCTCCTCGCCAGGGGCAGTGCCACCACGGGGCTCGATCCAGCCAAGTGGCGCCAGAGCGGCGAAGTCTGGCAAGACCAGCAGAACGGCATCACCTACACCCGCATCGTTTCCGAAGGCGAAACCCGCCTCCTCATCAAGCGCGGCGACGCCAGCGTCCTCGTCCGCGGCTGGACCGACGGCCAGCTCGGCATCACCCTCGGCGCGGGCGCTGCCGTCGCCCTGCCTGGCCTTGCAACCAGCTTCCACCTCGAAGGCGACCTCCAGCCCGTCAATCCCTACTCGGCCAGCGGCTACGACAGCTACGGCAACCTCTTCGTCACCGGTATAGCCGCCCCCAATCGAGCCGATGTCCTGTACGACCACGAAGGCAACGATCACCTGCAGGGTAAAGGCGGAGACGACCTGCTGATTGCCCAATACGGCGACGACGATCTATTGGAAGGCGGGGCGGGCTTTGACTTTCTCATGGGCGGCACCGGCGACGACCAGCTCTTTGGCGAAGACAAGATCGACGACCTTGCCGCCTACATCGCGGTTGCCGAAACCCAGACCGGCACCGGCGAGGTGGGCGACTGGCTGTCGGGCTGGGATGGTCGCGACACCTTGGTCGGCGGTGCGGGCGACGACGCCCTTGTGGGCGGCATAGATGAAGACCTGCTCATCGGCGGCGCCGGCAACGATATCGTCTACGGCGACTTTGAGCACACGGTCACCGTCAACCCCGACACCAGCAGAACCTTCAACCTGCCCGGCACGCTGGCATCCACCGGCGCGGCAGATGTCGTGTACGGCAACGCCGGCAACGACGAACTGCATGGCAATCAGGGCAACGACATCCTCGATGGCGGCACCGGCAACGACACCCTGTACGGCGAGGCCAACGACGACGTGCTGCTGGGCGGCGTGGGTGCCGACAATCTGTATGGAGACAGTCTGGCTACGGAAATAGGCAATGATTACCTGGATGGCGGCGCAGGCGCCGACTACCTGGCGGGGGGCGCGGGCGACGATGTGCTGCTGGGCAGGGAAGGCGACGACCGGCTGGAAGGGGATTTCTATAACGCACCCAGCGGCAATGACTATCTGGAGGGCGGTGCGGGCAACGACGTATTGATCGGTGGTAGCGGCAGCGACGTGCTACTGGGCGGCGATGGCAACGACTCCCTGTATGGCGATGCCGACAACGCAGCCGAACCGGGCAACGATACGCTCGATGGCGGCGCGGGCGCGGATTACCTTGCGGGCGGCGCTGGCGACGACACCTATCTTAACGTCACCGGTGAAGACACGGTTTACGACAAACAGGGCAACAACACCGTCCAGCTTGCGGCAGCGGGGTTGGGCGCTGCCGGGCTGAGCTATTCCGCACCGACCCTGCAATTGGGCGTTGCGCTGGACACAGGCGGCGAAATCAGATTCAGCCTGCCATTTTTCTCTACTGGCAGCACCACGCTTCAGTTCGCCAATGACGATGAGATTGATCTGGAAACCCTGGTGGGCGAATCGCTGCTCACGCCACTGAATCTGACTCTGGGCAGCGCAGGCAGGCTGTATGGCGGTGCGGGGGCGGATAGGCTGACAGGCAGCGCAGGGGTTGATACATTGCTGGGGCACAACGGCGGCGACTCCCTTTATGGGAATGCCGGGGCCGACATCCTGGATGGCGGGGCGGGCGGCGACTACTTGTCGGGCGGTGCGGGTGACGACACGTTGCTGGGCGGCACAGGCTTGGATTCGTTGGACGGTGGTGACGGTGCCGACACACTGGATGGTGGCATGGGCAGCGACTACCTGTCGGGTGGCGCCGGTGACGACTTTTACCTGTTCATTGCAGGCGGCGGCCAGGACACCGTCTACGATCCACAGGGCTTCGACACGATTCGCTTTGGTGAGGGCGTGATGCCTGTTGACATCACGTTTGCGCGCAGCGGCCTGGATATGGTGTTGGGCATCAACGGCAGCAGCGATCAGCTGCGTATTCAGAACTGGGGCTATGCAAATGGCTATCAGATCGAACGTGTGGAATTTGCCGATGGGTCGCTATGGGACTCGACCTACCTGCAAGCGCAAATCCCGCCGCTGATTTCCGGCACGGCGGGTGACGACGATTTAACCGCCTGGTTTGGCCAGAATACCGTCATGGAAGGGCTTGATGGGGACGACAGGCTAATCGGTAACACGGGTAACGACACCCTGGACGGCGGAAGCGGGTTTGACACCCTCGAAGGTGGCGCGGGCAACGACGTGTATCTGCTTGGCACCGCTTTTGGGCATGACACGATTGCCGACATAGAGGGGCGTAACCGGATTGAATTTGCAGCGGATATTACCCTGGAAAGCCTGGTGGTCGAGCGCGGCGTACACGACTACCAAATTTACTGCGGCGGTATAGTCAGTGTGCCATTGTCATGGGCGCAAGCGTCCAATGAACTGATGTTTGCCGATGGGACGTATGTGCTGAGTAACGAATTGTTTACGGGCATACCAGTGTCTGTGTGGGGCGATGGTGACAATAACGTGCTGGCAGAACTCGCTCCGGGCTCGGATTTCGAGGGCGGGCGGGGTGACGACACCTTGATTGGGGGCGCAGGCGACAATGTCTACTACTTCGACCTTGGCGATGGCTCGGATGCGATCGTGGACCTGGGCGGGGTGGATACACTCAGTTTTTACGAAGGAATCACGCCTGATGATGTGTTTATCGAGTACGGTTATTTGAGCGATCAGCTGCCCAGCTTGAGGGTATATGTGGGGTGGGACGGGGATGTGGTTTCGATTCAGAACGGCGAATTGGGTGCACTGGAAAATTTCCTCTTTAGCGATGGCTTGAGTCTGACGTTCGATGAGATGCTGGCATGGCAGGGGGGCTTGTATATCTTGCCTGATGGCTCGACAGGTGACCGATACGGTGAACAGTTGGTGGTAGGCACGGATGGTGGCGATGAGCTCTATGATGTTGTTGAGGCATCAGATGCTGTGGTGTACCTGGGTGGATTGGGCAATGACTCGATTGTTGGGAACTTGAATACGGGTTCCTGTTATTTGTTCAATCAGGGCGATGGCAACGATACGATTCAGCGGGCAGGGGGGGATTTTGCTGAAGAGGGGGTCGATGCGATCGTGTTTGGTGCGGGGATTACGCCCGAATCCATGAGTTTTTCAACGGTTTCTCGCACGGTCACAAACTACAGTCCGTTTCGTATTCCACAGGTTTATACCTACACGGTAACGGATACGGTCATTCATTACGGTAGTCAGGGCGATAGTCTGAAGCTGCTTTACGACTCGCTGGAAAATTTGAATTTCATGTTCGCGGACGGCCGCGTGGGTACTTATAACGCGCTTACGTCGGGGGTAACAGTGGAAACCGTCGGAATAGGCCCCGGTTACTTCGACATCCCGCAAAGTAATGATGCTCAGCCAACGGTTTACTGGAATGGCACGGCAAGAAACGACACCTATACCGCGCGAGCCTATTTATCCATTGTCGGCCAGGCGCCCCTCCCACAGAAAGATTATGTGGATGCAGGCGCGGGCGACGATGGGGTGGATACCGGGCCGGGCAATGACTGGATCACAGGCTGCAGCGGTAACGATGTGCTCAGTGGTGGTGCAGGCTCGGATGTGTATTACTTCAAGGGTGGTGACGGCCAGGATTCAATCCGGGAATCAGTCGGTCCTGGTGAGCGTAATTACATTCTGATCGACGGGTCGGATGCGCCGGGTGCGCCCGCATTCAGTTATGACGGCAGCGATTTGACGATCACCTATCGTGGCGGTCAGGTCGATCAGGATGCAATCGAGGTAAAGGATTTTTACCCAACCGGGACCGACGACGGCGCAGCTATCAGCGGGGTGCGGTATGTGCAATATGGTGCCGCACCTTATGACGTGTTTTACTCGCTGGGCGATATCAAGGCTGCAGTTCACATTCAAAATGGAACCGCGGGCGATGACACGCTGATCGGCAGCGACGAAAACGATTTTCTGTTTGGCAACGCAGGCGCCGATACGGTCCAAGGCGGAAAAGGTGACGACACGCTAAGCGGCGGCGCAGGCGACGATACTTATGTAATCAATCTGGGCGATGGCGTAGATACCATTTTCGACAGCTTCGCCGGGTCGGAGAACAATACGATCGTGTTTGGTGCCGGCGTTGATCCGGGACAGGTCAAACTGTTCCAGGGCTCGCTCGGCCTCGACCTGGGCGGTGGCAACACCGTTCATATTGAAGGCGTCGATTACAACGACATTGCCAATACCAGCAGCATCCAGCGTTTTGTGTTTGCCGACGGCATCACATTCACCGTGCAGGAATTGCTTGCCCGCGGCTTTGATGTGAGGGGCGGCGCTGGGGACGACATCCTGTCTGGTACCAACGTCTCGGACCGTATCGATGGCGGGGCGGGTGACGATACCCTGATAGGTGGGGAAGGTGACGACACCCTGACAGGCGGCACCGGCGCCGATCTGCTTCAGGGTGGGGTGGGCAATGACGTCTACGTGCTTAACAGCGGCGATGGACAGGACACCATCCAGGACAGTGGCGTTCTCGACGCCAACTTAATCCAGTTCGGCCCCGACATACTGCGTGAAGATGTTTCCTATGAGTGGGACGGCACAACGCTGATAGTGAACTTTGGTGCAAGCGATGCTGTGCGCATTCCCGACTTTGATCGGGCTGGCGTCAACGGCAGCCAGGTGATCGTATCCATGGCATTCGATGATGGCAGCGTCCTCACATTGGACGAGTTGCTGAACCACGCACCTGTTGCAGGCGAAGCAATAGCCGCACCTTTGGCAACCGAAGACAGCCTCTACCAGTTTGCTGTGCCGGCCACGGCCTTTGTCGACACGGATTCCGGCGACGCCCTGTCCTACGTCGCCAGACTGGTAAATGGCGACCCCTTGCCGGACTGGCTCGCCTTTGATGCGGCCACTCGCACCTTCAGCGGCACCCCGGGCAATGATCACATAGGCGGCCTGGACATCGATCTTGAAGTGCAGGATGTGTTTGGACTGTCAGCCGCGCAGACATTCCGGCTTGATGTGGCGAACGTCAACGACGCACCAATCGTCAGTGTGCCGATCCCGGAGCAGAATGCCAAGCAGGGGCAGGCGTACCAATACGCCCTGCCGGTGAACACCTTTACCGATGTAGATGCGGGTGACAGTTTGAGCTACGTCGTCGCGTTGGAGGGTGGAGGGCCGTTGCCTGCATGGCTTGCTTTCGATGCCGTTAACCGGACATTTGCCGGCACCCCCGGCAGTGGAGATATCAGCAATCTCAATATCAGTGTGACTGCTACCGACCGGGCCGGATCGCAGGTTTCGGATAGCTTCACGCTCAAGGTCAATACTGCTTACAACGAGATCAATGGCACATCCGGCTGGGATATCCTGATCGGCACTGCCGGGAATGACCGGATAGACGGAAAAGCCCGGGCGGACGTCATGGCAGGCCTTGGCGGCGACGATCTCTATATCGTCGATAACCCGCTGGATTTCGTGCTTGAATTGCCAGGTGGAGGGGTGGATGCCGTCGAGGCCAGTCTCAATTACCGGCTGCCGTGGTTTGTTGAGAACCTTACTCTCACCGGTACGTCCGCCATCAACGGCACTGGCAACTTCTACGACAACTTAATGATCGGCAACAGCGCCTCCAACGTGCTGACCGCTGATGCGGGCAACGACACTCTCAATGGCATGGGCGGAAACGACACCCTCACCGGCGGCACTGGCAACGATACCTACATCCTGGGCCGAGGCTATGGAATCGACACCGCCGTTGAGAATGATGCCGCCGCCGGCAACACCGACGTTGCTCAGTTCCTGTCCAGCGTCAGTGCCGACCAGATATGGTTCAAGAAAGCCACCAACAACCTGGAAGTGAGCATTATCGGCACCAGCGACAAGCTGGTAGTCAAGGACTGGTATCTCGGCAATGCCTATCATGTCGAACAGTTCAAGACCACCGATGGTGCCAAGACCTTGCTCGACAGCAACGTACAGAACCTGGTGAACGCCATGGCCAGCTTTGCACCACCGGCTGCCGGGCAGACCAGCTTGCCGTCGACTTACCAGACAGCTTTGGCGCCGGTGATCGCGGCCAACTGGCAGTAAGAAGCTGTCGTTGATACCCCTTCGTCTTGCTTCCTTTGGCAAGCAAGACGAAGGGATGTTTCCTTACGTGTCGGGTTGCCCATGACAGAACAAGAACCCCTGCGAGCCGCCGTGCTGGACACCGGTCTCACCTGCCTGGTGATGCTGGCGCGCTTTCACCAGATCGCTGCCGACCCAGACCAGCTTGCACATCAGTTCAAGGCGTCGGGCGAGGTTTTCGGCAAGACCGAAATCCTCCTCGCCGCAAAGCACCTTGGCTTGCAGGCCAAGCCGGTCAAGACCACCATCGACCGGCTGGATCGCACTCCATTACCCGCCATGGCGGCAGACAGTTCGGGCGGCTACTTTATCCTCGCCCGATTCGACGCCGACAAAGCGCTGATCCATGATCCCAAGGCCGAGCGGCCCGAGGTCGTATCGCGTGATGAACTGTTGGCGCGCTGGAGCGGCGAGCTCATCCTTTTCACCTCCCGCGCCTCGCTGGTCGGCGAGATGGCGAAGTTCGACTTCTCCTGGTTCATCCCTGCCGTCGTCAAATACCGCAAGCTGCTCTACGAAGTGCTGCTGGTGTCGTTCGTGCTCAACCTCTTCGCCCTCGTCACTCCGCTGTTCTTCCAGGTGGTGATGGACAAGGTGCTGGTGCATAGGGGGCTGACCACGCTCGACGTCATCGCCGTGGGCCTGCTGGTGGTGTCGGTCTTCGAAGTGGTGCTTTCGGGGCTGCGCAGCTATGTGTTCGCCCACACCACCAGCCGCATCGACGTCGAACTCGGGGCACGGCTATTCCGCCACCTGCTGCACTTGCCGCTGGGATACTTCCAGGCGCGCCGGGTGGGCGATTCGGTGGCACGGGTGCGCGAACTGGAGAACATCCGCGCCTTCCTGACAGGTAACTCGATCACCGTGGTGCTCGATGTGCTGTTCTCGGTCGTGTTCATCGGCGTGATGCTGTTCTACAGCGGTTGGCTCACCCTGGTGGTGCTGGCGTCCCTGCCTCTGTACTTCGTGATTGCCCTGCTGGTCACGCCCCTGCTACGCGCGCGTCTGCACGAGAAGTTCAACCGGGGTGCGGAGAACCAGGCCTTTCTGGTCGAAACCGTGTCCGGGATCGACACCTTGAAGAGCATGGCGGTCGAGCCGCAGATGCAGCGCCGCTGGGACACCCAACTGGCAAGCTATGTTTCCGCCGGATTCAAATCTTCCACGCTCTCGACCCTTGCGCACGAAAGCACCAATCTGGTGGGCAAGCTCGTCACCGTGGGCATCCTGTGGCTGGGCGCAAAACTGGTGATTGAAGGCCAACTCACCGTCGGCCAGTTCATCGCCTTCAACATGCTGGCCGGCCGCGTGGCGCAGCCCATCATGCGGCTTGCGCAGCTGTGGACCGACTTTCAGCAGACCGGCATTTCGGTGCAGCGCCTGGGCGACATCCTCAACGCCCCCACCGAAGCCGCCGGCGCCAAGAGCAGCCTGCCGCCGATTGCCGGGCGGATCACCTTCGATCGGGTCAATTTCCGTTATCGCCCTGACACGCCCGAAGTGCTCAAGGGCATCACCCTCGACATCGCGCCCGGCGAAGTCATCGGCATCGTCGGCCGTTCCGGTTCGGGTAAGAGCACGCTGACCAAGCTGATCCAGCGCCTGTATGTGCCGGAGCGCGGCCGCGTGCTGATCGACGGAATGGATTTGACGCTCATCGATGCCGCCAGCCTGAGACGGCAGATTGGGGTGGTGCTGCAGGAGAACGTGCTGTTCAACCGGACCTTAAGGGAGAACATCGCATTGGCTGATCCCGGCGCGCCGCTGGAGCAGGTGATCCAGGCCTCCAAGCTGGCCGGCGCGCATGAATTCATTCTGGAACTGCCCGAAGCCTACGACACCATGGTCGGTGAACACGGCTCGACGCTATCCGGCGGGCAGCGTCAGCGCATCGCCATCGCCCGCGCCTTGATAAACGAGCCGCGCATCCTGATCTTCGACGAAGCCACCAGCGCGCTGGATTATGAATCGGAGCGCATCATCCAGCAGAACATGAGCGCCATCTGCCAGGGCCGTACCGTCATTATTATTGCCCACCGGTTGTCGGCCGTTCGCCATGCCAACCGCATCCTGGTGATGGATCATGGGCAGATCGTCGAGGCCGGGACGCACGCGGAATTGCTGCAGCACGAAGTGGGGCATTACTCCCGCCTGCATCGGCTGCAAGCGGGATGAACGTTCAGGTGGGCGTGTGGGTTTTAAGCCAGTCCTTGAGTGCGGCGTCGAGGCGGGTCTGCCAGCCGTTGCCG
>Ga0209705_10001026_pt1 | contig 14759 bp, 14 predicted proteins | sample PPLLaktember2015_5_FD_187262 | JGI IMG/M metagenome (GOLD analysis project Ga0209705, IMG submission 187262) | Freshwater sediment microbial communities from Prairie Pothole Lake near Jamestown, North Dakota, USA - PPLs Lake P8 Core (1) Depth... | ecosystem: Environmental > Aquatic > Freshwater... | reverse complement strand
CTTATCGAGCAGGTCAGCATCCGCCTTGGTATCATTATTCAACGTCAGGATATACTCACCATTCGAAACGAGGATTCCCCTGTTCGTTCCGCCGGCAAACCCGGTATTGGCAGAGAGCTGAACGATCCGTACATCCGGGAAGTTCCCTTTCATGAAAGAGATACTATCATCTTTCGATCCGTTGTCTACGAGAATAATTTCGTAATTGCGGTACGTTTGTTGAGTCAGCGAACGAAAACAATTCTCAAGCAGATGTTGCCCGTTGTAATTGACAACAACGATACTGACAAGGGGTTCCCTGGTATCTGGTGTCATAGTAAAAGGCACCCGATCAACAGTTGCATCTTTTTTTCCACAGAGGGTTGTTGTGAAAAGATATAATGGTCACTTCTCCTCTCACGTTCATTTCTTTTCCCTTGGCCGGTGCTGCTGTACAAGAAGACTTGCCCTGAGGAGACTGTCGAACGTACCGGCATCACTCCAGAAGCCGTTCAGGAGGGAAAACTGCATCTCACCGCTCTTGATATAGGAATTATTGACATCGGTAATCTCAAGTTCTCCACGTCCGGATGGTTTGAGAGTCCTGATAACAGAAAACACGTCGGTATCATAGAGGTATAATCCTGTCACCGCAAACCGTGATTTCGGTTTTTTTGGTTTTTCCTCGATTGAAATGACACGATCACCATCGATTTCCGCAACACCGAAACGCTGGGCGTCAGGGACCTCCTTTAAAAAAATCTTTGCACCCTTCCGGAACGAATCCACATCGGCGTGAATGGAATCCTGGAAGATATTATCCCCGAGAATGACGACAACAGGATCATCATCCACCCAGGCCTCAGCAAGCCCGAGTGCCTCTGCGATGCCCCCGGCCTTCTCCTGTATTTCATAGGTGAGCTGGACTCCAAATTCGATTCCGGAACCAAGGAGTTCAAGGAAATGCCCGGCATGCCCCCGTCCGGAGATAATCATAATCTCCCTGATCCCTGCGTCAATAAGGGTCTGCAGGGGGTAGAATATCATCGGCTTGTCATAAACCGGGAGAAGGTGTTTGTTCGTAACCTTTGTCAAAGGGTACATACGGGAACCGGTTCCACCCGCAAGAATCACGCCTTTCATACAACATTCCTCTTTGTCCGGATATATTCCCGTACCGCCTCCCGCCAGGGCCGGAGCGGCGGGATCTTTGTGTTCGCCAGGACTGAATTCGAAGGTCGTTTTGCTTTCCGGGGAAATTCCCTTGTTGTGCAGGGAATAGCATTGGGAATAAAAGCACTCGCGAATTCATACCAGCTGCAACTACCATCATTGGTAATGTGGTAAATTCCCGGAGCACGTGAAATGATGTCGGGCGTTGCACCTGCAAGGTCAACGGTATAGGTCGGCTTCCCGATCTGATCCTTTACTACGCGGACTTCCGGCATCTGATGCGACAGGGAAAGTATCGTATCCACAAAATTCTTTCCATGGCTGCCAAAAAGCCACGAGGTCCTGATGATACGGTAGTCCTGCATATTTTCTTTGATCAAACTCTCTCCCAGCAGCTTCGATTCCCCATAGACATTTATCGGATTTGGAGGATCATCTTCATAGAATTCCTGCTTTGTCCCGTCGAAGATATAATCTGTACTGTAATGCACCAGAACTGCCCCGACTTCCGAACTTGCATTGGCAATATACCCGGGTGCATACCCGTTTACCGCGAATGCATGGTTACGGTTTTCCTCACAGCCATCTACATCCGTATAAGCGGCAGCATTGATAAGGACAGCAGGACGTTCCCGTTTCACAATTTTCATGACTGCACCTCCATTGGTTATTTCTACATCACGGTGCCCGAAAAAATCTGCCCGGGGAAATACCTGTTGCAGCGCGTACCCAAGCATTCCGTTTGCTCCGAAAATGACAACTTTGCCCGGATTTATTTTTTTAATGGTTTCCACCACCATTCGTATGGGTGTACCACGCAATTGTTTCCCTCAGCGCTTCATCAAATGAGTACCCTGGTTTCCAGCCCATTGCACGAATCTTCGAACAGTCAAGGGAATACCGGAAGTCATGCCCTGGGCGATCTGTCACGTACTCGATCATGGAATCATCCCGGGAAAGGAAGTCCAGGATTTTCTTAGTAATTTCAAGATTTGTTCTCTCGTTCTCTCCTCCAATATTGTAGATCTCACCGGGAATACCGCGTTCAAGCAGGAACTCGACAGCACGGCAATGATCGTCCACATGGATCCAGTCACGGACATTTTTCCCGGTACCGTAGACCGGTACTTTCTTGCCTTCGAGCAGGTTTGTAACAAAGAGCGGGATAAGTTTCTCAGGATGCTGGAAAGGTCCGAAGTTGTTCGTACATCGGGTGATGATGACAGGAAGGTTATAGGTCGTAAAATATGAGTGGGCCAGGAGATCCGATCCCGCTTTGCTTGCCGAGTATGGGCTTGAAGGGGAGAGAATATCTGTTTCCCTGAATGATCCCTTCATCGTGCTCCCATACACTTCATCGGTTGAGATATGGATGAACTTCGGAATGGCATGAGTACGGGCACATTCGAGAAGATTGTGGGTCCCGAGAAGATTCGTTCTGACAAATGCCGAAGCATTCGTAATTGACCGATCCACGTGGCTCTCGGCAGCAAAATGGACAATTGCATCGACCATGTGTCTGTCAAGAACTGCGTTGATGATATCAGGGTTGCAGATATCACCTTTGATAAAAGTATAATGGGGATCTTTTTCAATCATCTTCAGATTATTAAGATTGCCGGCGTAGGTCAGGATATCAAGATTGATAACCTCAGCGTCGGGATGTGAACTCATTATGTGTCGGATAAAATTGCTTCCGATAAAGCCTGCACCGCCGGTGACCAATAACATCATACCATCATCTCCGATACTGTTTTAGCCGTGCTTCAGTCCCGGTGCCAGCCCCCAGTCATAGGGGATCTCAGTCGAATCAGGAGGCAACCGGAATTCGTCAGGGTTCTTATAGTCATACGGCAGTGTCGGGATACTGACAAAATAAGCGATAACTGCTCCGACCGCTTTGAAGCCATGGTAAACACCGGGAGGGACCTGAATGAGGATTGGATTTTTCTCGCCGACAAATAGTTCCATCAAGGCCTTGTAAGTAGGAGAGTCCTCACGTGCGTCATAGAGTGCAACTTTCATCATTCCGTGCACACAGGTAAAGTTATCGACCTGTATTTTATGATAATGCCAGGCCTTCACAACTCCTGGATAAGCGGTAGTGAGATAAACCTGGCCGAATTTTTGAAATATCTCATCATCGCAGCGTAAAATTTCCATGAGCCAACCGCGTTCATCAGATACGACTTTTAACCTTTTTATGTGGACACCCTGAATGGCAGACTCCATGGTTATTTATAAAATTTTTTGCCAGATAATGGTTGTTAGACAAGAGTGTAGGTATTTATCCAAAATTCAATTCTGCAATTCACAAAAGGCGTTATGATATATCAACGTAAAATTTTTTTATCGTTCATTAAAGATATTTACTACCAGAGTGCATATCTTTTCCCTGAAAATATCCACGTCAAATTTTTTTGCCCGGTCAATGCATGCATCATGGTAGCGTGCAGGATCTCTGGACACCTGCCTGATTGCATCTATTATACTCTCAACATCCGGCTGTACAAGTACTCCGGTGTCATGCGTTATCGTTTCACAAAATCCCCCGGAAGCGACCGCGATAACTGGTTTCCCGCTTGCCATAGCTTCGAGCGGTGTGAGACCGAATGGCTCATCAACCGATGTACAGATCAGACCCCTGCACCGTCCATAGAGATTGATCAGCTCAGATTCTGATACCTCTCCAAGAATTTTCACATTTACAGGAATATCTGTTCGAATTTTTTCAGTATATCGGGAGGCATGATCACCTGCTGCAAATCCACCAGCAATAACAAGAGTCTCTTCAGGTAGTTTTCGGAAACTCTCAATCTGGAGCTCAACACGTTTTTCCGGGTAGAGACGATTTACCGATAACCAGAAATTTTCATAACCTATGCAGGAAAATTGTCCCGCATCGAGGGGAGGATAGATAACATTAGCATCACAATGGTAATAACGGCCTATTTTTTTTTTGATATGTTCGGAATTTGCAATAATGTAGTCAATATTATGAATAGACCTGATATCGAGTCTGGAATGAATAATTTTCCATACCCAAAAAAATTTGTTCCAGAAAACGTTTTTTTCTGAAATAAAAGGAACACCTTTTTCATACATCACCGGAACAAGGATGTGACAGTACCAAAGGTTTGGATGGTGACGGTAAGCTGCATAATGCGACCAGTTCCCACTGAAAACAAATACATCATATTTTTTGGAATAATCACAAAAATAAAATTTTAGTGCTGCCGATATCTGCTTCAGCCCTGGAAATTTTATCGTTCTCCCAAGGCTGATTACCCGAACCCCCGGATCAATTTTTTTCACTGCATCCGTATCGGTTGTGATAATATCTGCATCAAGGATTTTAGCAATCGCAATAGCTACTTTCTCGCCCCCTCCAATCGCCCCGAAATAATCATGAAAAATTGCTATCTTCACAGCCTTTTCCCGGATCCCTGTCCCCCTTTCCCCCGTGCATCCCAGTATTGATAGATAGACCGAAGACTCTCTTCAAATGGGATCCGGGGTTTCCAACCCATATCACGACAGATCTTCTGGTAACTCCCGATGATTTGCGGGTTATCGATCGGGCGAATCTGGGCCTGCTCCTGATGTACCTGCACATCGCTGTGATACATATCAGAAAGCAATGCGATAATATCGTGAATTGACCGCCCTTTACCACTGCAGATATTATACACCTCCCCCCGCTTTCCTTGTGTCATTAACAATCGATATGCCTCCACAACATCATGGACATCGACAAAATCCCGGATTATTGCCCCGTTTCCGATATGGATAACCGGTTCCTGTAACCCGTGGGCAATCCGGACGAACTGCTTCACAATTGCGCTGACAACAAAACGATCGGTCTGCCCGGGACCACAATGATTAAAGGATCGGGTGCAGCAGATGTCAAGTCCGTACCCTGTAGCATATATCCGTGCCAGCTGTTCCTGGGCGACACGGGCAACCGCATAGGGATTTGCAGGATATTGAGGCTGGTCTTCAACCAGGGGCAAATCCCGCACGGATACAATCCCATATTGCTCGGATGATCCCACTGAAAGAACTCTTGCACCATTGTCGTTAAGTCTGACGGTATCGATGATATTTAAAAAAATGTTGGTATTATTCAGGAAAGAGTCCACCGGAGTTTTCCAGCTCTCGGCAACTGAACTCTGGGCTGCGAGATGAACGATGTAATCAGGCTGGATTTCACCAATAAGAGATTTGATTTTTGGTATATCCATCAGGTCTGCCTTATGGAAGTGGGAATTGCAGGTAAGATCTGGCATGGGAGGGACAAAATCCCATGCGGGTCTGGATCGGCTGATTCCATGGATCTCAAGATCATGATGATGCGCAGTCAGGTGATGTACGAAATGCCCGCCGACAAAACCGCTGATACCGGTGATTAATATTTTTTTCATGCATTCCCCTGTATTTTTCCTCTGTTATTTTACGGTCACAACAAAAAAGACGTGAAGTTTGTTGTGTGATCAATATATATTGAATTTTTATTTGAAATGAACATTTTCCTGATATTTCTGAATGTCTTTGTTTTTTGAATTCATTTCCAATGAATTTATTGAATCAGACATTCAATTATTTTTATCATCGAACCAAATCATTGGATATAAAAATGGATTCACAACCCGGCAGTGGAACCAGTATCGATGTCTCTGTGATACTTCCTGCTCTCGATGAAGAGCGAACAATTGGAGAATGCATTACCAGAATACAGAAAGTATTCCATGATAATGCAATCAATGGTGAGATTATTGTCTCCGATTCATCGACTGATCGGACTACTGAGATTGCAGAATCCAAAGGAGCACTTGTTGTACACCCGGAAAGGAAAGGCTACGGTAATGCCTATCTCACTGCGTTCAGCCACGCCCGGGGTCGTTTCATCGTTATGGGCGATGCAGATAATACCTATGATTTTCTTGAAATCCCAAAACTAATCACCCCCCTGAAAAATGGTGCTGATTTCGTAATCGGATCGCGGTTTAAAGGGATAATCCATAAGGATTCGATGGATAGTCTTCACCGTTATATCGGGAATCCGGTTCTCACGTGGATGCTTAACTTCATTTTCCATACCCGGTATTCTGATACCCATAGCGGGTTTCGTGCGATCACCCGCGAAGCACTCGACAGGCTGCCTCTTACAACAGGAGGAATGGAATTCGCTTCGGAAATGCTTGTCATGGCATCAAAAGAAAGGCTGCGTATAGAGGAGGTGCCAATCTCCTATTACCCGCGGGTTACCCCCTCCAAGCTGCATAGTTTTGCTGACGGATGGCGCCATGTCCGGTTTGTCCTCCTTATGAAACCATTGCCATTTATTGCTGTGCCGGGATTTTTGTTCACCGTTGTCGGGATGCTGCTCATGGTATTTTTTTCCCTTGATGGTGATATCGAATCATCACATCTTCACACGTTCATTCTTGGTGCGATTCTGGTGATAGGCGGTATTCAGGTTGTGCTGTCGGGGTTCCTGATGAAGACCTATTCGGTCATCCATGGATATGAAAAGAAACAGGGTTTTATCGAATTCCTGATGAAATACCACAGTCTTGAATTATTCCTTGTTATGGGATTTTTTTTAATCTCTGCAGGATTTCTCCTCGGTCTCAACATATTCCTCCACTGGGTGTCAACAAATTTCGGTTTCCTGTCGGAAATCTCCACAGCAATTATATCCCTTGTGTTGATCGTAAGCGGAATCCAGATCTTTCTCTTTGCGGTATTCCAGAGTATGATGCTCCTCAATGAGAATACCACCCCCCTGTAGGTCGGCAGGATGAAGATCGCTTTTATCTACGATGCCATCTCCCCTTATGTAAAAGGAGGAGTGGAAAAACGAATTTGGGAACTATCGGTGAGGCTCTCCCGAAGAGGTCATGAAATCCATCTTTTCGGCATGAAGTTCTGGGATGGAGAAGACAGCATCATCCGTGAAGGCATACATCTTCACGGGGTCTGTCCCGCTCATGAACTCTATACCGGCGGCAGGAGGTCGCTCTGGCAACCCCTCTCTTTCAGCTTTCGCCTTATAGCTCCCCTGTTCCGGGAAAAATTTGATGCTATCGATTGCCAGCAGTTCCCCTATTTTTCCTGTATTACTACAGCATTTGTTTCGAAAATAAAAAAAATCCCTCTGACAATCACCTGGATTGAGGTCTGGGGTGATTATTGGTATGAATATATCGGAAAAAAGGGATTTTTCGGGAAGCTGATGGAACAGTATATTGCGGGTTTCTCATGTCTGACTATCGCCATTTCGCACTTCACGGCACATCGTTTCAGGACGACATACCACAAGCCGATCGATGCTGTTATCCCCTTCGGAATTGACACCGGGAAAATTAATGCGATCACTCCTTCCCTGGAGCAATCAGATATTATTTTTGTCGGGCGCCTGATAAAAGAAAAGAACCCGGACCTGCTCGTGGAAGCGGTTGCATCGGTACTGCCAGAATATCCGGACCTCCGGGTGCTGCTTATCGGACAGGGACCTGAAGAGAAAAAAATTCAGGACATGATCAGAAAAAAAAATCTTGAAGATGTCATCCTGCTCCATGGTTTTTACGAGAATCACGACGATCTGATGGCCGCATTAAAATCATCAAAAATATTTGTGCTCCCCTCTACCCGGGAAGGTTTCGGTATTTCCGCGCTTGAAGCACTGGCATGCGGGCTTCCCGTTGTGACCATCGATCATCCGGCGAACGCGATCCGTGATCTGATACAGGGAAATAACGGGTTCCTCTGTTCATTGTCAGCTGAAGATCTTGCCGATACAATATGCCTTGCACTCCGGCGCCATAAGGAAATGCGGGATTCCTGTTTTCTCTCTGTCCGGGCATTTGACTGGGAGCACATCACCGCGGATATCGAAGAATTTTATCACATGGTGACAGCCAGTCACGGATCGAGGAAATAATACTTTGAAATATTTTTTTTCGAGGATATCCCATCTTAGAATTGTCTACCCGGTGACCTGCCTGCCCTCAGTAATATCATCTTCAGTCACTGCAATGTACCGGGATGTGCCAACAACATGATACTCAGCCGTGGCACGAACGTCATAGGGACTTCCCCCGGTCGGATAGGGGACGATAAACATACCATTCACACTCTCCTGTCGGTAGGTAAATGTCCGCCCGGCGTTTGTCACAACAGGCAGCTCAATAATACCAGCACCAGGTATCTGCGCTCCCTTGACATATTCAAATATTTTTACATATTTTATACCGGGAAGCGTGATGGGATCGGATTCCGGGAATGGAGTTACTGACGCATTTTCCAAAGACTCGTGGACCAGCCGGTAATGCTGAAGTGCCGATACCTTCTGCACAGGCCTGTCCGGGAGATCTGAAAAGATATTTGCATACTCCGTTGGCAGGAGTTCCGGTCCTTCTTTCATGATGGGTGTGGTGGTATCGAGATCGGAGGCATTTATGAACATGTCCCGTATGATGACCCGGGCAAAACCCGATATTTCTGAAGTTTCACCAGAGGTAGGCTGTCGAATTTCATACCGGACATAGTTGACCGTTCCGGGATAGGTCATTGATCCGTCAAAATTATGGAGACGCACTACCATCGTCTGGAAATATGCCTCGTCGAATTTATGAGTAATTTTCAGGTTCGTTACGTCATTGGTGTCCGGTACAAGGAAATATTTTATGTACGGTGAAATATCGACGGAACGGCTTTGCCATGGCACAAGGTTCGTAAACGTATCGACTGCCATTTTTGAATCAGTGACAACATACCTGCCCCCGAGTTTCCCGTTGATACTATTGGCTTGTGATTCATTCACGCTCAGGAAAAAGGCAGCAGTACCTTCAGGACCGCCCAGGTTATCCTGGAACGGGTTGGTCACAGGAATCCGGTGGGCGAAAAACGTAATCCAGTGGCCGGCATCCCATAGTCCCATAATTCCGTACGATTCTGCTGGATAGGTGAATTCCCGTGCGTCATACGATTTGTAGTAATCAACCCCGGTATCAGGAGTACCGGATTTCATCCATTCGAGCGAGTCGATCCAGTATCGGGAGATTTCATTTTGCGGGGTGCTCATACCATACCGGATCTCCTGAGCGACCGTGACTGCAACCAGACCGATGGTGAGGAGCACGATTGCAAGAATGGTAACATTTTTTATCGTGTCAAAACGTTCTGGTGTTTTTTTAACAGGATGTTTTACAGCTTTTTTCTTGCCCTGTTTTAACGCCGATGGATTTTTTTTCGATGTGTCACCTGCCGTATCCGTGGATGTTGGGTATGGCTGGGAAAAACGGGAAAGCAGAGAGGATCCAAATCCGGCCAGCGAACTTCCTTTCCAGGTGAGAGGTTCAGCGATACAGATGGCTGCCAGCATAACGACATTTACGGTAAAAAAATATACGAATCTCTGGAACCGTATGGTCACCAGCAGCATCATTACTGACCAGATGAAGAGGAAAATGTGCGGACTCTCCTGCTTTTTCATGGTGTGATACCCCAGTACCAGAAATCCCCCGGCCATCAGGATAAGTGCACCATTAAAATTGTCCCAGGCTCCTGAAAAAGTCCAGGGGAGGGTCTCGACGACGCTTACCGAAAATTCCGACGAACCGAAAAACAGTGCCATCGCCTGCTGGCTTAGCGCCTGGAGTGGAGGATAGATTTGTATAAGAATAAAACTGCCGGCAGCAAGTACAACAAGACTTATCAGGTATACACTCTTTTTTCCCCGGAATAGTGATGAAAGAATAAACAGAACAAGCGTTCCGGCGATGAGCGCGAAGAGCACGTACGGTATCCCGATCGTATACCGGGTTATTGACAGGCCCCCGGATTTAAATCCGAAGATAAAAAGGAGAAGTATTGCTACTCCAAGCAGTACTCCATTCACCACCGGCAGGTAGCTTGAATCTTTCTTCTGAAAATAATCGATTACAAACTGGACAAAGGTATAGACTGCAATGACTGCCAGAGTAAGAATTACGGTGGTTGATACCAGAAGGGCGAGGAAAAAAAGTATCCCGGTTATGATCGAAAAGACCAGCGGGTATAAAAGACTTTTACGCTCTTTTACATTCACCGGGTAAGTTTTCACGTACAACAGAGTAGAGATATACCCGAGGAAAAAGAGGGTACTGAAAAGGACTTCCCCGATATGGTGATCAACCCACCCATACGATGAAAAGGTAAAATACTGGACAGACACAACCGACATCAATCCCGCCGCGATGATCCCCGTATTCCCGTCCCGTATCCTTTTTCCCAGATAGTACATCACCGGGACCATAATCATGGCCATGATCGGGGCTACCCAGCCTGCAGTAAAAATTATTGCACTACGGGTGGTTGCACCCGTGATCAGGCAGAGCGTGGCAGCGATAAACGGGTACAGCGGTCCCCAGTCTACCAGCTTTCCCGTTGGATATGCGGTCATCGGATCAAACCAGTTATACTGCGGAAAGTCCCTGACCATGACCTCGATTTGTCTCAGGGTATACCACGAATCCGTATCATACGTATACAAAAATCCCGGATCTCTGATGAAAAATGCGGGAATCATCCTGAGAACGAGGGCTACCCCCATGAAAATGAGGATGACTGCTGCAATGCGGTAAGTCCGGTGTTTCGTAAGGCTGGCCAGATCCATTGATACATACTTATGAAGTAAAAATATAATAAACCTTCAAAACCCCTGTTGAATGGTTCAGCTTTGGAGAAACGGGTATGAACCAGACTGAGTTCAAGCCGGAATCATGGAAATCGGGAAGGTTCGAGTACTCTTCAATCCCCTCACGGAAGCATGGCGGGAGCAGGAGGGTTTTCTGAGGTTTTAGCAGTCACTTAATCCGCCGCGGGGGCGTCCCTTCGGGGGCGGCGCAAGGTATCGCAGGAACGGGGATTGGCACTTCCCGAAATTACTGGAATTGTGCATTTTTCATAGGAAATCCTAAGATTTCAACAAATTGCAAAGCACCTATTTCACGGAGGGAGACGGTACCCGTCCCCCCCCGAAACGCCCCTGCGCTTTGCGATTATGACCTTCTCTGGAGTTATCGCTCCAGGGGGATGCCACAGCGGCGGGGGCGGAGGCATTACATGCCGTAGCCCTCAAAGAGTGCGGTGAAAAATAAGCATGAAGAGCAAATGATGTAGTTTCTTAATGTTTTCTGGTACATTTCTGTTACTTCTCTGAAATTCTCCCGGAAGGATTCACCGAATGAAGTGTGCCCGATCAGAAGACGGTCTCTTTTCCTGTGCTGCAGAAATTTTTCAAAAATTTCCTTGAAGGAAATTCGTGGACACTGGTCACGATAATTCTCCCGCTGCCAACCATCTTTTCAATTATTACGTCGGTTGATTCAGCGGCTCCCCTGCATTCGCCTTCGTGTGAGGGGAATGAACCGTCGCATTCGATTGACAGGGGATCATAATCGTCAATGATGGTCCCGCCATCAGCATCCGGTGTGCACTCGATCCGCCGCGGGTGGCAATTGTGCCGGTACAATACCGGGAATGGCAGCCAGTCGTAGGCATCCGGTTTATCGGCAGCTGCACCGAAGACAAGAAGGTTTCCGCCGTGTTCAACGAACCTTTCAATCCGTGAAGCTGCCGAGCGGAGCGCCGGGAGCAGGTTTGAATACGCAGGGTTTGCAAAACCCGTTGGAATGATGAGGCAGTTGAAAGAACCACGATAGAAGGGTGCTGCGAGCATATGCGGGGTGACAAGCTCGCACGTAATCCCGCAGTCTTCAATATACCGGTTGAAATGTTGTTTCGTCTGCCAGACAAAGGCGGCCCGGCAGCTCATCCTTTTATCACCCCGAGAGGAGAGAGGCGTGCCACGAGCCGGGAAATTCCCACCTCGTGGACGACATTAACGACCTCATCGCTGGGCTTGTAGACCCCGGGGGCTTCGTCAGCAATGGCATTCTCACTGTGTGCCCTGACAATAATCCCTTCCTTCAACAGATTTGCTATAATTTCCCTGCCGTTAAGACTCTTCTTTGCCTGGGTACGGCTCATGATCCGGCCGGCACCATGGCAGGTACTCCCGAATGTTCTGTCCATGGCAAGCCTGGTTCCATGCAGGACATACGAGCTTGTCCCCATGCTTCCCGGTATAATCACCGGCTGTCCGATCGACATAAGATCGCCGGGAAGATCGCGCGTTCCCGGCCCGAATGCGCGGGTCGCACCTTTCCGGTGAACACAGACTTCCACGCCCTTCCCATCCAGCGTATGCTCCTCGATCTTTGCCACATTGTGCGCGACATCATAAACAAGTGGCATTTCTTCATAACCAATCCCGAATATCTTTGAGAGTACCTGGCGCGCAGTATGACTTATTATCTGACGGTTTGCCCATGCATAATTGGCCGATGCTGCCATCGCACCAAAATATGCCTTCCCTTCCGGGGAGGTCACCGGGGCACAGGCAAGTTGCCGGTCAGGGATCGTGATATGATATTTTTTTGTGGCGCTTTCGAGAATTTTCAGATGGTCGGTGCAGACCTGGTGGCCAAGACCCCGTGAACCACAATGGATCATGCAACAGACCTGGCCCAATGAAAGGCCAAATGCCCGTGCGGCGTCAGGGTCGAAAATTTCCCGGACTTCCTGTATTTCAAGAAAATGGTTGCCCGATCCCAGTGTCCCGCCCTGAGGGATACCGCGCTGTTTTGCTTTTGCGGATACGGACCGGGTGTCTGCGGTTTTCATGTACCCGCCCTCTTCACATCTCATCAGGTCACGCTCAACACCGTACCCCTCGCTGACCGCCCAACGGGCACCCTTTATCATCATTCCGTCGAGTGACTGCGAGGAGACTTTCAGGCTGCTTTTGGCACCGACACCCGTAGGTACTGTCCGGAAGAGTTCATCGATGAGATCACGGCGGCCGCTCACATCCTTGTGGAGCAGTGGTGTTGAGAGCAACCGTACGCCGCAATTAATGTCAAATCCGACCCCCCCGGGAGATATAACCCCCTTTTCAACAGAAAATGCAGCCACACCCCCAATGGGAAATCCGTAGCCCCAGTGGATATCCGGCATGGCGAGCGCATGGTTCAGGATCCCCGGCAGGGTTGCCACGTTGGCAAGCTGACGGACTGCACCCGGTTCGAGCGTTTTTGCCAATGACTCAGAAAGAAAAAATCTTCCCGCAACCCGCATGCCCGGAACATATCCCACGGGCACCTCCCATTCATGCATCCCGACCCGGTTTATCCCCTCAAGCATACAACCACCTCATTTTTTAGCCATGCTCAGACATCAAATATGATGTCCAGCATATATCCGTTCGCATCGTGCAGGATATCAAGACCTGAATAGGAGATACCCTTCACTTCAGTACCTCCGGAATGCCGTGCAGGATCAAATGGCTCTCCATCAAGCTCGGCAACAAGAAAGAGACCATTGATCCGGATTCCGGCCCCTGAAAAGACGAGTCCCTCCACCTCTGATACAAACAGCACTTCAGAAAGGAAATCCGCAAGGAGCGATTCAGTATCCGTCGATTCAAGCCTGATTACCCGTGTCGTACCCCCATGACGGGATGTTCCGTACATCACCTGCATCAGGGCTTTGAAGGTCTCAGAAAAAAGTTCTTCAAGCGTGGGGGCGGATGCATGAATTTTTACATCGGCTGTATGGGGGATCTCTTCAAAACTCATCCGTATTCGGGTCCCGCACCGTCTTCGTCATCAAAAAAAGGGATCATATCCATGCGGATGCTGTGAAGGAATCGTGCCTGGTGAACAGAAACGTAGATCATATGATTCCCAGCCCGGAGCAGGAGGTCAGTTTTTTTCGGGGGTTTAACCCGGACTGGTAACAGAATCGGCCCGCCGCACGAAGTGCATATACGAAAATCACAGTCCCTCTTGTTAATATAATCAATTACCTCGGGAACAACAGCAATCTCGCTTGTGCAGGCGCTTTCTTTGGTATACATGATGCTATAATAATAGGAACCGATTTGGTAAAAAACCGTTGCGGAACTGCCGGGGTTTTAATTGACCCCGACTATCCTTACAACAATGTCAGAATATTTTTCTTTAAGTTCGTAGGTGTTTGATCCATCAGCATTTCTGAGGGCATGGAGGATACCGATTCTTGATGCGATGATGCCGACCATTGAGGCAATCGCATGGAAGGTAACAGCAAACTGAGTCTGAAGCTGGGCGACGAGTTCAGCAATGGTAAGTGATTTTATCTTAACAAAGAGTCTGAGTAATTCCCGCCGGATTCCGGTCCTGTCACGTGAAAGGTATGACTGCAACCGTCCTTCAACGACTCGTTTGATCTCTGAAGGAGATCTCATAGGTTTACTGTCACAGGTCTCTCTATTTATATTTTTTTATTTTATGCGCATCCCCCTGACAAAAATTTCATCATCAAAAAGGGGATCCGTACCTCTGTACAGCGGTTGCCTCAGGACTGGATGCTGCTGCCTGCTGACTGGGGGGCTTCTCTGGTAACTATTTAATTGTTCATGAACAGATAATTACGATATGGGATTGATCAACTATAACATTGAGAAATATTCGCCAAAACAGTTGGTGATAATCCCTCTTGTACTCCTGGCAATATCC
>Ga0209705_10001025_pt1 | contig 14775 bp, 13 predicted proteins | sample PPLLaktember2015_5_FD_187262 | JGI IMG/M metagenome (GOLD analysis project Ga0209705, IMG submission 187262) | Freshwater sediment microbial communities from Prairie Pothole Lake near Jamestown, North Dakota, USA - PPLs Lake P8 Core (1) Depth... | ecosystem: Environmental > Aquatic > Freshwater... | reverse complement strand
GGGCATCTTGTCCCCGTTGGCGCTGAGCTGCATCAGGAAGGCATCGCTGTAGTCGCCGGGGTCGGTCACGCCGTCCATGGCGCCCTTCGTCGCCCCTACGGCATAGACCAGACCGCTGCGGTCCGTGGCTACCCCGTAGGCGAAATCATCTTTGTCCGTGCCGAACTGCTTGATCCAGCGGACCGTCCCCCCGGTGTGAATCTTTGCCACGAAAATATCCGCGAGGCCGGCATTTGCGTTCTCCGGCGGGGCAACGGGCTGCTCGGCGCCTCCCGGCATGCTTCCCATCGTCCAGCCTGCGACATAGAGGAAGCCGTATTTGTCGAGGGTGATCCCCTCGATGAAATCATCGGCCCCTGAACCGAACTGGACGACCCAGAGGAGCACGCCCTGGGGGTCGAACTTGGCCACGAAGGCATCCGCACCGCCCTTTTTGGTGTTCGGGACGAGCTGCGTCTCTGCGTCGATCGCGCCATGGGTTGTGCCTGCCACGTAGACGTTTCCAGAGGCATCCGTGACGAGGTCCTTGGCGTAATCGATCTGGGCCGAGCCGAACTGCTTGACCCACTGAGGTGGAACGGGTGCCGTGGCGGCGAAAGCGGACCCGGCGAGCAGGATAAAAAGGACGACGGTGACAACGGAATGACGGGTTTTCATGACTCCCCTCCTGAAAATCCCTTTTGCTGGCTCCAGAGCGGTTGTGCGGGTGGCGGTGACGGGAAAAGGGCATCCGGGAAACGATGAGAGGTCCGCGGCGGGGTGCCAAAGTCAGCCCCCGGGTCCGGGACTCCGGATCCGGAGGGTGCTCGGCTCGCCTGGCAGCCCTGCAACCCTATCCCGCGCAAACGGGACGTAGGCCAGAGGCTTTGCGCCCCACCCTTTCGGATGGTTTGCCCTTTTCAGGCTCGTCAATCCCTATATCGGCAGGACGGTGGAAAACTTTAGCGTATCCGGGAAAAAGATGGAAAGGCGTGGTACGGATTTTGCTATTCTGCACGGTGGAAACACGCGTGAGCGTATCCTCGCGAATCGCTGCAGGGTGAGAAAGCAAAGGATCGGACATAACGATTCATCGAGTTTCCGAAGTCCCGGCGCCCTGGCGGGGGAAATCTTCAATCCCGGATAGCAGGTGGGATATGAATCTGAGAGAATCGACAGCCGCGCGAGCTCCGATAGCAAGGGGAGGAGTCATGACCCAGCGACCGAAAGTGCTCATGATCGACGACAACAAGGAAATCTGCCGGCTCATGAAGGAATACCTTGAGAAATCGGGCAGATACGAAGTGACGGTCTTCACCGAGGCGAGAATGGGAGTCCGCTACGCCCAGATCGAGAAGCCCGATGTGATCCTGATGGATCTCATGATGCCCGACATGGACGGCACGGAAGCAGCCGAGTATCTCCTCGACGACGAAGCGACGCGGAACATCCCCATCATCTTCATCACGGCCGCGATCAAGAAGGCCGAGGTGGACGATCGCCTCGGCCGGATTCACGGGCACCCCATCCTGGCAAAACCCGTCACCCCCATCGAGGTCATGAACGAGATCGAAAAGGTGTTGACCTTCACCTGAGAGGGCTCACCCCACTGAAATAACGAAAGGCAGGGTCCGTCGACCCTGCCTTTTTTTCCATCGCTATCGGCTGATGCGTCTCAGATCATCACCGACGTCACGGCGTCCTCGAGGCTGATCACCCCCTGGAGCCCCTTGTTGACGGCATCCTGTTTCAGGCTTCGGAACGTACCGTCCCGCTCGGCGGCGGTGCTGATCTCGGCGGCGCCGGCGCCCTTCAGGATCATCTCCTGGATCCCGTTGTTGTTCACAAGGACCTCGAAGAGGGCGGTGTGCCCCTTGAATCCCGTGTTCTTGCAGGCGGGACACCCCGCGCCCCGGAAGAATCGTCCGCCCGCCATCGATTCGAGCCCCAGGGAGGCGAGGACCTGTTCCGTCGGTTCGTAGGGTTCACGGCAGGCGGGGCAGATCGTCCGCACGAGCCGCTGTCCGATCGACGCCGACAGGGCCGAGGCCACGGGGAAGCGCTCCACGCCCATTTCGAGGAGGCGGGCGATGACGCCTGCCGCATCGGGTGACTGGATCGTACTCAGGAAACGGCGGCTGGAGAGGGCCGTCTGCACGGCGAGCGCAGCCGACTCGGCGTCTCGGATCTCTTTGAGATAGACCACGTCGGGGTCCTGCTTCAGGATGAGCCGGAGATTGCCCGCAAGGGTCAGACCGGCTTTGCGGTTGAACTCGATCTGGGTCACTCCCGCCAGGGGGTGCTTGACGGAGTCCTCCAGGGTGAAGATCTCCGTATCGGGATTGACCATCCTGCGCAGCAGGGTGTAGAGGGTGGTGCTTTTGCCGCTTCCCTCGGGCCCCGACACGAGGATGAGCCCCTGCGGCTTTTCCAAAACGGAAGAGAGGCTGTCCAGGTCCTTCGGGGAGAGTCCCAGCTGCTCCAGGCCGAAGGAGTTGGCGCTCAGATCCGTCAGGTGAAGGATCAGGTTCTCGCCGTTGACGCCCGGGATGGTGGAGACGAGCACGCTCAGCTCCCTCTCGCCTACCCGTTCGACGAACCGTCCTTCCTGGGGAATACCCCGGATGCTGCTGTCGATGTTGGCGATATCCTTGACCCAGGAGATCACCGGGAGTGACATCGCTTTCGGCAGGTCGGGCAGATCATGGGTCTTTCCGTTGACACGGAACCGGACCCGGACGTTCTTCGCCTGGGGGGTGATGTGGATATCCGTTGCCCCCTCGCGAACAGCCTGGACAAGCAGCGTTTCAAGAAGCCGGTCGGCCGGGGCCCCGTTTTCCTGAACAGGCGCCGCATGTGCCGGCTGGGGACGGGCCATGGCGTCGGCCGCGGAAGGCGACCCCATCTCCTGGGCCGCAGCCCGGGGTCGGGCCTCGGAGGAATAGCTTCCCGAGGGCATGTCGTAGATGAGGCCCATGAGCCGGTCGAACTCGCGCTCCGTGCAGATGACCGGTTCCACCCCTTCCTCCGACTGCATCCTCAGCAGGTCGAGGGCATAGCGGTTGGTCGGATCCGGCATGGCCACAACGAGGTGGCGGGTGGTCTTTCTCAAGGGGGCCGCCTGATGTTTCCTGGCGAAATCCATGGGGAGGAGCCTCGAGAGGCTCAGATCGACAGGGTACTTGTCGGGCAGGTAACGCTCGATCCGAAGCTGGCGACTGAGGATGTCCACGATCTGCGAATCCCGGAGGAATCCCTGCTGGACGAGTAGCTTGCCGAGCCGCAGGCCCGTGTAGCGCTGGGCTGCCAGGGCCTCCTCGAGCTGTATCTCGTCGAGAAGGTGTGCTTCCAGGAGGAGCTCGCCCAGCCTCTTCCACTGCCCGTCGACGACCTCCAGGTCCAGCGACTCGACCTTCCTGGTTTCGATCTCGGCGATAAAGTCGGGGAAATCGCTCTCGATCAGGGTCTGCTCCTTGGCCACCGATGCGGCCCTCAGAAGGATCTTCTCCAGTTCCGCCACGTTACCCGGCCAGGTATACTCGTCGAAGCGGCCCATCACCTCCCGGGTGACGCCGAGGATGTTCTTGCGGAATTCCTGGTTGATGATCTGGATGAAGTAGTCGACCAGCAGCGGGATGTCTTCCTTGCGCTCCCTGAGCGGCGGCATATAAAGGGTGACCACGTTGAGACGATAGTAGAGATCGTCCCGGAAGATCCCTTCCTTGATCATTCCGCGGATGTCCTTGTCGGTGGCCGCCATCACCCGCGCGCTCAGCGCGATCTTCTCCCGGCTCCCGATCCGCTGGAATTCCCCGGTCTCGAGGACCCTCAGCAGGCGCGCCTGAAGGTTCAAGGACAGCTCGTGCACCTGGTGGAGGAAGAGCGTGCCGAGGCCCGCCTCTTCGAACTTGCCGGCCTTGCGGCTCGTGGCGCCCGTAAAGGACCCTTTCTCGTAGCCGAACAGTTCGGTCTCCAGGACCTGCTCGGACATGCCCTCGCAGTTAACGATGACGAAGGGTTCGTTTTTCGCGGCAAAATTGTGGAAGGTCTTCGCCAGAAGCGATTTGCCCGTCCCCGTCTCGCCCAGGAGGAGCACGGTCCGGTCTTCGGGCTTGATCATCATGATCTGGTTGAAGAGGATCCGGACACGCTTGCTCTGGCCGATGAATTCCGGGAACAGGGCCTTGCCCTCCACCTTGCTGAGCAGATCGCTCACCTGCTCGAACACGGCATTGAATTCCTTGATATCATCACCTTTGCCCTGCTTTTTCCCCCTCGCCTGTCTCGACACGGCAGGAATGGACTGCATCTTGGAGATGAAACTCTTCATGGGCTTCAGCAATAGCCAAGTGATGAGAAGCGCGCACGCAAAGGCGAAGACCCCGATTCCCAGGCCCCACCATTTCAGGTAAAGTTCCGGGTCGGGGATAAGCCTCGTGTATTTCAGGATCTGGTGCGTGGTGATGACGGAAAGAAGGGCAATCCCCCCGAAGATGATGGGGACGAGAAAGTAGAGACTGATGTTGAAACGCGGGTGTTTCATGGCATTCTCACCTTGGGTACTTCCTGTTCATCCGGAACATTTGAGCCGGACCCTTTCGGGCCACCCCCCGGAAACAGGGCCGCCGCTCCTGCCTGAAGCCTCTCCCGGCGTCTGTGGAGGCCCAGGGGGTGCGGGGATTCCTGTTTAAGCATTTTGTACGATAACAGACCCGTCCAGTTTTGCAATACGACGCCAGTATGATTTTAACCTACGAGAATAGTATGGCTTTCTCCGTTGATCGGACTCGTTCTCCCTCGATGATGTCGCGGGGTTTACCGAACGGAAGTCGCACGAAAAAGAAGTGATGAGGAACGCCGGCATCGCGCTCGAGAAACGAGCCTGTCAGTCATGGCGAGAATGATTTGCACGAAGTGTACCAAATATCGTCTGTTTTCACAAGGATGGGAGTGCCCGCCCCTCATTTGGCCAGCTTGACGGCCGTGCCGGCCAGGATCACCCGCCCTTTCTGCCACTGGGCCTTGCCGGGCGCATGCCCTTCGTGGCGGACGTTGACGACGGCATCGGCCCCCAGCGCCAGGGCCCTTTGCATGAGGATCAGGAGAGCCCTTTTCTCCGCCACGCGCTGAAAGCCCGCACCCGCCGCCCCTTCGGCGGTGACGGCGCCAAGCTCCCCGGCCACTCTTTTTCCGGGGACTTCCGGCGTCGAGACGATGGAGATCTTCTTCCGGAGAGCCCCGAGCTCCTCGTCGAGGGCTTCCAGGACCGCCTGGCGGGCCCTTATTCTCCGGCTCTCGCGCAAGGCGAGGGCGAAAATGAAAAGGACGAAGACCGTGATCAGAATCACCGCGCCGAGGTGCCCGAGGATCGATTCCAGATTCACAGTCCAGATCCCTCTTTGGCCGGGTCGACCTTGCCCGATCAGGAATTCTTGTCCTTCGGGGACTTTTTGTTCATCATGTCCCCCAGGGAGCCGAAACTTCGGGTGCCCTTCTGGAGATAGGGACTGTAGGAGTCTTCCCGCTCCTCCTCGGGTGCTACCGGGGAGAGAGACAGGCGCCGCTTTTCCTTGTCCGTCGATTCCACCACGACCTCGATCGTGTCGCCCTGAACGAGGACCTCCCGCGGATGACGGATCTTCTTTCCTTTTGACAGCCTGGAGATGGGGATGAGGCCGTCGATGCCGGGTTCCAGGGTGATAAAGGCCCCGAAGTCGGCCAGCCTCGCGACGCTCCCCTGGTGTCGGGAGCCCTCGGGGTATCTCGTCTCGACGTTTTCCCATGGGTCCGGAAGCGTTTCCTTGATGCTCAAGGTGATGCGGTCTTTGACCCAGTCGAGGTTGAGGATAACCGTTTCGACGGTCTGGCCTGCGGCGAAGCGCTCGCGGATGTCCTCCACCCGCCCCCAGCTGACCTCCGAGATGGGAAGAAGCGCCTCGATGCCACCGATGTCGATGAAAGCGCCGAAATCGCGTACGGACCTGACCGTGCCCGTCACCTTCATGCCTGCCTTGAGCGTTCCCTTGATGGCTTCCTTTCTCTGTCGCTCTTCCTCTTCGAGGATCCTGCGCCGCGAAACGATGAGCTTCCGGCCCCCTTCCCCGTACTCGATGACGATGAAGGGAAGTCGCTGCCCCAGGATGGTCGCTGCCGTACCTCCCCGGCCAAGGCCTGCCTGCGAGAAGGGGCAGAATGCCCGGTAGGTCCCGGCGATCCGGACTTCGAGCCCCCCTTTGATTTCTTTCTCCACGATGCCTTCCACGGGGATACCGTTCTGCCAGGCCTCTTCGAGATACTGACGGGCCGCGTCCCCGGAAACCCTCGTCGTGAAGATCCGCTCGCCATGCCGCGATGAGAGGAAATAGGCCTTGACGGTGTCCCCCTCCTTCACCGTCAACTGTCCTTCCTTGTCGAGGAACTCGTTTTTCTCGACGATCCCTTCCGTTTTTCCTCCGAGGTCGATAAACACCCAGTCCGTCGAGATCTTGGCGATCACGGCTTCCACGCTCTCCCCGGGTTTGAGCCGGACCGGCTTTTGATCCGCCGCCTCCAGGAGTTCAGCGAAACTTTTTTCTTCTTCCATGATGATTTTCCGTCCGAGATTATTTTTTCATTGCCTTCGCCTTGACCGTGCGGGCAGGCGGCAGTGCAGGGGACTACTAATAGTCTGACTTGGCCCATTTGTCAAATCCTCACTGCAGGGGTCCGCATCCATGGAAAATTACCGCTTGAAAGGGTGGCGGATTAAGGATATCCATGGGCCGAACCGATAGTAGTAGGGAACGGGTCCCGGCGAGGCTTCAAGCCCTGTCGGGGCACATGACAAAGGAGTCCCCCGAATGCGAAAAGCCCTCCTCTCCATGGCCCTCATCCTCGCGGCCGCCCTTTGTGTTTCGGCGACTGCCACCCTTTCCGACGCCGCGACCCTTTACCGATGGGTCGACGAGCAGGGCGTCGTTCACGTCTCCGGGAATCCCCCCGAAGGTAAGATGGAGGTTGCCCAGGCCGTCGTCGGAGAATCGGAAGACAAGGGTCCGGGGGCAGGACCCGCCGGGCAGAAGAAGGTATTTCAAGTCCGCCCCGGTGAAGTCACCGTCTACACGACGCCCACGTGCCCCTGGTGCCACAAGGCGAAGGCCTGGTTTCGGGACAAGAAAATCCGCTATAAAGAGGTCGACGTGACAACCGATAAAAGCGGCCTCGAGGAAATGGTGCGCATCTCCGGCCAGACAGGTGTTCCCGTGATCGTTGTGGGCGGCGAGGTGATCGTGGGGTTCAATCAGAACCGCCTGAATGAAATTTTCAAGGATTGATGACCACTCCTCAACACCATCATTAATCATCGTCTTATTACGGGAACCGCTCTCACCCTCACCCCGACCCTCTCCTGGAAAAGGAAAGGGATTGTTCACCCTCACCTCAATCCTCTCCCCTCAAGGGAGAGGAAGATCAAGGTAATGGGTCTTCTTCGGGCGGTTTTTCGTTGACTTGCGGGCCGTCTGGCGGTAATAAATAATTAAATCGTTTATCAGCAGTCACCTATCCAAACTCACTTTCGCAACCCAGTTGTTCAATCCCGGCATTTTCCACTCGTCAGCGTCACAAAAGGTCAACTCACCAGCAAACGGTTCCCCGTAATCGGGGCGCGGGGCTCTTTTCAGAAGCCGTCCTCTGCGCACGTGCCGGGGAGAAGTCAAAACGGGAGGTGGTCATATGCTGTTCATGATGATTTGCACCTGGGATCCGCAGGACGAACGGGAGGTCAGAACCAAGCGGGCAAACTGGGAGTGGCCGAAGGAGGTTCGGGTGATCTCGGAATACTTTGATCTCCAGGGCTGCCGGACCATCTACGTGGTCGACTGCGATGCGGTGGGGCTCATCGCCTGCCGTGCAGCCTGGATCAATCTGCTGATGTTCGAGATCTTCCCCGTCTGGCCCCTCGGAGCGACCAAGGAACAGGTAAAGAAACAGGGGGCCTGAAGACGACACGTCCGCCGAGAAAGGAGGTACGGGCTATGGGAAATCTGGAACTGACGTCTGAAGAGGAGAAGGAGCTTCTTTCCTTCATCGAGCGATATTACCACGACCTTCGCGTTGAGATCGCCAACACCGATGACCGGGAATTCCGCCGGTCCCTCAAAAACAAGGAGGCCATCATCCGGAACATCCTGGATCGCATGAAGGTCATGAACATATGATGATCCTGGCCTTCCACTCCAAAAAAAAAAGACCCCGTTTTTCAACGGGGTTCTTTTTACAAGGGGGGGAGGGAGACGACCCTTTCAAGAGTCGCCTCCCTGGAGGAGATCGTTTGTTTCTGGTTTACTTCTTTTCGCTTTTCTCGGTTTCCGTTTTTCCTCGCGCTGTCGAGCGAGTTGATAGTCTGTATTGCACCTACCGTGCCGGAACGGCAATTTTTATATAAGACATTGAAATGTAATGCTTTTTAATGAAAGACCCTCCTGTGGGGGTAGCCTGGGCAGTGCCGGAAACGGCAATAAATGTCGAACCCGTAAAGGCCGTAAAACTGGAAAACCTTCGGGGGGCGGAGAAAAACCGGAGGAAAACGGCCTGCTTGACAAAAATGACGATGAAAGACCAGGATTTTCGAAAAAGCAGACAAAGTTCGCTACCCAGGCGTTGACAGACTCGCCCCGTTATCTTTAGAATGATTTCATGAAGCCTTACAAGACCTTCGACCACACGGCAGACCTGGGGATTGCCATAAGGGGCATAAGCGAAGAAGACCTTTTTGCAAACGCCGCCTTTGCCGTTTTCGACATCATCACCGACCTCGGCCGCGTCGAGCCGCGTGAGACCCGCCGGGTCTTGGTGGAAGGGGACAGCCGTGAGGATCTTTTCATCAACTTCCTCCGGGAGATCCTCTACCTATACAATGGGGAGCGATGGCTTCTGAAGGACATCCGCATCACAAAGATCGATGAAAAGGCCCTCGAGGCGGAGGCCCGCGGCGAGCCCCTCGACGGGCAGAAACACGAAATCTGCAAGGAAATCAAGGCTGTGACCTACCACCAGGCGGAAGTGCACAAGACCCCGAAAGGATGGGCGGCAAGGGTGATCTTCGATGTCTGAAATCAAGCTGCGACGCATTGACGAGTTCCGATGGGAAATCCCGCGGGAGGGTGCCATGCGCGTCCCGGGGATCATCTACTCGAGCGGCAAGCTCATGAAGGCCATGGGGAAAGACGAAAGCCCGAGGCAGGTGGCCAACGTGGCCCAGCTGCCGGGCATCGTCAAGCACTCGCTTGCCATGCCCGATATGCACTGGGGTTACGGCTTTCCGATCGGCGGGGTGGCCGCTTTTGATATCAACGGCGGCATCGTCTCGCCGGGCGGCGTGGGCTACGACATCAACTGCGGCTGCCGCCTCGTGGCGACAAACCTGCGCCGGGAAGCGGTCCGCCCGCAGATGGCGAAGATCGTCAATGCCCTGTTTCAGCACGTACCTACGGGCGTCGGCTCCCGGGGGGCCCTGAAACTCTCCCGCAGCGACGAGAAGCGGGTCTTGGTCGAGGGTGCCCGTTGGGCCGTGAATAACGGCTACGGCTCCCAGGCCGACCTGGAATCCATGGAGGACGGGGGGTGCCTGCCCGGGGCCGACCCGGAGGCAGTGAGCGAGAGGGCCCTCGAGCGGGGGAAAGACCAGGTGGGAACCCTGGGGTCGGGCAACCATTTCCTCGAGGTGGAGATCGTCGAGGAGATCTTCGACAGGGACGTGGCCTCGGCCCTGGGGATCGAGGTGGGCCAGGTGGCCGTCATGATCCACAGCGGCTCCCGGGGACTCGGTCACCAGGTCTGCGACGACTACCTTGCAAAGCTGGTGAAGCACGTCGACAAGATAGGGATCGCCCTTCCCGACCGACAGCTTGCCTGCGCATATATCCAGTCGACCGAAGGGCAGCAGTACCTCTCGGCCATGGCCTGCGCGGCAAACTACGCCTGGGCAAACCGGCAGATGCTCATGCACTGGACGGGGGAAGCCCTCGAGAAGGCTCTCGGCATGGGACCCCGCGAGCTGGGCATGCGCTTGGTCTACGATGTCTGCCACAACATCGCCAAGATCGAGGAGCACGTCGTCGACGGGGAGAGGATGACCCTCTGCGTCCACCGCAAGGGGGCAACCCGCGCCTTCCCGCCCGGGCACCCGGCCCTTCCGCAGAAATTCCGCAAGACGGGCCAGCCCGTGCTGATCCCCGGAGACATGGGGACAGGCTCGTACGTGCTCGTGGGGACCGAGAAGGCCATGGAAAAGACCTTCGGGAGCACCTGCCATGGCGCGGGGCGGGTCCTGAGCCGGGCCGCGGCCATGAAAGCGAGCAAGGGCCGGTCGATCCGCCGGGAGATGGAGGACCGCGGGGTCTTCGTCATGTCCGCCGCCAAGGGCACTCTCGCCGAGGAGATCCCCGAGGCCTACAAGGACATCGACGAGGTCGTCAATGTCGTCCATGGGGCGGGGCTTTCAAGGAAAGTAGCAAAGCTCCGCGCCGTTGGATGCATCAAGGGATAAAACAAGGGGTATAGGGTCTCGGGTATAGGGTATAGGCAAAGACAAAGATTGCCGGAAGATTCAGGCGGTGCCAGAATCTTTCTTGTCACCCGTCAAGGCCCCTAACCGCCGGTCACGTTGTTCGGCCCACGGCCGAACAATCAAACGTCTCAGGTGCCGCCGTACCCCACCGTCACCTTTCCCGCCTCGACGATGACGGGGACGGCACGCCTGCCGCCGGAGAGCTTCAGCATCTCGGGGAGCCTTGCCGCATCCTTTTTCACATCCACATACTCCGCCTTGTCGCCATAGGCCGACCTGGCCTTGTCCGTGTAGGGTCAGCCGACCTTGCCGTAGATGATCAACTTGTCTGCCATGAGTGCACCCTCCATCCTGTTGTGGTTCTGATCTTTGTTTTTTCCCTCGTGCCTCCCGCTAAGGCCGGACGGGTTCGGCCGGGGCTTCGGCGGACGGGTCACGGTACCCGGGATCGAAGAATGCCCCGTCCAGGGCAGGATTGAGCCTGTAGTTACTGAAAATCGTGAACTCCAGGGGAGCGCCTGCCATATCGTACCGCTCAAACCGGGCAGGGAGCCAGACCCTGCTGTCGATAACCATTCGGTATCGTTCCGGCAACTGCCCCTTGATGTAATCCTTTGCATGGAGCCAGAAGGAGAGGATCTCCCCGTTGTCTCTGAGGTCGGCGTTTTGCTGGGGCAGAGTCCTGGCGTTTTTCCGCAGGAATTCGAGAAAATATAGAATATGCATCTGGTTCACGGCCTGTCCCGAGGGGGACTTGAACAGGGGGTTGTTGACCGAAAATCGAAATTGCACCGAAGGGAATGCGGCTAGGGGCCTGGAGGTGAATTCTTTCTCCCCCTCGGTGTAGAAGATCGTGACCCCCGGGTAAGGGCTTCGGAACTCGATGCGGAAGAGATCCGGTTTCCGGAAATAGAACCGGAAGACGTAGCGCTCGATCTCCCTTCCGGAGGCGAAGTAGATCCCTTCGATGTCGCAGACGTAGGACTGCAGCTTGCCGTACGCCTCCTCGATCCGGTTTCCCACCTCGAGGATCCGCTCCCCGTCCGTACCGCCCCGGGCCCGGCAGTCCAGGGGATGCAGGGTCAGCAGTGCAATTGCGACAATAAGGATGCAGCGTCTCATCTCACCTGAACACGAAGTAATGCTCGAACAGTCCCGGTTCGTCAAAATGGGTCCGCCCCGACAGGGTGATGGCGTGGTGTCCCCGCTGCCTCATGCTTCCGATGGAAGGGATGCCCGTGGGGAAAAAGATGAACCGCTCGACCCTCTCGGAGCCTTTGGCAATGCCTTCCGTGTCGAAGATGCTCGCGCCCGGGCCTTCCCCCCCGGGAAGGCCCTCCAGCATCTCGTAGGGGAACAACTCATAGGGAATGCCCTCCGGCGGAGGCGCCAGCGGCAGAAGTCTCTGCACCTGGTGCCATCCCGAGAGGATCCGTACGGCAGGCGATTGCCCCGCCGCGATCTCCGGGAGTCCCTGGGGGGCGAAGGGGTCGCTTTCGTAATAGCGCCGGATCGACCGGAGCACCCGGTCTTTCGCCGGGATGAAGACGTGATAGCAGCCGCAGTTGTTCATGAGGTCGATCATGAACAGCCGTCCCCCCGGGTCGAAGGACATGCGCAGCGTGAGTCCGTCAAGGCGGCCGTGTTCGATTGAGGGTGCCCTGTCTCCCGCCCGGGCCGGGTACCAGAAGGTGTAATTGATCTGGAGGACCGGCTCGTTTTTCACACGGGCATGGGAGAGGTAATAGTAGACGGCCGGCCTTTCCCCGTCGACGGTCATCTCGTTTGCCTTCCACGCAATTTGCCCCACCCGGTCATGGGGGGCCGCCTCGTCCTGGATGATGACGGGCGCGTAGCGCACGGCGAGTTCCCTCGCCTCGCTGACGGAGGGCCTGGGGATGCCGAGGGGGTTGCGCTTCGAGGCCGCGATCACTTCGCGGGCGTCCCTGCCGTGGCCCTGCGGCGGCCTGTAGGTTCGGAGCGTCCCTTCCACGGGGAGTTTTTCGTAAGGCATCTCATACCAGGCGCGGAAGCGTTCGCGCACCCGTTCGGTGATCTTGTACTCGGGAATGGTGACGAGGGGATAGAGCCCGAGGAGCTGCAGGGCGCCTGAGTACTCGTCGGGCACCGCGACGAGTGGTCCGAGCACATCGTGAAAATCAGGCCGTTCCCGGTCGGCATCGTAGAGGGCCGTCGAACAGGCTTCCGCCCGTCCGGCCAGTTCACTGCGGCTTGCTGCGAGCGTCCTTACGGCATCGTCGGGCAGGTTGGCGATTTCCTTCCTCCTGGCCGTTAGATCGAGCTCCCGCATCCACTGTACCCAATCCGTTTTCGCGGCAGGTCCTGAAAGCCCGTCGGCAAGCGAGGCTACAAATCGGTTTGCCCTCAGGTAGGGGAAGCCGGGGATGGGCGCATCCGCTGCATCGCGCGCCCCCTTCTCGAGGACGACGGCATCGAGCCTCTCGAAAAACGCCCGGCACCCGCCAGGGCGCTCCGCCTCCCAGGGGACCCTCGTTGACGAAACGGTCCCGCAGCCCGCCATGGACAGAATCAGGAGGGCTAGAAAAATCGCTTCCGGGGCCCTGTGTCCGCAGATCTGCGTCCACAGGGGATTTCGGCTCCTCTTTTTTAAATTTTTGTTCAACGCCGTTGAACGTTCCATTCAACCGCAGCCCCTTTTTTTGTGAATTTTCCCGGGACTCTTCCGGGGGGCTGTCATAAATTGTTCAATGATATTGGAATATTATAAAATTTCTTTTCGACATCCCCGAATTGGCACGATCGTTTCAATATCATAAGGCAAAGATCAGAAATAAACCAGTCGCAAGGAGGACATAAAAAATGAAAAAGTCGCTTTCGATGCTGGCCCTGACCGCTTTGATCGTTCTCATCACCGGAACCTTCAGCTATGCCGAGTACGCCGCAGCCGGCGCCGACAACTTTCCCTACTTCCATCTTGGCGCCATCGTGATCGGCGGACTCACGATCCTCTCGCTCAAGCAGAAGTATGAGAAGATCTACCTGAGCGAAGCCGCCGGGTCCTTCGCCCTCTACGCGGTGATGATCGCTCTGTTCACCTCCCCTGTATCCGAGGCGATCAAGAACCTGATCGGTTAAGAAAGAAACCACGGGGCTCCCCGCTCGAAAAGGCGGGGAGCCTGCAACGCAGGAATCAAAATGAAATTCCTCGAACACTACATCGAAAAAACACTCCGCAGGCTCCAGTCGCAGCCGCTTCTTCTGCTTCTCGTCGCGATCTACTTCATGGGCGGCACGACGAAGCGGGCCAAAAGAAGCATCCCGCCCTGGGCCGTACAGTCACTATAGCCCCGCCGACTTCCCCCTCTATCCGTTTAAAAAACAGGATAGTCCCTATTGCCCCCTTCCCATGGAAAAAAGCCTTAAGGCCCACCTGCCGAGTCTTTCGCGGGAGGGATGACAAAAATCTTGCGAAGAGAAAAATCCCCCTCTTTCCCCCTTTCGTAAAGGGGGATGGAAGGGGGATTTTCATTTCTTCGAGAGAGGTTTGCGGTTTGCGGCTCTGTTCAGGTATTTCCGCGTCCACGGGCAGGCCTCGATGCAGATGCCGCAGATCGTCGAGTCGATTTCCTCCCTTTCGCAGAATTCCGTTGCCTTGCGGCAGCAGGCCCGGGCGTCGAAGAAATCGTCCCGGTCTAGCCCCAGGTGCCAGTTTGTCCCCGTCGGGGCCTTCGCGGGACAGATCTCGACGCAGGCCGTGCAGGTCCCGCATTTCGATGCGTCAATGGGAGTGCCCGTCTCGATCGGGGCGTCGGTGAGGACCGTCGTGAGCCGGATCGCCGAGCCGTAGGGCTTCGTGATCACGAGGGCGTTTTTCCCGATCCAGCCCAGCCCCGAACGCGTCGCGGCGATCTTGTGGGAAAGCCCCGCCCGAAGCTGCACCTCGTCGAATTCCTCCGTCGTCGGCTCGAGGGCGATTGATGCAAATCCCCGCTCGGCAAGCAGCTTCGCCGCCCGGTGCGAGAGCTCGGAGAGAAGGGCGTTGGTACGCTGGTATTCCCTGAAATACTCCTTCGTCGGTCCCTTCGTGATCCGCGAGACAATCGCGGGGTTGAGTGCCACGGCGATGGAAAGCGCGCCGGCCATGCCCTCGCGATCCTCCGGGGGGATGGCCGTCATGTCGGCAAAGCCCACGAGAGATGCCCCGGTTTCGAGAAGGATCTTCCGGATCTCTTCAAAGGAACATTTCATCACGACCCTTTCTTGCG
>Ga0209705_10001022_pt1 | contig 14787 bp, 11 predicted proteins | sample PPLLaktember2015_5_FD_187262 | JGI IMG/M metagenome (GOLD analysis project Ga0209705, IMG submission 187262) | Freshwater sediment microbial communities from Prairie Pothole Lake near Jamestown, North Dakota, USA - PPLs Lake P8 Core (1) Depth... | ecosystem: Environmental > Aquatic > Freshwater... | reverse complement strand
ATCGACAGGTTGACAGTGTCGCCGACCGCCTCGTGGAACCCGTCGTGCGCGCCCGTCTGGAAGATGAACGGCTGGTCCTGGTACCAGAGGTAGTAATAGACGTGGCCGAGCTCGTGGTACATCGTCCGCAGGTCGTCCTGGAGCGGCCGCGTGCACATCTTGATGCGGACGTCCTGCTTGCCGTCCATGTGCCAGGCGCTCGGGTGGCACTGCACGTCCCGGTCGCGCGGCCGCGTCAGCATCGAGCGCTCCCAGAACGTCTCCGGGAGCTTCGGGAAGGCGATCGACTGGTAGAACGTCTCCGCGGATTTCATCATCCGGACCGCGTCGTAGCCCTGTTTCGCGAGGGCGGCATCCACATCGAGGTCGCTTACGCCCGGATAGGGCTCGAGCAGGTCGTAGATCGCGTCCCACTGCTGGGCCCACATGTTGCCCAGCAGGTGCGCCGGAATCGGCTTGCCGGCAGGCACCTTGTCTGCGCCGTACTTGTTCGCGAGCCGGCCGCGCGCATAGCAATGCAGGTCGCGGTAGAGCGGTTCCATCTGGCCGTACAGCCGGGCTGCCTCGCGGGTGAACTCCTCCGCCGGCATGTCATAGCCCGAGCGCCACATCACGCCGAGGTCGGCGAAGCCCAGCGTCCGCGCGCCCTCGTTGGCGAGCTCGACGAAGCGCTCGTAGTCCGGCCGCAGGGGCCGTGCCGCGTCGTGCCAGCCCCGCCAGGCCGCGAGCAGTTCGTCGTAGTCGCGACTCGTCTCCAGCACCTGCTTGAGCTGGATCTCGTTGCGGCACGACTCGGGTCCCTGCGGGCACCAGGTCGCGGAGCCGTACTTGGCCTCCATGCCGGCAGCGAGCTTCGCGAGTTCGGCGCGCTTCAGCGGGTCGTCGGGCGCCGGCGCGGAGACGCCGAGCCTGAGCAGGTCGAGCGCGCGCCTCGAGGACGGGCTCATCGGCTGGCCGTCGAACTTTCGCGCCTGCTCGACCGCCGTGCTGAAGTACTCGAGGAACCGCTCGTTGGCCCTCGCATTCAGCAACTGGGTGTCGACGGTGATATAGGTGCCCTGCGTCCAGCCCGCGGCGGCGGACTCGAGGCCGATCGCGGCGATCTCCCTGTTGAGACGCGCGACGAACTCGTCGGCCGTTTCGGCGGCGGCGAATCCCGCCGGCAGCACGGACAGGGAGGCCAGGAGGGCAGCCACGCCAGCGCGGCGGGCCTTGCGGGTGGCTTCTCGAATCATGGTTACCTCGGCGTCAGGCGTGCTTGATCGTCTCGGCACCGTGCATCCAGCGCACGAGCAGTCCGGAGAGCAGCCACAGCACGACCGCGAAGATGAACAGCGTCGCGGCCAGGCCGCCGAAGATCGCGAGTTCGCCGAGGCTCTCGGCGTACGAGCCGATGATGCCGGCGAGCCAGTTGGCGACGAAGTTGATCAGGAACCAGACGCCCATCATCAGCGAGGCGAGGCGCAGCGGCGCGAGCTTCGTGACCATCGAGAGGCCGACCGGCGAGATGCACAGCTCGCCCATCGTGTGGAAGAAGTAGGCGATCACGAGCCAGGACATGCTGGCCTTGCCGGTCGCCGCGTGCTCGTAGACGGCAGCGATCATCGCGAGGAAGCCGATGCCGGTCAGCACGAGGCCGAGCACCATCTTGCGCGGCGTCGCCGGGTTGCGGCCGGCCTTGCCGAGCCGGCCCCACATCGCCGAGAAGATCGGCGCGAGCACGACGATGAACAGCGGATTGAGCGACTGGAACCAGCCGGCCGGCACCTCGAAGGCGCCGATCATGCGGTCGGTCTTCTCCTGCGCGTAGATGTTCATCAGGCCGCCGGCCTGCTCGAAGGCCGCCCAGAACAGCACGACGAACACGAACAGCATGAAGATCACGCGCAGGCGATCCACCTCGTCCGGCGTGAGCGGCGCGTGCTTGCCGCCGGAGTTCGCCAGCGAGCGCGTGGCGGCCGGCACGGTGCCGATGTCGCCGAGGTAGCGCTTCGCCAGCACGAGTTGGATGATCACCGACAGCACCATGCCGACGCCGGCCGCGAAGTAACCCGCGCGCCAGCCATAGGTGGGGTCCTCGCCCAGCGTCGAGCAGACCAGCGGTGCCAGGAACGCGCCGGCGTTGATGCCCATGTAGAAGATCGTGAAAGCGCCGTCGCGGCGGGCGTCGCCTTCCTCGTAGAGGTCGCCGACCATCGTCGAGATGTTGGGCTTGAAGAAGCCGTTGCCGAGCACCAGGATGAACAGGCCGATGTAGAACAGCTGCAGGTTGCCGGGGATCGCCGCAGCCAGCGTGAACTGGCCGATCGCCATCAGCACGCCGCCGATGATCACCGACTTGCGCTGGCCGAGGTAGTTGTCGGCCAGCCAGCCGCCGATCAGCGGCGTGAAGTAGACGAAACCCGTGAACAGCCCGTAGAGCTTCAGTGCCTCGGACTGCGACCAGCCAAAGCCGGGGTTGGCCGTTTCGACACCGGCGATCAGCGACAGCACCAGCAGTGCGCGCATGCCGTAGTAGCTGAAGCGCTCCCACATCTCGGTCGCGAAGAGCAGGAACAGGCCTTTCGGGTGGCCGAGCCAGGTATCCCGCGTGACGGCGGGCATTGCGCTGCTGGACATGGGTTTTTGCTTCTACTTCAGGTGTTTGCGCAGGCGCGCGCGAGGGGCGCAAGTGTCTGCGATGTTGCGGTGCAAGAGCAAGTAAGGGGTGCCGCTTACTTCACGCCGCCCATGAGCCGCGTTACGCGCCGGCTGATGAACAGCAGCACCAGCCCCACGCTGCAGCCGTACACGACGATGCTGAGGTATCGGCCAGGCATGCCGGCAAGATCGGTCGGGTCGAAGCTGCCGGCGATCAGGCCGGCCGTCAGCTTGCCGAGCGAGCTGGCCAGGAACCAGACGCCCATCATCTGGCCGACGAAGCGCGCGGGCGCGAGCTTCGTCACCGTCGAGAGGCCCACCGGGCTCAGGCACAGCTCGCCGAAGGTGTGCAGCAGGTACGTCAAGATCAGGAAATAGGCTGGCGACTGCGTGCCGCCGGCGACGATGCCGGCCGCCATCACCATGAACAGGAAGCCGAGCCCCATGAGAATCAGCCCGAAGGCGAACTTCACGGGCGCCGCAGGATTGAGATTGCGCCGCGCCAGGCTGATCCACAGCGCGGAGAAGATCGGCGCGAACAGGATCACGAAGGCGGGCTGCACCGATTGGAACCAGCCCGCGGGGATCTCGAATCCACCGATGAACCGGTCCGTGTGGCGCTTGGCGAACAGGTTCATCGACGAGCCAGCCTGCTCGAAGCCAGACCAGAAAAGTGCGCAGGCGACGAACATGACCAGCACGACCAGGATCCGCTTGCGCTCGACCAGGTCGAGCCCGGCGCCAAAGAACAGGTAGAGGAAGTACGCCGCGGCCATGCCGACGAGGACGTATGCGGCAGCCTTCGCCAGCGGCGCCGGGTTCACTGCGACGATCCCGCTGACGAGCGCGGACGCCGTGAGCGCGAGCAGTGCAACGACGACTCCGAGGAGCATCCAATCACGCCGGAGCCCCGAGCCGCCGTCCTGCCGGTGTGCCGCGGCCCCGGCGCCGCCGAGCAATCCGCGCGATCGCCAGAATTGAGCGAGCCCGAGCGGCATGCCGATGGCCGCGGCCAGGAAACCGATGCGCCATCCATACTGCAGCGCGAGCCAGCCTGCGATCAGCGGCCCGATGAACGCGCCGAGATTGATTCCCATGTAGAAGATCGTGAAGCCGGCATCACGCCGGCCGCCGCCCTCCGGGTACAAGTCGGCGACGAGCGTCGAGATATTGGGCTTCAACAGGCCGACACCGAGAACGATCACGACCAGGCCGCCGAAGAAGAGCGGCGGCGGTCCCGGGATCACCAGCATCAGGTTGCCGATCGTCATCAGCGTGCCGCCGGCCATGACCGCCCGCTGGGCGCCGATCAGGCGGTCGGCGATCCAGCCACCCGGCAGCGCCGCCATGAATACCGCGGCCGTGTAGAGCCCGTAGATTGCGGTGGCGGTCTTGTCGTCGAAGCCATAGCCGCCGCTCGCGACGGCATCGACGAGAAACAGCACCAGCAGCGCGCGCATGCCGTAGAACGTGAAGCGCTCCCACATCTCGGTGAAAAAGAGCGTGGCGAGCGCGCGCGGGTGACCGAAGAAAGTCTCGCCCGGTCTAGTCACCGGATCCCGCCGTCTCCTGGGCCGCCGCCTCCGTGGGCCGGTTCCGGGCCAGGTACCGGGCAAAGAGGATCCCGAGCTCGTACAGGATGTACATCGGCACTGCCATGAAGCTCTGCGAGATCGCGTCGGGCGGCGTCAGGAAGGCCGCCACGACGAAGATGCCAAGCAGCACGTAGCCCCGGCTTTTCTGCAGCGTCTCCACCTTGACGAGGCCCGTCGAGGCCAGCAGCACGACGGCGATCGGTACCTCGAACGCGATGCCGAACGCGAAGAACAGCAGCAGCGTGAAGTCGAGATAGCTCGAGATGTCGGTCATCATCAGCACGCCTTCCGGCGTGGTCGTCGTGAGGAAGCCGAACATCAGGGGGAACACGATGAAATAGGCGAACCCGACGCCGACATAGAACAGCACCACGCTGGAGGCGAACAGCGGCAGGGCGAAGCGTTTCTCGCGGCGATACAGCCCCGGCGCGACGAAGCCCCATATCTGGTAAAGCACATAGGGCATCGCCACGAAGATCGCGGCGATCAGCGCGAGCTTGAGCGGGGTCATGAACGGGGCGACGACGCTCGTCGCGATCAGCGACGTGCCTTCCGGCAGCTTCTCGATCAGCGGCCGGGCCACCAGCGTGAACAGGTCGTTGGAGAAGAAGACCAGCGGGACGAAGACGATGAAGATCGCGATGAGCGCGCGCAGGAGGCGATCGCGCAACTCGAGCAGGTGCGAGATCAGGGTGCCTTCGGCGAGCGGCTCCGGCTCACGCGGGCTTTGACTCATCGGACCTGTCCGGCGCGGCGGGGGACTCCGCCTGCGCGGCGGGCGGTGGTGAAGCGGGGGATGGCGGCGTGTGGATCGTCTGCGAAGGCTTCGGCGACTCCTTGAGCGGGTCGTAGTGGACCTCCTGCTCGAGCTGGGACCGCAGCTGCCGCGCCATCCCGCGCGCACGACCGGCCCAGCGTCCAAGGTCGGCAGCGAGTTTCGGCAGGCGGGCTGGGCCGAGCACCAGCAGTGCGATCGCAAAGATCAGCACGATCTCGGTGAAGCCAACTTCGAACATCGGCTGGTCAGGCGTTCGTCTTGCTTTCGGACTTGGCCGAGTCGGCGCGCTCCTGGAAATCGGCGTCCTTGTCCTTGCCGGTCAGGTCCGACAGCTGCTTGCTGGACTCGTCGTCGCCCTCGTTCACGGCTTTCTTGAAGCCGCGCACCGCGGCGCCGAGATCGGACCCGACATGCCGCAGCTTCTTCGCGCCGAACAGGATCAGCGCAATGACCAGGATGATGAGCAGTTCGCGAAAGCCGATTCCCATTGCAGTCTCCGGGCGTCCAGGGCGGACGGCCATGATACGCGAATCCCGATTACAGCTTTCCCTCGACGGGGGGTACGCGCAGCCAGAACGTGACGGGACCGTCATTCGTCAAGCGAACCTGCATGTGCGCGCCGAAGTGTCCGGTGGCCACACGCTCACCGAGCTGTAACCGCGCGCGTGTCGTGGCGCGTTCGAACAGGGCACGGCCGTGCTCGGGAGGTGCTGCAGAACCGAAACTCGGTCGCATGCCCTTGTCGGTGTCAGCCGCCAGCGTGAATTGCGGCACGAGGAGCAGGCCGCCCCGAGTGTCGAGCAGGCTCAGGTTCATTCGGCCTGCTGGATCGGGAAACACTCGATAGCCCAGCAGCCGTTCGATCAGTCGATCGGCCTGCGTCGAGGTGTCGCCCGCCTCGACGGCGAGGAAAACCAGCAATCCATCGGCGATGGACCCGATCACCCGACCGCCGACGGTAACCTGCGCTTCCGAGACTCTTTGCAGCAGGCCGATCATCGCGAATCGATCGGCAATGGCATGGATCGAGAACTACAAAAAAAACCAAATGTGATCATAGCAAATACACGTATATCCAATAATACCCCGATCTGTGATTCAAAAATCCCACTGGCAAGGAAAAGCAGCCTAAAGTCATGCATCTCGGACCAGAACCCGCTGAATTTCGATCATGGTGGGATTGTTGAGCAGAACAATGCCGTTACGAGTCGACCGATTGTTACAAATAACATCCGATAGCGTCGTTTGTGGGTAATAGACAGCTCAGATCCCTCAATTTGCCACACTTGCAACAGAGAATCTCGGCAGCCCTGCAGAGATCCAGCGTGGGAGCGCTGACGGACGCTGGCGAGGCCGCTCGCAGCGCTGGCCGCGCGCGAGTTCGACCCGTAAGCGTGCAGCGAACACGCGCTTCGCTATACGTGGGAGGCGGCAACCCGGCAGTTCATCGGCCACGTCGCGGACGTCGTCGCCGAGCGGCCGATGCAAGCCACCGCGCTGCCGGCGGCCTAGCTCGGTTCGAGCGCCCGGGCCCGTTCCGACGCCTCTTCGGCTTCGGGATTCCGGTCGCGCGCCCGCAGGGAGTCGGCAATGAGGTGCCAGGCGGCGGATTGGGTCGAATCGTCGCCCACCGACATCGAGAGCGCCTTGCGCGCCATGTTCTCGGCTTGCGGATAGTTGCGCTGGTCCATGCGCAAGCGTCCCATCTCGAGCCAGAGCAGCGGGTTCTTCGGTTCGATGCGCAGCGCGCGCTCGAGCGAAACCGTGGCACCGGGCAGGTCACCCTTCTTGCGCTGCGCCTGGGCCTGGCTCACCAGGGTCCGGCTCGCTGGGCTCAGCGTGGCCGGCGGGACTCGTGGCCGTTCCCGGGGCAATTGCGCCGGTGGCGGCGTCTCGATGACGGGCCCGCCATCGGGCCGCCCGATCTCCGTGGGCGCGGTCAGTACCGGGCCGGCACCGGGTTCCCGTGGCTTCGATCCGGTGGGCGCAGCGCCCGTCGCCGTGCCGGTCTTGAACGGCGTGAACGAGCAGCCCGAGATCGCGAGCAGGGCGGCCAGTGCGAGTATGCGGATCACGGGCAACAGGTTACCTCCCGCGGACGCATCACGGGAACCCGGTCGTCGCCGGGCTCTCGACGGCGCCCGGTGGGCAGTCCGGGGCGGGCTCCAGCAGGGTGCCGACGTCGAACGGCAGGCTGACCGCCGACCCGTTGCAGTAAGGCGAGGTCTCGAGGCCCGAAAAATAGTCGATCCAGCGATGCTCGAGCGATTCCGGCAACAGCGGCTCGAAAGACGAGGTCGCGATCGAACCCATCAGGCGTGACCAGACCGCCAGACCGCCGGTGGTGCCGGTGAGGCCCGTGGGGCTGTTGTCGTCGTGGCCCACCCAGGCCACGACCAGGTGCGAGCCGGAGAAGCCCGAGAACCAGCTGTCCCGATAGTCGTTCGACGTGCCCGTCTTGCCGGCCACGACGAGGTCGGACGGCAGCTGGCGCTTCGCCGCACGGCCCGTGCCACGCTCCATGACTTCGATCAGCATGCGGTCGAGTGTGTAGATCGCCTCCGGCGACGCGACTTCGGCGACCTCGAGTTCGGGAGCCTTGAGCGGTTTGCCGGCTTCGTCGATTACCGCCCGCACCGCGCGCAGCGACGAGCGAAACCCGCCGTTCGCCAGCGTGTTGTACATCTGCGCGACTTCCAGCGGGCTCAGGTTTGTGGCGCCGAGCAGCATCGAGGCGAACTCGGGCGGCGCCTCGTCGAGGCCGAGCTGCTCGAACGTGCGGGCGACGTGGTCGAGGCCGACTTCGAGGCCGAGGTTGACCGTCGCGAGATTCAGCGACTGCGTCAGCGCCCGCACCATTGGCACCGGCCCGCGCACCTGCTTGTCGAAATTGGCCGGCTTCCAGCGATCGCCGTTCGGCAGCTTCAGGTCGACGGGCTCGTCGGCGAGTATCGTGGCCGGCGTGTAGCGACCCGTCTCGAGCGCGGCCAGGTAGACGAGTGGCTTGGCCAGCGAGCCGATCGGCCGCTTCGCGTCGAGCGCGCGGTTGAAGCCGTCGAACGCGGCCCGTCGGCCACCGACGAGGCCCACGATCTCGCCCGTCTGGGGCGTCGTCACGACGACCACCCCCTCGAGCCCCTTCGCCTCCTTGCGGCCCGACGCGTCGAGCCGGTCGAGTTCGCCCGCGAGCGCGGTCTCTGCTTTCTCCTGCAGCAGCGGGTCGAGTGTGCTGAACACGGTCAGCCCGGCCTCGGTCAGGGCCGACTCCTCGTAGTCCTCGCGCAACTGGCGGCGCACCAGGTCGAGGAAGGCCGGATAGAAGCTGCCGCCCTTGCGGCCCGGCGCGGCGACGCCGAGCGGCTTTTTCGCGGCCTGGTCCGCGTCCGCCGCACTGACGACGCCTTGTTCGGCCAGCACCCGCAGCACGAGGTTGCGCCGCTCCAGCGCGCGCTCCGGCTGGCGGCGCGGGTCGTAATAGGACGGGCCGCGCACGATCGCGACCATCAGCGCGATCTCGGGCAGCGCGAGTTCCGTGAGCGGCTTGCCGAAATAGAACTGGCTTGCGAGACCGAAGCCGTGCACAGCGCGCCGGCCATCCTGGCCGAGGTAAATCTCGTTGATGTAGGCGTTCATGATGTCCGCCTTCTCGAAGCGCGATTCGAGAATGACGGCCATGACGGCCTCCTCCGCCTTGCGGCGCAGCGTGCGCCGGCTGTCGAGGAAATAGCTCTTGACGAGCTGCTGGGTCAGCGTGCTGCCACCCTGCTCGATCTGGCCGGCGCGAACGTTGACGAACAGCGCCCGCAGGATCGCGAGCGGGTTCACGCCGTGATGCGAGTCGAACTTGCGGTCTTCGACCGCCTTGAGCGCGGCGGGCAGCAGCGGCGGCACCTGGTCGGGCGCCACGACGATCCGGTCCTCGCCATGGATCGGGAAGATGCTGCCGATCAGCAGCGGATCGAGGCGCATCACGGCGACCTCGCGGCCCTGCGGGTCCTCGAGGCTCGTGATCGCGTCACCGCTGAACCCAAGGCGCAGCGCGCGGGCGTCCTGGCGCTCGTCCGCGAAGCGAAAATCGCGCACGAACACGCTGACCTGGTCGCCGCGCCGGCGATAGGTGCCCGGCCGATCAGGGTTCGCGACCGCGAGATAGCCGAGCCGCTCGAGTTCCTCCGTGAAGCGCCGCGAGGACAGCTGCTGGCCGGCGTAGAGCTCGATAGGCTGCGCGTAGACCCGGGCGGGCAGCGTCCAGCGCCGCCCCTCGAACTGCGCGGTGACGCGCCGGTCGAGCACGGCCACGACCACGATTGCCACGAGCAGCAGCAGCAGCGAGAGCACGGCAAAGCCGCGCTGCAAGCGCCTGCGCATGCTCTTCGACAGCCGTTTCTTGCGTGCCATGGATCCGCGTGAAGCCCGGGGAATGGGCAAGTCTAGCGGCTCTCGCGCCGTCCTGCCTGTCCGGGTCGCCGGTCCGGGAAAGCGGTCACTTGCGCCAGAAGGTCACCGTGAACAGGATCAGCAGCGTGAAGATCTCGAGTCGGCCGAGCAGCATCGCCAGCACGCAGACCCACTTGCCCACCGGGCCGATCGCCGCGTAATTCTGCGCGACGCCGCCGAGGCCCGGGCCGAGGTTGTTGAGCGTAGCGGCGATCGCCGAGAACGCGGTCACCTGGTCGAGTCCGGTCGCCATCAGCGACAGCATCAGCACCGCGAACACGCCGACGTAGACCGCGAAGAAGCCCCAGACCGCGTCGACGATGCGCAGCGGCACGGCGCGACCGCCCAGCTGCACGGGGATCTCCGCATTGGGGTGCACGAGGCGGATGATCTCGCGACGACCCTGCTTGACCAGCAACAGGCAACGCACCACCTTGAGGCCGCCGGCGGTCGAGCCCGCACAGCCGCCGATGAATGATGCGAACAGCAACAGCACCGGCAGCCCGCCCGGCCAGTGATGGAAGTGCGAGGTGGTAAAGCCGGTCGTGGTCGCGACCGAGATCGCCTGGAATACGCCGTCGGTTGCCAGCTCCAGCGTGTCGTCGTAGTCGCCGGCGATCAGCAGGTAGGTGACCGTGACCATGCAGAGCACCAGCATCAGGCGCAGGAATGCCGCGCATTCCGGGTCGCGCCAGTAGATGCCGAAGCGGCCGCTGCGCCACGCGACGAAGTGCAGACCGAAGTTCATCGCGCCGACGAGCATGAAGAACACCGCGACCAGCTCGACCGCGCGGCTCTCGAAGTGGCCCATGCTGGCGTCGTAGTGGGAGAACCCGCCGATCGCGACCGTCGAGAACGCGTGCCCGACCGCGTCGAACACGCTCATGCCGGCAAGGAAATACCCCGCGGCGCAGGCGGCCGTGATCGCGACGTAGACGACCCACAGCATGCGCGCGGTCTGGGTGATGCGCGGCGTGAGCTTGGCGTCCTTGACGGGCCCCGGCATCTCGGCGCGGTAGAGCGCCATGCCGCCCACGCCGAGCATCGGCAGCAGCGCGACCGCGAGGATCACGATGCCCATGCCGCCGAGCCACTGCATCTGCTGCCGGTAATAGAGCACGGCGCGCGGCAGCGACTCGAGGCCGACCAGCACGGTCGCGCCGGTGGTGGTGAGGCCCGACATCGACTCGAAGATCGCGTCGGTGAGGCCGATCGCCGGCTGCGGCGAGATGTAGAGCGGCAGCGCGCCCGCGATGCCGAGCACGGTCCAGAACAGCGTCACGACGACGAACCCGTCGCGCAGGCGCAGGTCGCGCCGGTCATGTCGCACGGGCCACCAGATGGCCGCGCCGACCGCCAGCAGCCAGCCGAATGCGGCGAGGAAGGCTGCAAATCCGCCGTCGCCGTAGAACAGCGCAACGCCCACCGGCGGCAGCATCGACAGGCTGAACACCATCAGCAGCAGCCCGAGGATGCGCTGGATGGCACGAAAGCTCATCCGCGGACCTGATCGACACCGGTGCCCATCAACGCCAGCATCAGCAGCTGGCCCAGGATCCGCTGGATGACGCGGAGGTTGAGGTGCCTGCGCGTCACTCCTGGAACAACCGTTCCACGGCCTCGACGTGGCGCCGGTCCGAGAGGAACACGATCACGTGGTCGTCGGCTTCGACGAGGGTGTCGTGGTGCCCCATGATCACGTCCTGGCCGCGCACGATCGCGCCGATCGTCGCGCCCTTGGGCAGCTTGATCTCCTCGACGCGCCGGCCGACCACCTTGCCGCCGCGCGAGCCGTGGGCGATCGCCTCGATCGCTTCCGCCGCCCCGCGCCGCAGCGAGTGGACGCGCACGACGTCGCCGCGCCGCACGTGCGCGAGCAGCGAGCCGATCGTGACCGACTGCGGCGAGATCGCCACGTCGATCGAGCCGCTCTGCATCATCTCCGCGTAGGCCGGCCGGTTGATCAGCGCCATGACGCGGTGTGCGCCGAGGCGCTTGGCGAGCATCGCCGAGAGGATGTTGGCCTCCTCGGCGTTCGTCACCGCGCAGAACACGTCGGCGCTGTCGATGTTCTCCTCGATCAGCAGTTCCTCATCGGCCGCGTCGCCGTGCAGCACGACCGCATTGCGCAGGATCTCGGCGATGCGCCGCGCGCGCGTCGCGTCGCGCTCGATGATCTTGACCTGGTAGCGCTCCTCGATGCGCTGCGCGAGCCTGAGCCCGATGTTGCCGCCGCCGGCGATCACGACGCGCTTGACCGCGTCGTCGACCCGCCGCAGCTCCACCATGACCTTGCGCATGTCCTCGGTGGCGGCGAGGAAGAACACTTCGTCCTCGTGCTCGATCACCGTGTCGCCTTCCGGAGCAATGCTGTTGCCGGCGCGGTAGATGGCGACGACCCGCGCGTCGACGTTCGGCAGGTGCTCGCGCAGGTTGCGCAGCTGCTGGCCCACGAGCGGACCGCCGCGCACCGCCTTGAGCCCCACGAGGCGCACGCGCCCGTCGGCGAAGTCGAGCACCTGCAGCGCGCCCGAGTAGCGGATCAGCCGCTCGACGTACTGGGTGACGAGTTCCTCGGGGCTGATGTAGACGTCCACCGGGAAGCCCGCGCCGTCCGGCGGCGGCGTGTCGGTGTCGAAAAAGAGCGCTTCGTGGCCCGTGTATGCCAGCGAGCGGATGCGCGCGATCTTGGTGCGCGTGCGGAACAGCGTCCAGGCCACCTGGCAGGCGACCATGTTGACTTCGTCGCTGTTGGTGAGCGCCACGATCATGTCGGCGCTGGCGGCGCCGGCCAGCTCGAGGATGTTGGGGTGGGCGCCGCTGCCCATTACCGTGCGGATGTCGAGGCGATCCTGCAGGTCGCGCAGCAGGTGGTCGTTGACGTCGACCACCGTGACGTCGTTGGCCTCCTCGCGGGCGAGGTGATAAGCGGCCGTCCGGCCGACCTGGCCGGCCCCGAGGATGATTATTTTCACCTTCTTCGTCCTGTAGGGCTTGCACGCCCGGAGCCCTGCCGCGGGGCGGGCTCGTCGTATTGCGTCGGGGTCATTGTACGCCCCGGATGGTCGCGGGCTAGACGGTCTCGAGGTTCGCGTAACCCATCATCAGCCACTTGGTGCCCTGGCGCTCGAAGTTCACCTGGATCCGGGCGTTCGGTCCCTGGCCCTCGACGCTCAGCACGACGCCGTCGCCGAACTTCTGGTGCCGGACGCGCTGGCCGAGGCGCAGGGCGCCCGGGGAGTCGTCCGTGTAGCGTTGCGGGGTGCCGCGTGGCATCGACGGCGACGAACGCTGCGGGGGCGAGTAGGTGGGACGGGAGACCTGCACGCGAGGCCGCACTTCCTCGACGAGCTCGGCCGGAATCTCGGCGAGGAATCGCGACGGGGCGCCGTAGCTGTCGACGCCGTGCATGCGCCGCTGCTCGGCATAGGTGACGTACAGGTGGCGCATGGCCCGGGTCGTGCCGACGTAGCAGAGGCGTCGTTCCTCCTCGAGGCCCTGCACGTCCATGATCGAGCGCTGGTGCGGGAACAGGCCGTCCTCGAGGCCGCAGAGAAACACGACCGGGAACTCCAGGCCCTTGGCGGAGTGCAGCGTCATCATCTGCACGCAGTCCTCCCAGGCTTCCGCCTGGCCTTCGCCGGACTCGAGCACCGCGTGGGAGAGGAACGCCATCAGCGGCGACATGTCGCCGTCCTCGGGCTCGAAGCCCCGCGCCGCGCTGACGAGTTCGTCCAGGTTCTCGAGTCGCGCCTCGCCCTTGTCGGCCTTGTCCTTCTGGTAGTGGCCGACGAGCCCGCTCGCCTGGATCACGTGGTCCACCTGCTCGTGCAGCGGGAGGTCGCGGGTGTCGGCGTCGAGCCGTTCGATCAGCGCCAGGAATGCCTGGAGCGCGGCGGTGGCCCGGGCGCCCAGTTCCTCCGCGCAGGCCGCGCACGAGTTCCACAGCGAGATCGAGTTGGCGCGCGCGTGGGCACGCAGCACCTCGAGCGTCCGGGCGCCGATGCCGCGGGTGGGCAGGTTCACAACGCGCTCGAAGGACTGGTCGTCGTCGCGGTTGGCGATCAGCCGCAGGTAGGCGAGCGCGTCCTTGATCTCCTGCCGCTCGAAGAACCGCAGGCCGCCGTAGACGCGATACGGGACGCGCGCGGCGAGCAAATATTCTTCGAACACGCGTGATTGCGCATTCGAACGGTACAGGATGGCCGTGTCACGGCGGTTGCCGCCGCGCGAGGCCCAATCGCGGATCCGGTTGACGACGAACTCCGCCTCGTCGCGCTCGTTGTACGCGCGGTACAGCCGGATCGGCTCACCCTTGCCGCCGTCGGTCCACAGCTTCTTGCCGATGCGGCCGCTGTTGTTGGCGATGATCGCGTTCGCCGCGGCGAGGATCGTGCCGGTCGAGCGGTAATTCTGCTCCAGCCGGAACAGCTGCACGCCGTGGAAGTCGCGGCGGAACTGCTGCAGGTTCTCGACCCGCGCGCCGCGCCAGCGGTAGATCGACTGGTCGTCGTCGCCGACGACGAATGGGATGCTCGTGGCACCCACCAGCGACTTCATCCACGAGTACTGGATCGTGTTCGTGTCCTGGAACTCGTCCACCAGCACGTGCCCGAAGCGCGCGCGATAGTGGTCCACGAGGCCGGGCACGTCGTGCCAGAGCTCGTGGCTGCGCAGCAGCAACTCGGCGAAGTCCACCACGCCATTGCGGCGGCACGCGTCTTCGTAGGCTTCGTACAGCTTGATCATCTGACGGCGCGTCGGATCGCCGTCGTCCTTGAGATGCTTCGGCCGCAGGCCTTCGTCCTTCTGCGCGTTGATGAACCAGGTCACCTCGCGCGGCACCCAGCGGGCTTCGTCGAGCCCCTGGCCGCGGATCAGCCGCTTGACGAGTCGCTGCTGGTCCTCGGCGTCGAGGATCGAGAAGCCCTGCGGCAGGCCGGCCTCGCGCCAGTGCATGCGCAGCAGCCGGTGCGCGATGCCGTGGAACGTGCCGATCCACAGCGGCGCCGAGGGCATGGCGAGTTGCGCCTCGATGCGCGAGCGCATCTCGCCGGCAGCCTTGTTCGTGAACGTGACCGCGAGGATGCCGTGCGGCGAGACGTTCTCGACCTGCACGAGCCACGCGACGCGGTGCGTCAGCACGCGCGTCTTGCCGCTGCCGGCGCCGGCCAGCACCAGCGTCGGGGCGAGCGGTGCGGTGACCGCTTGCCGCTGTGCGTCGTTCAGCGGGCCGAGGAGGTGGGAGACGTCCATGGAAGGGGCGCGAAAATAGCGGAAAATAGGGGACATTCACCAATTTTTCTGGACTCGGGACGTTCGTGCCGGCTGGCGAGA
>Ga0209705_10001020_pt1 | contig 14827 bp, 11 predicted proteins | sample PPLLaktember2015_5_FD_187262 | JGI IMG/M metagenome (GOLD analysis project Ga0209705, IMG submission 187262) | Freshwater sediment microbial communities from Prairie Pothole Lake near Jamestown, North Dakota, USA - PPLs Lake P8 Core (1) Depth... | ecosystem: Environmental > Aquatic > Freshwater... | reverse complement strand
CAGGGAGGGAATGAAAAAGGCATCCATGCCCTGGGCGATCAGGGTCTGAATGCCGGCCAAACACTCCGCAGTGGTTTCCGCCCGGCTGACCCCGGGGTAGGCCAGAATCGCGAACCCCCTCGCGCGCGCGACTTCGTAGGCATCCGCGACACTGGCGTACTGGCGCTCATTTTCCGAGTCGTGATACATCAGGCCGAGCTTCGAAAAGCCCACCTCGGCGTGAAAGATCTCGAACATCCGCCGGTAGCGTCCGGGCACGATGCGCACGGTGAAGTTGTCGATTCCGGAATCGCTTTCACTGACCACAAAACCGGACCTGACGGGATCCGCCACGGCCATGGCCACAATCGGGGTGCGGCGGTTGTTGCAGTCCAGCAAGGCCGCCGTGGCTTCGCTGCCGGCTGCAAGGATCAGATCCAGGTCGCTGCGGGCCATCAAGCGCCGGGCGCAGCCGGCCAACTCGGCCTTCTTTTCGGCTTCCCAGCCGGGGCTGAAGTGAGCGTCGGCAGGGTACTGGATCCGCGGTCCCCAGCCCTGTCGGTCGAGTTCCAGGCGCAGGGCCGCCAGCGTCCGGCTGTAAGTCCAGTAACCGCCGCCTTCGAGGTAGCCCACCCGAAAAGTCGGCGCCGCCGGCGCCGCCGCCAGCACTAAAACCCCGGCCAGCAGCACCATCCCCAAAGTCCATAACCCCCTGGGCACCACCGTCAGCCCTCCAGGGCCGCTTTGACCGCCAGCCCGATCTTCTCCAGGGTGTAAGGTTTCCGGATGTAGCGGGTCACCCCGAGCGCCATGGCCTTTTTGACCCGCTGATCTTCGGCAAACCCGCTGGCGATGACCGCCCGCTGGGACGGGTGCAGCTTGATGACCCGCTGATAGGTTTCCAGTCCGTCGATGCCGGGATCCATGATCATGTCGAGCACCAGCAGGTCGACCGGGCGCTGCCGCATCTGGACGAGCGCGTCCTCGCCACTGCTGGCGGTGGCCACCGAATAGCCCAGTTTTCTTAAGATCGAGGAGGCGATTTCGCGCTGCTCGGGAATATCGTCCACCACCAAGATGGATTCGTTGCTCCCCAGGTAGGCCTGCAAGGGAAGCTCACCGGGCTTGTCGAGCTTTTGTTTTTGGGTAACCGGCAAGTAGAGTTCAAAGGTCGTTCCACGGCCCTTGGCGCTGCGCAGGTTGATGTGACCATGGTGGTCCTGAACCGTACCCCACACCACCGCCATCCCCAATCCGGTGCCGCTGCGGCCCATGACCTTTTTGGTGTAGAAGGGCTCGAAAATCCGGTTCATGTCTTCCGGGGCAATCCCGATGCCCTCGTCTTCCACCCGCAAAACGACGTATTCGCCCGGCCGGATGGTGTCATAGCCCCGAATGCTGTCTTCCACCAGCCGGTTTTGCGTTGAAATCCGGATGTGTCCCCCGTCCGGCTGGGCCTCGGCCGCGTTGGAAACCAGGTTCATGATGGTCTTTTTAAGGTGAACCGACGACCCGTCGATGTTTTTCAGCCCCGGCTGCAGATCCGCTGTCACCTCCACGTCCAGGTGATACATCTTGAGCTTCTGGTATTCGGGCGAGCCGAGGTACTCTTGGACAATGGGGTTGAGGTTGACCACCTCGTTTTTGTTGACGCCGCGACGGGCAAGGGCCAGGAGATCCTCAACGATCGCGGCCGCTTTTTGGCCCGACTCCTGAATGGTGAGGATGGGTTTGCGGAACGGGCTTTCGCGGGGCAGATCCAGCAGAATCAGCTCAGGGTAGCTGACAATCCCGGAGAGCACGTTGTTGAGATCGTGGGCCACGCCGCCGGCCAGGAGCCCGAGGGCCTCCATCTTGCGCGAACGTGAAAGCTGCTCCTTGAGCTTTTCCTTCTCTTTCTCGGCCATCCAGCGTTCGGTGTAATCGTGGGCGAAGTAAACGATCCGGGCCGCCCGGCCTGCGGTGTCGAAAACCGGAAAAATCCGGTTTTCGAGCTTGCGCCCGCCGTTCTCGTCAGTGAACTGCCGCGGCATGCCGCTTTCGACAACCTGCTGGATCATGGTGCGGCGAGCGGCGGCGAGGTGGTGGGGGACGAACGAAAAAAGGTCGTGGCCGATAACCTCCTGCCGGGGCTTTCCCAGGTCCCGCAGCAGCACCTGATTGCAGGCCACAATGGTGCCGTCGGTCTCCAGCAGCATGGCCTGGTCGGCGGTGGCGTTCAGCATCGCCCGCGCCGCCTCATTGCTGCGGCTGAGTTCCATCTGGCTTTTTTTCAGGCGCTGCAGAAAAACGCCCGCCATCACCCCACCCAGGAGAGCGGCCGCCATGAAGGAAACCCGGGTGAAAAGGTCCCGGTAGGGGACCTTGAACACAATGTTATCCAGAAGGGTCTCGGGCCCCTCCAGAATCAGGAAGCGCAAATCGCGATGGAAGTAATAGTAAGAAAATGCGCCGTCAAAAACCCAGAAGAGACCCCCGAAGAGGAAGGCAATGGCGATGACACGAAAAAAAAGTGACCTGTGCGCGTGCACCATGACGCAACCTTCGTTTTTAGTGGGACATGGGGCCGGATTCGATCTCGCGGAAGATTTCATCGGCCACGGCAAGAATCGCCCGGGGTGGGGTATAGCCGATCCGTGCGGCCGTTTCCAGATTGATGGCGATTTTGAGGGGCTCTTTGTAGACCTGATCCAGGTCGCCGGGTCGGGCGCCGTTGAAGACCTTGGCGATCGCTTGGGCGTAGAAATCCCCCAGCCCCCTGAGATCCCTGCGCGAAATGCTCATCAGGACACCGCGCCGCACCTGATCGCTGCCCCGTCGGGTCCAGGTGGCGACCCGGTGTTTAAACAGCGGCGCCAGCAACTCGGGCATAAACCGGGGATTTTCGCCGCGGTGCACGGTGATCCAGAGGGCGTCGATGCGCGGCGCGAGCTGCTGCCAGCAGGCAGAAAGCGCCTCGGCGGCCTCGGCCTCATCGTTGCCCTGGTCCCGGGCCTGGCACTCCACGATCGTGAACCCCCGCTCGCGGGCCACCTGCTCAACATCCAGGAGGTTGGCGTAAACCCGCCCCGAAGCGGACCCATCGTAGACCACCCCCAGGCGTTTGAAGCCGATGATGTCGTGAAACAGCCGCAGCTGCCGAAGATAGCGCGCGGGGTCAACGCTGGCCAGCACATGCGCGTGGCCGGAATCCTCGACGCTTTTGATGATCCCGGCCTCAATCGGGTTGGCCGCCGCCGCCACCACTACCGCAACCTGGTGGTAACTGTTGGCCAGATCCTGCCCGGCCCAGGTTCCCATGGCAATCATGAGGTCCAGATCGTTTCCGGTCTTGAGGCGTTTGAGCATCTCGGACTTGTTGCGGACACGCAACACCGCCTCGTCCCAGTCGGATGACCAGTAGGCGTCTTGCACGAAGCGCAGAAATCGGCTGCGGTCGTTGCTCGCCAACCAGGCCCACAGCCGGCGGGTGTCCGAATCGTCATCGGAACTCGGGATATCCCCCTTTTCGATCCATCCGTGCGCCATCAGGGCCCGGACGGTCTCCACCAGGTTTTTGCGGTAGTCCAGGTAGGGTCCGCCCTCGCAGTAGCCGATGCGCCATTTTTGACCGTCGTTGAGCCGGGGGGTTATCGGGTAGAATCCCCGGTCATCGGTGAAGCCGGAAAGGGGCGCCAGCAATGATACCAAAAGCAGGCAGATCGCCGCCTGAGTTGCCTTGCGCATTTTCACCCTGAGCTCCTTCCTTTTCCGTCAACCCCAGGTCTCTGCGACGTTGCGACAACAGTTTACCCGCTCCCCCTGTAGGCGGGGTGAAAATGTGAACATCGCGGCGACTAAAAGCATGCGGAAATAGACGGGAGATATCCCGGAATCGGCGAGAAATCCGGCGCCTCGAAGCGCCCCGAAACCGAGTTACAGATCCTGATCGGATCGGATTACCAAATTCTGTATAACACGATGACAGAAATTGTCAATAATACCGGGCTTTCGAAAACCCCGGGGCGCGGATCGGGACCCAACCGCAACCCGAAACCCGTCACATACGGTGGTTTCACTCCACGGTTTGGCCTGGGGCGCCGGCTTGGCGCTCGGCCGGCACCCGGTTGGCCGGGCAGTCGACATAAATACAGCGGCCGCATTCATTGCGCCGCAGCGTCAGCCCCACGACGGTCACCGCGATGACGTAAACCATGAGCTGTCCCGGGTGATCCAGCAGCCAGTAAAGCGGAAAAAGGATCAGGACCAGGCCGGCCAGCAGCGACAGCCCCTTTTCGTGCCATTTCAGAGGCCCCTTGCGGGGTTCGAAAAACTTGGGCACGCCCCACATGAACAGGCATTTGACGGTCTTTTCGCCCCGGGCATAGTGCGGGCAGTGGCTGCAGAAAAAACGATAGAGCGCCAGAATGCAGGCCAGAACCACCAGCAGGTAGGCGCCAAGCCAGAATGTCGAAGCCGCGGCGATGGCCGCGCCCGCGGTCAGCAGCGGGACGGCCGCCATCAGGTTCCAGTAGAGAAAATCTCCAAAAGTGTAGCGATGCTTGAGATCATGGCAGTTTCCGGTCATCGGTCACCTCCCGGTATCAGTAGAAAAAACGGTAGGCCAACAGCCCGAGATATTCGTGCAGGGCCTCGGAAAAAGGGTCGTAGCTTTGGGGCAGAAAAGCCGACCAGCCGTATGTTTTATTCTCCCAGGTGCGGAAACCTGCCGGGTAAAACAGCGCCGCGAGCCCGGCCTTTTCAAAGCTCAGCTGCGTGCGCCGGATGTGCAGCGCCGAGGTCACCACGATCGGTCGCCGAAACCCTTGCGCCTGGCAGAGCGCCTTTGAAAATTGGGCGTTTTCAAGGGTGTCCCGGCTTCGATCCTCCAGCAGGATCAGGTCCTGGGGCACCCCCAGGTCCGTCAGCAAACGGCGGTAGATGGGCCCCATGGGCGCCCGCTCGGGGTGAACCTGGCCGCCGCTCAGGATCACCGGCACTCCCAGCCGCCGTTGCAACCTGACCACCGTGACGATCCGATCCCAGGTTCCCTCGGAAGGGATGCCGATCCCGCTCAGATCCGGTGACCCATCATAGACCGCGCCCCCCATCATGATGATGACATCGCCCTTGGGGTCCGCGGGGATGGTCAGACCGGACTCCAGCGTCCGCAGCAGTTTGCCGGCCACCGGCGGGGTTGCCGGTATCCAGAGCGCGGCGGCAATCAGGAGCTGCACCAGTGCGCGCCCCGGACGGCCGCGCAGAAGGCTGCGCATGCCGCCCGCGATAAAAAAGAGAACAAACAGACCCGGCAGCAGAAGAAACGGCGTGACGATTTTTTTGACGAGATAGAGGTCCATCTCAGCCTAAAATAAACGGTGCTGCGCGCGGCCGGACGCCGGGTGTGCAGCGCGCGCGTGAGCTCGTGCGGTTCAGAGCAGGTGCTGCTGAAAGGTTGCCAGCGCATCCGGCAATTTGCGGCGCACGAAGGTTTCCTTTTCGCGCTGGTGCAGGCGCTGATAGTGCCCGTACTGCGGGTGGTCGGCGGCCAGTTGGGGCGCCTGCCCGGCGACGGCCATTTTGACCCGGTCGAGCTCCCGGACCATCTGGATCAGGCCGAAGGTTTGGGTGGCAAACCCGCTGAGCCATCCCAGGCGCCGCATCATTTCAAAGCGCACCTGATCCGCCAGGAAGAGATGGATATCCACCACCTGCATCTTATCACCGCTGTCCAGGTAGGGGAACAGACTGGCCGCCCCGAGTTCCAGCACCCCCATGATCAGCTCGTAGTAAGCCGCATTGCCCTGTTCTCCGGGAAGCGCCAGGGCATAGAGACATTTGTCCGAAAGATCCTCCAACCGGGCGGTTTCGCCAAAGGCCTCGCCGAAGCGCCTGGACCAGGCCCCAAAGGCCTTCTGTGCCAGCAATCGCGAGCGGTAGCCCGCGAGATCGACAATCTCCGCCATCACGGCCCCCTCCCCCAAAGACCCGCCTGGCCGACGCTTTTGGGTCGCCGGCGGAAAACAGGCCTGGCCTCGATTAAAATTTCCGTTTCATTCTGCCCATGGGTATACTAAATTCCGCTGGCAATGGAAACGGCTGGCCTCCGAAAAAATGCGCGGCTGCAGGTGCACGCATCAAGGGGAACAAAGCGGGCTGAAGGAACATCCCGGTGGCGGCGGGTTTAAGCGCGGCGTTTGGGTCCGGCGTTTTTATTGGAAACGGTTTCCCCGCCCCCAGCGCGGGTTGCCCTGCAGCCGGGCAGTGAATATTGTTTGCGCTGTGTGCATCTGACGGCGGTGTTGCCCAGCGACCGTCGCACCGCTTACAAAAAACCCGATCCGAACGACCTCTCTTGAAAGGAGACGGGCATGCAAAACCTCACCGCCACCCCCCTCAGCTGGATCCAGGATGCCTTTCCCTATGGGCTGGACGCCGCCCAGCGCACGATTCTTTTCTGGGATGTGATGCGCAAACGCGGCAATACCTACCTGGCGCATCTGCGCCGGGGCCAGCCGCCGGTGCTGGTTTTCTGCTATGAAGAGATCCTTTCCGGGGCGGCGCTGGAGCGGCCGGTGAACTACGACCTGGTCCGCATTCTGGACCGGCGCAGCCCGCAGCAGCCCGACCGCCGCAGCCAGAAAGCGGCGCCGGCGGCTGCCGCAGGCGACCGTCGGGTCCATGCCCACGGTCGGCGGCACAAGCCCCTGGTCGCCGAAAAAGCCCCACGGGCGACCAGTCGGCCGATCGTGATCATCGACCCCAGGGCCGGCCACGGTCCCGGCATCGGCGGCTCCAAGCAGGATTCCCAGATCGGCAAGGCGCTGGACGCGGGGCATCCAGTGTATTTCCTGATTTTCAAAACGCGGCCCGTGCCGGGACAGACCCTCGAAGACGTCCGCAATGCGCAGATCCGCTTTGTTGAAGAAGTTCGCCGCCGCCATCCCGACGCCCCCAAGCCGGCGGTGGTCGGCAACTGCCAGGGGGGCTGGGCGGCCGCCCTGGTGGGCGCGGAAAGACCGGACCTGATCGGCCCGATGGTCTTCAACGGCTCCCCGCTGTCCTACTGGGGCGGGGTCGAAGGCGTCAACCCGATGCGCTACCTCGGGGGTCTGCTGGGTGGGGTCTGGCTCAACTCCCTCCTCAGCGATCTGGGCAATGACACCTTCGACGGCGCCAACCTGGTGGCCAATTTCGAGAACCTCAACCCGGCCAACACCCTCTGGTCCAAGCCCTACACACTTTACGCCAAGATCGACACGGAAGCCCAACGCTACCTGACCTTCGAAAAATGGTGGGGCGGCTTCTTTCTGATGACCGGCCAAGAGATTCACACCATCGTGGACGGCCTTTTTGTGGGCAACAAGCTGGAGCGCGGCGAATTCGAACTGGCCCCCGGCAAGCGCATCGACCTCAAGGCCAACAACAACCCGGTGGTGGTCTTCGCCTCTTTCGGCGACAACATCACCCCGCCGCAGCAGGCTTTCAACTGGATCGTCAAAGCCTACGGCAGCGCTGACGAAATCCGGCGCCGGAGACAGGTCATCGTGGTGCATACCCACAAAGAAATCGGCCACCTGGGGATTTTCGTTTCCGCCAAGATCGCACGCAAGGACCACAAGGAAATTATCGCGAGCTTCACCATGCTCGACTACCTGCCGCCGGGGCTCTACGAAATGATCATCGAGGACGACCCTGAAAGCGCCGACGAATACCAGGTGCGCTTCGTGGAAAAAACCACCCAGGACCTCCTGGCGATCGACGACCGCCCCGAGGAGGAGCTGGCCTTCTACGGGGTCAAGCAGGTTTCGGAATTAAACGATGCCTTCTACCGGTTTTTTCTGGCCCCCTGGGTGCGTGCGGCCACCACCGAATCCTCGGCCGAAATACTGCGACAGTCGAACCCGCTGCGCATCCAGCGCTGGCTTTTTTCCGATATCAACCCCTGGCTGATCCCGGTCAACATGTGGGCGTCGATCATCCGCAAGGGCAACCGCCAACCGCCGGCGGCGGACAACGTATTCGGCCAGATTGAAAAGAACGTCTCGCAGAGTATCGTCAGCGGCCTCAATTTCTACCGGGATATGCGGGACAACCTGTTGGAGCAGCTTTTTCGAACCATCTACGAAAACCCGTGGGTAAAGACCCTGTATCCGGCCCCGGCCCCAGATTCCGGCGACGGCGCCCGGCAAGTCGAGGCGCTGCGGCGCCAGGATGCCGAAAGTCTGAGGCAGGCCATGGGCAAGGGGGGATTCCGGGAGGCGGCGGTCCGCATCATTCTGACCCTGATGCGGGCGAATTTCGAACTTCAGCGCAAGGGCTACGCCATGGCGGGCCGGTTGACCCAAAAAAACCGGCGCACCCGGGACATCAGCCCAGACGAGTTGCAGGACCTGGTCCGGACCCAGGCGCGCATCCTGCAAACCGACACCGACCAGGCCATCGCCGCCCTGCCCCGGCTGCTGCCGACCCGCAAAGACCGTCGCGAGGCCCTGGAACTGCTGCGCGCAGGGGTCAAGATGCTCGGCCGCGAGCCCAATGCCCAGGAGCAGGTTGCAGTCGCCCGGATGACGGCCGTGCTCTCCGCTTGATCCGCGCCAGTTGACGGCGGCGGCGGCAGTCAGGAGAGCAGACTACGGATAAACCCTTCCACCGCCCCGACCCCGTGTTGGTCCACCAGACGGATGGTCTCGGTACCGATCACGGCGATATCCACCTTGCCCCTGAGAAAATCGATGTCGGCCCGGTCCTTGACCCCGAAGCCCAGGGCCAGCGGCAGATCCGTTGCCTGGCGGCAGCGCGCCAGGTAGCCCTCCAGCTCTTGGGAAAACGCCGTCTGCTGACCGGTCACTCCCTTGCGGGCGACGCAGTAGATAAAGCCGCGGCCATGCCCGGCCAGCATCCGCATGCGCGCCTGACCGGTGGTGGGTGAAAAGATGAAGATCGGCGCCAGTCCATGGGCCTGCATGGCGGTCAGATAGGCCTGCCCCTCTTCGGGCGGCAGGTCGGCGACGATCGCCCCCGCCATGCCGATGCGCGCCATCTCGGCGGCGAAGTCCGCGACCCCGTATTTGAAGACGATGTTGCAATAGGTCATGAACAGGAACGGGATGTCGAAGGCCGCGGTCACCCGTTCGGCAAACGCCAGCGACTGCCGCACCCGGGCGCCGCGGCCGAGGACCTCCTGGTTGGCCCGCAGGATGACCGGCCCGTCGGCAATCGGCTCGGAAAACGGGATCTGGAGCTCCATCAGGTCGACCCCGGCCGCCACCATGGCCTTTACGATCTCAAAAGACGCTTCAAATGACGGGTAGCCGACGACGATGTGGGTCATCAGCAGGATGTCCTTTTTCTCGCGCTGGCGCCGCAGGTAGGTTTCAAGCATCGTATTGCTCCGCCTTGTGTTTGATGAAATCCCGCCAGGCCGGGTCTTGAAGCGCCTCGGCGATGGTGAAGATGTCCTTGTCGCCGCGGCCGGACTGGTTGATGATGACGATGTCATCGGCGGCCATCTCCGGCACTTCCTTGAAGGCCCGGGCAAACGCGTGGGCCGACTCCAGGGCCGGGATCAGGCCTTCCTTGCGCATGGTGAGGGCCAAGGCGTCCAGGACCTCGGCATCGGTGGCGGCCTCGAAGCGCGCCCGGCCGGATTGTTTGAACTGCGCCAGGATCGGGGAGACCCCCACGTAGTCCAGTCCCGCCGATATGCTGTGGGTCTCCCGCATCTGGCCGTCGCTGTCCTGCAGAAAAAAGGTCCTGTAGCCCTGGGCGACCCCCACGCTGGCATCCGCCGAACACAAACGTGAGGCATGCCGACCCGAATCGAGCCCCTTGCCGCCGGCCTCCACGCCCACCAGTTCCACCGGATCGTCCAGAAACCCCGAAAAAAGTCCCATCGCATTGGAGCCGCCGCCCACGCAGGCGTAAACCCGCTTTGGCAGCCGCCCTTCCCTTTCGAGTATCTGGCGGCGGGCCTCGCGGCCGATGATCGACTGAAAATAGGTCACCATCTCCGGGAAGGGGTGCGGTCCGCAGGCCGTCCCGAGCACGTAGTGGGTGGTGTCCATGTTGCCGACCCAGTCGCGGAAGGCCTCGTTGATGGCGTCCTTCAGGATGCGGGTGCCGTTGCAGACCGGCACCACCGTCGCGCCCAGGCGCTCCATCCAGAAGACGTTGGGGCGCTGGCGCTCCACGTCGACCTCGCCCATGTAGATGGTGCAGTCAAAGCCGAAGCGCGCCGCCATGGTGGCGGTCGCCACCCCGTGCTGACCGGCGCCGGTTTCGGCGATCACCCGCGTTTTGCGCATGCGCTGAACCAGCAGCCCCTGGCCCATGACGTTGTTGGCCTTGTGGGCGCCGGTGTGGTTGAGGTCCTCGCGCTTGACGTAGATGCGCGCCCCGCCGAAATGGCGGGTGAGGTTCGCCGCAAAGGTGAGCGGCGTGGCGCGGCACGAGTAGGTGGCCATGACGTCCTGGTAGGCCGGCCAGAAGTCGGGATCGGCCTTGGCGGCCTCGAAGACCGCCTCCAGTTGGTCAAAGGTCGCGTTCAAGATCTCCGGCAGAAAGGCGCCGCCGAAGTCGGCATAGTAGCCCCGTTTAAGCATCGCCAGGTCCTCCGATATTTTGCGAAAAGACAAATTGATCCGTGCGGCAGTAAAGTTCTGAAAAAACGCCGTTTTGCGCCTGGGGAAAGTGCAGGCAGCGCCTGACGGCCAGCACGGGGGTTTCCGGGGTCACCAGGAGGTGGCGCGCCCGGTCGGCGTCGAGATAGGCAATTTGAAAGTTTTGACGGCCGCCGTTGGGGCGCAGGAAATAGCGTTCTTCGGCGATCGCCGAGAGCGAACGGCCCTCCAGATCCAGGGCCGCGAGGCCGGCAAAAAGCCCCGGGTGCAGAAAGAGGGTTTCAATCAGCACCGGGACGGCCCCCACGCGGGTAAGACGCTCCAAAAAATAGGCCTCACGGCCGGCGAACGGATTGTCGCCGTCGTCGCCGACGGTTTTGAGCACGACCGGGGCGATGATCCGGCTTTCGACCGCCAGCCCCTTGCGGGTGAACGAGGCGCTGGTGCCGTCGAGCGAAAAGAGCTCCACCTCCTGGCGCGGCTCCCGCACGTAGGTGCCCGATCCCCGCCGGCGGGCCACCAGACCCTTGCGCACCAGGACGTCGATGGCCTGCCGGGCGGTGGGCCGCCCGATGGCGAAAACCGCCGCCAGCTTGTGTTCGGAGGGGATCCGGGTGCCCGGCGGGTAGTCCCCGCCGCGGATTCTAGCGGCCAGCAGCTCGGCCAACTGGTGGTAGAGCGGCAGCGGCGATTGGGGGTTCAGGATTTCGTTCGGGGTCTCAGGCATGACACGGGGCGCTAAAAAAACATAACATTAAAGAAAAGCCGTTTTCCGCTCACGGGGGCCGTTGCGGCGGCCAAGTGGAACCAGCATCGGGGATATTGGTTAAGTTGTCAAGACAAATTTTAACAGGCACCGGTCAAGCTGCCTTGCAGGCAAACCCCAAACCGGTGCAATCTGGCGGGGGCATTTTATGCCGCGCCCCTACCGCATTAGTGACTTTCAGGCCGAGGGGGTCGCCGGTCCGGCTCGGGCTTCCTGAACAGGTGCAGTTTGCCCAGGATGTGCCGGTGTTCGCCGAACACGTAGGCCAGGTCAGCGGCCTGCAGCCTGAAGTCCGCCTCAGGGTTGGCGAGGGTCCGGTCGCCGCGCCGGACAGCCACCACGGTCAGGCCGTGAATCTGGCGCAGGGCCGCTTCCTTCAGGCTTTTGCCCTCCAGGGGGGCGCCCGGGTCCAAAATCAGGGCGACGACCTCGTGCCCGGTGAGCACGTCCCGGACGCTGCAGAAGGACTGGTCGGGAGTCCCGGATTCGCACAAAAAGTCGTAGTTCTCGCCGCGCACTTCGGAGGCGAAGCGTTCGATCTCGCCCATCGGGACCAGGTAGGTGGCCAGGACCCGGGTGAAGATCCCGATGGAGGTCTCGAACTCCTCGGGGACCACCTCGTTGGCGCCAAGCTCCTTGAGCGGCTGAATTTCGGTGACGAAACGGGTCCGCACCACGATGCGCAGGGCCGGGTTGGCCTTGCGGGCGGCCTCGGTGATGCGCCGGATGGCCGCGGGGTCGGCGATGACCACGGCCAGAATGCGGGCCCGGGCGACGCCGGCGTGCGCTAGCACCGCGGGCTGGGCGGCATCGCCGTATGAGATCGGCTCGCCCTTGGCGCCCTCGTTGCGCACCGTGTCGGGGTTCATCTCGAGGACCACGTAGCGGATCCCGGCCATCCTGGCGGCCCGCGCCAGGTGCCGGCCACCCACGCCGAAACCCACGATAATCAGGTGGTCCTCGAGGATTTCGGTGTTGCAATCCTTGCCGGCGGGGACCAGGGGGCCGGCCCCCCAGGGAAGTCTGGCGGCTAGGAAGTCGGAGAAGCGCGGCGAGGCCATGATCAGAAAGGGCGTCAGGGACATGGTCAGAATGGCCGCGGAAAGAAAGAGCTGGTACTCGGCCGGGGCCATGAGACCGTATGCCATGCCCACCCCGGCCAGGACAAAGGAGAACTCCCCGATCTGACAGAGGGTCAGGCCCGTGAGGGCCGCAATCCGCAGGGGATAGCCCACAACCAACCCGGCGATCGTGACGATGATGCCCTTGACCAGCAGGATGGCCAGGGAGACCGTCAGCACCACCCAGATGTTGCCGAAAAAGAAGTTCAGGTCCAGGAGCATGCCGATGGAGACGAAGAAGACGCTGGTGAAGACGTCGCGGAAAGGCAGGATGCCTTCGAGTGCGGACAGGGAGAACTCGGACTCGGACATCAGCAGCCCGGCCAGAAAGGCCCCCAGGGAGAGCGACAGGCCCATTTTGGATGTCAGCAGGGCGATGGAGAAGCAGAGGCCCAGGGTGGTCATGAGAAACAGCTCGCGGCTGCGCGTGCGCACGACCAGCATCAGAACCCGGGGGATGACGACCTTGCCCAGGATGTAGAGCAGGGCGATGATGCCCACGGTCTTGGCCGCGAGAAGCAGCAGGGAGGACCCCAGGTCGCCGGCTTTGCCGGACAGGAAGGGCACCAGCAGCATCATGGGCACCACGATGAGGTCCTGGAAGATGAGGATGCCGAGACCGATGCGGCCATGCGGGGTGCCCATCTCCGCACGGTCGGACAGGATTTTGAGCACGATCGCGGTGCTCGAGAGGGCCACCAGGAACCCGGCGAAGACGGCCTTGCCCATGGAAAAGCCCAGAAACATGGCCAGGCCGTCGAAGACGATGATGGTCAGGAGCACCTGGGTCGTCCCGCCCAGGAAGACCGGCTTCTTCAGGCGCAACAGCTCCGTGAAGGACAGTTCCATGCCGATGACGAAGAGCAGCAGGATGACCCCGATCTCGGCCAGCATCTCGACCTCGTGGGCCGCACCGACCAGCCCCAGGCCGTGGGGGCCGGCCACCACCCCGGTGATCAGAAACCCGATGATGGCCGGGATGCGGAAGCGGTGGCAGACGAGAATGACGCCGATGGAGAGGCCGAAGATGATCACGGCCTCTTTGAGGATCGGAATTTCCATGGGATGGTTCCTCCCCGTTTTTTTGTCAGCCCTTAAAAAACGACCAGCGCGCCGAAGGCCGTAAATCCGGCTCCGAAGGAAAGCAGCAGACCGTTGTCGCCGGGTTTGGGACGACCTTCAGCGATGATCTTTCTAAGAACGAACATCACGGTCGGAGAGGACATGTTGCCATATTCGTGAAAAACATCGTAGGAAAAGCGCAGGGCGTCAGCGTTCAGTCCCAGCTTTTTGCCCACCTGTTTCAGGACCGATGTCCCTCCCGCGTGCACCGCCCACCAGTCGATCCGATCCGGCGCGAGGGCGTTGCGCTTCAATAGCCGCTCGGCGACTTGCATGATCGCGTTGGCGCCCAGGACCGGGACCCGGCTGCTGAGCACGTTGCGCAGCCGCCCGTGCTCGGTGCGATACTGGAGATGTTCACGATGGGCGGGAAAGACCCCGGACTCGAAGTCCACCAGTTGCGCCAACCCGCCGGCCGCGCCGTTTCCGTCGTTGCCACCGCCGGTCACGACGGCCGCCGAAGCCCCGTCGCCGAAGATGCAGTTGCTGACGACCAGATCGGGCTCGGGGCCGAGGAAAATCGTGGCCGAACAGACTTCGACGGCTATACTCAGGATCGGTTTTCCGATGCCCCGCGCCACGATCCCGGCCGCGCATTCGAGGTTGGGAAGCGCGGCGCCGCAGCCCATGCCCATCAGGTCCATGACTTTGACGCAGGGGTCCAGCCCGAGGTCTTCGGTCACGTAAGACGACAGGCCGGGGCAGAGGTAACCGGTGCAGGTGTTGACCACCACGCCGCCGATATCGGCGGGGGCGCAGCCGGCTTGGACCATGGCCGCGCGCGCCGCAAGGACCGCAATGCGCGTCCCGAATTTGCGGAAACGCGCCACCAGTCGATCCGGGTCGGTTTCCAGGATTTCCTCGGGACGATCGATTCCGAGATAGCGCCCCCGAACGGGACCTTCAAGCAGGATGCGCCGGAAGAGTTCACGCTCCCCGGCCGCCAGATCGAGATGCGCATCAAAGTAGTCGAAGGCTTCTTTCTGAGTCGCATACCAAGGCGGATTGGCGGTTGCAAGCGCCTGGATGATTATCCGCATGACGCCACCCCGATGAAGCGCACCACCGCCCGTATGCGAAAGAGCGGCGCGCTGCTGACGCTTACGGCAGCGTTCTGGAGCCCCTCCAACAAATCCTTGAGCTCCGCTTCTCTGAACCCCTTCCGGATCGACAGCAACGCGTCGTGCCCGACTTCGAAGGGAAAAGCCGGCAGAAGGAGCCTGCAGGCGGCGTAGTTG
>Ga0209705_10001017_pt1 | contig 14869 bp, 13 predicted proteins | sample PPLLaktember2015_5_FD_187262 | JGI IMG/M metagenome (GOLD analysis project Ga0209705, IMG submission 187262) | Freshwater sediment microbial communities from Prairie Pothole Lake near Jamestown, North Dakota, USA - PPLs Lake P8 Core (1) Depth... | ecosystem: Environmental > Aquatic > Freshwater... | reverse complement strand
ATCGATCCGAAGACGCTCGAGATCGTCGAGTTCAACCTGCCGGAAGGGGCCCGGCCGCGGCGGCTCGACACCGGGAAGAACGGCACCATCTACTACACCGACATGGCCCGCGGCTACCTGGGCCGTCTCGATCCCAAGTCCGGGCTGGTGAAGGAATGGCCCTCGCCAGGTGGTTCGGGGTCGAGACCCTACGGGATCGCCGTCCGGCCCGACGGTTCGGTCTGGTACAGCGAATCCGGGGTCAGCCCGAACACCCTGGTCGCCTTCGATCCCGGCACGGAGACGTTCGCGCACTGGCCCATCCCGTCGGGGGGCGGGGTCGTCCGGTACATGGCCGCCGCGCCCGACGGCCGCCTCTACCTGGCCTGCAGCGGCGTCAACAAGGTCGCCGTCGTCACAATCAGATAGACCGGGGGCAGAAAACCGATCCCCCGGGTCTTTCGAAGGATCGACGAACCGCATCGCTTTCCCGCAAGGGCGCCGGTCAAGGGGCTTTATGAGAAAACGCCGGGCCGGCAGGCGTCTTTATGGGTAAATGAACATCCTTGACAGGGCGGGATCCAAAGTATATATGTATAGTCTATATTTTGGTATCAGGTCAATGAAGATCGCCCGCCTCTTTCGCAACGGACAAAGCCAGGCGGTCCGCCTGCCCAAGGAGTTCCGCTTCGACGGAGACTTCGTCTACGTGAAGAAGTCGGGGAACGCCGTCGTCCTCCTGCCCGCCAAGGGCGTCTGGGAATCGCTCGTCGAAAGCCTGGACAAGTTCTCCCCCGACTTCATGTCCGAGCGCGCCCAGCCCAAGGAACAGAAGCGCGAGGCTCTCTGATGCGCTTCATGCTCGATACCGATTCGTGCATCGCCTTGATCAAGCGGAAGCCCGCTTCGATCCTGCGCCGGCTCACGGCCCTCGCCCCCGGCGAGGCGGGCCTCTCGGCGGTCACTCTGGCCGAGCTCCGCTACGGGGTCGCGAAAAGCTCAAAACGGGAAGCGAACGGGCAGGCCCTCGACGAATTCCTGCTGCCCCTCGAAGTCGCCGATTTCGACGAACCGGCCGCGGAGATCTACGGAGCCGTCCGGGCCGCCCTCGAAAAGGCCGGGACGCCGATCGGTCCCCTCGACACCCAGATCGGCGCCCACGCCCTCAGTCTCGGCGCCGCGCTGGTGTCCCACAACGTTCGCGAGTTCCGGCGAATCCCGGGGCTTACGGTCGTCGACTGGCTGGCCTAGCCTGGACTTTTTAACAGATCCCCGGTCTTGGGTCTTTAGGCCTTGCTGAGAGAACCGGCGTTCTGATGAATAATCCAGGCTAGCCCGCATCTTTGACTGTGCCGCCGATTCGCCCTAAAGAAATGCGGCTCCGCCCGGCGTATACTTGAAGTGGAACCGGAGGTGCCTCATGAACAAGAAACGGATGATCGCCGTCCTTGTCATCGTTCTGGCCTTCTCGATGGGCGCCCCTGAGACCGGCCTGGGCCAAACGCGCGTCGACAACCCCGGCCGCGCTCTATCAAAGAACGCCGGGCGCATCGTCAACCTCGTCGAGGTCCTGCGCATCAGGGACGACGGCGAGGCGGCCGTCTTCAAGTCCCCCCGCTTCTTCAAGCTCGGGCCGGACGGGTCCCTGCATTTCGTCGATTTTGCCGAGGGCGACCGCATCTACCAGTACAGCCCGGACGGCGAGCTCGTCCGCAAGCTCCTCAAGACCGGCCAGGGGCCCGGGGAATGCCAATACGTAGCGGGTTTCATCGTCGCGGGCGACCGGGTCCGTGTGCTGGCCTGGATCCCGCCCAAGATCATGGACTTCAACCTCGAAAACGGCCGCTACTTGCGAGAGGGGCGCGTCCAAGAGGACTCCCATGGCCTCTGGTTCCTCGGGACGGCCGGGGGGAAGATCTACGGCATCCGGGATGAGGTTTTCCGCTCGGCCGCGTTCGAGAGCGCGGGCGTTTTCAGCATCCCCAACGTCGTCTACGAGATCTCTCCCGATTTCGGGACCTGGAAGAAGATCTACGAATTCCCGGTCCGCATGGTGATCAAAACTCGGCGCGCCTTTCGCCTCGATCCGATCGACGCCGCGATCCACGGGACGACGCTCTACATCAACCACACGGCCGAGTATCGGGTGACCGAGCTCGATCTTGGCTCCGGCGCCGCGAAGCGCGTCATCTCCAGGGCTTATGACCGGGTCAGGTCGAAGCCGGCGAAGGCGGAGGATGCCGATCCCGAATTGAAGGGCGTGGAGCTTCCCGACGATCCCTACGTTTGGGACGTCGCCGGGATCCATGCGACGGCCGGGAAGCTGTGGGTGTTCACCTCGGCCATGAAGCCCGACGGGGACGACAATCGGGTCGATGTGTTCGACGCGGATGGCCGCTACGCCGACAGCATCATTCTGCGCTACCCGGCCGGCGATCGGAACCATCGCCGTCTTGCCAGATGGACGCTCATGACCGACGACGGGTTCTTCGTCATCCCGGAGCAGGAGGAGGACGGCCTGGTCAGCATCGGCAAGTACCGGATCGTCGACGCGGACCTCTTTCCCGCTTCGGCCAAGAGATCGGGGACACCGGGCTGATCCCCCCGATCCGAACAGGAAGGATGGAAGGCGCATGGGACGGAAAGCCCGATCGACCGCGGTCCTCATCGTCCTCGTCGTCGCGGCTGGAATGCCTCTCTTTGGCCAATCAACCCTGGTCTCAGCCTACCGGAGCGGCAAGATCGTTCTCGAGCCGGACCCGGGATTCGGCCGCGATATAGACTGGGCATCGGTTGTCCTCAATTTCGCCAACGATATGACGGTCGCGCCCGACGGCTCGGTCTTCGTGGCCAATAATCGCGAACACGTCATCCTGAAATTCGACCCGGACGGCCGCCTGATCAAGACCTTCGGCCGGAAAGGCCAAGGGCCGGGCGATTTCGAGTTCCCGGCCAATCTGGACGTCCTCGACATCCGGACGCTGGTCGTCGGGGAATATCCCGGCAACCGGAGGATCAGCCTCTTCGACTTCGAGGGCCGGCTGGCCAGGCTCCTGCGGACCAACGCCGCCGCCTTCGACATCGCCGCCCTAAGGGGGAATGCGATCGCCTACACCTCGTGGACCTTCGGTCGAGGGGACAGGAAAGAGACCGGCGGCACGGACCATCACCAAGTCTTCATCAAGGACGCGCTGGACGGCCGGGAGGTCCTGGTGGCGGACGTCTCGATCCCCTACCGGGGCTTCAGCGGCGGGCTGCGGTCCGATGGTTCCGTCTGCGGGGCGGTCGTCATCGCAGGGACATCTGGCGGGGACCTGCTCGTCGGGGACACGCGTAAGGCGGCGGTCGAGATATTCGGTCCCGCCGCGAAAAAGCTCCGGACGATCGCCTTGAGGCTCGAGCCCTTCCCGCTGACCTCGGCTCACCTGCGCCGCTACAAGGCCCTGATGATCCGGGACCTGAAGAACGGCCCGGCCGCTTCGATGCCGGGCTTCGACGCGATGATCCGGGACATCGAGGCCGCGACGTGGGACGACATCGTCGACGGCCACCTTCCGCTTTTCAAAGATCTCCTCGTCGACGACGAGGGCAATCTCCTGGTTATCAAGAATACCGATTGTGTCCGCGATTGCCCGATCTTGATCCAGGCCTACTCGCCGGAGGGCGCGTTCCTGGCCGAGTTCGAGCTCGATCCCGGCCCGTTCAAAGTCGAGATCGACTACCGCTTCCGGAACCTCTGCTTCACGGACCGCGGGATATTCGGCATGTTCCCGCGAAAGGACGACCCGGACGAGATCATCGTCCTCATGAAGTCCGCCCTCGATCAGCGGGCCAAGCGGTCGAGCTCGTCGAGCGTGAGACGGACGGCCGCGATGTACGGCTGCTCCCCTTCCGTCCAGTGCCCGTAGGTCGTCACAACGAACGTGCCGTCCGGCAGGACCTCGACGCCCGGGTAGGCGCAGTCGGTCGTCTTGGTGTTGTCCATGAGCCGGACGCGGTATTGCCCCTCGCGGCCCCCGACGATGTCGTCGAACGTCCCGACCCAGGCCACCCAATCGCCGCGCGTCGGGCTCTCGTGGGTCATGTCGCGAAAGGAGATGAGAAGCCGCCCGTCCGGGGCATACTTCCCGGTGTGCCGGTCGCCGGTGAGCGAGCCCGGAAGCTCGCGCGGCTCGCTCCAGGTCCGGCCCTCGTCCTTCGAAAAGATGGCGTGGGAGTTCCGCCGCCGGCTGTTCTCCCGGAGGAGCGCGGCGAGGGTCTTGCCGTCCGGCGAGCGGATGATCCCCGGCTCGCAGAGGTGGACTTCGGAGGCCGCATATCCGGCCGTCGGGACCGACCAGGTCAGGCCGCCGTCCTCAGAGAAGGTCGAATAGAGGGTGAAGACGACCGGGTCCTGCTGACGCGGCTCCCTGGCGAAGAAGCGCCCGTCGTCGTGGAACATGGCCATGTACCGGCCGCGGCCGAACGGCTTGAGCTCGACCAGGGCCGACATGACGACGACCCCGCCCCAGTCCCCGGCCGGCGCGAGCGGCGTCCACGTCGCCCCGTCGTCCTCGGAAACCGCGAGGCGCGCCGGGTAGAGCCCCGACCAGACGATGAGCCGCTTCGTGCCGTCCGGTCCGACGACCCGGTGGATGGTCGGCGTCTCGAGCGACGTGGCCCAATTCTCCGGGACGGGCAGGCGCTCGCCCCAGGTCAGGCCGCCGTCCGCGCTTCGCTTCATGACGATCGCCCCGCGGCCATGGCCCTTGGGATAGACGGTGACGATCGTCCGGCCGTCTTCGAGGAGGACGGTCGTCGGATGGCCCAGATACCGGCCGGGTTCGCGGTCGACCACGATCTGACGCTCCGTCTGGGCGGCGAGGTCGATGAGCGGGATCGAGTAGCCGCGCGAAACGGGCGGGGGCTCTACGGCTTTCTTTGCGCAGGAGGTCGTCGCCGCCCCGGCCAGCAAGATGACAACGGAGACGATAGACTTCCGGAGGGTCCTGGGGCGTGCGGTCGTGCTCATCGCTCTGGTCCTTCCCCTCACTTGAACAGCTTCATCAGCCAGCGGTTGAGGGGCGCGACCGGCTCGAAGCGCTCGAAGCAGTAGTCGACGAGGCGCCCCGAATAGAGCTCCTCGGGGATCTTGGCCTCGAAGCTCGCGTAGAGCCCGTTGTGCTTGAGCAGGTCCGCGTTGGGATGCCCGGGGTCGAAGCCCGCCGGCACGCGCTTGTAGTGCTCGCCTTCGACCGTGAAGCCCGCCAGCGACCGCAGCCCCTCCACGATCTTGCGGATCTCCGGGCCGCGCTTCCGGTCGACCACATCCCGGCGGTAGCGCCCGAGGAGCTTGTCGGGGATCATGTACATGCCGCCGCCGAGGACGATCGTGGGCGGCTCGATCTGGAAGTAGTAGCCGGCCGATTCCATCTTCGGCCGCGCCCCCTCCCAGAAGTAGATGCCCAGGTGGGTCTTGTAGGGAGTCGGGTCCAGCGTGAAGCGCGTGTCGCGGTAGATGCGGAAGATGGACTTGTTCACCGCGGGGACGGCGACGACGCCGGGCGCGATCGTCCGGAGCCTCTCCCCCATGGCCGTAACGAAGAGCTTGGCCGGGGCCAGGACGCGCTCCTCGTAGGCCGCCCGGTGCTCCTCGAACCAGGGGCGGTTGTTGTTCTTGCGGAGAGCGGAGAAGAAACGCACGGTCTCTGTGGTGAATCCCGAGAATCCGGCCGGTTCGGTCATGTCGCACCTCTTGGCTTCGCGCCGGGTATTCTACCAGATTGCCAGGGCCGAAGTCGCTATGGTATAGAGGGAGGGCGGGGAAGAGCGAACGCCGGGAAGGCGACAAAGGAGCCGTCATGAACGATGGCGAATGGGACAAGGAATTCCCCGGCGCGGTCACGGTCTGCGACACCGAGGGGAAGATCCTGCGGATGAACAAGAGATCGATCGAGGTGTTCGCGGCCGACGGCGGCGCCGGCCTCATCGGCGCGAACGTCCTCGACTGCCACCCCGAGCCGAGCCGGTCGAAGCTCGCGGGCATGATGGCCGGCCGGAAGGCGAATGCGTACACCATCCAGAAGAACGGCAAGAAGAAGCTCATCTATCAGGCGCCGTGGTACCGGGACGGCGTCTACGCCGGCTTCGTCGAGCTCTCCCTCGAGATCCCCTGGGACCTCCCCCACTTCGACCGGGATAAATAAGGAAGGGGTCAAACCTCAATTTTTCAAGGTTTTCTCGGGGCCATTCCCGGAAGCCGGACGAGAACTTTAAAAATTGAGGTTTGACCCCCTCTTAGAGCAGGGCGGTGGTCAGAAGCGGCGCGTAGGTGATGAGGAGCACGGCCGCCAGCCCGATCGCCAGGAAGATCAGCACGTCCTTGTAGACGCGGTGGATGGGCTCATCGAACCTATAAGATGCGAGGTATAGGTTCAGCCCGACCGGCGGCGTCAGATAGCCGAGCTCCAGGTTGGCCAAAAAGATGATGCCGAGGTGGACGGGGTGGATGCCGAAGAGGTTCCCCAGCGGGATGATGAGCGGCACGACGACCAGAATGGCCGAGTAGATGTCCATAAAGCAGCCGACAGCGAGCAGGGCCACGTTGAGGATGAGCAGGAAGACATATTTTGACGAGATGTTGGCGGCGACCCACTCGCTGAGCTTCTGGGGGATCTGGGCGTCGATGATGTAATAGGACAGGCCGTTGGCCAGGGCCATGATGATCAGCACCCCGCCGATGATCGGCACGGCGCTCAGGAAGAGGCGCGGTAGGTCCCGGACCCTCACGTCCCTCTTGATGAAGGTCTCGACGATCCAGACGTAGAGCAGCGCGGCCGCCGCGCTCTCCTGCAGGCTGACGACCCCGCCGAAATAGAGGCCGAAGACGAGGAGCGGCAGCAGGAGCTCCCAGAAGGACGCGCCGAGCGCGGTCACGGCCTCCCCGACGTTCAGCGCGTGCCGCGGAATGCGACGCTTCCTGGAATAGATGACCCCCACCGCCATGACCGAAACGACCAGGAGCAGCCCCGGCACGAGGCCGCCGACGAACATGTCCTTGATGCTCGTCTGGGCGGTGACGCCGTAGATGATGACGGGCAGGCTTGGGGGGAAGAGCAGGCCGACGCTGCCCGAGGCGGTCAGGATGCCGACCGTGAAGGCCTTGGGATATCCGGCTTTCTCGAGAATGACGGCCAGAAGCCCCCCCAAGGCCAGGATGGTCACGCCCGAAGCGCCCGTGAACGTCGTGAAGAAGGTGCAGACGAGGACCGCCACCACGGTCAGCCCGCCCGGGAACCAGCCGAACAGGGCCTGGAAGAAACGGACCAGCCTCTCCCCGGCCTTGCTCTCCGACAGGAAAAATCCCACGGCCGCGAAGAGGGGGATGGCCGGGATGGCATTCCCGGTCAGGACCCCGTAAGCCTGGTTGGGGATGACCTCGAGTGGCAATCCGTGCTTGGCGAAGAGCAGGTAGCCCGCGCCGCCGAGGGCCGCGAAGATGGGCAGCCCGAGGAAGGCCGCCGCGATGAGGACGACGATCATCGGCCCTGCCAGCGCGACGCTCGCGGGCCTCAGGAACTCCCCGGCCGCGACCAGGGCCGGCGCCGGCACGGTCCCGCCCGCGGTCACGAACTGCACGAGCGGCTCGAAGCCGAAGAAGAGCCCGAGCGCGGCGGCCGCCAGCCCGGACGCCCAGCGGGCCTTCTTCTTCTCCATCCCGGCGATGAACCGCGCGCTCATGGCCAGGAAGGACAGGGCCATGATCAGGACGACGAGCCGCTTCGGGAGGAAGCCGACCTTGTCCGACGCGGGGAAAGCGTTCCGGGCGAACGACAGCGCGCTCACCCCGAAGGCCAGGCTCATCCCGGATGCGAGGATGGCCGTGACTGTCCCGGCGAACGGCTTCAGGCGCGCGGGCAGGAACATCCCCGTCGCCAGGGCCAGGTGTTTCTTTTCACGCGACGTGACCGCCGCGGCAATGAACGTGGCCACGAGGACCAGGTGCTCGATGTAGATCCCCGAATCGGGGATGCCGGTGTGGAAGACCTTGCGGGCGACAGCCTCGGCGATGAGCATCGCCGCGAGCGCGAAGACGGCAAAGAAGGCGAGCCCGTCCTCGACGGCGCGAGCGCCGCGGGCGAGCTTACCGGCCATGGGCCTTTCGATAGTCCCGGACGCGCGCCAGCATCTGGTCGTAGAGCTCCTTGGAGAAGACGGGACCGATGAGCGAAGCGACGGCCTTGTCCGCCGCAACACGCCATTTGGCCAGGGCCGCGGCCGGCGGGTCGTGCACGACGAGCCCGTTGTCCTTCATCATCTTCACGGCGTCGGCTTCGAGGCGCATCGTCTCTTCGTAGAGCCCCTCGGCCGCGGCGGCGACGGCGTCGAGGAAGGGCTGGTGAAGCTCTGCCGGGATGGACGCCCAGGCTTTTTCGCTGAGAAGGAGGCCGCCGACGAGCGGGGCCAGGGACGGCGAAAGCATGTGGTTTGCGAGGGCGAAGTATTGGCCCGAGCCCGCCATGAGCGCGGGCAGGTAGAGGGCCGTGACCGCGCCGCTCTGAAGCAGGATCATCAGGTTGCTGCTGTCGCCCGTGACGACCTCGTAGCCCATTCGCTTCCAGACCTGCTCGATCTCGGGAAAATCCGCCGTCACGCTGATCTTGTGCTTCTTCAGGTCGTCGGGCTCGACGACCGGGCTCTTGGCGAAGAAATTGACCCAGCCGGCCAGGGTCCACAAGATCGTCTTGAAGCCCTGCGCTTCGATGAGGGCCTCGAGTTCGGGCTTCATCTCGTCGAAGACGGCGTTGAACTCCTCGCGGGAGTGGAAGAGGAAGGGGATGCAGAGGACCGTCAGGCTGTGGTCGACCTTGGCCAGCCCAATCGTCGAGAAAACGCCGCCCTGGAGGACCCCCAGGCGCATCTTGCGGATCATGTCCATCTCGCCCCCGGCGATGCCGCCGGGGTAGATTTTGACCTGGACGGCGCCGTTCGAGAGCCGCTCCCAGTCGTTGGCCACCTTCTGCAGGGTCTTGTCCCACGGCGAGCGGCTGGGGGCGACGCTGGCGATCTTGATCACGATCGGGCCGCCTGCAGCGGGGGCCGCCGCGGCGGATCCCGCGGCGAACCCGACGAGGGCGAGGACGAGAACGGCGCGGATCCCCGTCTTCATGGCCGCTCCAGCTCGACGAAGAAGTCGCCGATGTGCCCGAGGAGCCAGCGGGCCTTGCGCTGGTTGAGGATGTTGACCAGGCGGTTCGCCGGGCTGCTCTCCGGGTCGAAGGCGAGGACGCGTCCGAGGAGGTCCTTGAACTCGGCCGCGTTCTGTTCTTTGACCGAGACCGTCGTGGCCAGGGCCATCAGGGACGACGTATCCGACTTTCCGGCCCGGCCCTGGGCCCGCGCGAAATGCTCCCGGGCCTTGGCCGCGTCGCCGCCGAGGTACGCGGGGAGCGAGCCGTAATAGCCGACATAGAACGAGTCGAGCGAGCCGCCGCCGTAACCCGGTTCGAGCGCCTCGATGCGGTCGATCATGGCCCGGGTCTGGGGAACCGTCTGGCCGAGGGTCATGTCGAAGGGATCAACGGAGAAGGCGGCCAGCCAGCCGAGCGCCGTCCAGTAGAGGAGGTCCAGGTCGTCGCGACCGAACGGCGCCATGGCCTCGCGGTATCTTCTCTCCTTGAGCTGGGCCCGGATCGCGGGGTTCCGCCGCTCCAGGTCCACGAAGAGCATGTCGCGGCCGCGGAGATAGAGGTTCTTGGCCCGGGCCAGCAGGTGCTCTTTCGTCTCGGCCTCGCGGCGGGGCGTCATGTCGGCCGGGGTCTCGACGAAGGCGTTGGCGTACATGATGTACAAGCTGCCGGTGCGGAGCCGCAGGCCGGGGTGGGTCGGGAGCGAGGCGAGGAGCGTTTCGTAGAGCTTGATGGCGAAGGGCAGGGCTTCGCCGACAAAGTCGGGGTCGTTGTCGGAGCTGAAGACGTCGGCGGAGGAGGCGGGCCCGGAGAGCATGCCGGCGACCTTCTTGAGGGCCAGCTTATTGACGGAACACGCCGAGAGGGAGATGACTAGGGCCAGGATCAGGGTCAGGCCCCTGGCTACGAATCTCGGTCTTTGCGGCATCGTCCGGTCACTCCGAAGTTGGGATTCGCGGGGTTCGGGCCCTGATGGAACCGCCCCGCCCCCATCCGAATGAAGGATAAGCCCAACACAGGCGTTAGTCAAATGGCTCTCTCCGGATTTGCTCGGGATCGGCGGGAAGCGGACCCTTGGGAGCGACCTGCAGAATCGGGGCTGAGCACTCGAAGCCGCGATTCTGCGAGACATCTGAGAAGAGGGTTCTCTTAAGCCGAAGACTTCGCTACGCGCCGATCCCTCGCCGCCTCGAGAGGAAGAACCCCAAAAAGAGAAGGCGCGGGGGGACCGGCGGGCTCAGCGTTCCCGGCGGGCCGTGCGCTTGAAGAAGTAATAGACCGGGATGCCGGCCAGGGCCGTGGCGATGGCGACGAGCGACTCGACGGGGCGTTCGAGGAAGGACAGGACGAGGATGGTCGCGCCGACGAGGATGTAGACCGCGGAAGCGACCGGGTAGCCCGGGAGCTTCACGGCGCTCCGTCCGGTCCGCCTCAGCTTGAAGACGCCGAGAACGGCGAGCAGCGGGAAGATGCCCAGGGAGAAGCCCATGTAGGTCAGGAGCTGCTCGAAGGTCCCGAGGAAGACCATGGCGACGGCGATCCCGCCCTGGAGGAGGATCGAGCGGGTCGGGACGCTGGACTTGGGATCGACAAAGCCGATGGACTTGAAGAAGATGCCGTCCCGGGCCATCGAATAATAGACGCGGGGCCCGAGGATGAGATAAGCGCTGAGAGAGGAGAAGAGGGCGAATGAGATCAGGAGCGAGAGGACCGTCTCGGCGGACTTGCCGAAGAGGTTCCCGGCGGCCAGGCCGGCGACGGAGATGACGCCTTCCATCTCGGCGGGCCGGATGGCGTAGATGTAGAAGAGGTTGAGGGCGGCGTAGAGGAGCATGACCACGCCCGTTCCGAGGAGAAGCGAGCGGGGCAGATTGCGCGACGGGTCGCGGACCTCGGAGCCGATGTAGGCCGAGGCGTTCCAGCCGCTGTAGGCGAACATGATCCACATCAGCGACAGGCCCATCGTCTTGAAGCCGGAGAAGTCGAAGTGGAAGGGGGCCGCGGCGGTGAGGTGGGCGAAGCTCCCCTTGCCGACGGCGAAGCCGGCGGCGACGAGGCCGACGATGAGCAGGATCTTCAGCCCGGTCAGGGCGTTCTGGACGCGGGCCCCGGCCTCGAGGCCGCGGGTATGGAGGAACGTGAAGGCGGCGATGATCAGGACGGCATAGAGCTTCTTCATGACCACGGCTTCGGCGGCGCCGGGGAAGAGGCCGGGATGGAGCAGCCCGGGGAAGGCCCGGGTCAGATACTCGGAGAAGCCGATGGCCGAGGCGGCGATGGGCGCGGAGAAGCCGACGAAGAACGAGACCCAGCCGGAGAGGAAGCCGAGGACGGGGTGGTAGAGGCGCGAGAGGAAGGCGTACTCGCCGCCGGCGTGAGGGATCGCGGCCCCGAGCTCGCCGTAGCTCAGGGCGCCGCAGAGGGCGACGACGCCCCCGACGAGCCAGAGGGCGAGCATGACGACGGGATTGTGGAGGTCCCCCATCAACAGGCCGGAGGTCGTGAAGATGCCGGCGCCGATCATGTTGGCGATGACGATGTTGGTGAGGGGAAAGAGGCCAAGCTTGCGCACGAGGCCGTTGGAATCGGGGGACGCCGCGGTTCTGTTCGCTTCGTTCGTCAAGCGCTTGCCTTTCTGGACGCCGAAGGCTCTACTCTATCCGCCGCCGGATTTCCTGTCAAACGACTGAAGAAGAAGGGACCGGGTCTTCGCAAGGTCTTCGCAAGGGGACATGTACTCTTTGTACGTGTCCCCTTGTTCATCGACCGGGACACGTACCGAAACCGTACATGTCCCGCCCGGCTTGCGAAGACCCGGTCCCTTCCTTTTCTACTTTTTGTTCTTAGGTTTGCCCCCTTCTTACTTTTTCCTTTTGAAGCGGTTGGCGATGAGGGCCAGGACGAAGAGCGGGCCGTAGAGGGCGGCCGCGCCGGCGGCGAACCCGATATTGGTCCCCTTGAGGAGCTCGACGCCCCAGCCGAACTGGTCCTCGTTGACGAGATAGGTCCACGTCGAGGACGGGCCCTTGAGCCCTTCCGCCTCGAGGTCGACAGGGCCTTCGCGGCCGATGAGGGACCGAAGCGACGCTTCGACCGCCGCACCGATCTTGTCTTCGAGCGCCAAAAATGCCTCGGTCGCGCCCTTCTGGAATTCCTGGAGAGGCTCTTTCCGCCCGAGCGCGACGAGATGGATGCCTTCGCGAAGGTCGGCCAGCCAGGCGAGGTGGTCGGACCAGGCGTCGTCGATATGGAAGAGAGAGACCCGGCGGGCCAGCCGCAGGAAGGCCTCGGGCCCGAAGCGCGCGTTCCCGGCGCCGAGGACCTCCGGCTCGGCGACGAACCGGGCCTCGTCCCCGGCCGCCTCCCCGAACACGGCGTCCCGCCAGCCGGCGACGATCAGCCTCTGCGTCTCGACGAGCGTCGCGTAATCCCAGAGCGCCCGCCGGATGTCCAGGTTCCGGCCTTCGATCACGCGCTGCCCGTGGACGATGTCCTTGCGCAGGAGCTCGCCCGCGACCGGGCCGGGCCGCCTCTCGAGCCGGTGCCGGGAGAAGAGCCGGCGCGCCAGTCCGTAGCGCTCGAAGATATCGTCCTCGAGGCTGATAAAGAACCGGGACGAGCCGGGGTCGCCCTGGCGGCCGGCCCGGCCGCGGAGCTGATCGTCGATGCGCCGGCTCTCGTGCCGGTTCGTGCCGATGACGTAGAGCCCGCCGAGGGCGGCCACGCGGTCGCGCTCCTCTTCGGCCGGTCCGCCGAGCCTGATATCGGTGCCGCGGCCGGCCATATTGGTCGAGATGGTCACGGCTCCGGGGGCTCCGGCGCGGGCGACGACCGCGGCCTCGAGCTCGTCGTTCTTGGCGTTGAGGACCTCGCAAGGGACCCCGGACGCGGCGAGTGCCGCGGCGAGGGCCTCCGATTCCCGGACGCTCGCCGTGCCGACGAGGACGGGCCGGCCGGAGGCATGGACGGCCACGATCTCCCCGACCAGCGCGGCGGACTTGGCCTCCCTGTGCGTGAAGACGACATCCGGGAGATCCTGCCTCACACAGGGCCGGTGGGGCGGGATAACCACGACCCCCGCGCCGTAGAATTCCTTGAGCTCGCGCGCCGATGGCGCGGCCGTGGCCGTCATGCCGCAAAGCGACGGATAGAGCCTGAAAAAGTGCTGGAGGGTGATCGACCCGAGGATGCGCCCTTCGGAGCCCCGGCGCACCCCTTCCTTGGCTTCGACGGCGGCCTGGAGCCCGTCGGGCCAGTGGCGCTTGGCCATGACCCGTCCGGTGAACTCGTCGACGATCTCGATGCGGCCGTCGCGGACGATGTAGTCGATGTCCCGCTCGAGCAGAAGCTCGGCGTGGAGGGCGCAGTGGATCGCGGCGAGCCGCGTCTCGTTCTCCGGGGCGAACAGGTTGCCGCAGCCGAGGAGGGATTCGATCCGGCGGATCCCCGCGTCCGTCGGGAAGACGTTGGCGTTCTCGGCGTCGGTCTCGTAGTCGCGGCCCCGCTCGAGCCCGCGGACGAGCGCGGCCAGCCGGGTGACGTCGACGCCGGCGGCACTGGCGGCCCCGGAGATGACGAGCGGGATGCGCGCTTCGTCGATGAGGATCGAGTCGGCCTCGTCGACGAGGGCGACACCGAAGGGGCGGTGAACGCGCTCTTCGGGCTCGAAGGCGAGGCGGTCGCGCAGATAGTCGAATCCGGCTTCCTTGGCCGTGGCGTAGACGACGTCGCAGGCGTAAGCCGCCCTTTTCGCCGGCTTGTCCAGGCCCTCCTGGACGGCGCCGACCGAAACGCCGAGAAGCCGATAGGCCGGGCCCATCCAGGCCGCGTCGCGGCGGACCAGGTAGTCGTTGAAGGTCAAAACGTGAACGGGCCGTCCCATTAGCGCCAGATGCGACGCGGTGAAGACGGCCGCGAGCGTCTTGCCCTCTCCGGTGGGGAGCTCGGCGATCTTGCCGTCGGCCATGGCCAGGGCGGCGACGAGCTGGACGTCATGGGCGGCCAGCCCGGTGGCCCGGCGCGCCGCCTCGAGGGCGAGGGCGAAAGACTGCCTGCTTTCCGGACCCGGGCCGGCGGGGCCCCGGCGAAGGGACGCGGCCCGGCGGCCGATCTCCTCATCGGGGATCCCGCCGAGCCCCTCCTTCTCATGATGGGCCCGGATCGCGTCGACGGTCCGCGCGTATCTCGCGAGGTCCGTCTCGACGGGGTGGCCGCGGAAACGGTTGAAAGCTGTTTTGAGATCCATCAGGGTCCTCCTCGGTCCGCAATAAGGGTTTCTCGGCGCGACGCGGAGAAAATGAGGAGGTCAGCGAGGCGGACCGCGGAGGAGGCTCGGGCCGCCGGCGCGGGAGACGACAGCCGGCGCGAGACGCGGCTCGCCGCGCGGCCGGACCGCGAGGAGGATGCCGAAAACGAGGCCGCCGAGGGCGAAGGGCAAGGGCAGGAAGATGACCGCCAGGATCAGGAAAGGAACCGCGAACCGGGTGATCATCTTCTCGCCTTCGACGCTATTCTAGCCCTCTCTCGCCCGGCCCGTCAACTCGGGGGGACTTTCCCCCCTATTTCGTTCTCTTGTATTCGTAGACGCCCCCCGGTTGGCTGACCTCGAGAGCCGTGACCTGCCCCTTCGCGTCCTCGAGGAACCTGATCCGGACGACCTTGACGGTCTTCAGCGAGAATTCGCCGCCAACCTCGGGCACCAGTTCGTGGGGGGGCTGGCCGGC
>Ga0209705_10001015_pt1 | contig 14879 bp, 17 predicted proteins | sample PPLLaktember2015_5_FD_187262 | JGI IMG/M metagenome (GOLD analysis project Ga0209705, IMG submission 187262) | Freshwater sediment microbial communities from Prairie Pothole Lake near Jamestown, North Dakota, USA - PPLs Lake P8 Core (1) Depth... | ecosystem: Environmental > Aquatic > Freshwater... | reverse complement strand
GGTCTGCATCAGCTCCGGCGATAACCCGCGCGCGTCGGGAAACACCGCCAGCTGATTGCCCTCGAAGGGGCGGTCGGTGAAGACGTCGTAGTGGAGGTAGTGGATCATGTCGGGAGGAGTATTACCCGATGTCGTGCGCCATGCGCGACGGCCGCCACTGCAGGCCCAGGTTCATGATCTTGTCGAGCAGCGGCCCATACTCCACGCCGGCGTGCCGGGCCGACTCGGCGAAGTCCTCGCCCTGCGCCAGTTGCGGGTTCGGGTTGGCCTCGATCACGAACAGCTTGCCGTCCTCGCGCAGGCGGAGGTCGATGCGCGCGTAGCCCGACAGGTCGAGCGCGCGGTAGGCGCGCTTGGCCAGGTGCTGCACCTGCAGGGCCATCTCGGGCGCGAGCTGGGCCTCGGCCGTCTCGATGCCGTGCTTGTTCTGGTACGCCACGCTCCACTTCACGCGCTCGGTGGCGATGTGCCAGCTGTTCTCGCCCATCTTCGCAAACGACATCTCCCACACCGGGAACACCTGCAGCCGCAGGTTCCCCATCACGCCCACGTACAGCTCGCGCCCATCGACGTACTGCTCGACGATGGCGGCGGTGCCAATCGACTGGTGGATGAACTGCACGCGCCGCGCGAGCTGCTCCTCGTTGGCCACCACCGACGCCTGCGAGATGCCGATCGACGACTCGTAGGTGGGCGACTTCACGATCAGCGGGAACTTCAGCTTCTTGGGCACCGCGGGCTTGCGATTGAGCGGCACGACCGTGAAATCCGGCGCCGGCACGCGGTGATAGGCGAACAGCTTCTTCGCCAGCGACTTGTCGCGCGCGAGCGTCAGCCCGCGCGGGTTGCAGCCCGTGTAGGGCAGCCGCAGCAGCTCCAGGTAGCTGACCACGTTCTGGTCGAAGACGCCGATGTCGGCGAACGCCTCCATCAGGTTGAAGACGATGTCGGGCTTGAAGTCCTCGACGTTCTGGCGGATGGGGGTCAGGTCGTCGTGCACGCCGATGACGCGCAGCTCGTAGCCGCCCTTCTTCAGCGTGGACACCACGTCCCATTCCATCCGCCACGCCGCGGTGGGCACGTCGGCCAGGTCCGGAGCGTCCGGCGGGACCAGATCCTTGTGGACGAGCACGAGCACGCGACGAATCGTCATAGCGCCACCCGGTGACGGCCGCTGTGCAGGTAGTTCATCACCTGCACCGTCAGCAGCACGGTGAATTCCTGCCGCGCCTGATCCTCGGGCAGGGCCATCCGCAGCTTCAACTCGCGCGACCGCGCGATCATGTCTTCGAGCACCTTGTCGATCGTGTACTGGTAGATGCCGGTCCACTCGGCCACCATGCGTCGCACGGCCCGCCGGTGGCGCTGGATGAACTGGACGGCCGTCGGCCGGTCGGCGTGCTCGGCCGCGTCGGAGAACAGCCGTCGCAGGTCGCGGTCGTAGAACGCGGGGTGGTCCACGCCGTAATGACGCCGTTTGCGGCGATAGTGTTGCCGCAACGTCTTGCGCTGCCGGCGCAGCGGGTCCACCTCGTCGCCCGCCGCCACCCGCGGCGGCCGCCCCACCAGCGACGTCATCAGGCGATCCACGTATTCCAGCTTCTTGATGGCCGGCCAGCCCGCGTAGCGCTGCTCCCAATTGGCGCCCGGCGTCAGCCACAACGCGAAGGTCTCGGCGAAGTCCTCGTCCGGATGGCTCTGCGCGTACCACGGGTCGAGGTGCAGGACGAAGCTCTTGCTGTAGGGTTTGGGCGTGTAGAACTCGGGATAGGGCTCCGACGACTTGCCGAAGATCTCGCGCCGCTGCCGCCGGAGCCGCAGCTTGTAGGCGTTGTCGACGACGTGCCCGGCCTCGTGCCGCAGGATGCGCATGCACCACTCGTGCTCGCCGCCCTCCACGGCCAGCATCTGCGACTGCTCGAGCTTCTCGAGACGCGGGTGTGCCAGGTAGAAGGGCACGGCCATCGAGGCGTGGCCATCGGGCGTGAACCACTCCTCGGCGAGGTAGAAGTGAATGGGAAAGTCGAGGCCGCGCGCCGTGAGCTCGGTCTTGAGCTGCGCCAGGCGCGTCTCCATCACGGTGCCCGCCAGCGACAGCGGCAGGTCGGACATCCGAAAGTCGAGCAGGGCCTCGTCGGGCAGCTCGGCCCAGTTGTCCGGCACGGCGTGAGGGCGGGCCATCGGTCGGGACGGATCAGGGGGCGACGGCGGCGATGGGCACGGACGCGGTGAGCACGCGCTCCTTGCGCCAGGCCACCAGCACGCGGTCGCCCGCGCGCACCATGTGCGGCACCCCGGTCGCGCGGCCGCTCACGCTCTGCGCCACCACCAGCGGCGGGCCGGGCGCGCGCCCCGGCGACACGCGGCGCACCAGCACCTCGCCCACGCCTTCGCCGCGGCGCTCGAGCCAGCTGACCAGCGTGGCGCCGTCCTCCAGCATCACCACATCCGGCCACCCCACCGGTCTCCCTTCGTCGATGACGATGGGGTCGCCGAAGGTGGCGCCGCCATCCTCCGAGAACGCCATCTTCAGGCGGGGCGTGTCCTTCGCGGCGGTGAACCACGCCACCGCCACGCGCTGCCCGCGAGCGGCCACGGCGGGCCCGTTGGTCGGGCAGCCGGGAATCATCCAGCCGTCTGCGTGCACCGTCTTCGGCTCGGTCCACGTCCCGTCCACGCGCCGGACGATGGCGATGTCGCGAATCTCGCCGGGCTGATGGTCGCGGTAGACGGCCACGGGGCCGTTGGCGGTGTGCGCGATGTCGGTCATGCAGCACGAACAGACGTCGGCGTCCACGACCTGCTGTCCCTTCACCGATCCATCCATGCCGAAGCTCACCGCGGCCAGGGTCTTGGTGTGCTCTTCCTCGTGTCCGCCGGCCGGCGCACCTTCGTCTGGAGTGAGCGGGTTCAGGTAGATGGCGTCGGCGCCGCCCTCGCGTGGCGCAAAGGTGAGGAAGCCGGCGTAGTCGGACACGTTCTTCATGCCGTCCTCGAACACCGTCTGCCAGGTCGCACCCTCGTCTGTGGACCGGGCCACGCGAATGCCGTAGCCGTACGAGCCCTGCTTGCGCCCGGTGTTGACCAGCCAGTGCGCGACGAGCGAACCGTCCGGCATGGCGGTGAGCGAGGGATGATCGGCCCAGTTGACGAACCAGTTGTTGCCGCGGGCGATCTCTCGCGCCGCCTGCCATCCCTGCCCGTCGAAGCGCGAGAACTTCAGCGCGTGGAAGCCCTCGCCAGCCGGCTCGATCCACACGAGGTAGATGCGGCCGTCGGCGCCCGCGGCCATCGCGTAGGTGTTGCTGCCGGCGCCGGACGGCGTGGCCAGGGAGGTCACGGGCGACTGGGCCGCCACAGGTGGCATCGAGCCCGAAGCACCGAGCACACCCGTACACAACGCCGCCGCGCCCGCGCGGGCCATCGCACGCGAGCACACCCGTTCCAGCCTCATGCAGGGACCCCTAAGGGATGAAGGTGAACTTGCCCGAGCCGGACGTGGCGCCGCCCCACGGCCAGAACGCCGCGCCGCTGCGTGGCCGGGCCTCGGCGCGGACGATGACGTAGTACTCGCGATTCTGTTCCAGCAGGCCCGTCTCGAACAGCGGAAGGCGTTCGAAGGTGGTCATCAACTGCCGGACAACGGCCTCGTCTTCGACGACCCGCGATTCTTCCATGCGGCCATCGAGCGTGCGGGAAATGGTGTGCCGCCTGGTGAGGTTGTCGTACTCGACCGTCGTGGACACCACGGCAATGCCGATGGTGCGGTCCACCCAGGCGGGGACCTTGAGCTTGAGCTCGACCGTGTAGGTGAAGGTGGTGCGAAGGCCGCTCTGGACGACCGCCCGAACCTCGTCCGTGAACCCCTGTTCGAGCGCGAACGACACCAGGACCTGGCCGTCGCGCACCATGGGACGCACCCGGAGGGTCTCGGCCGACACCGGTACCGCCATCGTCACCAGGCCCACCAGCACGACCCACCCGATCAAGCACCTCCGGACGAACGCACGCACTCGTCGGAGACTGTAACACACCCGGGCAGCCCCGGGGCGGGCGGGCGTCCCCGTGGCGGGGGTGCTATGATTCCAGCCAGTTATCGGCACCATGATTCGACGCCTCCGTGTGGTTGCCATCGCCGCGCTGGCCACCTTTGCCGTGGCCACCCCCGGGTCCGGGCAGGGTCAGGGACTGCTCTACTCGCTGTTCGAGCGGTATCTGGACTCGCTCCGTCAGCAGACCGGCATCCCCGGGCTGTCGGCCGTCATTGTTAGAGACGGACAAATCGGCTGGGAGCGCGGATTCGGCCAGCAGGACGCCGAGCGCAACGTCGCGGCCACCCCGGATACGCCCTATCCCATCGGGGGGCTGACCCAGATCGTCTCGGCGGTGCTGCTCGGCGCGTGCACGGAGCAGGGCGTGCTGAACATCGACGAGCCGGTCGTGCAGTGGGCGCCGGACTTCCCCGCCCCGTCGGCCACGGTGCGCCACGTCCTGGCGCACGCCTCCGCCGGCGCGCCGGCCGGGCAGTTCCAGTACGACGAGGCGCGTTTCGCCGCCCTCACCACCGTCGCTCAGAGCTGCACGAGCGAACCCTTCCGCAAGGCCATGGCCGAGGACGTCCTGGATCGGCTGGGCATGGCCGACTCGGTACCCGGCCAAGACCTGGGCAGCGAGCAGAGCCCCGCGCGCGAGCTGTTCGAGAGGCCGCGGCTCGACCGGTATGCCGCGGTGCTGGAGCGGCTGGCCCTGCCCTACCGGGTGGACAGAAGCGGCCGCGCCACGAGGAACGACCAGCCGGCGAATGGCTTGACGGCCGCCGACGGGCTGGTGTCCACCGTACGCGACCTGGCCCGTTTCGACCGGGCCCTGGACGATGGGGTGCTGCTGCTGCCGCAGACCCTGTCGGTGGCCTGGAGCCCGGCGAACTTCACCGGCGCGCCCCTGCCGACCGGCCTCGGCTGGTTCGTGCAGAACTACCAGGGCGAGAAGCTCATCTGGCAGTTCAGCCACATCCCCGACGCCTACTCGGCACTCATCCTGAAGATGCCCGCACGCCGGCTCACGCTCATCATGCTGGCCAACAGCGATGGCCTCAGCACGGGTGCGAACCTCGAGCAGGGCGACGTCACATCCTCGCCGTTCGTCAAGATCTTCCTGCGGCTGTTTGCCTAGTCCCCCGGAAGCGTGGTGCCTTGCACAATTCCCGGGCGGGGCATCCCGGCTCGCGGCGTTGCTCCTCCCGCAGATATGCTCACTATCCTTGGTCGTCGCGCCTTGCGATCCGGGCGCCGCGCTCCGGGACTTGTACAAGGCATCACGCTTCCGGCGGACTAGGGAAGTGTTGACGGAGGCCCCGTCCCGACCGACACTGAGGGGCCCCGGCCGGCCGTCCTCCCCCCGCCCGCTGATCATGCGCCGTGCCTCGACGCTCCTGCTGATCGTGATGATCGTGTTCCTGGCGCCGGTGCCGGCGGCGGCCCAGGATCTGCTCGTCATCCCCTATCTCGGCTTCACGTTCGGCGGCGGCAGCTCGCTGTTCGCGGATCTCGAGCAGGGATCGGGCGAGACGGCCAGCGCGCTGGGCGCGTCGGTGGCACTCGTGGGCGCGGGCCTGCTGGGCCTGGAGGCCGACATCGGCTACGTGCCGGGGTTCTTCGAGCGCGGCGAGCGTGAGATCGTGGTGCCAGGCAGCTTCGTCACCAGCCTCACCGGGAGCGTGATCTTGACGCTGCCGTTGAGCGTGACACGGGAATCGCTGCGCCCCTACCTGGTGGCGGGTGGCGGGTTGATGCGGGCCGAGGCCAGGGAAAACCTGTCGCTGTTCCCGATCCGGAGCACGATGCCGGCGGTGGTCCTCGGCGGCGGCGCGACCGGGTTCCTCAGCAACAGTGTGGGTGTCCGATTCGACCTGCGCTATCTGCGAAGCCTGGGACAGGGCGATGACTTCGTGCTTCGCGAAGGCGCGCGCGTGCGGTTCTGGCGAGGGAGTGTCGGGTTGGTGTTGCGGTACTGACGGTGTCGGGAGTCGGGAGTCGGGAGACACCGGCGGCACCAGGCGAAGTCGGGCATCGCTCCTGGTTCAAATCCGCCGGCCGCACGGCGCTACCAGCGCAGGCTGGCCCGGATGCCGATGGCGCCGCGCGAGAACACAGGCGACACCGTCACGTGCGTCTCCGGCGCGCGGAAGACGGTCGTCATCCGAGGGACGAGTGCCCCTGCGGCAAGGCCGAGACCCGCGCCAAACGGCGCGGCAGCGATCGGGATGCAGTCCGGGTCGGACCGGCACGCCGGCGAGACTGCGAGGAGCACCGGAAGCGCGAGAGCGCCGATGAAGGCGCCCCTGCCGAGCGAATAGCCGCGCACGGCGACCTCGCGAACGACGGCGCTCGTGAAGTGCTTTTCGCCGGCATCGGTTTCGATGGTCATCTCGTCACCGGTGAGGCGCGTGAGGCGACCGGCGGTCCTCACGCCCGCCAGGTCCTCGATCCGGAGCCGATCGCCGAGGTCGACCCGAAGGGCGAGGTCGTCGAAGGGCCCTGGAGCCTGCGCCGATCCGCGAGATGGCGTCATGGCGGTCGGTGAAGGGTAGACGGTCGTCTCCCGGGCGACGAGCGGACTCAGAGCCAGTCCGACGAACGCGCCGACGCCACCGAGCAGAATCGGGCCGTCCGCGCACTCCTCGCGATCCGTGCCCGTGCAGGCCACCAGCGCGCCAACGGCGGCACCAACGCCGGCCCCGATGAGAACGTCCCGGCGCCGCGCGGGGCGACGCACGGTGATCGTGCGAACAGCGGCGATGGTGAAGCGTTTCTCGCCGTCGTCGGTCCGGATGGCGATCTCATCGCGCGCGAGGCGCGTGAGGCGGCCGGTGGTCGCCGCCCCCGACTCGTCCTCGATCCGGAGCCGGTCGTCGAGGTTGACTCGAAGCGCGAGGTCCCCAAAGGACGGGAGTGGCTGGGCCGGACTGCGAGACGCCGCCAGCAGCACGAGAGCCATGGGCAGGGCGACGAGGCCTACGCGCATCGGACGCTCCTGCCTTCACGAAGCGTCGTCGCGGCCGGCGCGGCGAGAGCCGTCGCCCTATGTGCGAAGCGGCGGCACCGTGGTCGAATCGTGAGCGAGTAGTGCCGCACCTGATTCGAAGGCTACCACGGCGGCAGGCGGACCCGCCTGCTTCGCAGGTCTTGCGCATCCGAGCGGCGCCACCAGCATCCGTCGGTACAACGAGCGCCCGCCCGGACAATCCGAGGCTGCAGAGGACTTGCTACACTGACACGTGTCACCACGAGCGCCCGTAGCTCAGTTGGATAGAGCACCGGCCTTCTAAGCCGGGGGTCGAAGGTTCGAATCCTTCCGGGCGCGCCATCCGCCGCCGCTCGCACAAGTCGCAGGCGAGCTATGGCGACGGCTCATCGAAGGCGCGCCGAAGCCTTGGCGAGGGCGGGCCGGGCGCGCCAACTCCTCCGGACTTGGCTGCGCCACGCCCGTCTCCAGGACAGTCTCCGGCATTCCAACGATTTGCGACGCCGGACCATCCAACAGGCACATTGGCAACAGCATCGGCACCAACCACGCGCACGTGGATGACGGGAATCAGTGCCGCACTGGCGGCAGTCGCACTTTCGACACTCGCAAGCAGCGCCATGCCTCGCATGACGCCTCCGGCAGCATCCGGCATCGACGCCATCGTCGCATCAGCAGCGGCCGACTATCTGTCCCTGCCCGGGACAGCCGGCCTGTCCATCGGCGTCCTGAAGCAGGGCAAGCGCCACAGCTATCACTTCGGCGTGCGCGACAGGCGCACCGGGCAGCCGCCCGACGACGCGACCATCTATCCCATCGCGTCGATCTCGAAGACCTTCGTCGGTGCCCTGCTGGCGCGGGCCGCCCTCGAGCACAAGCTCAGGCTCGATGACGACGTGCGGCTCCACCTCGAGGGCCCGTATCCGAACCTGGCCTTCGACGGCCAGCCGGTGCGGCTGTTCCACTTGCTCAACCACCGCTCCGGCCTGCCGTTCATCCTGCCCAATCCCCCGGAAGCGCAGCCGGACTTCCAAGACCCGCGGCCGTTCCCGCAGCGGATTGAGGAGATCGTCGCCCGAAGCAGCAGGGCCGACTTCGATGCCAGCCTGCACAAGGTCACCCTCGAGGCGGCGCCAGGGGCCAGATTCCAGTACTCGAACGCGGCGGCGCAGCTTGCCGGCTACGTGCTCGAACGGGTCCACGGCGAACCGCTGGAGATCCTGCTCACGGAGCGAATCACCACGCCGCTCGAGATGAACGATACCGTCATCACCCTGCGGCCGGCACAGAAGCGGCGCGTGGCGCCCGGCTATGACGAGCAGGGCCGAGTCCAGGGCCCCTCGTCCGACAAGTTCCAGGGCGCGGGCGCGATCAAGTCAACGCTGCCCGACATGCTCAACTACGCCGCCTGGCAACTCGACCGCCATGACGCGGTCATTGCGCTCGCGCACGACCCGACCTACCAGGACGGAGCGTTCTCGATCGGGCTGAATTGGCAGATGCTGCGCGAGGGGGAACGGGAAGTCATCTGGCAGGATGGCGCCATACCCGGCTATGCGAGCTTCTGCATCCTGCAGCCGCAACTGAACATGGCGCTGGTGATTCTCTCCAACGAGCTGGATCCAGCGACGCTGGGCCGGCTGTCAACGCTCGCCAATCGCATCATGCAGGGCATCGACGCGCGCAGCGTGGCCAAGCCCTGACTCGCCCGGGAGCGAGGTCGGCCTCACAAGGCCGGACGAGCACGGGCCTCGTGGCACCCCACCCCCTCCCGGTCTGAGGCCGGGCGCTGGTATGATCGGTCGGCCTTCCGATTCCTCGCGCGACCGGCCCTTCCGTTCATCGCCAGGAGGACACCATGAAGCTGCTGCCAGTGTTCATCGCCGCCGTCGTTCTTGCCGGCGTCGCTCTCGGGGTGCACGCACAGACGTCGCAGCCGGAGCCCTACAAGGTCGTCTTCGACCTGACCAGTTCCGATCCGATCGATCAGCAGGCTGTCCTGCGATGGATCAACGAGGTCAAGGCCGTGAATCCCCGGAACGAAGCCGAGGTCGTGATGTACGGGCGCGGGCTGGACCTCGTCATCACCGACAAGACGACGCGCGCGGCCGAGATCGCCAGGGCGATCGGCGATCTGGGGGCGAGCTTCAAGGTCTGCGGGATCGCGGTGAAGAACCAGAAACTCGACAGGAGCCAGCTGCTTTCGAACGTGGAGATCGTGCCCGACGGCATCGGCGAGATCGTCACCAGGCAGAGTGCCGGCTGGGGCTACATCAAGGTCGGGCACTGACCATCGGGGCCGCGACCGCCAGGTGCGCGGCCCCGTGCCGAAGGCGATGCCGGGTGTGACCGACGGGTTCTGGTGACGGCTCCGTCCTCGTTTCGACAGACCGTGGGCTTCACCGTGTCGCTGTTCAGCCAGCCCGCCGTCACATTAGACCGAGAGCAACGCGCGGGCGGCCCTCGCCGGGCGCGTCGGACCGGACGAGATAGCCGAGACCTTCGAGGCTCCGCAGGAGCTGGTTCATGGCCTGTTTGCTCATCCCGGCGCGCTCGGCGAGCAGGCCTGGGCGAACCGCGTCCGGAACCGGACTCTGCAGCACCGCCATGTGCGGCACGCGCAGGTCGTCGAGCCCGGCCGCGTTGAGCTCCGTGATGATCCGGCGCTGAATGGCCTGGGCCGGACCGCGCGAAGATGGCGGAGGTCATGCGCCGCCACGGCCTCACGCCGGCGGCCACCCCTGCCCCAGGCCTAGCAGGCGACCCTGGAACTCGACCGGGATTCTTTTTGCAGTTGCGACCTTGTAGATCGCATCGAAGGTCGTGGCAGACGACGGCTTCGCGCATGGTGGCCAGATTCCATGCGCAGCGGTGTAGGATCGGGCCGGCACCGCCGTGGACCATCCCGGGTGAGGGCGCAATTCATGCGCACATTTCGACTGTGCTGCGCGGCACTGGCGCTTTGATGGCGACATCGCGCTCCAGCTTGCTGTCCCTGGCTGCGAGCGGCCGGACTTCGCAGGCGGTCCGATCTGATCGTGTCTCCCACCTGGTACGGCCGTTCCCGAAGGTGAACCGCGAGGTCTTCCAGGTGTCGTCGAACGGCGGCCGGAGTCCCGCCTGGTCGGCCGACGGCCGCGAGCTGTTCTTCGTGAACGGCACCACCTTGTACGCCGTGGCAGTCCAGCTGGCGCCGACCTTTCGCCATGGCAGTCCGGCCGCGCTGTTCGATCGGCCTTCGGTGCTCTTCGACGCCCGCCAGGTGACACGCGGCGGTGCGTATCGCATGTACGACGTGTCGAGGGACGGCCAACGATTCCTCGTGGTGAAGGTGGCGGGCACAGACGACCCGGCGACAACGCGGCTCAGCATCGTCCTTTTGCACAACTGGTTCGAGAACGTGGCCAGTGCCGCGAAGTGACCCGCGGGCCTTCCGGAATCGGCTCTTTACGACGGGCGAACACCTGACGAATCCTCCTGCGAGGATCTGAGAAGCGGCGTTTGAACACCTCCCCCGTTTGTTTATCCGTAGGTCTCATGGAACGTCGACAGCTCGCCGATGGCGCCGTCAATCAAGTCCGACTTGCCGGGAGCGCGCCGAGGGTACAGGTCTGCCTCGATGGAGACGAGCAAGGCGTCCGGGGCGTCGGGAAACTGACCGAGGATGGCCTGGCTGCCCACCACGACGAACTCGCGCTCGTTGGTCAGTGCCGCCGACGCCCGAATGATGTGCTCAAGGGCGGCGCGCGTCATAGTCCTGCAGAATCGCCAGACGTTCGCCGGCGCTGAGGACGCCCGCGAAGGGACTCGATTGACGCATCCGCCTGGCGATCTCGTCGTCGGACCGCAACAGCCGGACGATCTGGTCGACCGAGCGCTCGTCGAGCAGCGTCTGCCACTCGCGAAGCGCTGCGGTCGGGCTGTGAGCGAGCCATCTCGCGAGGTTGGACCGGGCCACGCGGAGCAACTCGGGCGAGGCTTCGAGCTTGTCGGCCACGGCTTCGTGCAAGGCCAGGCTGCGGCGATCGATCCACTCGTGTGAGCGCACGCGTTGAGTAATACGGCGTGCGGTAGCTGAACGGCGCGGACGAGCCCCGAACCGGATTCGGACCTCGTTAGAACTCGACCGGGATGCCCTTGGCGGTCGCAACCTTGTAGATCGCGTCGAAGGTCGCGGCGGTGTCCCAGGGCGCGTCTGGGGGCTCGTGCCGGAACTCGCGGTAGGCCCGCTCGACGTTCATGAAGAGCCGCGCCGGCGCCTTCCATTCGCCGTACGGGCCGAACTCGATGCGCTTGGCCGCCTCGAGCGACGTCAGCCCCGCATCGAAGTGCGTTCTCGACTCGTCCCGCACGTACTCGAGATAGGCCCGCATCTCGCTGACCCCTTCGATGCCGCACAGCGGGCCGTGGCCCGGAACGATGACTTCGGGACCGAGCTCGAGCATGAGGTCGAGGCACTGGAACCACTTGTCGTACGTGCCCGTCCAGCCCATCGGCGTGCACTGCCGGAACAGCACGTCGCCGGCGAACACCACGCGCTCCTTCGGTACATGGATGATGGTGTCTCCCACCTGGTGGCAGGGCCCCACGTAGATCAAATGCACCTCGGTCCCGTCGAGGTCCAGCTCGTAGCGGGCGTCGAACAGGGTCGTGGGGAGAACCAGCTCGATCCCGTCGAAGTCGTAGTCCTCCAGCAGTTGCTGGCCGGCCGCCACGATGCCGGGGTGGAGCTGCTTGAGGACCAGGCGGGTGAGCAATCGCCCGACCCCGTGCAGGAGCTTCTGGCTTTCCTTCGGCTCGGCAACCTGCTTCATCCGGTCGGGCACCGACCGGTGCGCGATGATCTCCGCCTCCGTGAAGAGCTGATTGCCCCAGACGTGGTCCGCGTCCTCATGCGTGTTGATGACGCGCTGGGGCATGGCCGTCCAGACCCGGCCGAACATCTCGATCATGCGCCGCGCGTGAGCCAGGTCCGACTGCGTATCGATGACGACGCCCCCACCCAGGTTGATGAGGCCGGAGTTCGCGTCGCAGACCCGGTTCTTCTCGTTCAGGACGGCAAAGCAGTGGTCGCTGACTTGTTTCATTTCCATGATGGCAGCCTTTGGATGCAGGAGAGCGGAAACTCTACCGGTGGTACTGCCGCAATGGCTCGCGCACCGGCCAGCGGCTCGGGAGCAGTACGCCTGTCGGCTCGCCGAAGCGGCAGCGAAGGGTCCCGAGCCGCTCGAACGTGATCTGAATCTCGGCCCCCGGGTCGATGAAGTCGTCGTGGTCGCAGCCGGTACAGTCCGGGATGGTGCCGAAGCCCATCACCGAGCCGGGCTTCAGGGGTGCGATGAACCCCAACCACGCGAACACGTCTTCGGCCGTGTGGCTGATCTCGGAGGTCGATCCGTGGTACTTGACCTGCCCGTTCACCAGGACCGTCACCTTCAGGTTGTACGGATCGCCAGCCTCGTCGGCCGTGACCAGGTAAGGCCCGAGTTGGTTGCCCTTCGCCATGTCCTTCGTCAGGCAGAATCCGCCGATGAACTCCGGTGCCTGAACGTCGCGGGCCGAGATGTCGTTGAAGATGCAATAACCCGCCACCGGCTGCTGCTCGTTCCCGTACACGACGGCCAGTTCCGGCTCGATGTCCAGCCGGGACGTGTAGGCCGGCCACGGCACGAGCACGTCGTCGCCGACGATGGTGTTCAGGTTGCTCTTGTAATAGGACAGCGGCTCGGGGCTGCCGGCGGCGGGCTTCGGCTTCGGGGCCAGGACCGCCCTGGCGAACGCCTGCAGGAGCGGCGCCGTCCGAGGGTCGTCCTTCTCGAACTTCATCATGGTCTCGGCGGAGTTCTCCAGGTGGCGGGGCGTGAGGCCGAAGTCGAACAGGGCCGCGACCTCGACCGGTTCGTGAAGGCGCACCGCATCGAGCCTCGGCCGTTCGCCTTCCGTCAGCTCGCCGGGATGCGCCTCGGCCCATGCCAGAAGCTGCCGCGCCGCCCCTTCGCTCTCCGGCAAGCCCGCGAGGTAGGCTCCACTGCCGCTCAATCCCGGATGCCTGATCCCGCTCCGACCCTGAAGCACCTCGAGCGCCACGGCGCGGTCGCCCACCACGAGGCCGAAACGCGGAGCCGCGTTGCCAACTGCGAACCGGATGAATTTCATGGCTCCGCTCAGTGTCCTCAATCGAAGGCGCGAGGCGGCTGAAAGCGGTTCCCCTCCGTCATGGGATCCCGGCACCCGCAACATCCACCTCGACGACCCGGAAGGTCGCGCTGGGATTGCGATGGATCTCTACCGGATCGTGGGAGTCCGACGCGCTGATGAAGAGGTGCTTCCGCTCCGGCCCGCCCAGCATCACCGCGTAGGCGTGGGTGTCGAGCGGGATCCGATCCGCGATCTCCCCGCCTTCGCGGACCCGCACCACACTGTCGCTGCCCTCGGGATTGGCGCACCACACGGCCCCCTCGGCGTCGAGGCAGATGCCATCGGGGCCGACCGACGAGGGCAGCTGTGCCCACACCCGCCGGTTGCCGAGCGAGCCGTCCTCCTGGATGTCGAAGGCGGTGAGGCGATGACCGAGCGTCTCGCCGACGATCAGCGTGCGTCCGTCGGGGGTGATCACCATGCCGTTCGGGAAGGACAGCGCATCGGCCACCACGGACGCTCGCCCATCGGTATCGACGAGCACGATGACGCAGGTGTCAACCGGCTTGGCCGCCGGGTCCATGAAGTTGTAGCCGATGTCCCCCACGTACAGCCGACCCCTGGCGTCCACGATGCCGTCGCTCAGACAGAACGTGGTGAGCCCGCTGATATCGGCCACCGGTTGCAGGCCGGTCCCGGCCACGCGGTGAATCTGGCGCTGAAACGCATCACCCACCACCATCGTGCCCTCGGGGGTCAGCCCGAAGGCGTTCGGGATGAACGGCAGTTCCTGCACGGTCGTAACGGCACCCGCAAGGTCAACCGTCTTGATGCGCTTGTCGTGGATGTCGAGGAACCACAGCTTCCCGTCGAGCCAACGGGGACTCTCCGTGAACTTGAGGCCCGCTGAGGAATCAACCAGTGTCTTGATCGGTGTCGTCATGGCAATCTCGCTTTCGTGGCAGGGGTTCACCTGCCTGCGCGCGACTCAGGACGTGGCGCGATTGACGAACGCCAGGGTCATGTCCGTGATCGCCCGAGTCACGTGCCCCTTTCCAGTGAGGTCGTCGCAGAAGAGCACGTCGCCAGCGTGGAATCGCCGCGCGTTGCCGTCGCTGGTCGCCACTTCGCCGTCGCCCGACAAGACGATGACGATGTAAGGCTGGGGGGCGTTGTGGGCTGGCGCCTCTGTTCCGGCGCGGAACGCGATGACGCGCATGGTTGTCACCGCCCCGAAATCGCTCATCTGCCCGGTCGGATTCGGCGGCGGGCCTACGGCGAGTTCACGGTCCTGGAAATCCATGAGGCCGAAATGCGTCTCGCCCTCCGCGTCCGCCTGAATCACGGGAAATTTCACGATCGCCTCCTCAGGGCGCGACGGGCCCTAGCTCCCGCCTCTCAGCCGTTTCGCGCCCTCGATGAGCGAGTGCCACCCGTAGACGAGCGACACGGTGAAGTTGTCCATGCGCAGGTCCTCGGGATCGAGGTCCTTGATGGTGGACTTGTAGCCGACGGTCAGGCCCAGGTTCTCGTTGATCGTGTACCCGAGGCTGAACCCGAGGCCGAAATTGTTCAGCGCCTCACCCGTGACGCCGCTGATGGTGGCCTGGCCACCGGTGTACCAGGCGGTGTCGAACGACCCCCAGAAGTGCTCCGTGAAGTCGCGCGTCAGGTGCGCATCGAGCTGGAACATCGGATCGGTCTCGAGCCGCTGCCCG
>Ga0209705_10001014_pt1 | contig 14890 bp, 18 predicted proteins | sample PPLLaktember2015_5_FD_187262 | JGI IMG/M metagenome (GOLD analysis project Ga0209705, IMG submission 187262) | Freshwater sediment microbial communities from Prairie Pothole Lake near Jamestown, North Dakota, USA - PPLs Lake P8 Core (1) Depth... | ecosystem: Environmental > Aquatic > Freshwater... | reverse complement strand
TTCACCACGCTCGCGCCCGGCGACGTCATCGTCACCGGCACCCCCGGCGGCGTCGGCGCGCGGCGCGACCCGCCGCTGTGGATGAAGCCCGGCGACACGGTCGAGGTCGAGGTCGACAAGGTCGGCACCCTCATCAATACGATTGGAGAAGACTAAATGCGCATCTTTTCGCTGTTCATCTCTTTTCTTCTTTCAGCTTCTGTTTTCGCGCAAGCCTACCCGTCGAAGCCGATCCGCTACATCGTCCCCTTCCCGCCCGGGGGCAGCTCCGACCTGATCGCGCGCGCGATCGCACCGAAGATGAGCGAGCGCCTGGGACAGCCGATCGTCGTCGAGAACCGCCCGGGCGCGGGCGGGATGCTCGGCGTCGACGTCGTGGCGAAGGCCGAGCCCGACGGCTACATCATCGGCCTCGCCGCCGCGGGCGCGCTCTCGTCGAACGTCCACCTGTATCCGAAGATGCCGTTCCATCCGGAAAAGGACCTGGCACCGATCTCCAACCTGGCAATGATCCCGTTTTTCCTGGTCGCGCATCCCTCGCAGGCTTCTTCACTAAAAGAATTGATTGAGCAGGCAAAGGCGAAACCCGGCGCGCTCTCGTACGGCCACGGCGGCCAGGGCTCGACCATGCACCTCGCCGGCGAGCTGCTGAACATGCTCGCCAAGGTGAACGTGCAGTCGGTGCCCTACAAGGGCAGCGCTCCGGTGTCGAGCGACGTGCTCGGCGGCCAGATCCCGTTCGGCGTGGTCGACGTGCCCTCGGCGATCTCCAACGTGAGGGCGGGCAAGCTGCGGGCGCTCGCCGTGACCTCGCGGCAGCGCATTGCCGCCGCACCCGATGTGCCGACCTTCGAGGAAGCCGGCGTGCCGGGCTACGAGGCGGTCGGCTGGTTCGGCAGCGTCGCCCCGGCCGGCACACCGAGAGAAATCATTCAAAGATTGAATCTGGAAACCAGAAACGCCTTGGCCCTGCCCGACGTGCGCGAGCGCGTCATTGCCGCGGGGACCGAGCCGGCCACCACCACGCCCGAGGAGTTCGCTGCCTACATCCGTGAGGAAACGAAGAAGTGGGGCGAGGTGGTGAGGGCCGGCGGGATCAAGCTCCAATGACGCGCAGCCCCGTCATCGACGTCCACACCCACATGCTGACCAAGGAGTGGGTGTCGCTGCTGGAGCAGCACGGCGCACCTCGTTATTCCTTGAAAGAAGTCATTGGAGGGTTGCGCGCAATCCATCTCGACGGCGCGCCGTTCATGACCCCGGTGCCGAACATGTTCGACTGGGAGGCGCGCATCGCCAACATGAACAAGGCGCGCGTCGACGTCGCGGTGGTGTCGCTCACCTGCCCCAACGTCTACTGGGGCGGGCCCGAGGTGAGCCTCAAGGGCGCGCGCATCATGAACGACGACATGGCGAAGGCGCAGAAAAGCTGGCCCGACCGCATCCGCTGGTTCGCGTCGTTGCCATGGCAGCACGAACAACTTGCTTTACAAGAGTTACAAAGATCTTGTGATAACGGCGCCGTAGGGGTGATGGTGCTCGCCAATATCGGCGGCAAGCCGTTGACCGATCCTCAGTTTGCGAACATCTGGAAGGAAATCGACCGGCGCGCCGTGCCCGTCCTCGTCCATCCCACCGCGCCGCCGGGCGCGGCGGAGATGGGCCTGCACGAGTTCCAGCTCACCGCGCCGATCGGCTTCACGTTCGACACCTCGCTCGCCATTGCGCGCTGCATCTACGACGGCTTCTTCGACCGCTTCCCGAACCTGAAGCTCATCGCCTCGCACGGCGGCGGCGCGCTGCCCTACCTCGTCGGGCGCCTCGACATCTGCTGGGACAACATCCCCGCCGCGCGCGCGAAGACGCTCGAGCCGCCGCGCAACTACATGCGCCGCATCTACGTGGACAGCGTGGTGTTCCGCCAGGACGTGCTCGACATGTGCGTCTCGGTGTGCGGGCCGGACAACGTGCTCTACGGCTCGGACTACCCGCACACCATCGGCGACATGGCCGGCTGCCTCTCGCGCGTTGATGCCCTGCCCGACGGCGTGAGGCACCAGGTGCGCGGCCTCAATGCGCAGCGGATCTTCAAGCTCTGAGAAATCGGGGCCGGAGCCCGATTAGTCGTCGAGCAGCTCGCTCTTTTCGAACTTCTTCTGCGCGAACTCCTGGAGCTGAGCGATCGCGCCGGCCACCTTCGCGGCATACGCCGGCGCGAAGCTGATCACGTGGTCGCCCTCCGCATCCTGCTGCTTCAGGCAGATGTAGCCGAGATCCGAGATGTGGATCTCGATGTCGGACTGGCCTCGGATGACCATGCCCCGATGGTAGTCGACCCTTGCGCCCGCCGTTTGCGCCGCCGGCCTGCGCCTAATGGGCTATGCCCTGCCTAGTCCACGCAAACGCGGCCGACGATGCGGCCGCCGTCGACGTGCACGAAGCAGCCGAAGCTCGTCTTCACGGCGGTGCAGCGCCCGGGGGCTGCCGCGCCGATGACCGCCGGGCGGTCGGTAACGCAGAGGTGCTCGCAGTCGGCGCGGTTGCGGCAGGGCTTGCCGCCGTCCTTCGTGCGCTCGGCGCAGCTGTAGACGCCGCACAGGTAGTCGTGCACGCCGAACTTCGCCCATTGGCCGCCCGCGGCGCGGCAGGCCTCCTCCGCCGCCTTCTGCTGCCCGGCATCGACCGGCGGGCAGTTCTGCGCAAGCGCGCCCCTGCCCGCCAGGGCGAGGAGCAAGGTCCCCGCCCACCCTGCGACCGTCATTGGATGACGTAGTCGGCGCGCTGCAGGATCGACTGCGGGACGTTGTACCCCAGGGCATGCGCGGTCTTCAGGTTGACGGTGAGATAGACCCGCGTCGCCTGCTCCAGGGGCAGGTCCGAGGGCTTGGTCCCGCGCAGGATCTTCACCACCAGGTCGGCGGAGCGCTCGCCGAGCTCGGTCAGCGTCGAGCCGTAGGAGACCAGCCCGCCCGCTTCGGCGAACTCCTTGTAGGCATAGACCGCCGGAAGCTTTTGCGCGGCGGCGAACGCGGTGATCGCTTCGCGCTGCGTCATGGTCAAGGCGTCGGGATACACGAGCAGCACATCGGGACGCTCGGCCGCGATCGCCGCAAAAGCGGCCTTCAGATCGGCCCCGGAGCGCGCCTCGACCGGCTTGATCGCTACGCCGAACCGGGACGCGGCCTCCAGCGTGAGCGCCAGGCCGACATCGCCCTGCGTGGGGTTATGCAGGTACACCGCGCGCGTTGCACCGGGAACGAGCTGCTTCGCGAGCTCGAGGCGCTTCGGGCTGAGCTCGGTGGACATGCACGTCACGCCGGTGAAGTTGCCGTTCGGCTTGGCGTAGCTGGCGACGCTGGAGAACGAATCGCAGGAAAGCGACACCATTGGGATCCGGGGATTTGCGTCCTGGACGATCTTCTGGATCTTGTTGCCGATCGTGACGATGACCTCGACCTTGAGCTGCGCGAGCTCCGCGGTGAGCGCCGGCAGCCGGTCGAGCTTGCCTTCGGCCCAGCGGCGCTCGAGCACGAGGTTCTGCCCCTGCCGGTAGCCTAGGTCGGCCAGCCGGGTCTCGAAGCTCGTGCCGAGCGGGCTGAATATGCCGGGCGTGGCGAAGCCCGTGTTCAGCACGCCGACGCGATGCACGCGCTGCGCGTCGGCGCAAGGAATGGAGACGGCGAGCGCGACGAGTAGGGTCAGCGCAAGAGCGTTCTTCATGGGGTTCCCTCCCCGGACGACTATACGCTCAGTAGCGCGGCGCGGGCAGCCGCTCGATCATGACGTTGACGCACGCTGGTCGCTTCCCGCCGATGCATCTTCCCAGCGCGGCTTCGAGCTCTCCGAATGCCAGGACATCCTCGCCGTGCGCCCCCAGTGCCGCGGCCGCAGCCCCATAGCGCGTCGGCAGGAGATCGAGGCCGCGCGCGCGCTCCTTGCCGTAGGCCTTGAGCTGGATCTGGTACTCGGCGTTCCAGCAGGCATCGTTGCCGATCACCGCGATGTAGTTCAGGCCGTAGCGCACGGCGGTGTCGAGCTCGGACATGTGGAAGCCGAAGCTGCCGTCGCCCATCATCGCCACCACCGGCGCGTGCGGGAACGCGAGCTTCGCCGCGGCGGCAAAGGGCAGCGCCGAGCCGATCGACCCCGCGGGCCCGTTGATCACGCGGCGGGGCGCCTGCAGGCACGCCTGCGCCCACTGGCCGAACTCGCCGCCGTCGCCGACGAGCACCGATCCCGGCGCGTCGAGGAGCTTCTGCACCGCGCGGCACACCGCCACCGGGTGCAGCGACTTGTCGATCGCCTGCCATTCCGCCGGCCGGTAGGCGAGCGCGGCCTTGACCTCGGCCAGCCAGCCGCTCTTCACCGGACTCCTGGGCCGCTGCGGAACGGCGTCCGTACGAAAGACGCGGCAATCCTCGGCGAATACCTTGCCGAACTTCAACGAGTAGTCGGGCTTCTTGCCCAGCAGCAGCACCACGTCCGCGCGCGAGAGCACGTCGGCGAGCCGGCCGAGGCTCGGGTCGTTCACGCCGCGCGGACTCTCCATGCCGACGACCGGCACGCCGCTCGCCTCTTCGAGCTCGCGCACGTCGGGGTCGCGCATCATCGCCGGGCCGGCGATGATGACCGGGCGGCTCGCTTTCCGGACCTCGTCCGGAAACGGTCCCTGCGTCGGCTCCTCGACCGAGACGTTCGTCACCGTTGCGCCGCACTCGGCTTCCAGCACGTCCTGCGGGATGCTGAGGTGCACCGGCCCGGGAAGGCGCCGGCGAGCTTTCCTGAAGGCGCGGGCGAGATTGTCGGCGAGCCGCTCCGGCGCCTGCACCGTCCAGGAGCCCTTGCAGACGGGCTCGGCCATCTCCGCCTGGCGCATTTCCTGGAAAGCGCCCCTGCCGAGCTCGGCGATGGCCGCGTGCCCGGAGAGCAGCAGCACCGGCGATTCCGCTTCGAGCGCCGTATAGAGCGCCGCCACGGCATTCGCATGGCCGGGGCCGCCGGTGACGAGCGCGACGCCCACCTCGCCGGTGAGCCGTCCCCACGCGTCGGCCATGTGCACCGCCGCCGCCTCGTGGCGCACGTGGACCAGGTTCAGCCCGGCGTCGAGCGCGGCGTCGAAGATCGGCATGACATGGTTGCCGGAGAGCGCGAACACATGCCGGACGCCGGCCGCCGCGAGGCCGCGCACCAGCACCTCGGCGCCGCGGCGCTTCACAGCTTGAGCTCCCGCAGAGCGTGCTCGCGCAGCTTCGCCTTCTGCACCTTGCCGCTCGCGGTCATGCCGATAGCCTCGAAGTCCTCGACGATCCTAAGGTAGCGCGGCACGCGGAAGCCCGCCATCCTGGTTTTGCACCATTCAATCAATTCCAATTCATTTGCTTTGCTTTTCAGTGTTACATACGCGCAAGGCACCTCCCCCAGCCGCGCGTCGGGCACGCCGATCACCTGCGCCGTCTCCACCGCCGGGTGCGCGAGCAGGACTTCCTCGACCTCCGCCGGCGCGACGTTCTCGCCGCCAACGCGGAACACGTCCTTCAGCCGCCCGACCATGCGCAGGCGCCCGTCAGGCGTCAGCTCGCCGAGGTCGCCGGTGCGCAGCCACCCGTCCTCGGTGAACGCCTTGGCCGTGGCCTCGGAGTTGTTGTAGTAGCCCTTCATGACGTTCCAGCCGCGCACCTGTATCTCGCCTTCATTTATTCTGACCTCCACGCCGGGGAGCGGAAGAGGCAATCCCTGCACGCGCAGCTCCTCCGGCTCGCGCCAGTCGCTCATCACCACGTTCGGCGACGCTTCCGAGAGCCCGTAGGCGGCGCAGATCTGCTTCGCGCCCAGGACATCGATGATCCGGCGCATGGTCTGCGGTCCCGCCGCCGCCCAGCCGCCGCGCAGCGACAGTTTGCGCTTCGGGAAGTCCTCGTGCCCCATCAGCATCTGGAAGATGGTGTCGTTGCCGGAGACGAGCGTGCAGCGCTCGCGCTCCATCATCTCGAGCGCCGGGCCGGCCTCGAACGCGGGCAGCGTCACCAGCGTCGCGCCGGCGACGAGCGACATCAGCGCCGAGAGCGTCGAGCCGGCGACGTGGAAGAACGGCCGGCAGTTGAAGTAGCGGTCCTCGGGCCGGATGCCCACCCGCGTCCCCGCCGCCCACGCGTCGCGCAGCATCATGTCGTGCGTGAGCATCACGCCCTTGGGATAGGCGGTGGTCCCTGAAGTGAACTGGATCAGCAGCACCTCGTCCGGCGAGACGTCCACCGGCCTGAGCTGCCCTTGCGGCAGGCCGGCCGATACATCGACTTTCAAGATTTCCAGGCCCTGGACGAAAGACGCGAAATCCTGCTTCATGAATCGCGGCACGTAGAAGAGCGCCTTGCAGTCGGCCTGCTTCACGCAGTACTCGACCTCGGCCGCCTTGAAGCGCGTGTTGACCGGCACCGTGACCGCGCCGATGAGCGCCGCGCCGTAGAAAAGCGCGAGCCACTTCTCGTCGTTGCCCATCAGCACGCCGACGTGGTCGCCGCGCTCGAGGCCCATCGCCTGCATCGCGCCGGCGGCACTTTTCGCTTCCCGGAATAACTCTTCGTAGGAAACCCGGGTCGCCGGCGTGACGACTGCCTCCACCCCGCCGCGCTCGCGCGCCTGCTTCCCGAGCAGCGCGCCGAGCGTCTGCGGCGTCCAGCTCACCGCCTGCCCATCCACTCGCCGGAGGCGAGCTGCTCCTCGATCGCCTCGAGCTCGGCGGCGAGCGCACCCTTCGGATCGAGCTCCACGCCGCGGTCGATGGCCCGCTTCGCGAGGCGCAGGGCGTGCGGGGGCGCTTTCACGATTCCGGCAAGCATTTCGTCCAGGAAAGCCTGAAGGCGCGAAGAATCAATGATGCGCGAAACCAGCCCTGCGTCGCATGCTTCCTGTGCGCCGAGCGTGCGGCCGGTGAACATCATGTCCTTGGCGAGGCGCTTGCCGAGCACGCGCGGCAGCCGCTGCGTGGCGCCGACCGTGCCGCGCAGTGCTTCGGGCGTCCGGAAGCTCGCCTCCGGGGTGGCGACGATGAGGTCGCAGGCGGCGGCGATCTCGCAGCCGGAGCCGACCGCCGGACCGTGCACGACGGCGATCGAGGGCATCGGCAGCGCCTCGAGCGCCGCGTAGGCGGCGAAGGCGCGCGTGCGGCGCTCGCGCACCCGCGCCTCGCTCATGCCCTCGCGCTCCTTGAGGTCGGCGCCGGCGCAGAACGCCGGGCCGTTGGCGCGCACCAGCACGACTCGCACGCTGTCGTCCGCGCTCGCGCGCTTGGCAGCATCGATGAGCCCGTCGCACATCGCCAGGTTCACGGCGTTGCGCGCCTCCGCGCGGTCCAGCGTCACGGTGGCCACGCCTTCGCGGACGAGATACGCGACGCTCATCGCTTCAGCTCGGCAAGGATCTTTTCCGTGTGCTCGCCGAGCAGCGGCGGCCGGCCGATCTCGGGGTTGTCCCAGCCGAGGAACTTGTAGGGCAGCGCGAGCGCCCTGAACTCGCCCACCTCGGGGTAATCGAAGCTCCCCACCAGCCTGCGCGCGCGCACGTGCGGGTCGGCGAGGATCTCCGCCACGTCGTTCACCGGCCCGACGGGAACCTCTGCGGCGTCGAGGAGCGAAATCAATTCTCCTCTTGAGAGACCGTCTATCCTGCTAGTCAGGGCGGGCATGATTTCGTTGCGCTTCTCGACGCGCATCTCGTTCGTCGGATACGCCTTGCCCCATTCCTCGAGATCGAGCGCCTTGCACAGCGGCGCCCAATGCTGGTCGCTCGCGGTGATGTGCGCGTACTTGCCGTCCTTGCAGCGGAAGGTCGCCGAAGGGACGCGGCCGGGATGCTCGGTGCCCAGGCGCGGCGGCACCTCGCCGAGCGCGAAGTAGCGCGCCGCGGCGAGCGTGAGGAGCGCCACCTGCCCGTCGAGCATCGAGAAGTCGACATGGCAGCCCTTGCCGGTGCGGGTGCGCCCGGCGAGCGCCGCGAGGATCGCGACGGCCACCCACAGGCCGGAGGTGAGGTCGGCCACCGGCAGGCCCGGCTTCACCGGCCCGCCGCCGCGCTCGCCGGTGAGGCTCATGATGCCGCCCATCGCCTGGAACACCGTGTCGTAGCCCTTCTTCTTCGCATAGGGGCCGGTCTGGCCGAAACCGGTGCAGGAGACGAAGACGAGCTTCGGGTTCAGCGACGACAGCATCGCGTAGTCGAGCCCGTACCGCCCGAGCGTGCCGACCGGGAAGTTCTCCACCACCACGTCCGCCTTCTCCGCCAGCGCGCGGATCGTCGCCGCGCCCTCCTTCGAGCGCAGGTCGACGGTGATCGATTCCTTGGAGCGGTTGCAGGCGAAGTAGTAGGCGCTGTCGCGCGCGAGCTGCGGCTCGAAGCTCCTCGTCTCGTCGCCGCTCCCCGGCTGCTCGACCTTGATCACGCGCGCGCCGAGCTCGGCGAGGATCATCGAGGCGAAGGGGCAGGCGAGCACCCGAGATAGATCCAGTATTGTCAGGTGATCAAGAGGTTTCATTTTTTAAAACCCCTCATCCGTACATTCGTTTCCCTTGCGCGCTCGAGCGCCGCCTCGAGCGGCAGGTCCGCGACCTGGTGGAACAGGCGCTTCGTCTCCGCCATCGCCGGGCGATGCACCGCCGCGAGCTTTTCAGCCAGGAGAAACGCTTCCTGGACGACGTCCTGCCGTGAAACCACCCGGTTCACGAGGCCCAGGGCAAGCGCGCGTTGCGCATCGATCGGCTCGCCGAGCGACACCAGCTCGAAGGCCGCCTTGCGCCCGACCTGCCGCACCAGGTTCGCCATGACGATCGCCGCGACGATGCCGTGGCGCGTCTCGGGATAGCCGAGCTTCGCGCCCACCGCCATCACCGCCAGGTCGCCGGCGATGGCGAGCCCGGCGCCCCCGCCCATGGCCGAGCCGTTGATGGCGGTGACGATGGGGAACCTGACCTTCGGGAAAGCCTTGTGCAGCTCCATCGTGAGCGCGGCGCGCTTCTCGCCCGCGGCCGGATCGGTGGTCTGCCTGAACTCGTCGAGGTCGGCGCCGGCGCAGAAGCCCGGGCCGGCGCCGGTGAGGACGACCGCGCCGACGGCATCGTCTTTCTCCGCATTTCTGATGGCATCCAGAAGCCCCTGCGCGAGCTCGGCGTTCAGGGCGTTGCGCTTCTCCGGGCGATTCATCGTCAGGATGCGCACCGCGCCGCGGTTCTCTATCAGTAGCGTCATAGTGAAGCCAGGCGCTTTCGCGCTTCCTCGGTTTCGCGCACCAGCCGGCGAAAGAGCTCCGCCGCCGGCACGATGTCTTCCACCAGGCCCGCGCTCTGCCCGGCCTCGACCTTGCCCCACTCCACGTCGCCCTCGAGCGCCGCCTTCCTGAGCGAGCTCGAGTTGAGGAGGTCGAGGAGCTCGCTCGCGGAAGCACCTTTTCTTTCCCGGGAGAAATACTCTTCGGAGAACCGGTTCGCGAGCTGGCGGATCGGCAGGCCGCCGCGGCCGACCAGCGCGGTCTCGTGCACGTCGGCCTTGAGCACCGCCTGCTTGTAGTTCTCGTGCACGTTCGCTTCCGGCGTGGCGATGAAGCGCGTGCCGAGCTGCACCGCGTCGGCGCCCAGCGCCAGCATCGCCGCGATGCCGGCGCCGTCGGCGATACCGCCGCTCGCCACCACCGGCAGCTTCACCGCCTTGACCACGCGGCGCACCAGCACCAGCGTCCCGACTTCGGAAGGCGGCGGATGGCCGCCCGCCTCGGCGCCGTCGACCACCAGCGCGTCGACGCCCGCGTCCTGCGCCTTCAGCGCGTGCTCGACCGAGGCGACGACGTGCAGCCACTTCGTGCCGATGGCGCGGAAGCGCGCGAGCTGCGCGCGCGGCCCGCCCTGCGAGGCGACCATGACGGGAATCTTCTGCTCGAAGGCAATATCGAGGAGCTCCGGCGCCTTGGCGCTGTTGAGCGGGATGTTCACCCCGTAGGGAAGGGAAGTTTTTGCAGCAATCTCTTTCAATACTTTTCTGAAATCCTCCGGCCGCAGGGGTCCTGCTCCCAGCACGCCCATGCCGCCGGCATTCGACACCGCGACGACCAGCGCCGAGTTGGACGATGCCCAGCTCATCGCCGCCTGGAAGATCGGGACCTCGATGCCGAGCAGCTCGGTGATGCGCGTCTTCATTTCTTCTCCTGCGCGATGAACTCGCGCGCCTGCCCGGCGAGCTTCGAGAGGGCGCGGTCCAGCACCTGTTTTTCATTGCTGGAAAGACAGTTGTTGAAGGCTTCGTCGCGCTCGGCCGCCGCCGCGATCAGGCCCTCGTAGAGCTTGCGCCCGGATTTGCTCAGCATGAGGTGCACGCCGCGCGCGTCGCCGGGGTCGGCCTCGCGCACCACCAGGCGCCTGCGCACCAGGCCGGAGACGACGCGGCTCATCTGGCTCTTGTGCACGCCGGCGGCATGCGCGAGGTGGTTGAAGCTGCTCGGCTCGGTCACCGCGCCGAGCAGCGCGATGGTGCGCCATTCCCAGAGGCTGACGCCGAACTCGCGCCGGTAGCGCAGCTCCGCGCCGCGGGAGAGCAGGTTCGCCACGACGTGCAGCCGGTAAGACAGCAGGTCGCGTATGGCGGTCATCCTATCGGGCGGTCACGTCAGTCGTCGAAGAACGGCGTCTCGCCTTCGCCGCGGAGCCGGAGATCGAACCGATAGCCGGAAGGGATTTTCTTTCCTATCAAAAGCATCTTCCGGTCTCCCGGCACCGCGTCGAGCACCGGATCTTTCGACGCGTCGAAGAACATCGTCGTGTGGAGCGCGCGCATCAGGCCGGAATAGAGGACGAGGAAGTTGACGTGCGGCGCGCGGCCCTTGCAGGCACCCGGCTTTATGGTTTTGAACGAGTAAATCCCATTCTGATCCGTGGCCGCCCTGCCCCAGCCGAAGAAGTCCGGGTTGTCGAAGCGGCCCTGCGCATCGGCCTGCCAGATCTCGAGCACGACGTTGTCGAGCGGGCGGCCGTCGGCCTGCACCACCTTGCCGGTGATCTCGACCGCCTCGCCCGCCGCCTTCTTCCCTTCGACGCTGGTGAGGTCGTTGGCGCCTTGCGCGAACTCGCGCGGGAAGAACGGCCCGAGGGTCATCTCGCCGGTGGGAACGAGGCGCTTCACGGCAATGAGGGCGTGCCCTTGCGCCCGCGCACCACCAGCTGGTACTCGTAGACGAGGGCGTTTTCCGGCCCCTTCTCGGTCGGCGCGAGCCGCGCGATGCAGCGCGCGCGGGCTTGCGGGTCGCGGATCGCGTTCAGGATGGGGTCCTTCTCGTTGAGCGGGTCGCCGGGGAAGAACATCTGCGTCACCAGGCGCGAGAGCCACACCCTGCCCCACACCGAGAAGTGCACGTGCGGCGGCCGCCACCAGCCGCCCGTGTCCGGGACCGGGTAGGCGCCGGGCTTGATGGTGCGCAGCTCGATCAGGCCGCCGTCGCCGGCGACGAGCCGCGCCGCGCCGTAGAAGTTCGGGTCGGGCGGCGCATCGTGCGTGTCGTTCGGGTGGATGTACTTGCCCGCGGCGTTGCAGTGCCACACCTCGACCACCGCGCCCTGCACCGGCACGCCGTCCTCGTCGACGACGCGCGCGCGCAGGTGGATGAGCTGGCCGATGGCGCGCTTCGTGCCGTGGCCGGCGAGGTCGCCGCGCACTGGCTGCAGTCGCCGCTGCACGGCGATCGGCCCGGCGAGCTCCGCGGCGGTCTGCGGGCGGTGGCACAGCGCCTGCGACGGCCAGCGCTTGTTAGTCTGCTCGTAGCCCGGCTCGACGCCCTGCGACTGGGTGCGCGGGTCGCGCGGCTCGATGGCGATCACGGCGTGCGCTCGAACTGCCGCACTGGAGGTTTGCGCGCCGGCTCGGCCGGATTGACTTGCCCCAGCCCCTCCGCCGTCTCGGGCGTGTACTCGCCGGTGACGCCGACCGGGACATCGCCGGTGATGGTGACCCGCTCCATGGTGCGGCGCTGCGGGTAGTAGTCGTGCGGCGCATAGTGCTGCACCGAGCGGTTGTCCCACATCACCACGGTGTCGACTTCCCACTTCACGCGCAGCTGGTACTCCGGCACGCTCGCCTGCGCGTAGAGGAAACTGAGCAGCGCGCCGCTCTCGTCGTCCTTCAGGCCGCGGATGCGCAGCGTGAACTGCGGGTTGACGTAGATGGCGCGCCGTCCGGACACCGGATGCACGCGCACCACCGGGTGCCACGGATTGGGGAACTGGTCCTCGAGCTCGCGCAGCTTGCGCCGGTGCTCGGGCGTATTGTCGAAGAGCGAGCGAAACGGCTTGAAGTCGTGCAGCGCCTCGAGGCCGTGGATGTGCCGCTGCATGCGCTCCGACAGGCCGCGGTAGGCCGCGGTCATGCTGGCAAAGCAGGTGTCGCCGCCCCGCTCCGGAACGACGCGCGCGCGCAGCATCGTGGCCATCGGCGGATTGGCGCGGAAGGTCTCGTCGGCGTGCCAGACGTCGGTGCGCGCCGCCGGGTGGTCCGCGGAGTAGTCGAGCACGATGACCTCGGGCTTGTCCTCGAGGTTGGGCGAGAACGGGTGGACCGACAGCTCGCCGAAGCGTGCGCCGAACGCCATCTGCTGCTCGAGCGCGATGTCCTGCCGGCGCAGGACGATCACCTCGTATTTCACCAGGGCGTCGTGGAGCGCCCGGAACGTGGCGTCGTCCAGCCGCGCCAGGTCGACGCCGCGGATCTCGGCGCCGATGAAGCCGTTGATGGGAACGATCTCGATTGCCATGGCTTGACGTTATAAATCCGGATCGTTGATACTGTCAACGATGGACGCGGTGACGCTCTGCGAGTGTTTCGCGCGCGACGGCCTGCAGCACGAGCCGGCGTTCGTGCCCACCGCCACCAAGCGCGCGCTGGTCGAGCGCTTCGCCGCGCTCGGCTTCCGTCGGGTCGAGGCGACGTCCTATTCGAACCCGGAGGTCGTGCCGCAGTTCGCCGATGCTTCTGATTTGCTGAAGGATCTTCCCCGCAAAGCGGGGGTGTTCTACAAGGCCACCTGCGCCAACGTGCGTGCCGTCGAGCGCGCCCTCGCCGACCTCGACGCGGGCCACGGCGCTAACGAGATCAGCTTGCTCGTCTCCGCCACCGAGTCGCACTCGCAGAAGAACCTCAACCGCTCGCGCGAAGCGCAGTGGCAGAACATCGCCGAGATGGCCGCGGCGGCGAAGGGGCGCTTCCGGCTGGTCGGCACGGTGTCGGTCGCCTTCGGCTGCCCGTTCGAGGGAAAAGTCGCCATCGATGCAGTTCTTTCCGATATCGAAAGGTTCGCGGCCCTGGGGGTTGCGCATGTCGCCCTTGGGGACACCATAGGCGCGGCCACACCTCAAGCCGTTCGAGAAATGTTTTCCCAACTGGGAAAAGCAATTGTCCCCATCGCCCACTTTCACGACACGCGGGGCACCGGCCTCGTGAACTACGTCGCCGCCTACGAGGCGGGGGTGCGGTACTTCGACTCCTCCTTCGGCGGCGTCGGCGGGCATCCCGCGAAGGTGAAGTACGGCGGCGGCTTCACCGGCAACGTCTGCACCGAGGACCTCGTCAACCTCTTCGAGTCGATGGGCATCGCCACCGGCATCGACCTCGACGGCCTGCTCGCGACCGCGGAGCTGTGCGAGCAGGCGCTCGGCCGCGAGCTTTACGGCCGCGTCACGCGCAGCGGGCTCAACCCATTGCTCGCCTGAAGTTTATCCACATCAAATTCATCCACACCAACTCGCTGCGCCTCGCCTCGGGGCACGAGGCGCTGGTGACGCGCGTGCTGCGCGAGGACGGCGGCACGGGCCTCGGCTTCAGCCTGCAGCTCGACGCCACCGAGGCGCGCCATATGGCGCTCTTCCACGCCGGCCTGCGCGCCGAGCGCCCGCGCATCACACCGGTGATGGGGCATCCCTGGGAAACCGCTTTTCTTTCCAATACCCCTATTCCCTGGGACTGCGAGCCGGGCTTCTCCCGGCTCAAGTGGTTGCCCTAACATAGCCCTCCTCTGCAACGGAGGACGAGCCATGGGCAAGACCATCAGCTACAAGCGACCGGACGGAAAGAGCGTGAACGGCTACCTCGCGGAGCCCTCGGGCGGCAAGGGTCCGGGCATCGTGGTGATCCAGGAATGGTGGGGCCTGAACGATCAGATCCGCGGCGTCGCGGACATGCTCGCCAAGGCGGGCTACCGCGCGCTCGTTCCCGACCTCTACCGCGGCAAGGCCACGGTCGACGCGAAGGAGGCCGAGCACCTCATGACCGGCCTCAACTTCGGCGACGCCGCCGGGCAGGACATCCGCGGCGCCGTGCAGTATCTCAAGAGCACCGGCAGCGCCAAGGCCGGCGTCACCGGCTTCTGCATGGGCGGCGCCCTCACCGTCCTCGCCGCGGTGAACGTCCCCGAGGCGGACGCGACCGTGCCCTGGTACGGCTTCCCGCCGCTCGAGTACGTCGACGCCTCCAAGGTGAAGGCGCCGATGCTCGGCCACTACGCGACCAAGGACGAGTTCTTCCCCATCGCCAAGGCCGACGAGCTGGAGAAGAAGCTGCGCGCCGCAGGCGCGACGGTCGAGTTCCACAAGTACGACGCGAAGCACGCCTTCGCCAACGAGACGGCCAACGAGAAGAAGCTGCCGCCGCTCGAGTACAACCCCAAAGCCGCCGAGCAGGCGTGGCAGCGGACGATGGATTTCCTGGCGAAGAATCTGAAGTAACGCCGGTTCGCCCCCTGACAAGCAACCGTGTTTTAGATGGATTGCTCAAAGGGGGTTTGTTTCGGGGGTCCAGGGGGTGCTTTGGCGGAGCATGGCGTTCAGGATCGTCAGCATCTTGCGCATGCAGGCGACCATGGCGACCTTAT
>Ga0209705_10001012_pt1 | contig 14899 bp, 11 predicted proteins | sample PPLLaktember2015_5_FD_187262 | JGI IMG/M metagenome (GOLD analysis project Ga0209705, IMG submission 187262) | Freshwater sediment microbial communities from Prairie Pothole Lake near Jamestown, North Dakota, USA - PPLs Lake P8 Core (1) Depth... | ecosystem: Environmental > Aquatic > Freshwater... | reverse complement strand
ACCTGCGCCGAACGCCTGGGCACTGCCAGTCATGACACCGACGAAGCTGACACCGACCAGCATCACCATAGCCAGCACGATCACCATGGTCGCGACGAGGTAGATCACGCCCACGACCACCAGAGGGCCGGTGCGCTCCCGGAAGCCGGCGAACAGGTGTCCAACTTCCAGACCTTCACCCTGATGGACGGAACGTGCGCCGATCATGAGGCCGGCGCCCAGCACCGGCGCGAGCAGCATGCCGGCAATGCCGCCGAGCACCGGCACAAGCTGGATCCCGATCACTATGAGCATGAACAGCACGAAGTTCACGATCCAGATCACCGGGCTTTCCTTGAACAGGCCCCAGCCCTCCGCGATCCAGCTCCAGCCCCGTCCTGCGGGAACGCCGCGCCCGCCCGGGATGAAGGCGGCCTCGTCGGCTTCCTGCGCGGGGTCGCTGACCGGTGCCGACGGCGGCGCGTAGGGGTTGGTTGCGGCGGCTGCCGGTTTGGCCAGTGACGCCGAGGCAACGGCTGCCGCCGCGGAGACCGGCGCGGGCGCCGGCGCAGCTGCAGGCTCCGCCTCGACGAGGGAAAGCCCTGCGGCGGCCTTCGGCTCGGCACTAGGCGCAGCCGCACCTCCGGCCTCCGGGCGCACGCCCAGCGCGGCGGCCCATGCGTCCAGCGCCCAGCTGGCTGCTGCGGCATTGAGCAGCTTGGCCTGCTCGAACTTGCCGGCGATCTGCTGGCGCAGCTGCTCGTAGCTGCCCTTGTTGGGGCGGGCGTCCTTCGACCAGTTGGTGAGGAACGTGACCGCCTTCTTGTCCAGCAGGATGAGCAGTGCCTTGACCTTGCCGGGGAAGCTGGCCGCGGAGCCGGAGAGCAACTGCTCGAGTTGCGCCGGATTCTGGAGCAGTCCCTCGCCGTGGGCGGTCACCGCCTGTCTGAGCTGCTGCACGACCGGATCGTTCATTTGCTTGCCTCCTGGCGGCCGCCCCTGGGGCGGACGGGGATTTGTAGTATCCACTGTCAAAGCAACGTGTATGCCATTGTTTTCCCGTAGGATGACAGTAGAGGCGGCCGGCAGTACGAAATGGTCCTTGGGGACCCGGTCAGGCTGGCTACCCGATCGGAACAGGTGTCCGCGGCACACCGCCCGCGCGACGGAGGAAGTCATGGCCGACAAGAAGCACCTGCAGATGCTGGCGCGCGGGGTCCGGACGTGGAACGCCTGGCGCAAGCGCAGCCGGGCGAAGCCCGACTTGAGCCGTGCCCTGCTGATCGATCGGGAACTGCGTGGAATAAATCTGGCCGATGCAAACCTCGAGCGCGCTATCCTGCGCGGGACAACGCTGTCGCGCGCCAATCTCACCCACGCAAATCTCCGGCGAGCCGACCTGCGCACAACCAGCCTGAGACGGGCCAGGCTGGACCACGCGGACCTCACCGATACCATTCTGCGTCACGCATCGCTCGCCGAAACGAGTGTCGAGGGCACCGTGTTCGACGGCTGCGAGATCTACGGCATTGCCGCGTGGAACCTCAAAGGCAAGCCAAAGGCGCAGTCCAACCTGATCATTCGCGCCACCTCCCGCGAGCCCGCCATCCGCGTGGACGATCTCGAGGTGGCGCAGTTCGTCTACCTCCTGCTCAACAACGAGAAGATCAAGCGCGTTGTAGACACCGTGGGCAAGAAGGCGGTGCTGATCCTCGGCCGCTTCAGCGCGCAGCGCAAGGCGGTGCTGGACGCGATCAAGGACGAGCTGCGCCGCTACGAGTATCTGCCCATGCTGTTCGACTTCGAGAAGCCGGACCAGCGCGATCTCACCGAGACCGTGACCACGCTAGCACGGATGTCACGCTTTATCGTCGCGGACATCACCGATCCGAGGAGCATTCCGCAGGAGCTCGCGACCATAGTCCCCGAGCTGCCCTCGGTGCCGGTGGCGCCCGTGATTCTGGCCAGCGAGAAGCCCTACGCCATGTTCGAGCACCTGCAGCGCTACGGCTGGGTGCTGCCGGTGGTGCGCTACAAGGACACCGCCGATCTGCTCAAGAAGCTGCCGAAATCGGTGATCGAGAAGGCCGAGACGAAGGCCAAACGGCAGACCCGCGCCAGGTGAGGCGGGGGAGGGAGGACGAAGTACGCAGGCCGACGACACGATAGGTATCGCACCGTCGCGCGCTGAACCCGACCAAAGTCCTAGCACTGCGCAGCGAGATAGTGCGCAAACGCCCACAGGCGTCCCGCAAGCGCTGCAACGCGCCGCCTTCTCATGGTGCCCTGGAGTGCCGTCCGGTCCGACGCCGCGCACGGCTTCAGCGCCGTGCGCACAATGCTTCGTCGTCGATCGCGTGCGGTGGATCGAGGCAGGCACGGCCGTTGCTCGCCTTCGGTCTGTTTTTGACCCGGTTCGCTTTTGTCGCCAGCAACCAACGCATGCGCGAGATCCTGATTGCTTTTCTCACTGGCTGCGGCACGCGCCTGTACGCGCTGACGGGAATCCGGTCAGCCACCCGCGGCGGAGGCACGCCCTGGTTCTTGTTGCGGGAGCTGCTGCCGATGCTGCCGCTGCTGGGCTTCGTGAGCGCGGTCCTGGTCGCTTCCGACCCTGGAGCGGGCATGTCCAGGGGCTTCGGCTGGCTGTATATCGCAATCGCGGCGACCGCTGCCTCGGCAGTGGTCTATGCGTCTCACCGGCGCCGGGCGATCGCCCAGACCCCGACCGCGAGGCTCAAAGGATCCGTCCACGGCAATGTCGAGGTCAAAGGCGTGGCCCGCCCCCTGCCCAAGGCCCTGGCCTTGCGTGCGCCGCTTACCGGCGAGGTCGCGCTCTGGTACCGGACCGAGCGCAACAAGCGCCGGGGGCTCAGCGAGCCCTGGTACGTCGACCGTAGCGAGGCGGCCGACGTCCCGTTCGTGATCGACGACGGCAGCGGGCAGTGCCTGGTGTTTCCCGCGGGCCTCGCCAGCAGCGGCGCGCACGAGTGGAGATCGAGAAGCGGTCTGGAGGAGCGCGTGGAGCGCTGGATCGCACCGGGGGATACAGTTTTCGTGGTCGGCGAGTTGCGCAGCCTGCGGCGTGACCAGTTGCCCGCCGCACTTTCGGAGCGGCTGCCGCAAGCCGAGACGATCCGGGTGCTGACGGCGCCAAGAGACGGTCGTCCGTTCCTGATCGGCAACCGGTCGGAGCAGGGCGAGCAGCTGTTCTACCGGGCGGCCGGCACCGTCAATCTGGTGTTCCTCCTGCTCGCGCTGGCGCTCGGCGTGCTGATCTTGCAGTACGGCCAGGGCGGATAGCCCGGAAAGAAAAGAAACGAACCGTGTGGATCCAGCTCACCATCGCCGGCGTGATCGCAGTCGCTGCGCTGGTCGGCCTCGCGCAGTTTCACCGCCATCTTCGCGGCGAAGGCGGTAGCCTGTTCTCCGGCCGCAAGGCGAAGGAGCCCAGGGCGGACGCCAGCGAGCTGGAAGCGCTCATCGCCGCGTATCGGCGCGACAAGCCGGCCGGCGGCGGGCCCGGAGCGTCTGTTGTCGCCAACGCCGCGGCGGCGACACCAGCGGCTGCGCCTGTCCCCGCAATGGCGCCTGCACCCAAAGCAGGAAAGCCTCCCGGGGCGTTCCTGCAGGGGCCGCCCAAGGTGCTGTACCTGGTCCTGAAGGCGGCGCTGCCCGACCATCACATCTTCGTCTATACGCGGCTCACCGACGTCATCAATCCCATCGGCAAGCCGCTCACGCCCCAGGGCCGCGCGCAGTTCGCGCAATCGCGCATGGACTTCGTGGTGTGCAACAAGGCGCTGAACGTGGTGGCGCTGCTGGACATCAGCGACGGCACCCGCCCCGACGATCCGATCAAGCAGCATCTGCAGCCGCAGCTCGCCGCCGCGGGCATCCGTTATGTGAGGGTCGCGCCGACCGCGTTGCCGAAGCCCGCCGAGGTGAGGCAGCTGGTCTACCCGTCCTAGCGTCGCTCTCTGCCAAACCACTCCATCTGAACCACGGAGGACACGGTGGACACGGAGGAACACCCGTTCCTCTTTGCAGGGCAAATCAGCAGCCTCGGAGGGCGCGAGCGATAGACCTGCCACGGCCGAGGGCAGGATCGAGTCGGGCGATTACGGGGTTCATAGACAGTGCCGGAACCGGCACTGCCAGCCCTTAGTCAATGTCTTTCCTCCGTGTCCACCGTGTCCTCCGTGGTTCTTCTTTTCTCGGGTCCGCTGGAAAGGCCCGCGCTTCGGACGCGTCAGTCCAGAACGTGCGACACGAGCCCGTCTGCAAGCTTGGGCTCGAACCAGGTCGACTTGGGCGGCATGACCCGGTCGGCGTCGGCGACCGCCATCAGATCCTCCATGCGCGTGGGAAACAGTGAGAAGGCCGCGGCCATCTCACCGCTGTCCACCCGCCGCTCCAGCTCGGCAAGCCCACGGATGCCGCCGACAAAGTCGATGCGCCGGTCGGTGCGCGGGTCCTCAATACCCAGCACCGGCCCCAAAAGATAGTCCGCCAGCAGGCTGACATCCAGCCGCTTCACCGGATCGTCCGGTTGCGCCAACTCCGGCTTGATCTCGAGGCGGTACCAGTGCTTGCGCAGGTACAGCCCGAACTCGCCGTGCCTAGATGGTCTAACCGGGGCCCCGGTGGCGCGGATGGTGAAGCGCTTCCCAACGCGCATCTGGAACTCCAGCGCGCTCATGCCCTTGAGGTCCTTCACCACGCGGTTGTAATCGAGAATGCGCATCTGATGATGCGGAAAGGCCACTGCGAGGAAGTAGTTGTAGCTCTCCGCGCCCGTATGCGTGGGGTTGGCGCGGCGCCGCGACTGCGCCACGCGCGAAGCTGCCGCGGAGCGGTGATGCCCGTCGGCGATGTAAAGCGCCGGCATGACATCGAAGGCCGCCGTCAGTTCGGCCATGGCATCGGGGTCGGTCAGCACCCATACCGTGTGACGCACGCCGTTGTCGGCTTCGACGTCGCTGTGCGGTGGTGCGGTCGTGACCCGCTCCAGCAGCGTGTCCACCTGCGGGGCGTTGGGGTAGGCAAGCAGGACTGGACCGGTCTGCGCGCCGAGGGCCTCGATCTGCCGCACTCGGTCATCTTCCTTGTCGGGGCGGGTGAACTCGTGCTTTCGGATCCGGTTGGCGTCGTACTCGGCAACCGAGGCCGCCATGACCAGACCAGTCTGCACGTGCTCGCCCATGGTCAGGCGATACACGTAGTAGCAGGGCCGAGGATCGCGCACCAGGACGCCCTCGCGCAGCATCCGCTCGAGGTTCTCCGCGGCTTTTGCGTACACCTGCAGCGAGTGGGGATCGATGGACGGCGACAGGTCGATCTCCGGCTTGGAGATGTGCAGAAAGCTCCACGGCTTGCCGGCGGCGCGCACCCGTGCTTCGTCGGTGGACAGGACATCGTAAGGCGGTGCCGCGACGGCAGCGGCGTAGGCCGGCGTGGGGCGCAGGCCGGCGAAGGGTTGGATCAGGTGCAAGCGCTATCTCGATTCGCAACGAAGCCGCAATTCTAGCAGGCGAACTTCGCCTGGCCATCTTCGTCTTACGATCTGCGGCTATGATGGCAGTGTCGGCAAATCATCGATTGAGGCAGGCGATGAGCGATGACGTCCAGGAGTACCGGGGCAGCAGGATCATTGTGCAGTTCGACGGCGCGAAGTGCATCCACTCGCGGCATTGCGTGCTGGATCAGCCCGACGTGTTTCGGGCCAACGTTCCAGGTCCCTGGATCTCCCCCGACAGCGGCAGCGTCGAGGGAATCGTGCAGGTAGCCCACGCCTGTCCGTCGGGCGCCATCACCTACGAGCGGCTGGACGGCGGAGCGCAGGAATCGGCGCCGGCCGTGAACGTCCTGCGCATCCGCGAGAACGGGCCGCTAGCCTTCCGGGCCGACTTGCAGATCGGCGGCACGCGGGCCATCCGCGCTACGCTGTGCCGGTGCGGCGCGTCGAGCAACAAGCCTTACTGCGACGGCAACCACAGCGCGGCAGGTTTTACCGCCACCGGCGAGCCGTCGACCCGGCCGTCGGAGGCGCTGGCACAGCGCAATGGGCCAGTGGCGGTGAACGCGATCGCCGACGGCCCGCTGGAAGTCATGGGCAATCTCGAGATCTGCAGTGGCACAGGGCGCACCGTGAACCGCACGCAGAAAAGCTATCTGTGCCGGTGCGGCGCGTCGGGCAACAAGCCCTACTGCGACGGCACCCACAAGAAGATCGGGTTCCGGGCGGGAGGGGGAGCGAAAGGCTGAGTGCCGCGTTGGCACAGCGCGTTTAGGCCAGAACCGCGCCGGCAGCCCTTCGCCCACCACTGGCGCGCGTGCACGCATCCGCGCCTCGAGGGCCTCTTTTTGGCTCTGTCTGGGATCGTCGCGCTTCAAGCCTGGGTCTAATGCTCCGATATTAAGACCAGGCGCAGGCCGGCGATCTGCCGTACGCTAGTTGCCTGGCGACGACAGATGCAATGGGCAGGCACCTGTGATTGTCGAATTGTGTGTATCAAGGGACCAGCGCAGTGCTCAGCATCCTTTCCCGCGTCGTGTCCGGCTTCGTCGCACCGGTCGCGGTCCTCCTGCTCGCTCACTACCTCGCGCCGCGGGTGATCGGGCTTCCGCCCACGCTCGCGGGTCTGCGCAGCTGGGGGCCGATGTTGATGCTCGTACTCGCCGGCATCCTGGCTCTGGTGTTCAACCGTGGCCGCGTGCTCTTCGGTGTCGCTTCACTCGCTGCAGCCTTCATCGCCTTCAAGCTGCATGTACAGGCCGTGCCCAGCACCTTCAGCGGGCGTACCGTGTTCGCCGCACTGTGCCTGTTCGTCCCGCTCAACCTTGCCGTCCTGGTCATGCTGCGCGAGCGGGGCATCTTCTCTTTCTACGGCGTGCGCCGCGCGGGCACGATTGCACTGCAGGCACTTCTCGCGGCCTGGGTGGTCCTGGAGCAGCACGTCGGCCTGACCGAGTGGCTCTACCAGCCACTGCCCGCTAGCATGCCATGGCCGGTTTCGCCGATCCCGCCGCTCGCGCTGATGGTGATGTTGGGCGGCGTGGCAGTGGCCACGGGGGCCGCGGTGGCGAGCCGCACCGCGATCGACGCCGGCTTCGCGGGTGCATTGACCGCCTTTGCGCTCGGCTGCCAGCACGTGACACTCCCCAACCACTTCGCCGTGTATACCGCTGCGGCCGCTGCCATCCTGGGCATCGCCGTACTGCACGACACGTTCCGGCTCGCGTTCCGCGACGAGCTGACCGGGCTGCCCAGCCGGCGAGCGCTAAACGAAAGGATGATGGCTCTCGGCCATCACTACGCGATCGCCATGGCCGACGTGGATCACTTCAAGCGGTTCAACGACACCTGGGGGCACGAGTTCGGCGATCAGGTGCTCAAGCTGATTGCGGGCAAGCTCGAGCAGATGGGCGGCGGCGGGCGTGTCTATCGCTACGGCGGCGAGGAGTTCACCATCGTGTTCCCGGGCAAGACACTGCGCGAGGTGTGGCCGCACCTGGAAGCTGTGCGCAAGGAGATCGCCGCCTACCAGCTCGCCATCCGCCAGCCCGACCGGCCGGTCGAGCACGGAGCCGGCACGTCCCGGCGCGGCGTCGGCAATACAACGCACACCGTATCGGTAACCATCAGCATCGGCGTGGCACAGAGCGACGCGCGCAACACTACACCCGCGGAGGTATTGCTCGCCGCCGACAGATCGCTCTACCGCGCCAAGGAAAAGGGCCGCAACCGGGTGATTCGGTAGAGACTGGCGCAGCACTCACTCCGCGCTAGCCAGGTACTCATTCACTGCTCGGCGAGAGTCCGGATAGAATTGGGGGAATCGATTCTTTTCCTTCTTTCCCCTACCAGCCCGCATACATGGCCGCCTGGACCCGGATTCTCGTTGTGTGCACACTCGCTCTGATAGTCCTCCCTGCAGCACAGGCGCAGACGCGCAGGTCCGCCGGTGCTTGGACCGTTCTGTGCAGCGAGGGTGCGACCGGCTATTGCAGCGCCAGCAACCGAATCAAGGCGATCGGTGGCTCGCCCTATCGCTTTCAGCTCAACGTCTCGCGCGGCAGGCCCGGCGCGGACTTCGAGATCGCCCTGCTCACCGGCAGCGAACATCCCGGGGACGGCGCTGCCATCGCGGCACAGGTGGACAACCGCAAAGCGCTGATGCTCACGTCCGGCGCGGGCTATCGGCGCGCAGGAAGGAGCCACACGTACGTGATCGCCGCGAACGAGACAGAAGGGTTGCTGGCGCAGATGCGCAACGGCCAGCGCGTGGTGTTCCGCTACGAGGACGCGAAGGGCCGCCCGGTCGTCGCCGCGTTTTCGCTGGGCGGCATGGCCAACGCGCTGGCGTTCATGGACAAGATGCAGCCAGCGCCTCGCTCTCCTGCAACCAAGGTGGCCGCCACGCCGCCCGCCAAGCCGGCACCGGTGGAAGAGGCCAGGCCTGTCCCTCTGATCGAGGAAGTCAAGGCAGCGCCGAACCCCAGGCCAACGCCGATCGACGTGCCCGCTCCTGGGCAGACAGCCGAGGCGGCACCGACTCCTGCGCGTGCAGAACAAGTCCCGCCTGCACCGAAACGCAAGCCCGCCCCAGCGCAGAAGCAGGCTGCCGTCACCGCTGCGCCTACCCTGAGCCGCAAGCGCGGCGCCAAGTCGATCCGGCAGTTCTCCTGCCGCGGCAACGAGCCCTTCTGGACCTTGGTCATCGACAACGACAGCGCGCGCTACTCCGCCCCGGCGGACGCCGGGCAACCCGATGCGGTGGAGCTCAAAGGCAAGCTGTCTGTGACCGGCGACGGCCCCACTCCGGTCATCGACTGGCGCGGAAAGTCGGATTGGGGCGCGAGCTTCCGCGCCGTGATAACCGAGCAGCTCTGCCGCGACAGCATGTCGGACTCGGAGGGTCAGACCCAGTTCGAGTATCGCGCGCGGGTGACCCTGCCCGGCGGCAAGACCGTCGAAGGCTGCTGCAACGCCGGCCTGCCGCCGGCAGAGGCGGCGACCCCGACCGACACGACGCAGTACCCGGTCGCGGACGTGCGCACCCGGCCGGATACCGACTGGAGCCGCCACCTGTTCGAGTTGCTGCCCGCCATCCAGGCCTGCATCGACAAGACACCTGAGCCCTACCCTTATGCCACCAAGGCCTGGCCGATGAACCACGGCATGGTCGGCGTGCGCACGCGCAACCGCGGCGGTGGCTGGTTCGAGTGCGTCGCCGAGAGCACCGGCAAGAGCGTCGATCGCTTCGTCCCCCTCCCTTCCACGGCGCCGCCCGCTCCGAACGAAGACGTCGTCGTGTTCTCGCCGCCCGATCAGTCACCGCCAGAGGGCAATTGCTTCAAGCACGAGCGCGTGATGGACGGGATGGGCGACTTCATGGGATGGCTGTCGACGAACGGGTGCTCGTAGACCACTCGGTCTCTCTCGAACTAGTACTGCGACACACTAATTCCACCTCTCACCACGAAGGCACGAAGATACGAAGAAAACCGGAACGAGGGGCTATGAGGGCTTCCGGCGCTCGCCACCTCTACCATACGATGTTTCGCTACTAAGCTAACGTGTCTCTGTAATAGACCCAAATATAGCCGCCAAGACGCCAGAGAGACCGGGTCAGCCGTCCGCAGATGCCGCTGTCCCCGGCCCGATGAAAGCAATGTCCGGCCGTGACGATTCGATTTTCTTGGCGTCTTGGCGTCTTGGCGGCTCATTGTAATGTTTGGGGCTTTGAGAAACGCTTGGGCTTCTGCGGCCCCGACTGCTTATTTGCGCGCTTTGCGCCATGCCTCGTACTCGGCCCGCGTCTTATCGTCCGGCGGATAGGTGCCGGGCACCGGCGCCCCGGCCTTGATCTTCTCCACAACGAAGCTCTCGAGCTCGTCGAGCTCCGCGCCGGTCCGCGCCACCTCGTCGGCGAGATGGCGTGGGATGCATACCACGCCGTCAGCATCGCCCACCAGAATGTCGCCCGGCATCACCAGCACTTCGCAGCAGCCGATCGGCACGTTCCAGTCCACCGCCAGATGGCGCGCCGGGTGCGGCGGTGAGGCCGGACCGCGCGCATAGACGGGGAAACCCATTGCCTGCACGCCCGCGAAGTCGCGCACGCAGCCGTCCACCACACAGCCGGCTGCGCCGCGGACCTTGAGCCGGTTCATGTAGATGTCGCCGCCGGTGGCAGCGGCTTCCATACCGCGGCCTTCCACCACCAGGACCTGTCCGGGCTTGCAGGCTTCGATGGCGGCACGCTGCGGGTAGTCGGGCCGGGTGATGTGCTCGAAGGTGGCCAGGTCCTCTCGCCCAGGCGCAAAGCGCAGGGTCAGCGCCTCGCCCACCATGCGCAGCATCGGCGACAGCGCGCGCAGCCCGGTGAGGTAGGTGTTGCGAAACCCCAGCTTGAAGAGCTGGGTGGTCAGCGTGGCGGTCGCTACACGCTGGAGCTTGTCGAGCGTGCCTTGTGCGAGTGGCGGGTAAGTCATGGGATCTCCCTGACCGGGCGGAGCCGGAACGAAATGGACAGGATCAACAGGATTCACAGGATCTGGTCTCGAGGCGGGCAATGATAGATCGCCGCGGGGCATGTGGCGCGCGTCACTGTAACGAAGAGGCTCTGCAGCGGGAGTGCGGTGAAAAACCCAGGCGGCGCAACGTATTCCCCTGTATACTGCAGCCTGTGCGTGGCACCAGAGCGCACAACCACGCATCGCGAACCGTCCGCAGCAGTAACTGAAGCCGTCCTGCCTCCTGGCGTTCCCCGTAGAACGCCGTCCCGGCACGCTGCTTTTGTGCCGAAGTCCTGCTTGAGTCCTGTCAGTTCTTTCGTCGGTTGGTGTTGCATTCATCTGTGTCGAAGCGTGCGGCGACAGTAACGTCGTGCACGCTCACTCAATTGACGGAAGAAGACCATGACTTTCGAAGCATTAGGCCTGCATCCCGCGGTACTCAAGGCGCTTGCCGACGCCGGCTACCAGGCACCCACCCCGGTCCAGGCGCAAGCCATCCCGGCGGCTCTGGAAGGGCGCGATCTGCTGGTTTCGTCGCAGACCGGCTCGGGGAAGACCGCTGCCTTCGTGCTGCCGGCACTCCACCGGTTCGCCTCCATCCAACCGGAAGGTTCCGGCAACGGCCCCAGCGAGCGCGCAACACGGGAACGCCCGCGCTTTCGCCCCGCACGACCGAGGATGCTGGTGCTCACACCCACCCGCGAGCTCGCGCTGCAGGTCACTACCGCAGCCGAGAAGTATGGCGCCCAGCTCAGGCGCGTGAAGGCGGTGGCCATCCTGGGCGGTATGCCGTACCCGAAGCAGATGCAGCTGCTGGCGCGCAACCCGGAGATCCTGGTCGCCACGCCCGGGCGCCTGCTCGACCACATGCAGTCCGGCAAGATCGACTTTTCGCAGCTCGAGATCCTGGTGCTGGACGAGGCGGATCGCATGCTCGACATGGGCTTCATCGAGGATATCGACACCATCGTCGCTGCGACGCCGAAAACCCGCCAGACCATGCTGTTCTCCGCCACCCTAGACGGGCTAGTCGGCAAGATGGCGCAGCGAATCACCCGCGACGCACTGGTGGTGCGAAGCGCCGGGTCCTCCGTCAGTCACGACAACATCGAGCAGCGCGTGCACTTCGTCGACGACGTCTCCCACAAGGGCCGTCTGCTCGATCACCTGCTGCGCGACGTCAGCATCGACCAGGCGTTAGTGTTCACGTCCACCAAGCGCGACGCCGATACGATCGCCGAGCGGCTGGCCGATGCCGGGTTCGCAGCGGCCGCACTGCATGGCGACATGCACCAGGCCGCCCGCAACCGGACGCTGAACGCCATGCGCAGAGGCCAGCTGCGCGTGCTGGTGGCAACCGACGTGGCTGCCCGCGGCATCGACGTGCCGACGATCACCCACGTGTTCAACTTCGACCTGCCGAAATCGCCGGAGGACTACGTACACCGTATCGGCCGCACCGGTCGTGCCGGTCGCAGTGGGCTCGCCATCTCGCTCGCGCACCACGCCGAGGCGCGCAGCGTCAAGAACATCGAGCGCTTCACCCGGCAGGAGATCCCGGTCGACGTCGTGGCGGGGCATGAGCCGCGGCGATCCGCTGCGGCCTTTGCGCGCAAGCCCGCCGGCAGGTCCTTTGCCGGTAGCGGCAAGCCGGGCGCACCCCGGCACGACGGGTTCCGCAGGCCGGATGCGCCGCGCAAGGGCAGTTTCAAGGGCCCGCGGTCCGGGGACGGCAACGGCAATCGCCGTCAGTTCAGCGGCCGGTAACGACGAGGACTCACCCGATGCGCCGGGGCGGGGAGTCCAGGCGCTCACCGGCCAGCACGGCTCGCGCCTGTACTATCTGACCGGCACAGCCCGGTAGTACCATTCCGCGCAACGACACCAACGGCGAGGGGAGAAGTCCGTGGCGGCAACGCTCGGAAGCTACGACTACGTCATCGTCGGCGCGGGCACGGCCGGTTGCGTGCTGGCGAACCGTCTGTCCGCGGACGCCAGCACCAGCGTACTGCTGCTGGAGGCGGGCAAGAAGGACGATTACTTCTGGATCGACATCCCGGTCGGCTATCTCTACACCATCAACAACCCGCGCACCGACTGGTGCTACAAGATCGAACCCGACCCGGGCCTGAACGGCCGTTCGATCGGCTATGCGCGCGGCAAAGTGCTGGGCGGCTGCTCCTCGATCAACGCCATGATCTACATGCGCGGGCAGAAGAGCGACTACGACCACTGGGCCGCGCTGGGCAACCGCGGCTGGTCCTGGGACGAAGTGCTGCCGGTGTTCAAGCGCAGCGAGGACTATCAGCACGGCGCTGACGAGCTGCACGGGGCCGGCGGCGAGCTGCGCGTCGAGGAGCGCCGCGTGAGCTGGGAGATCCTCGACGCCTGGCGCGACGCCGCCGAGGAATGCGGCATCCCCAAGATCCGCGAGTTCAACCGCGGCGACAACTTCGGCAACGCCTACTTCCAGGTGACCCAGCGCGGCGGTGTGCGCTGGAGTGGCACGAAGGCTTTTCTGCGCCCGGTTGCGCATCGACCCAATCTGAAGGTGCTGACCGAAGCCCACGTGCAGCGCATTCGCATCGACAGTCGCGACGGCGTGAAGCGTGCCATCGGCCTCGACGTCCGCCTCGGACAGGCCGGAACCCAGGTCGTCGAGGCGCGCCGCGAGCTGATTCTCGCGGCCGGCTCGATCGGCTCACCGCAGATCCTGCAGCTGTCCGGCGTCGGCCCCGGCGCGCTTCTGCAGCAGCATGGCATCCCGGTGGTGCATGATCTCCCGGGCGTGGGGGAGAACCTGCACGATCACCTGCAAATCCGCACCGTCTACATGGTGCGCAACACCGTGACGCTCAACCAGCGCGCTAATTCGCTGCTTGGCAAGGCGGCGATGGGACTGGAATACCTGCTGTTCAAGACCGGACCCCTCACCATGCCGCCGTCGCAGCTCGGCGCATTCGCTAAGAGCGATCCGTCCCAGCCGTCCGCCAACATCGAGTGGCACGTGCAGCCGCTGTCGCTGGACAAGTTCGGCGATCCGCTGCATCCCTTCCCCGCCATCACGCCCTCGGTGTGCAACCTGCGCCCGACGAGCCGCGGCCACGTGCGCATCAAGAGCGCAGACCCGAGCGCGTATCCCGCGATCACGCTCAACTACCTTTCCACCGAAGCGGATCGCCAAGTCGCTGTGAGCGGGCTGCGTTTCACCCGGCGCATCATGGCGGCGCAGGCGCTGGCGAAATTCCAGCCGGAGGAATGGAAGCCCGGCCTGCAGGTCCAGACCGACGAGGAACTGGCGCGTGTGGCGGGTGACCTCGGCACCACCATCTTCCACCCCGTCGGGACCTGCAAGATGGGCAGCGATCCGCTGGCTGTCGTGAGCGACCGCCTGGCCGTCCACGGCATCGAAGGCCTGCGCGTGATCGACGCCTCCGTCATGCCGCGCATCACCTCCGGCAACACCAACGCCCCGACCGTGATGATCGCGGAGAAGGGCGCGGAGTTCGTCCGCCAGGGCGTACGCTGAGCCCGCAGCCAACCTCTGTTGCATTGCAGCGACATCGCCCTCATCTGACCATCGTCAGAGGGGAATTCTCTGGCACTATGCTTGGTGCATCGCAGCAAACAAGGCGGCTGGAGAGTGGTGATGGTGATTCGCGAGCTGTACGAGGAAGAAAGCGACAGGGTGCAGGCCTTCCTGCTGGCCCTGAACGAGCACGATCGCTATCGACGCTTCGGCCGGCCGATCACCGACGACGTGCTCCGGCAATACGTGGCGCGCATCGACTGGGGCGATTCGGTGCTGCTGGGCGCCTTCGACGCGCACACTGAACTCGTAGGATTGCTCGAACTGGCCGACGTCGCGAGCACCTGCGAGATCGCAATCGCCGTGGCCCCGGCGCACCGCGGAAAAGGCGTGGGCAAGGCGCTGATGGACCGCGCGCTCCTCAAGGCCAAGGTGCGCGGCCGCGACAGAGTGGTTCTGCTGTGCCAGATGGACAACGAGCCGATGCGGCGCCTCGCGCGCAGCGCCGGTCTGCACGCGACCCTGGAAGACGGGGAAGTCACCGGGAGCCTGGACCTGCCGCAAGCCGGTCTGGCCGAAGTCACCGAGGATGCCACGCGCGATGCCATCGGCAATGCCACCTACGCGACGCTGCTCAGCGCTCGAACCTGGGCGGCGCTGTTCGAGCGCGCAGCGCACACTTCACGCCGACTGCTCCCGGAAAGCTGACTTCGGGGCGCCGCAAGCGCCACGCCACCGCAAAGAAGCCTGGCCTTATGTTCGATATCGAACGGAACGCCTGGCGCGAAAGGCGGATGATGCACCAAGGTCGAGGCTGCCCAGTGGTCAAGGAGCGTGCCGACACGCAGTATTGCTTGTGCCCGCCAG
>Ga0209705_10001010_pt1 | contig 14908 bp, 15 predicted proteins | sample PPLLaktember2015_5_FD_187262 | JGI IMG/M metagenome (GOLD analysis project Ga0209705, IMG submission 187262) | Freshwater sediment microbial communities from Prairie Pothole Lake near Jamestown, North Dakota, USA - PPLs Lake P8 Core (1) Depth... | ecosystem: Environmental > Aquatic > Freshwater... | reverse complement strand
CGTGCATCTGGCGGTCGGCTGGGGGGTATCCCAGCTCAAGGTCGGCAGCTTCTCCCGCTCCGAGCGCATGGCGAAGTGGAACGAAGGGCTGAGGATCGAAGAGTCCCTCGGCAGCAAGGCACTGCTGTATCCCGCGAGCAAGCTCTTTAAATAGGGACAGTCCCCATTTAACGAAGCGGAGCGACAGTTAAATGGGGACTGTCCCTATTTAAAGCGCATTTAATGCGCTATTTAAAGCGCGCGCAGGCCGCCGGCTTCCAGGCGGTAGCGCCGGTCGCAGGTGGCGGCGGCGGCTTCGGAATGGGTGACGAGAATGCCGGCGGCGCCATGCTGCTTCACCTGGCCGCGCAGCACTTCCAGCACCTGGCGCGCGTTGTCGGGGTCCAGATTGCCGGTGGGCTCGTCGGCCAGCACGAGTTTGGGCGCACCCACCAGCGCGCGCGCAATCGCGATGCGCTGTAGTTCGCCTCCGGAGAGCTCGCGCGGCATGGCCGACTCGCGTCCGCCCAGGCCGACCGCCCCGAGCAGCGTGCGCGCCCGAGCGCGGATCTCCGCGGCGCCGCGACCACGCAGCAACAACGGCAGCCCCACGTTCTGCTCGGCCGTCAGGTGCGGCAACAGGTGAAAAGCCTGGAACACGAAGCCGAAGTGCTCGCGCCGCACGCGCGTCGCGGCGTCGTCGGACAGCGCCGCCATCTCGAAGCCGTCGTAGGCGATCGAGCCCCCGTCCACCGGCTCAAGGCCGGCGATGACATTGAGCAGGGTCGATTTGCCAATGCCCGACTCGCCCAGCACCGCGACGTGCTCGCCGGGTGCCACCTCCAGGGACACCGCGTTGAGCACCATGCGGCCGCCGAAGCGCTTGGTGACCCGGGAAAGCCTGAGCATGCGCGCAGTCTAGCGGCTGGGCGTGCCACGGACACCGATTCGGCGTGGCCCCTCGCCTGCTATCCCCTTGCGTGATACTGGTTACACTTCTAGACTGGATCAGCCAATGCATCACCTGAACTATATTTCCTGAGGAGGAGAGCATGTTTAGTCCCATCCGAGCCGTCCTGGCCGGCGCGATCGCGGCCAGCGTCGCGTTCAGCGCACCCGCCCTGGCGCAGCAGAAACTCAAGATCGGCTTCATCACCACGCTCACCGGACCCGCCGGCATCATCGGCAAGCACATGAAGGATTCGGTCGAGCTCGCGGTCGAGCACTTGGGCGGCAAGATGGGCGGCGTGCCCGTCGAGGTGATCTTCGGCGACGACCAGGCCAAGCCCGACGTCGGCGTGCAGGTCGCGCAGGAGATGCTGGCGAAGCACAACGTCGACATCGTGGCCGGCATCATCTGGTCCAACGTCATGCCGGCCGTGGTGCCAGTGGTCACGGGTGCGGGCAAGGTGATGGTCGGCACCAACGCGGGCGCCAGCCCGCTCGCCGGCAAGTCCTGCCACCCGCAGTACTTCTCCACCTCCTGGAACAACGACCAGACGCCCGAGGCGATGGGCAAGTTCATGCAGGAGCAGGGCATCAACGACGTGTACGTGCTCGCGCCCAACTACCAAGGCGGCAAGGACATGGTGACGGGCTTCAAGCGCTACTACAAGGGACGCATCGTCGAGGAGATCTACACCAAGTTCCAGCAGCAGGATTACCAGGCCGAGATCACGCAGCTGCGCGCCAAGAACCCGAAGGCGGTGTTCGTGTTCTACCCGGGCGGCATGGGCATTCAGTTCGTGCGCCAGTTCTTCCAGGCCGGACTGCGCGACCGCATCCCTCTGTACTCCGTGTTCACGGTGGACGAGACCTCGCTACCGGCCCTCAAAGAGGCTGCCATCGGCCAGTGGGAGACGAAGTTCTGGAGCCCCGACCTCGACGTGCCGGCGAGCAAGCGCTACGTGGCCGACTTCCGCAAGAAGTACAGCTACACACCCTCGTTCTACGGCGCGCAGAGCTACGACGGCATCATGCTGATCGACTCCGCGGTGCGCGCCAACAAGGGCAGCCTCGCCGACACCAAGGCGGTGGTCATGGCCATGCGCAAGGCCAGCTACGACTCGATCCGCGGGCCGTTCAAGTGGAACGTCAACCAGCACCCGATCCAGGACTTTTACCTGCTGCGCGCCGAGAAGGGCGGGCCGGACGGCGTGCAGATGAAGATCCAGAAGAAGGTGTTCGACGACCACAAGGACTCCTACTACCAGGACTGCAAGATGCCCTGGTGAGCGCCGCCGCGCAACGCTAGCCTGGGGCGCGGTGCGCATGCCGCGCCCCTCTTTTTTGTGAACGCCATCCTCGTCTTCGAGCAAGCGCTGAACGGCCTCCAGTTCGGCGTGATGCTGTTCCTCATGGCCGCCGGGCTGACGCTCGTCTTCGGCATCATGAACCTCGTCAACCTGGCGCACGGGTCGCTCTACATGGTCGGCGCCTACCTCACGGTGGCCGCCGTGGGCTGGACCGGGTCGTATCCGCTCGGCGTGCTGCTCGGCCTCGCCGGCACGCTGGTGGTCGGCATGCTGGTGGAGGTCATCGCGCTGCGCACGCTGTACGAGCGCGACCACCTCGACCAGGTGCTCGCCACCTTCGGATTGATTCTGTTCTTCAACGAGCTGGTCGCCATCGTCTGGGGGCGCGCGGCGCTCTACACGTCGCTGCCCACCTACCTGCAAGGGTTCGTCGAGATCATCCCCGGCTCGATCTATCCCGTGTACCGCGCGCTGGTGATCGTCGTCGGCCTCGTGGTCGCCGCGGGGCTGTGGTACGTGGTGACGCGCACGCGCCTCGGCATGCTGATCCGCGCCGGAGCGTCGAACCGCACCATGGTGTCTGCGCTTGGCATCAACATCCGCCTGCTCTACACGGTGGTGTTCGGCTTCGGCGCGGCGCTCGCCGGCCTCGCCGGCCTGATGGCCGGCCCGATCTACGCCGTACAGCCGGGCATGGGCGAGTTCATCCTCATCCAAGTGTTCGTGGTGATCGTGATCGGCGGCATCGGCTCGATTCGCGGCGCGCTGGTCGGCGCGCTCATCGTCGGCATGGTCGACACCATGGGACGCGCGTTCCTCAAGCCCCTGCTCGGCCATTTCATCTCGCCGCCCGCGGCGGAGGCCGCCGGTCCGGCGCTCGCCTCCATACTCATCTACCTCCTCATGGCGCTGGTGCTCGCGGTGCGCCCCGAAGGCCTGTTTCCGGCCAGGAGCGGCTGATGCGCGCGCGCACCATCATCCTCGCCGCCTGCGTCCTGCTGCTGGCCGTCGCCCCGCCCGTGACGATGTGGCTCGAGCAGCCCTATTACATCGAACTGCTGCGCCGCGTGATGATCTTCGCCATCGCCGCGACCAGCCTCAACCTGATCCTAGGCTACGGCGGCCTCGTGTCCTTCGGCCATGCGGCCTACCTCGGCGTGGGGGGCTACTCGGTCGGAATCCTTGCGTTCTACGGCGTGAACAACGGCTGGCTGCAGTGGGCAGTGGCGATCGGGGCGTCCGCGCTGGTCGCGCTGGTGATCGGCGCGATCTCGGTGCGCACGCGCGGCATCTACTTCATCATGATCACGCTCGCCTTCACGCAGATGCTGTACTACCTCGGCATCTCGGTGGAGGAGTACGGGGGCGACGACGGCCTGCGCCTGAAGGTGAAGAGCCAGTTCTCCGGCCTCGTCGACCTGGTCGATCCGGTCGCCTTCTACTACGTGGTGCTGGTGCTGCTGCTTGGCGTGATCTACCTCGTGCACCGCGTGGTCAACTCGCGCTTCGGCATGGTGCTGCGTGCGGCGAAGTCCAACGAGGCGCGCACACGCGCCGTCGGCTTCTCCCCCTATCCCTACCAGCTCGCCGCATTCGTGCTCTCCGGGGCGATCTGCGGCCTGGCCGGTGCGCTGCTCGCCAACCAGACCTCCTACATCGCCCCCGCGTTCATGGACTGGACACGCTCGGGCGAGATCATGTTCATGGTGATCCTCGGCGGCATGGGCACCACGCCCGGCCCCGCGCTCGGCGCCTTCGCCCTGCTCATCGTCGAGGACCTGCTCGCGGGCTGGACCCAGCACTGGCAGATCATCCTCGGCCCGCTGCTCGTGCTGTGCGTGCTGTTCTTCAGGCGCGGGCTCGCCGGAGCGCTGCCGGGAGGTCGCGATGGCTGAGGCGATCCTCGCCGCGCAGGGACTGCGCAAGGCCTTTGGCGCGCTCGCCGCCACCGACGGCGTCGACCTCGAGCTGCGCGAAGGCGAGACGCACGCCATCATCGGGCCGAACGGCGCGGGCAAGACCACCCTGATCGGCCAGCTCGCCGGCAACCTGAGGCCCGACGCCGGGACGATCCGGTTCTCCGGCGAGGACGTGACGCGCCTCACGGCGCCGCAGCGCGCGAAGAAAGGATTCGCGCGCTCGTTCCAGATCACCAGCATCTACCGCGACTTCACTGCGCTGGACAACGTCGCGCTCGCCGTGCAGGCGCATGCCGGGCACAGCTTCCGCTTCTGGCGGCCCGCGCGCGAGGAGCCGACGCTGCGCGATCCGGCGCGCGCCGTGCTCGAGGAAGTGGGGCTGGGCGCGCGCGCGGACGTGCTCGCCGCCAACCTCGCCCATGGCGAGCAGCGCCAGTTGGAAGTGGCGATGGCGCTCGCCACGCGCCCGCGCCTGTTGCTGCTGGACGAGCCGGTGGCGGGCATGGGCCTGGAGGAATCGCAGCGCATGGTGCAGTTCCTCGCCGGCCTGAAGGGCAGGCGCAGCATCATCCTGGTCGAGCACGACATGGACGCGGTGTTCAGCCTGGCAGACCGCATCTCGGTGCTGGTCTACGGACGCATCATCGCCAGCGGCACGCCGGAAGAAGTGCGCGCCAATCCCGAAGTGCGGCGCGCCTATCTCGGGGAGGACGCCTGATGCTGCGCGTGGAGGGCCTCGAGACCGCCTACGGCCTGTCGCAGGTGCTGTTCGGGGTATCGCTCGAGGTCGGCCAGGGCGAGGTGGTGACGCTGCTCGGGCGCAACGGCATGGGCAAGACCACCACGGTGCTCTCCATCATGGGGGTGGTGCGGCCCCGCGGCGGGCGCGTCGAGATGGCGGGCGCCGCGCTCGCCGGCCTGCCCTCGTACCGCGTGGCCAAGGCTGGGCTCGGGCTGGTGCCCGAAGGCCGCCAGGTGTTCCCCAACCTCACGGTGCGCGAAAACCTGGTCGCCACCGCCTCGCGGCGCGGGCCTTGGACCCTGGAGCGCGTCTACGGGTTGTTCCCCAATCTGCGAGAGCGGCAGGCGAACTTCGGCAACCAGCTCTCCGGCGGCGAGCAGCAGATGCTCGCCATCGGGCGCGCGCTGATGACCAACCCGAAGCTGCTGATCCTCGACGAGGCGACCGAGGGCCTCGCGCCCCTGGTGCGCGCGGACATCTACCGGTCCATCGAGCAACTGAAGGCCGAAGGCCTGTCGATCCTGGTCATCGACAAGGACGTGCGCGCCCTCACGCGCGTCGCCGACCGCCACTACGTGCTGGAGAAGGGGCGCGTGGTGTGGAGCGGCACTTCGGCGGCGCTTGCCGCCGACCAGGACGTGCAGCACCGCTATCTCGGGATCTAGTCATGATCAGCCAGGAACAGAACGACCTCATGACGCGCGTCGGCCCGGGCACGCCGGCCGGCAAGCTGCTGCGCAACTACTGGCAGCCGGTGGCGCTCGCCGACGAGCTGCAGGGCGACCGCCCGGTGAAGGCGGTGCGCCTGCTCGGCGAGGACTTCGTCCTGTTCAGGGCAAGCGGCGGCTACCGGCTGATGCAGCGCCACTGCCCGCACCGCGGCGCGGACCTCGCCTACGGGCGCATCGAGGCCGACGGCCTGCGCTGCGCGTTCCACGGCTGGAAGTTCGACGCGGCGGGCCGCTGCGTGGAAACGCCCGCCGAGCCCGCCGGCAGCCGCATGTGCGAGCAGATCCGGCCTGTCTCGCACCCGGTGGTGGAGAAGAGCGGCATCCTGTTCGCCTGGCTCGGCGCGGGCGAGCCCTCGGCGCTTCCGCACTTCGACTGCTTCACCGCGCCCTCCTCCCACACCTTCGCCTTCAAGGGCTACTGGGACTGCAACTGGCTGCAGGCGCTCGAGGTCGGCATCGATCCGGCGCATGCCTCGTTCCTGCACCGCTACTTCGAGGACGAGGACCCCGCCACGAGCTACGGCAGGCAGTTCCGCGGCCGTCCCTCGGATTCCGACCTGCCGATCACCAAGGTGCTGCGCGAGCACGACCGGCCGGAAATCACGGTCGCGCGCACCGACTACGGCATCCGGCTGGTGACGCTACGCAGGATCGACGAGCAAACGACGCACGGGCGCTCGACGCATATCGTCTTTCCCCAGGCGTTCGTGATCCCCATGAACGCCGAGATGACGATCACCCAGTGGCACGTGCCGGTGGGCGACCATGGCTGCTACTGGTATTCGATCTTCACCAGCTTCACCGCGCCCGTGGACAAGAAGACCATGCGCGAGCAGCGCCTGAAGACCTATCCCGCGCCGGACTACCGGCCGATCCACGGCCGCCACGACGGCTGGGGGTTCGACGACGAGGAGCAGCGCACGAAGACCTATACGGGCATGGGCTTCGACATCAACATCCACGACCAGTGGGCCTGCGAGTCGCCGGGCCGCATCGCCGACCGCACGCAGGAGAACCTCGGCACCACCGACAAGGGCATCGTCCTCTACCGGCGCTTGCTCGTGGACGCCATCCAGAAGGCGGCGAAGGGCGAGCGCACGCTGATGATGCTCGATGCCGCGCAGGCGGCCGCGCTCACCGGGCCGCCCGCGGTGGACGGCATCGGGCCGACCGGACGCTGGGACGACTACTACCGCGAGACCGACGCGGCGCGCCGCGGCCGCGCGCCCTGGTCGGCGAAGGCGGCGTGACCGACCTCGCGCAGGAAGCCGCCGCGCGCGGCCTCGAAGCCGTGCGCTTCGCGTTCGCGGACCAGCACGGGCTGCTGCGCGGCAAGACCATCGCCGTCGCGGAGCTTCCGGGGATGCTGAAGAGCGGCGTGGGCTTCCCGAGCTCGCTGCTTGCCAAGGACACGTCCAACAGGACCGTATTTCCGGTGTTCACCGCCGGAGCGGGCTTCGGCGTGCCCGAGCTCGAGGGGGCCGCCGACGCGGTGATGGTGCCCGACGTGCAGACTTTCCGCGTCCTGCCCTGGGTGCACAAGACCGGCTGGGTGCTCTGCGATCTCAAGTTCGCCAACGGCAGGCCCGTGCCCTTCGACACGCGAGCCCAACTGCGCAAGGCGTTAGGGGCTCTTGCCGAGGCGGGCTACGGATACCGGGCCGGCCTGGAGATCGAGTTCCACATCTTTCGCCTGCTGGATCCAAAGCTGCGCCCCGAGGACGCGGGCCAGCCCGGCTCGCCGCCGGAGGTCGGACTGCTCACCTCCGGCTACCAGCTCCTCTCGGAGACGCGCCACGACCAGCTCGAGCCCGCGCTCGAAGTGCTGCGCCGCGGCCTTGACGGCCTCGGACTGCCGCTGCGCAGCTTCGAGTGCGAGTACGGGCCGAGCCAGGCAGAAGTGACGCTCGGCGTGCAGGAAGGCCTCGATGCGGCGGACGCCATGGTGTTGTTCAGGAGCGCCGCCAAGCAGATCCTGCGCCGCCACGGCTACCACGCGACTTTCATGTGCCGGCCGAAGCTTCCGAACGTCATGTCCTCGGGCTGGCACCTGCACCAGTCCCTTCTCGACCGCAGTGGTGGCAACGCATTCATGGCGGAGAAGGATTTTCTGTCGAACCTCGGCAAGCATTTCCTCGCGGGCCTTCTGGCCCACGCTACGGCCTCTGCCGCCTTCGCCACGCCTACGTTGAACGGCTACAAGCGCTACCGACCGTATTCGCTTGCGCCCGAGCGCGCGATCTGGGGGCGCGACAATCGCGGCGCCATGCTGCGCGTCCTCGGCGGCCCCGGCGATCCGGCCACGCGCATCGAGAACCGCCTCGGCGAGCCCGCGGCCAATCCCTACCTCTACTTCGCGTCCCAGATCCACTGCGGCCTGGATGGCATGCGACGCCAGCTCGATCCGGGTGCGCCCGAGCAGACACCCTACGAGTCGAACGCGGCGCACCTGCCGCGCTCGCTCGACGAGGCGCTTGCAGCCCTCAAGGAAAGCACCGTATTGCGCGATGGACTGGGCTCGGGCTTCGTGGACTACTATTGCCGCCTCAAGCAAGCCGAGATCGCCCGCTTCCAGCTCGAGGTCTCCGACTGGGAGCACTGCGAATACTTCGACTTATTCTAAATAGGGACAGTCCCCATTTATGAACCAACTAACCCCCACCGGCAAGCTGCGCGTCGGCGTCAACCTCAGCAACTTCCTGCTCGTGCAGCGCAGCCCGGACGGCTCGATCCGGGGCATCGTTCCCGATCTCGCCGCGGAGATCGGCCGGCGCATCGGCGCCGAGGTCGAGCTGGTGAAGTACGAGAAAGTGGGCGAGGTCGCCGAGGGCGGCAAGGCGGGCGCCTGGGACATCGCCTTCATCGGCGCCGAGCCGCAGCGCGCCCAGGACATCGACTTCACCGAGCCCTACGTGGAGATCGAGGCGACCTACCTCGTGCCGCCCGGCTCGCCCATCAAGGCGATCGCCGAGGTCGACCGGGCGGGAGTACGCATCGCCGTGTCCGACCGCAGCGCCTACGACCTGTGGCTCACGCGCAACATCAAGCACGCCGAACTGAAGCGCGTGGAAGGCCTGGACGCCTCTTTCCAGACCTTCGTGCGCGAGAAGCTCGAAGTACTCGCGGGGCTCAAGCCCAAGCTCCTCGAGGACGCGGCCAAGCTGCCCGGCTCGCGCATCCTCGAAGGCCGCTTCACCGCCGTGCAGCAGGCGATCGGCACGCCAAAGGGCCGCCCCGAGGGCTACGCGTTCCTGCGCAAGTTCGCCGCCGACATCAAGTCGAGCGGCCTGGTGGCACAGCTGATCGAGCGCCACGGCATCAAGGGCCTCACCGTCGCGCAGTAGTTAAATGGGGACTGTCCCTATTTAGCTTTGCCTCGGGCACGCCGTAGCTCGCCATCAGGTCCTCCACCACCTTGTGGTAGGCGTCCCACGGCGCCTCGCGGAAATTGTGGTTGCGCACGATGAAGGACGCCCCCGCATAGAACTTTTCGTACTGCAGGTGGCGCCCGGCAAACTCCGAGCCGATCAGGTCCCAGGCCAGCTTGTACAGCTTCATGCGCTCCAGCGCCGGCAGTTGCGGCGTCTGCCAGTAGGTCTCGAATTGCGCCTTCAGCTTTTCGTCATGCATGACGGTGATGTCGGCTGGCATCTGGAAAATGCCGCCGCCGCAGAGTTCGCGCAGCGCATCGATGATCTGCGAGTGGCTCTCGGTGCACCAGTTGAGCGCGGCGTACATGTAGCGCCGGTTGAACGTCAGGTAGCCCTGCGGCCAGCTTTCCGCGTCCTGGATCTGCCCGGCGATCATGCCGCCGAGCGCGGCCTCCAGCGCCGAGAAGCGCCCCAGCACCTCGCGCACCGCCGGGATCTCGTGCGCGCCGGAGGCCTGCGCGATCTTGCTGGCGAGACCGACGATGAGCTGCATCTTGGAGTGAAAGCGCACATTGGACTGGTGGTTGCCGTAGCAGTGCCCCGGCGTCTTGATGTAGACGTCGCGCGCGAGGATCGCGTCCATGTGCACGAACACACGCTCCCAGGGCACCTTGACGTTGTCGCACATCACCATCGAGTCCGACTCGTCGAAGCGCCACGCGAGCGGGTTGTCGAACTCGTTCGGCGCGTGCAGCTCGAAGGGCTTTCTCGACCACAGCGTCACGCCCGGCGCGTTCACGGGGATCGCGCAGGTGATGGATTCGGGCAACTGGTCGGGCGCCAGCGGGATCAGGTTGCCGATCCAGATCTCGTTGGCGAACACTGCCCCGGTGGCGAGCATCTTCATGCCGGAGATCACCACGCCGTCGTCGTCTTCGCGCACCACGCGCAGCGTCGGGATCGGGATGTTCTTCTTGACGTAGTACTCGGGGTTGCGCGCCGCCTGCGGCGGGATCACCGCGTACACGCCGTACACGTCTTCCTTCCTCATGTGCTCGTAGTAGCGCGTGAGGTTGTCGGCGTACTTGCCGAACACCATCGGGTTCATCGCCATGCCGGTCACGAAGCTCGACACGTGGTCGGGCGAGCGGCCGAGGAGGCCATGGCTCATGTCGGCGATGGCGCGATGCAGCTTGGTGCGCTTCTCCAAGTCCGCCTTCGTCTTGGCGCGCAGGAAGTAGGTGCTGTACTTTTCGCCCTTCTCGGTGAAGCTGAACTCGGGGTTGGCCGCCTTCAGGTCGTAGATCGCCGCCATCGAGCGCGCCGCGTTGCGGAATGCGGGGTGCGTGGTGACGTTGTCCACCTGCTCGCCGCCGATGTAGACCACGCGCCCGTCGCGCAGCGATTCGAGGTGCTGGGCTCCGGTCTTGAGCATGGTCAGCCCTTCCTGCCGCTGGTTTCGTAGTAGTGGATCTCGACCAGCAGGCACCCGCCCTTGCTGGTGAACGGGCCGTGGTGCACGCCGGGCGGCCGGCAGGCGTAGGTGAAGGCCTGCGAGGACTTCCCGCCCTTGCCTTGCGCGTCGTTGCCGACGACGAGGTCGCCCTGCACCAGGAACACCTCCTCCCAGTGGTCGTGCACGAAGGGCACGGTGGAGTAGGCGCCCGGATCGAGCTTCAGCAGCCGCGTGCGGCTGCCTCGTTTCGCCTGCTCGTCGATGTCCGAGGCGAGGATTTTCTGGGTGAACCCGGGCGGGTACCCGGGCGGCGTTTCCCAGCCCGCCTTCAAGTCGACGCCGACGAACTCCAGGTGCGGCTTGGGCTTGCTCATGGCTCTCCTCGAACGCGCGTTGACGCAATGCGACCGGCTTGCGGAGAATAGCGCAGTCCACCCGCCAATTCCATGGAGCAGACATGCTGAAACTCTACGGCCAGTACCGCTCGCGCGCGTTCCGCGTGGCGTGGCTGTGCAAGGAATCGAACATCCCCTACGAGCACGTGAACGTCACCATCAACGTCGAGGGCGCAACCTGCAAGGAGCCCTGGTATGGCGCGATCAACCCGAACCAGCGTGTGCCGGCCATCGACGACGACGGCCTGGTCATATGGGAATCGGCCGCCATCAACCTGTACCTCGCCGAGAAGTACCGCAGCCCGCTGTGGCCGAAGGACCCAGCCGGCAAGGCGCGCATGCTGCAGTGGGCGTTCTACATCGCCAACGACGTCGAGCCGCCGATGATCACGATGCAGCGCCATCGCCACCTGCTGCCGGCCGAGCAAAGGAACGCGAAGCTCGCCGACGAGGCCGAGCAGCAGGTCCTGCCGAAGATGCAGGTGATGGAGGATTACCTGGCGAAGAACCGCTGCTTCAGCGGCGACGCCTGGGGCATGGCCGACTTCATGGTGGCGAGCGTGTGCTACTCGATGTGGTTCAACAAGTTCCCGCTGCTCGAGAAGTTCCCGAAGTTCAAGGCGTGGCTCGACGCCAGTGTCAACCGGCCGATGGCGCAGGAGGCGCGCAAGCTCCGCGAGTAAACTGGCCGCCGCGATCGAGTCAGCGCAATCTCTGGCTGATTACCCGCGCGCTACTCGTTCAATCCCTTCCCTGGATACGGATGTGTCTCGATCCAATGCCGTGCGATGTCCACGCGTCGCGTAATCCAGACGCCATCGTGCTTCATGAGATGCTCGAGCAGGCGCTCCAGGCCCGCGGCGCGCGCGGGATGACCGATCATGCGCATATGCAGGCCGACCGACATCATCTTCGGTTGCCTGGCGCCTTCACGGTACAGCATGTCGAACGCATCCCTTACGAACGCGAACCACTGGTCCGAGTTGCTGATCCAGGCGGCGAATTTGCCATCGTTGTGGGTAAGCGAGTAGGGCACGACGAGGTGCGGCTTGCCCGTGACCGTTCGCCAGTACGGCAGCTCGTCGTTGTAGGTATCGGAGTCGTACAGAAAGCCGCCCTCCTCGACCAGGAGCTCGCGCGTATTCACACTCGGACCATATCGGCAGTACCAGCCGAGCGGTCGCTCGCCAAGGGTCTGCTCGAAGGATCGAACGGCTTTCCCGATGTGCTCCCGTTCTTCCTCCCGCGAAAGCTCGAAGTGCTTGATCCAGCGCCAGCCGTGACTGCAGACATCGAAGCCGGATTGCTTGATCGCGTCCGCCGCCAGCCGATTGCGCTCGAGCGCGAGTGCGCAACCGAAGACGGTCGCCGGCAGCTTGCGCTCCTGAAATAACCGCATCAGGCGCCAGAACCCCACGCGACTGCCATACTCGAACATGCCCTCCGCAGCGAGATCGCGCCCCTTCACGCCCCGGCCTACGTTGTGCGTTTCGGTCAGCGCGTTCTCGCTATAGCCTTCCCCGTCCTGCACCGAAGGCTCCGATCCTTCCTCGTAGTTCATCACGAAATTGACCGCCAGCCGCGCACCGTTCGGCCATCGCGGATCGGGCGGGTTCGCGCCGTAACCGACAAGGTCGCGATCGTATGTGTCACTCATGGAGCTTTCGGGCACGAATCTCCTCCTCGTTGTGTCGAACCGTCAGTCCGGAACCTGGACCGTGAATGGTTCCGCGAGCTGCCGAAACTCCTCATCGGTGCCGGTGCCATCGCGCCACATGAAAACCGCGAAGCGCGCGGGACGATCGAGCGCCGTGAGTCCGTGATGCCACGTTCCCATGTGATACGTCACGCCTTGCCCGGGGCCCGCCACGAATGCGCTGGCGCGAGACGGATCGGGACCGCCATCAGCGCCGTACGGCGCCACCACGACCAGCCATCGTGAAACATCCAGTGGCATGAAGCTCTGCGAGGAGAACTCGTGGCGCTCCAGCATCGTCGCCCGCAACGGGAGTGCCGCCAATGGCCGGGCGTGCGTGACCGCCAAGCTCGGCCAGGCGCCGGCGCGGCCGTTCTTCAATCCCTTCTCGAAGTAGCTGCGACCAGGCTCCGTCGGGGGAGCCAGCACGTCACCGAACGGGGCGAAAGCTTCGGCGGTCAGCGGCTGCGCGATGATCCTCATGGTTCCTCCTGCTGGTTTCGGGCGAGCCCGCGGCGCAGCGCCGCCACGACTGCGGCATCGTCCTCCGGCGCCAGGGCCTGCAGGTCGACGATCAGGATGTCTTGCGTCGCGAGCCGCTCGGACAGATGCACCGGCGGATCGCCCTCCTGCAGGCGCCGGCTGAGCGCTAGCGCATCCGTGCCGGCGACGGCCGGGTCGATCCGCAGATGCAGGTGAGGCACGCGGCCGGCCTCGCGCGCCGGCAGCACGCGGGTGCGCAAACCCTTCGGGGCGCCGAGCTGCGCCTCGATGCGCTTCAATCTTTCCTCCAGCAAGCCGTTGGCGGCCTCGTCGTCGGCCGCGGCAAAGCGCTCGAGCGCGGTGAGCAGGCCGACGATCTCCTCCTTGCCGACCTTGAAGCCGCGACCCAGGCCGTGATGCGGCACGCCTTTCAACGCCGCGCGATCGATCAGCCCGGGCGGCGACCAGCTGCCGGGCGAGACGTCCATGTCGAGCTGCTGCACCAGGGCCGCGCCGACCAGGTCGCCGCGCCCGGCCAGGATGCCGGAGGCCTGCGGGCCGCCGATCGCCTTGCCGCCCGAGAACGCCACCAGGTCGGCCCCCTGCTCGATGAAGCGGCGCAGGTTGCGCCTGGGCGGCAGCTGCGCCGCCGCGTCCACGATGACCGGCAGGCCGCGCGGCTTGCACACCGTCACCACCAGCGCCAGGTCGTCGAAGTTTCCCGGGTTGGCGCAGAACGCGAACGCGGCGCTGCGGGGCGTGATCGCCGCCTCGATCTCCCAGGCCTCGAGGCCGCGAACGCCGGCGCCGGTGCCGCGGTCGTTGTGCCCGATGTCGACCAGCCTGGCGCCGGCGGCGCTCAACGCATGCGCGTAGCCGGTGCGATGCGTGCGTGGGATCAGGATCTCGTGCGGGAACGCTTCGGCGTGGGGCAACGCCGCCATGCGCGCGATGTCCCAGCGCGTCATGCTGGCCGCGGCGGCCAGCGTCAACGCCGCGGCGGCGCCGCAGGTCACCATGCCGGCCTCGGCGCCGGTGATGCGCGCGATGCTGCGGCTGGCGGCGGCCTGCAGCTCGGCCATGTCGACCGCGTGGGGCGCGGCGGCGGCCATCGCCGCGCTCACCTCGGGTGCCATCGGCTTGCCTCCCAGGCGCGTCAGGGTGCCCGCGGCGTTGATCCGGCGCCGCACGCCGAGCGCCGCATAGATGTCGCCGTTCCCCATCGTCGAACCTCTCCCCCCGGAATCGCATTCGGTTGCTAAGATTGCCGTTCCCGAGAGCTTACGACCTTTCCGAGCTGCCCATGCGCGAGCACGCCGTACTTGATTCCGCCGCGAGCGACCCCGAGGTCCGCGATCCGATCGTCTTCGAGCTGTTCAAGAACGCCATCTTCTCGATCGCCGACGAAATGGCGCTGACGATCTTCCGCACCACCTACTCGGGAGTGCTCAAGGACAACATGGATTATTCGACCGGCTTCGCCGATGCCGATGGCAAGCTGGTGGCACAAGGCCTGACGCTCCCCGGACACCTCGGATCGGTGCCCACGGCGATGCTCTCCATCATGCGGCACTTCCGCGACGACATGCATCCGGGCGACGTGTTCATCATGAACGACCCGTTCGACGGCGGCATGCACCTGCCCGACATCTTCGTGTTCAAGCCGCTGTATCACGAAGGTGAGCGCATCGCCTTCGCCTGCACCGTGTGCCACCACGGCGATGTCGGTGGGCGGGTGGCGGGCTCCAACGCCTCCGACTCGACCGAGATCTACGCCGAGGGGCTGCGCATCCCGCCGCTCAAGCTCTACGAAAAGGGCAAGCCCAACCACACGCTGCTCTCGATCATCGAGAAGAACGTGCGCCTGCCGGTGCAGTTGTT
>Ga0209705_10001008_pt1 | contig 14936 bp, 10 predicted proteins | sample PPLLaktember2015_5_FD_187262 | JGI IMG/M metagenome (GOLD analysis project Ga0209705, IMG submission 187262) | Freshwater sediment microbial communities from Prairie Pothole Lake near Jamestown, North Dakota, USA - PPLs Lake P8 Core (1) Depth... | ecosystem: Environmental > Aquatic > Freshwater... | reverse complement strand
CAATATGTGACATTCGGTGCAGGCAGGCGTGTAGCCTGGGTGCGAGCGGCGCATGCAGCGGAGCGTTACAGGCCAGTTGTCAGGGCTCAAAGTGCAGCAACCGCTGCAGGCTGTCAATATAGCTGTGGAAGGCGCTCTCACCAGCGGCCGTAAGACGATAGCTGGACTGCGGACGACCGTCGCCGGTATCACGTCGGATTTTCACGTAACGGGCAGCGACCAGTTTCTTCATGTGTGCATCGAGATTGCCATCCGTAATGTCCAGGGCCTGTTTGAGCTCGCTGAACGTCGCTTCCCCGCGCGTGGCCAGATACGCGGCGATACGTGTGCGCACTGGTTGGTGCAAGACCGAATCAATCTCGACGTTGGCGAAGCGATCCATAAGCCACTCAGTTGTGGGTACTAATGTCGAGCTTGACCGAAACCTCGGGTCCGCGTCCGCGCGCCAGAGTCGTTTGCAGATTCACGTCGCGCACGCGGTAATTGTACAGAGCTTTTTTCCAGTGCTCCTCATCTACCCGGAAAAGCCCATCGGGCCTGCCGTTGCTAACGGATAGATCGAGACTATGAGAAAGCCGCACAGGCAGGACCGCGGTACCGACACCATCGAGTATGTCTCCGGTAACCTCAATTACGATAGGCACCAGGGTGCCGGCCGGCAATCGCACCACCTGCGAACCGTCCGATACGCCTTGTCGATATTCGGCGAGCGAAACCGCTGGAACCTCGGGCGCTACCGACCCATGGCTAAAATGGTAGGCGGCGCCGGTTGGCGCAAGAACGAGCAGCAGCCAACCACACATCGTTCCCAGGCGCTGTGCCAGCCCGATATCGCCGGAATTGCGTTGCAGCACGAGCGCGAGCAACGGGAATCCAAGACCGAAAACAAATACCGCGAGCCACTCCATCACCACGAACGGCAGATTGAGCGCGACGCCGCCAAGTCCGAGTCCGATCAGCAGCACGCCGATCCAGGCCAGCATCTGCTGTGAGAACAGGCCGTGCACGTAAAACGCAATGCCCATCAAGGCGAGCACAATTCCGTAAAACATGTAGCCGCCGCCAAAGAGGTTCATGCCGAGGTTGATGAGCACGATGAGTCCGACGAGCAGCCACCATATCTTGGTCAATTGTACCTGCACGAACGATAGCGTCTCATCGCGCTGGCGGCGCGCACGACGCGTCAAACGGAGGTCGATAACGCCGACCGCCGTGAGTAACGCGCCAATGAACAGGTTACTGGCCAGCACACGTTGCAAGGTCTCGGGAAAGCGTTCGGGCGTGAAGATCAGCCGGACGACCAGGATGAGGAATGCGGCGGCAAGCCCCCACAGGACCAGCGTGTGACGCTCAAGGCGGACACTGCGGTGCCCGCTTTCCATCATGGCGTGGATTGCGTTCAGTTGTTCGGTTGCGCGCGGCAGCATGGGTGCCTCCTCTTGACGATACTCTGAAACACAGAGTATATTGACTCTGTATCGCAGAGTTTAGCCGATGTCGGTCACGGAGGCAAAGCCGCGGTGCGTATCTAACATGCAGGACAGACAAGGAGACGGAGACATGAAAAAGATGCTTGTTCTATTGCTTGCGACGGTAGCGGGTCTTGCGGGTTGTGCCGGGTTAGGCAGTCTGAAGAGCGAGGAGGTGCGGGATTTGCCACTCGTAAAGTTCGGCGATGTGGTTCCGCCGAATCAGAATTTCGTCCTGTACTTCCCGGCCGGGCAGCCAATCCCGACCGTTGTGCGGATTCAGGGAAATCTGTTTGACCGTGCCGCGGAAGAGACCGTGTCGGTCACGCTCCGCAAAGATATCTATGCCTACAAGGAGTGGGTCAGTTTCGATCGCCAACACTGGAGCAAAGGAAATGAAGCGCTTGAACTCATAGTGAATATTCAAGCTCCAAGTTACCGTCATCCAGGGCCGGGCTTGATCAAGTTGGAGTTCAACCAGAAGCCAAAGTCGTAGCCTCCCCAACGTGGAAGCGTGTGACGGCGAATTTCGACGGAGACCTTGCCGCCAGCGGTATGAATTGGTGCAGCAACGGAATGTGCTCAGTGCAGGTAACTGCGCAGTGACGGCGGCAGTGGCTGGCGCAGCAGCGCATTGCGTGCCTGCCACTCGCTGCCGGCTTCGAGCGTGGTCAGGAAGCGGGTCTCGCCACCGGTCTGCACGGCGATCGGCACGCCGTCGCGATACAGCACACGGTTGCCGGCGAGCGCGGTGACTTTGGCGCCGGGCGTGAGTATGCCGACCAGATTGAGCGGGTCGGCGGCGCTGACTGACACCAGCTGGCCTTCCGCTTTTTCCCTGGCGCAAGCGCGCAGGCTCGCCACCGCTTCGGGCAAGGCATACTGCTCGCCGCTGAAGCCGGCGACGAAGCGCCCGCCGCGGATCTCGCCGCGTGCCTCGAGCCGCCGGTAGACGCGCAACAACTCATACCACGGCGGCAACCAGTCGGCCTCGCGTTCGAGCACGCGCTTGAACACCACGCCATAGCGGCGCAGCAGCAGGCGTGCGATCTGTTCGACGGTTTCCGGATCTGTCGGTGTTGACGCGCTGTCCTGTGCCGGGCGCAGGGTGAGCGTCCAGCGCCCGGCCTCGGCGATGCCGTAGGCGTGCAGCCGCCGCCCGCGTGGTCCGCGCACGACGCGGCGCTTGTCACTCGGCACCAGCAACGCGCGCAGACCGGCGAAACTGTCGGCGTGCAACAGACCTGCGCCCACCAGTTCGGCGAGCGCCTCCTCGGCCTGCGATTTCATCAGCCCGCTGCCGGCGAGAATATCGTCGAAAAACGAGGCGCCGTGGGTACGCAAGTAACCGGCAACGCCCTGGGCGCGTGGGCTGAGGCGCAGCATGTCCGTCTGGCGAGCGGCCACCAGCTTTTGCCACGGCGCGCTGTGCGGGCGCGTGACCAGCGCGATCGGTGTGGTGCGCACCGGTGCGCTCGCCGTCCTGCGTGGCGTTACTTCTCGTGAAGCCGATACTGGCTGGGCCATGCTGGGCGTTGTTCTGTCCGGCGACCCGGCGCCCGTCTCCGAAAGCGCTGCGCTTCGAGAGCCGGTCGACCACACCTTATCTTTACCGGTGGCCGGTTTCGGCGGCGTCAGCCGCGCCCACAGCACGCGCCCGGACAGGCACAGACTGTCGAGCCATTCCGGGTCGTAGTGTTGCAGACGCGCCGGCAGAATATCCGCTTCCCAGGCGGCGGCCGCGGCCTCGAAGCCTTCCAGTTGCTCGACAACTGCCGCGAGTGCCTGCGGCCCTTCGGGTTTCGGATCGGTGGTCAGTCCCTGCCAGCGGAACAGGAAACGCAGGAAGTCGGCGGCCGGCAGCGGCTCGATTTCGGCGCGCAGGCGCTCGATGGTGTAGCGATGGATGCGCGCCAGCAGCCGGCGTTCGCACCACTCAAGGTTAACCAGTGCGCGCGCAGCGCGCGACGGCTCGCCTCCCTCTCCCGCTTGCGGGAGAGGGAATGAGGGAGAGGGCGCTGGAGCGACGAGATCAGGGAGAGGGTGATCACTGCTTGGCGTGAACCACCCGCGCATGGCGAAGCCTTCGCCCTCAAGCGCCACTAACGCCCGATCCAGCGCACCCTGCGCGACACCCAGTCGCTGTACTAGTTTTGCCGCAGTCACAGGACCGAGGCCTTGTAGTTGGCCGCGCGCTAGTTCGGTAAGCGCCTCTTCTTTCGTCCAGGCGCGTGTTGTGAATTCGGCCGGTGCTTCCAGTGGTGGTGTCGGCACTACATCGGGATAGATCGCGCGCAGCATCGGCAGTCGTTCGACCGCTACCCAGAGTGTGGCTTCTACTCCCTCACCCCGGTCCTCGGCAACTGCTTCCGGCGTTGCTCTCGACCGCTTGTTCCCGACGCGGTCTACCGCCTCCATCCCTGGAGGCGTACCTCCTGCATCCATGCAGTCGTCTCCCGGAGGGAGAGGGGGAATATATATCGTCGCCGCGCGCCGTGCTGCGACCAGCGCAGCAAAAAACTCCTGCCACGCCGGCTGCGGTGGCAGGGCACCGAGCAGCATCAACGCATCGTGCAGTTCATCGGCGTTCTCCACTTCCGGCCAGGCCTGTTCGCGCACGCGCGCAATCGCCTCGGCATCGAGCTTGCCGAACTCCTCGGCTTCCACCGGGTCGAGCCAGCGCCGGCTCAGCACCGCCTGGGTGCGGCGCTCTTCGAGCGGCGCATCGTCGAGAAAACCATAGGGCCGCGCGTTCAGGATTTCGAGCGCCAGCGGCGAGGGGTGCGGCAGATCGCGTACCACGAATTGTTTGTCGCCGCGCTCCAGTGCCGCCAGCAGCTGGATCAGTCCCTCGACATCCATGGCCTCGTTCAGGCAGTCGCTGAGCGTCTGGTTCACCAGCGGATGGTCCGGTACCTCGCGCTCGCCGAGGATGTTTTCTGCACAGGCAATCTGGTCGGGAAACACAACCGCGATCAGGTCCTCGGCCTCGATGCGCTGGAACGGCGGCGGGTTCTTGCGTCCGCCGCGGAAGCGCTTCACAGCGAGTGAAATATTCGCCACCCAGCGCCAGCGCGTGGTGAACAGCGGCGCGGCCAGCAGCGCCTGCACCAGCACCGCGCGCACCGAACGGCTGTTGAGGTAATGGGCGACTTCTTCCAGCGGAAAGCTGTGGGTCTCGCCGAGACTGAGGATAATGGCATCCTCGGTCACCGCCGCCTGCAACTCGAAATTGAATTTGCGGCAGAAGCGTTTGCGCAGGCTCAAGCCCCAGGCGCGGTTGATGCGGCTGCCGAACGGGCTGTGCACGATGAGCTGCATGCCGCCGGTTTCATCAAAGAAACGTTCCAGGACAATGCGGTCCTGGGTCGGCAACTGCCCGAGCACGCCCTTGGCGCTGGCCAGATATTCGGTGAGCTGGTGCGCGGCGCTGTGGTCGAGGTGCAATTCCTGAATCAGCCATTCGACCGTGGCGGCGAGGCTGTCGGCGTCGATCTGTGTCAGGCGCGTATCGAACGCGGCGCGCAGACGCGCGACCGCGTGCGACAGCTCGTCGGTGCGCGCCGGTGCCTCGCCGATCCAGAACGGGATGGTCGGCGGCGCGCCTCGGGCATCCTCCACGCGCACCGTGCCGGATTCAATCTTGAGAATGCGGTACGAGGCATTGCCGAGCTGGAAGATGTCGCCGCTCATGGACTCGATGGCGAAGTCTTCGTTGAGCGTGCCGATGAACAGTCCGGCCGGTTCCAGGATCACGCGGTAGTCGGCGTTGTCCGGAATCGCTCCGCCGTTGGTCAAGGCGGTGAGGCGCGCGCCCTTGCGCGCATGCAGCCGCTGGTTCACGGCGTCACGGTGCAGATAGGCGGAGCGCCGCCCGCGGCGCGTGGCGTAGCCTTCGGACAGCATGTGCACCACGGCGTTGAATTCGGCACGCGTCAGGTCGCGGTACGGCCAGGCGCGCCGCGCCAGCGCGTACAGTTCGTCTTCGCCATAGTCGCGCGCCGCCACCTCCGCCACGATCTGCTGCGCCAGCACATCGAGCGGTTTGGGTGGAATGATCAGCCGGTCGAGTTCGCCGCGCTGCACGCTGTCGAGCAGCGCGGCGCACTCCACCAGGTCGTCGCGCGACAGCGGAAACAGCCGGCCCTTGGGGATGCCGCCGACCGCATGGTTGGCGCGCCCGACGCGTTGCAGGAAGGTGGCGATGGCATGCGGGCTGCCCAGCTGGCAGACCAGGTCGACGTCGCCGATATCGATGCCGAGCTCCAGCGAGGCGGTTGCAACCAGTGCACGCAACTGCCCGGACTTCAGGCGTTGTTCGGATTCGAGACGCTGCTCCTTGGACAGGCTGCCATGATGGGCGCCGACGTTTTCCTTGCCGAGACGCTCGCTCAAGTGCAACGTGACACGCTCCACCTGGCGGCGCGTATTGGCGAACACCAGGGTGGTGTGTTGGGCGCGGATCAGTTCGGCCAGCCGCTCGTATACCTGCTCCCACACCTCGCCCGACATCACCGCCTCGAGCGGCGCGCCCGGCAGTTCCAGCGCCAGATCGCGCGCGCGGGAGTGGCCGCTGTCAACTATTACACAGTCAACTTCCTTCTCCCCCTCTCCCCTTTGGGGAGACGACTGCATGGATGCAGGAGGTACGCCTCCAGGGATGGAGGCGGTAGACCGCGTCGGGAACAAGCGGTCGAGAGCAACGCCGGGAGCAGTTGCCGAGGGATGGGGTGAGGGGAGGACGGCGCTGCTGCCCACCAGAAAGCGCGCGATCTCCTCGATTGGCTTCTGCGTGGCCGACAGGCCAATGCGCGTGAGTGCATGCGGGTTGGCAAGCGCCGCGAGTCGTTCGAGCGACAGTGCCAGATGCGAACCGCGCTTGCTGCCGGCCACCGCATGGATTTCATCCACGATAACCGTACGTGCCGTCGCCAGCATGTTGCGCCCGGACTCGCTGGTAAGCAGCAGATACAGCGACTCGGGGGTCGTGACCAGAATATGCGGCGGGCGCTTGATCATGGCCGCGCGTTCGCCGGGTGTGGTGTCGCCGGTGCGCACCTGCACGCGGATGTCCACGTCCGGCAGCTGCAGCGCCTTTAATTGTGCCCGAATCCCTTCCAGCGGCCATTGCAGGTTGCGCTCGATGTCGTTGGACAGCGCCTTGAGCGGCGACACGTACACCACGCGGGTTTCGTCTGCGAGCGGGTGTGCGACGCCATCGCGCACCAAGGTGTCGATTGCCGCGAGGAATGCCGCCAGCGTCTTGCCCGAGCCGGTGGGCGCGGCGACCAATGTGTGCCGTCCGGCGCGAATCGCCGGCCACGCCTCGGCCTGCGGCGCCGTCGGTGCGCTGAAGGTCGCCTGGAACCAGCCGGCGACGGCGGCATGAAAAGGTGTGAACGGCATCGTCAGTCGGATTAGCCGCGGTTTTCAGCACTCGTGTTTTTTGCCAGGCAGCCGTTACTCCCGTTTCCCATTCGTGGGGGAGGGGAGCTCTGCCAGGCCCGGCGATTTCCCGGTAGCTAATGATGCGGCACGAAAAGGAATTGCTCAACCAGTATTGAGGAGGGTTTCCGGTATACCGTTTGCCAGTAACACAGCGAATTCCTCGGCCGGCACTGGACGGCTGAAATAGTGGCCTTGACCCCCGTCGCACTGTTGGGACAGAAGAAATGCATACTGCTCGGGAGTTTCCACGCCATCCGCAATGACGTGCAGCTTGAGGCTTTTGCTCAGGCTGACCACGGCGCTCACGATGGCGGCATCGTCCGGATCGCTGGTCATCTGGTTCACGAACGACTGGTCGATCTTCAGGGTATCGATCGGAAACTTCCTCAGATAACTCAGGCTGGAATAGCCGGTACCGAAGTCATCGATCACAAGCTTTACGCCCAGGCCGGCGAGCGCATTCAGCGTGGCATCGGTGGGCTCGGCATCCCGCATGAGGATGCTTTCGGTCAGCTCGAGTTCCAGGTAGCGCGGCTGCAAACGCGTCTCCTCGAGCGTCGCGCGTATATTTTCGAAAAAATCCTTGGCGCGGAACTCGAGCGCGGAGGTATTGACGGCGACGGTGACCCGCGGCAAGCCCGCATCCTGCCAGGCCCGTGCCTGGCGGCAGGCGTCGCGAAGCACCCAGCGGCCAATCGGCAGGATCAGGCCGCTGTCTTCGGCGATGGGAACGAACTGCGCCGGCGGCAGCAGTCCGCGTTCCGGATGCTGCCAGCGGATGAGCGCCTCGACACCGACAATCGCTCCGCTGCGAAGATTTATTTTCGGTTGGTAGTGCAGTACGAATTCCTGCCGCGCCAGCGCGTGGCGCAGGCCGGCTTCGATGGATTGCCGCTGGACGGCACGGTCATTCATGTCTTGCTCGAAGAATTTGTAAGTGTTGCGCCCGTTTTCCTTGGCATGGTACATCGCGGTATCGGCGCTCCGGATCAGTGTGTCCGCATCCCGGCCGTCGTCGGGGTAGATACTGATACCGATACTCACGCTGATATGGAGATCGTGCCGGTCGATGCGGTGAGGCGGCGCGAGCGCCGCAAGCATCTTTTGCGCGGACAGCGCCGCGTCTTCGGCGTGCTCGATGTAGGGAAGCAGCAGCACGAATTCGTCCCCACCCTGGCGACTGATGGTATCCGAGTGGCGCACGCTACCCGCCAGACGTTGCGCCACCGACTGCAGCAGCTGGTCGCCCACCGCATGCCCCAGGGAGTCGTTGATATGTTTAAATTGATCCAGGTCCATGAACATCACCGCCAGTTGCCTGCCTTGACGTTGAGCCAGCTCGATCGCCTGGCCAAGCCGGTCTTGCAGCAGTATTCGATTCGGCAAATCGGTGAGGGCATCGTAATGCGCCAGGTGATCCAGCTGTTCTTTTGTCGTTTGGACCTGTTCTGCCAGTTCTTGCGCCTCAATGGTTGCGGTGACCAGTCGCGCGTTCACTTGCCGCAACATATTCAAGTGGTCGTTGGACGTTTCGTGTTTTATCTCCGCGGCGCGAGTTTTCCGCTCGCGAACGGTAGCCGTCCCTTCGCGCGCACCGACCGCATTTTCGCGCAAACCCACGGCATCTTCCCGGGCCGTGGCCGATCTCTCGCGGTCCAGAACGGCCGCCTTATTGTCCCCGACAGCGCTTTGCCTGTGCGGGATGACTTTTTTGTGGTCGTACGGCAACCGGCCTTGCTGCTGGCTGGTCACACCCGATGGACCCGGGTTATTGGTATCCGAAGCGCTGTCTTTATCTTCCCTGCGCATTACCGTCCTCCATTATCCGGTTGCTCCAGCCACGGTCGTGCGTCGGCCGGCCCGACGGGGTTCGGGCATACTCAGAAGAAGTTTCGTCTTGTCGTGCATGTGAGTGAATGAGCGAAAGGATCGCTGCAATGAATATGCATGGCGAATTCATCGAATGACGCTATCGAGTGCAACAGGCGGACTCTCCGGTCTGGCAATCAATACGGATAATAGTTACGGATCCAGACTGGCAAGGTTAGGCGCGTTGCCCACGACCGTCGGTACGGTGACGCACATAGATTGGGGCTGATCCCGATGCGGAGCACGGTCTTGACGACGGGGCATCGACCGGAAATGGTCTCGGAAAATCAGGGATGGATTGGCCGGCCGTTAACCTGGAAAAAGCAGTCAGCCGCAGATGAACGCAGATGAACGCAGATGAACGCAGATGAACGCGGATATTCAATGCACTGCCTGTATTCGCCAGATCACCGAAAAGGTGAATGACCTGGGTGCATCAATGACATGATTCATTTGCATTTATCTGCGTTCATCTGCGGCTAAAGCCGTTCTTAGGATTAAGGAATATCGCCAGACCATATCCTCAATGGACTTGTGGTTACTGGCGCCTTTTTACCCGGCGTGCGCAAACTCCAGCGCTGTGTTCAGCGCTGCCATGAATTCGTTGATCTTGATCGGCTTGGTGAGATAGCGGAAGAATCCTGCCTCCAGGCCTTTCTGGATATCGCGTGGCATGGCATTGGCGCTGATGGCCAGCACCGGAATGTGCGCTGTGACCGGGTCTTCACGCAGGATTTTCAGCGCCTGGATACCGCCGATGCCGGGCAGATTGATGTCCATCAGGATTACATCCGGGAGCTGGGTGCGCGCCAGCGCGATGCCGTGATTGCCATCGCGTGCGCTCAGCATGTGTAAATGCGGGATATTCCCGATGATTTGCTCGACCAGCAGCAGGTTGGCCGGATTATCTTCCACGTACAGCAGGGTGCGCCGCGCCGCGTCTCCCCGGGCTTGCGGCGAAGATGCTATGGGCATTGCCTTGGCAGCGGCCAGATGCGGTGCCACATTCCGGATCAGTTCGAACCAGAATTCGCTGCCAACGCCGACGCTGCTTTGAACGCCGATGCTGCCACCCATCAGTTCGACCAGTTGCTTGGAGACCACCAGCCCGATGCCGGTCCCTTCCTCGGCGCCGGCCTCCTGCCCGAGACGATTGAACGGCTGAAACAGTTGCGCCAGCTTTTCCGGGGGCAAGCCCGCACCGTTGTCCTTGATGCTGATACGCAGGCGTTCCGGAGTCGCCGTACATGCCACCACGACGGTTCCGTGCCCGCGGTTGTATTTGATCGCATTGGAAAGCAGGTTGATCAGAACCTGCTTTACCCGGGTCCGATCGGCATAGGCAGCCCACGTTTCGTCAAAAGGCAGAAAGTTTATTTGGGTGTCGTGTTGTTGCGCCTGCGATTCGATCATGTCCTGGCATTCACGCAGGACATCGATCAGTGGCACCGCTTCCTGTGACAGCGACAGCTTGCCGGATTCGATTACCGCGAGATCGAGAATCTGGTTAATCAGTTCCAGCAGATACCAGCCTGCCTTGGTAATCTGGTGCAGCCGTTCAGTCTGGGTGTCCGTTGGCGGCGGTGAGCCGGTCTCCAGCAACTGGGCGAAGCCGAGGATGGCATTGAGAGGGGTGCGCAACTCATGACTCATGCTGGAAAGGAATTCCGATTTCGCGCGGTTGGCTTTTTCCGCCACGAGCTTGGCGTTCTCCAACTGGGCTTTGGCCTTTCCGAGTTGTTCGGCCAGCTCTTGTGCTTCGACGTTCGCGATGACCAGGCGTGCGTTCGCCTGCTGCAACATCGCCAGGTGATCGTCGGACGCTGCCTGTGTCGTCTCGGCCGCGCGAATGACCTGCTCGCGCGCCGCGGCCGTCCCTTCGCGCCTGTCGACAGCAAGTTCACGCAGATCCACGGCGTCTTCCCGGGCGGTGGCCAGGGTCTCGCGGCTGCGAACGGCTGCGGTATCGTCCATGGCCGCGCCGTCACTGTGCGGATTGTCCTTTTCCGGAACTGCCGGCAAACCATCGCGGTGCTGACTGGCCACATCCGTTGAACCCGGATGATCGCTCCCCGCAGCGCCGTGACGGTCGCCTTTGTTCATTGACCGCGCTCCATCATCCGGTCGCTCTAGTTAGGGCCGAGCGTCGGCCGGCCCGACAGGATGCCGGCATACCCGGACATGGTCTCGCCGAGAATGATGCCCGCGTCGGTAATATCAAACAGTCGAATATCCTTGCTGTGCTGACTGCCGCGGACTTTGACCACCGACATGGCGCGTTTGAACTGGCCGGCGATTTCGACGTAGCGCTGCACGATAATGGCGTCGGCGAGAAACGCGCTGCCAAACGGACTGAAGCGCAAATCGGTGTAGCGATCTTCCAGCTCCGAGGTCATCAGGATGGTCATGCCCATGCCCGTCAGCTCGGCAACCATCCGGTACAGCGATCCGCGAAAATCCTCGCTGAACTCGGGCGCCAGCGCCAGCTCGAATCCCGACAGGGAGTCGATGACGACGCGCTTGGCCCGCATGCGTTTGATCATTTCGATCAGATCATGCAAGGTTTCATCGATCGACAAATCCAGGGAGCGCGTGTTGATCACCCCCACTTTCCCGGCACTGACCAGCTCGGACAGTTTCGTGTTCAGTAGCTGGCTGGGGCTTTTCTCGAACGCCGCGATCACGCCGGGTTCGCCCCGGCGCGCCCCTTCGGCGAGAAATTCCGTCGCCAGGATGGTTTTGCCGGAACCGGATGGCCCAACCAGGAGCAGCGAATAGCCGGCCGGCAAGCCGCCACCCAGCATTTCATCCAGGCCGGGTACCCCTATGGGTACACGTGCATCTCCCGTGGACGTCTCGGACCCGGTCGCCGCGCCCGGTTGGACAATCGCCCGTGGGAAAACCTGGATGCCGGCATCGCTGATACGGAAGGTATGCAATCCCGGTGCCTGGGCCTGACCGCGCATTTTGACCACTTGCATTTTGCGCACCATGGAATTGCGGTGCACATTCTGCGCAAGCCACAGGATGCCATCCGCCACGGTAAAGATGGGGCTCGACTCTTGCTCTGGCGTCAAATATTCACCGATCAAAAACGTGGTGGCCTGCCAGCTGGTCATTTGCAGTCCCAGTTGCTGCACGAAGCGCTGCAGATCGGACACACTCTGACCGCCGCGATTTGCGGAATGCACGACGGATCGAAACGAATCCACAAACACCAGGCTGGGTGCATAGGCTTGTACTTCAGCGGCGATGCGTGTCAACACGCGGTCAAAATCCCCTTCCAGGAGTTCCGCGGACAGGTTGACGAAGCGGATCGAATTATTGACTTTATCCTGATCAAAAAACTGAAATTGCTGTTGATAGCGGAGCATCTTCAAGGCGGGTTCCCCGAGTACCGTGAAGAACAGCGCCCGGTAGTCCGGTTTGGCCAGCGAGAACATGATCTGGTGGGCGAGCGTGGTTTTTCCGCTTCCCGGCGTGCCCGCGATCAGGTTAAACGAGAATTCCGGCAGGCCCCCGCCCAGCAGGTTGTCCAGGCCCGGTACGCCGGATGGCAAAGAACGTATGGTTACCTTTTTACTCATTCTCGGTCTCCTTGCTGGTGCCATGCGAGGCGTCTTTGCCCCAGGCAGAACTTAAGATCCGGTTTGTTAACGGCTCGCCGATTAACGTGGCCAGGATACCGGTGAACGTGAGCAGCAACAGGTTGTTTGCTTCGCTGGCTTGCGCGGGCTTTTGTCCTTCAAGGCTGGCTTTCAATTCCGCGAACCGCTGACCGGTGTGTGGCGACAGTGTTCCGGCCGCAAGCCAGGGAAAAGTTGACTGGGTGAGGTGCACGCTTCTCGCGTACAGGGAATTGAAGCCATCTTCCCCAACGATCAGAATGATGTGGGCCGCCATCTGCTCCCAGCGGTGAATCGCGGCCTCCGCCACATTTTCAGTGTGTGGCGCGAACAGACCTTTTATCATCTGGTGCCGCGATAAGTCGCTGGTTTCCATAGGGAAAGTATCAAAAAATCGTTGATTAACGACGATTGTCGGAAAACCTTTGCTATGTATAACAGAAAAACTGCTTTTCGACAGTACGGCATCGCGCTAATGCCTTTGCCCCCGTAGCTTCTGCACGGTCGTGAGCACCGCGCCAGCATCGCTGTCGATCCTGGCAGCCGTGGCCGGGTAACGCTGCGGCCAGGTAAGCCCCCGGCTTTGCCGGGAGTCGTTTGATACGCTGACCCAACCGTTGTGACCGCCAGCCCTGGCGTGCGCGGCGTGACAACACCCGCGCACAAGCGCTACCTTTGACGTCACAGGCCGGCACCCGCCGCCCGCATCGGGAGCAAGCATGACCGGAAAACCCAAGACCCAGAACATGGCCCTGTTCTGCGACTTCGAGAACGTCGCGATCGGCGTGCGCGACGTGCGCGCCGCCGAATTCGACATCCAGAAGGTGCTGGAGCGGCTGCTGCTCAAGGGCAGCATCGTGGTAAAAAAAGCCTACTGCGACTGGGACCGCTACAAGCAGTTCAAGGCCACCATGCACGAGGCGGCGTTCGAACTCATCGAGATTCCGCACGTGCGCCAGTCGGGCAAGAACTCGGCCGACATCCGCATGGTGGTCGACGCCCTCGACCTCTGCTACACCAAGGAGCACGTCGATACCTTCGTGATCATCAGCGGCGACTCGGACTTCTCGCCGCTGGTCAGCAAGCTGCGCGAGAACAACAAGCTGGTGATCGGCGTCGGGGTCAAGCAATCCAGTTCCGACCTGCTGATCGCCAACTGCGACGAGTTCATTTTTTACGACGACCTGGTGCGCGAACAGAAAAAACCCCAGCAGCGCAAACCCAAGGCAGCCGCCGGCAAGGCGCCGGAGAAAATCGCCGGCGGCGACACGCAAAAGCAGCAGGAGGCGCTCGACCTGGTGGTGGAAACGGTCGAGGACCTGTTCAAGGAACGCGGCGAGGAGGAAAAGGTATGGGGCTCGATGGTCAAGCAGGCCCTGAAACGCCGCAAGCCCGGTTTCAACGAGACCTACCACGGCTTTCGCACCTTCAGCAAATTGCTGGAAGCGGCGCAGGCGCGCGGCCTGTTGCAGCTGGAACACGACGAGAAGTCCGGCGGCTACATCGTCACAAGCCTCGCGGCCGAGGAATAGACCCGCGCCGGGAAACGGAAAATGATCAGGACCACAACGCGGAGCATGATGCATGGACTGGCTTGGTTACCTGGTTGCGGCCTTCATTGCGATTTTCGTGCTGATCAACTTCCTGCCGCTGTGGCGCGCGCGCCAGGCGCGTGGCCGCGCCGTGCCGGAGCTGGACGCGATGCTCAGCGACGCGCAGCGAGCCAAGCAGCGGCTGTTGGTGTATTTCTGGAGCCCGTCGTGCGGCATGTGTCGCGGCATGACGCCGGTCATCGAAAAGCTGGCGGCGGAGCGCGGCGATGTGCTCAAGGTCAATGCAGCAGAGTCCGTCGCAATTGCCAAACACTTCGGCGTGATGGCCACACCGTCACTCGCGTTGGTGGAGCAGGGCGTAGTGAAGAAACTTGTCGTCGGCGCCAGGAGCGAGCCGCAGATTCGCGCGCTACTTGACGCGTAACCAGCAACACGTAGCCCGCAGGCAGCCCTTCGACTTCGCTCAGGACAGGCGCAGCGCAATCCGGGCCACACACGACCTGAGGTAAACATCCGTGGACCCAAACTTTTGGCATGAGCGCTGGCAGCGCAACGAAATCGGTTTTCACCAGCAGGAAATCAACGCACACCTGCAAGACTATTGGGCACAGCTGGCGGTTCCGGCCGGCGGCCTGGTGTTCGTGCCGCTGTGTGGCAAGAGCCGCGACCTGTTGTGGTTGCGCGCTCGCGGTCACAGGGTGCTCGGCGTCGAGATCAGTCCGATCGCGGTGCGTGATTTCTTTGTCGAAAACGCGCTCATGCCGCAGGTCACGCGCCAGGCAGCGTTCGAGCGCCATGAGGCGGACGGGCTTGCGATACTGTGCGGGGATTTCTTCGACCTGACACCGGAGTTGCTGCGGGGCGTGGCCGGTGTCTATGACCGCGCCTCGCTCATCGCCCTGCCGCCTGAATGGCGCACGCGGTATGCCGGGCACAGCGCAGCCGTTCTGCCGGCAGCCGCCGGTACGCTG
>Ga0209705_10001000_pt1 | contig 14971 bp, 10 predicted proteins | sample PPLLaktember2015_5_FD_187262 | JGI IMG/M metagenome (GOLD analysis project Ga0209705, IMG submission 187262) | Freshwater sediment microbial communities from Prairie Pothole Lake near Jamestown, North Dakota, USA - PPLs Lake P8 Core (1) Depth... | ecosystem: Environmental > Aquatic > Freshwater... | reverse complement strand
GCGGTCCTGCGCCATGGCGAGCAGCAGGTTCTTCGACTCCGGCGATCCGCTGCGAGCCGCGTGGAAGGCCGGCGTCCAGGCCTGCAGACCTTTGCGCTGCGGGCCGTGCCACTTCTCGACTGCGTCCGCCGCCCATTGCGCAGATCTGTCCCGGTGGCAGTCGTTGCAGGCGTTGGGGGTACCGTACTTCACCGACAGATCCGGGCGCGGCACGCGGAAACTGTGGTCGTGGCGCGGATCGATCACCATGTAGTTGCGCACCGGCATATGGCAAGCCGGGCAGCTCGCCAGCTCGGGCGTCAGCGGGTGTCCGGTGTGGGTCTGTCCGCCGTACTTCTCGGCCGAGTGGCACTGGTAGCACACGCCGTTGCCTTGCGCGCGCAGCTTCCCCGAGTGCGGATCGTGGCAATCGCCGCAGCTGACGCCCTGCTCGTGCATCTTGCTCTGCAGGAACGAACCGTAGTTGTAGACCTCGTCGCGCATCTGGCCGTCCACCTGGTACAGACCTTCGGTGAGCAGCGCCGGCTGGTGCGTGTCGGCGAGGGGTCTGCCCGGCACGTGGCCCTCCCAGATCTGCGCGCGCCGCGCGTGACACATGGCGCAGGTCTCGACCTCCTTACGCGTCGTGCGTGGCGTGCTTCGCTTCGCATTTCCCGTGGCCGCATCGATAACCCACTGCACACCCGCACGCTCATCGAAGCGCACAACCAGACCCTTGTCGGGAGCACGACTCTTCTCCTGCGCCCAATGCACGTGGGTCGACCCCGCGCCGTGACAGGCCTCACACCCCACGTTGATCTCGGACCAGGTCGTCTTGAAGGTGTCGCCTGCCGGATCGTAGTTCTTGCGCACGTTGGTGGAGTGGCACTCCGCGCACATGAAGTTCCAGTTCTGCATGCCGCGTGTCCAGTGCAAGGGATCGTCATGCGTGATCCGCTCGTCGGGATACAGGTGATACCAGCGCTGCCCGCCTTGTGCCTTCGGGCGCACGTCCCAGACGATCGACAGCGCCTGGATGCGTCCGTCGGGAAACTCGATCAGGTATTGCTGCAGTGGCGCGACACCGTACGTGTATTTGACCTCGAAGTCCGCGAGCCTGCCGTCCTTGCCGTCGGTGCGCACGAAGTACTTCCCGTCGCGGCGGAAGAAGGTAGAGGTCAGCCCCGCGTAGCTGAAACGCGCATCGTCGAAATCGCCGAGCACGGAGGCGGGTGTCGCATGCTGCATGGCGAGCTGGTGCTGCGAGCCCTGCCATGCAGCATACTGCTCGACGTGGCACTGCTCGCAGGACCCGGCGCCGACGTAGTGTGCGTCTGCGATCGGCACGGGAGGCGTGCCGGGGGGCTGGCGCTGGAGCACCCACCAGCCGAGCGCCACCGCGGCCGCGACTGCGATGGCGACGATGGATACGAGGAGCAGCCTGGGATGCAAGATGAGAAGACCTATTCGCGCAGATGCAGCGACGCGCTGCATGCGGTCCGGATGCTAGCAGACGAGCTTACCCCGAGGATAGCCCGAGGTCGGTCATCTAGCCCACTGCTCCGCCATAATGTCGCGTTCTGGTAGACGATCCACGCGACACTCGACCGCTTCACTGACAATGTGAGCACTGCTGCTACCACCCTTCCGCACCGACGTTTCCGCAAACTGCTGCTGTGGGCGGCCCTATTCGTCCTGGTTGCGCTGGTTGCGCTCGTCGTCCTGCTGCTGACGCTGGACGCGAACGTATACCGCCCGAGGCTGGAGCGGGAGATCTCGCAGGCGCTCGGACGCGAGGTTTCGACCGGGGACCTGTCGTACTACCTGTCGTTGCGCCCGACCTTCTCCGTGCGCGATCTGCGCATCGCTAATCCACCCTGGGCGTCGCGTGTCGACCTGATTAGAGCCGAGCAAGGCGAGATCCAGGTCGACCTCGTCGCCCTGTGGCACGACCGGCTGGAAATACGTCGCATCGCGCTGGACGGCGTTGACGTGCTGTTCGAGCGGTCCGCCGACGGCGCTGTCAACTGGGTGTTTGCCCCCGATCGTCCAGCGGTCGATGCGGATAAACCGGTGCGCCTGCCGGACATCGACGCGGTTGCTTTGCAGGACGTGCGCGCGGCCTGGCGCGGGGCCGACGGCCAAGTGCAGGAAGCCAGGATCGCGACGGCCTCGGCCACATTGCGCGCGGACCGTCCGTTCCAGGCTGCAATCCAAGGGACACTGCGCGATACGCCCGTGCGCGTCGACGTCGCTGCGAAGTCCTCGCTGCAGGACGCCCTGCGCGGCAAACCCTGGGAAGTCACCGTCGCGCTCAGCGGACCGCAAGCACAAGCATCGCTCGATGCGAGCATGCCCCATCCCTTTTCCATCGAAGGGATCGACCTGCGCATACGGCTCGAGGGCGAAAAGCTCAGCACGCTGTCCGCCCTCGCCGGCAGCACGTTGCCAGGATGGGGACCCTATCGCATCTCGTCACGCTTGCGCTACGGCGAGGGCGCAGTGCGGCTCGACGATCTCGCCCTGCTTCTCGAGGGGCTGCCGGGCGAACCGTCGCGGGTCGAAGTGTCTGCAGGTGATGCGGTATTCGGGGAGAAAGTGCCTTCGCGAGTCGCGCTCGCGGGCAAGCTGGGCAGCGCGGATTTCAAGCTCGATGTCACGACTGCGGAGCTTCCCCGACTCCTGAAGCGGGACGCTGCTCTGCCGGTGACCGCGCGTGCGATGCTGGCGCGTCTCACCCTGGACGCCACCGGCACCACCGACCTACGGCCAGGTGGGCCGCGCTTCGATCTCGCGCTGAAAGCCGAAGGAGACGCGCTAGAGCCGCTGCGACTGGTCACGAAGCAACGCATCGGCGGCGGGTTGCCGCTCAGGCTCTCCGCACGTGTTTCAGGCGCGACGCAACGCTATACCGCCAACGCAATCGCCGGCAGCGTCGCCGGATGCACGATCGCGGGCGACTTGGCGCTGGATGCAGCAAGCCGGCCACGCCTCAGCGGCACGCTGGCGCTCGGCCGACTCGACTTGGCGGCCTTCGACTTGCCACAGCCCCAGACAAAGCCAGCACACGCTGGCGCGGCGTCACCGCCGTCGTGGTTGAACGCCATCGATGCCGACGTCTCCCTGCGAATCGCCGGTATTGCCGGTCTCGGCATCCCTGCCGAGCGGCTCGCAGGACGCGTGGCGCTCACCAACGGCCGTGTGCGCATCGACGGTTTCACCGGTTCGATCGCACGCACCGATGTGACCGGCAAGGCCGCACTGCAATGGAGCGGCCAACGCCCGTGGCTGGATGCGCAGCTTCGCATCCCGGTCGTCGATGCTGCCGCCTTCGATTCTGGAGGCTCGGCCAAGCGCCCGAGCCGCGAGTGGATCGACGCACCCCTGCCGTTGTCGTCGCTCGGGAATCTGGATGGCGTCGCGGAGGTGGAGGTCGGTCGCGTCGTGGGCGCACGCGTTCCGGTTGCGAATCTGGCGGCCACGCTCCGCCTTCAGCGCGGACGTCTGACCCTGTCTCCGCTCTCGGCCGTCGTGGCCAGCGTTCCCGTGCGCGGCCGCGCGACATTGGATGCCGGCGGCGAGCCTCGACTCACAGCCGCAATAACCGCCGACGGCGCCGAGCTCGCGCCAGTGCTCGCCGCTTTCGGCCAGGACGCTCCGGTTTCTGGTCGGTTGGGTCCCGCACGCTTCACGGTCGATGCACGAGGCAAGACTCCACGGGCGCTCGTCGCCAACGCTCGCGTAGTTGCACGCGTGGACGCTTCGACGTTGGTGCTCGGCCACAGGCAGCAGCAGATCACCCTCGATCGTGTCACGGTCGGCGCGCACTCCGTGGCCGCGGTGCGACTGGACGCCGAAGGGACGCTCGGCAGAACGAGCTTCGAGCTTGCCGCCTCCGGCGGTCCGCTCGCCGAACTTCTCGACCCGCAGCGTGCCTGGCCGACGATCACCGCCGAACTCCACGCAACACGAGGGGACCAGCGGCTCGAAGTGACCGCTGCGACCGGGCCGTTGCAGCGAGTGCTAGGCCGGAAAGACGTGCCCATCCGCATCGACGCCAACATCGAAGGCGCACGCGGACAGCTCGCCGGCACGATCGCGGACCTGAGTCGCCCGGCGAGCAGCCCCTTGCGCGCTGACGTGACGATCGACAGCCTGACTCATCTGGCGCAGTGGCTCCCGGGGACGCGGCTGCCGGATCTTCCGCTGAATGGCTCCGCCGTCGTGAATTTGGAGCCGGGGGCAGTGTCGTTGCAGGGCATGACGCTGCGGGCCGGGCGCAGCGATGCGACGGGCACATTGCGAGTGAAGTGGAAGGACCGGACCGACGTCGCACTCGACGTCGAGTCGCAGCTCATCGATTTCGCGCCCTGGACGGCGCGCAACCCGCCCTCGGAGACGGCCGGACCAGTCGTCGAGGACTGGCCGGTGCCGCTAGAGAGGCTGCGCGCGCTGGACGCTTCGGTGCGCATACGGGCGCGACGCCTGACAGGTCTGCACGCCGATCTGAACGACGTGACCGTGGACAGTACCTTGAAGAACGGATTGCTCGAGCTGTCGGGAGGGTTCGCAGAAGGCGGTACGCGGGCCGAGCTGCGCTTCGACGCTCGAGACAGCGTTCCGCAAGCCGCTGCTCGAATCGCCACACAGGACCTCGACCCGGAGGCGCTCAAGTTCGAAGGCTTCGCCCCGGCATCCGAGGGCCCGCGGCTCTCGCTCCAGGCAGCGCTCGCCGGGACCGGCGCCACATCGGCGGCGCTGCTGCGCTCCGCCCGCGGCGAGGTGCTGGCAACCGCGGGGGCCGGAAAGGTTCGGCAAGTGGCTGCACCGTACCTGGTGCAGGACGTCCTGCGGAGTCTGCTCACCGTCCTGGTACCTGGACGCGAGCTGAAGGAGTACGCCGATCTCGAGTGCGCCGCGATGCGCTTCGACATCAGAGACGGGGTGGCCAGCTCGCCGGACGGCATCGCGTTCCGGTTCAAGCGCATGGATATCCTCGGCAGTGGCGCCGTGAACCTCAGCAGCCGCGAAATCCTGTTCGGCTTCCGCGCGGTCCGGCGGCATTGGCTGAACTTCAGCCCGCTGGAGCTGGCGGGCGACCTGGCCCAGATCCGGGGGACGCTGGACCAGCCCAAGGTCGGGCTCGATACCGAGGGCCTTCTGGTCAAGGGTGGCGTCGCCTGGGCCACTCTGGGCATTTCGTTGCTCGCCACCGACACGCTACGCCAGTTGGGCAAAGCCGAAAATCCGTGCGCGGCGATCGCAGCGAAGGGTAAGACCTCGAGCGATCCGCTGGATGCGCTCATCCGCGGGTTGCCAAAGCTGCCGAGCGCGCCGGCGAAGGCGCCTTGACGCGAACGTGGCTCCAGCTCAGTAGAACCAGCCCCAGACCAATCCGCCTGGCGGCGTTGCCTGGTAGTCCTCACCGGATTCGCTCAGCCCCATCGCTCCGCCGCTGGCCGCGACTCCCTCGGTTGCGTAGCCGTAGTACACCGTGTCCGAGCTCGAGGCGTATACGCGCGAGTGGGTTGCGAGATAAACGGGTGCAGTGGGAGGTATGCCGTAGATGGCGGCGGGCACGTTGTCGGTCACGCTCCACGGGCCGGTGGCGGTGCGCGCCTCGAACCACACGCCGTTCTGCGCGCCGTACCAGTTGTCGATATCCACCTGGATGATGGGCGCGGAAGCGTTGGCGACGTAGTTGAGTTGCGTGCCCGCGATCGGCTCGAGCTTCGGGTCGCCGTCGATCACGACGTTGAAGCGCGCCTGATCACGCCCAACCGCGACCAGGGTCGGCAGAGGGGGTTCGGTGCCGGGCGCGGACGCCCCCTTGTTGACCATCGATGCAGCGACGTCGCCGTTGCGAGCATCCGCGGGAACGCGCGCAAAATCCGCTGGCAACTTGTCCGCCGCTATCGGCTCGAACGGGCCGCGCATGGACGCGCCCTGGAACCAGCGTCCCCCGGCAAGCACGTAGAGCTTCTTGCTCTTGGTCTCGCGGAAGATGTGCGCTTGGGTGTTGGTCACGTACTGCAGGCCCGTACCTGGAATAGGTGCAAACTTCGGCTCCCCGCTGACGCCTGCCAGCACCGCAGGCCGTGCGCTCACCACGATCAGCGGCACGGTCTTGCCGCTCAAGGTCGGGCGCTTCCCCGTCTTGGGATCGGGCTTGCCGACCAGCAGGTTCGCGCGGCCGCTGTCGATGGCCGCCTGGAGCGCACGGTCCGCGCCCGGAGGCGCCTTGGCGATGCTCCAGGGTCCGCGCAGCGATGCGGCGCTGACCCAGCCGTCATACAGGCGCAAGTGCAGCTTGCCCGCTGGGTCCTTGAGCAGCACGACGCGGGTATTGCGCACGCCCTGCAAGTCCGTCCCAGGCAGCGCTACGAAGCGAGGCTCGCCGTCCACGGATACCAGCACCGCAGGATTCCTCACCACGATGATGCGGGGTGTTGCAGCCTTCGCCGCCGCATCGCTCTTCTTCAGCGCTTCCGCTTGTGCAGCGCTGGCCTGGAGGTGCGCAAGCTGCAGCCGCTTCACGCTGCGCGGGGTGAAGTTGCGCAGCAGATCCAGCCACGCCTGCTCGCGGTCTAGTGCCGCAGGGAAGCGTGCATCGGTGAGAGTCAACGCATCCAATGCCACGGTGCCTGCCGCTTCGTCGACGACGGTGCTCGCGGTCATGCGCACGACGCCGGGCACTGGCTGGTCCTGCCCGTCGGGCTGTGCCACCACCGCAGCGTCGGCAACCAGGTTCGAGCCGTCCCAGCTCTGCACCTGGGGCTGGTGCACCTCGAAGGCCACACCGGTGGCGGCGAAGCTGCGCGGCCAGCCCACGTCCTCCGCGATGCGCGGCGCTGCCGCCGGGACGCCCGGCGCCTCATCGCCCTTCGACAGCGAGATGGTGAACTCCTGGGAGGAGCCTGCGTCTCCCGGAGTGCTCTCCGCGGCCGCTTCGGGCTCGGAACTGGCTGCGGCCGCGGCCGCCGCTGCACCTGGAGCAGGCGCTGCCGGCGGAGCAGCGGCGGGGGCCGGCTCCGGCGCGCTCGACAGCGAAGGCGGTGGCAGGACGTCGCGCATCTCCGCCTGCGGCAGGCGCTCGAGCTTGGGCTCTCGCGAGCCGCAGGCCGACAACAATACCGCGCACAGCACCAGGGCGTAGGCAGCAGGTCTCGACATGTTGTGTTTGTGTGACAGCGAGCGAAGCGGCGATGATACTTGAGTCGCTCGTCGCAGGGGGGCGACGGGGGCCCTCGACGGGAGTGGGGTGGATAGGCACGGCAGCCCCCTCACCCCAGCCCTCTCCCGCGAGGAGAGAGGGAGGCCAGAGGTGGCGGTATCGCCGTATGATTGCCACTTTTCACCGGAGAGCGACGATGGCCCAGGAACGCGGCATGACGATTCACTTCATGGACGGCAGCCGGATGAGCGTGACCTTTCCAAAGCAGGTCAAGCACGACGAGTCGGTTCCCGTGCGTCTCGAGCGCCTGCTGGAAAAGGAGATCCTGATGCTGGAGGCCGACGGCGCCCTGCTGGCGATCCCGTTCGCCAACATCAAGTACCTGCAGGTCTATCCCTGTCCTGCGGTCCTGCCGGACTATGTGATCAAGGAGGCGAGCACAAGCGGGTAACCGCGGTCCTCGAGAGCAGGCTTTCGGCCGCGCTCGAGAGCGACATCTTCCACACCGAGCCCGACCAAGTGACCTCGGTCGGACGCCAGCCGCGCCGCACGAGCGCGGGGAAGGCGTCCTGGACCCCGCCGACGACGACCAGGTTGAGCGGGTCGCCGTTCTTCGAACCCGACTCGTTGGTCACGCAGCAAGGTAAGGTCTCGAGCGCGGCGCGAAGCGCATCGTCCTCGGTGTACTCGACGATCTCTTCGGGCGGGTAGATGTCGCGGCTGAAGACCTCGCGGGCGTGATAGTCGGCGCGAAAGCCCGGAACCTCGGTGAGGAACGAGAACGCGCGCAGCCGTCCGGTAGCGAGCAAGTCCAGCTGTACCAGCTTGACCCCCTCGTCGAGATTGGTGAGCACGACGCCGGATTTCGTCGCGCCGGGCGGCACGGGATTGCGAAATGCGAGCGTCCGGAAACGCTGCGCCAGCTCGGTGGCGCCTGCGCCGGACCGGTCCGGCTCGAACGCCTCCGCTGCTTCCGACACGGAGAAGAAGTTCGGATCGAGTCCCGGATACATCAACCAGTAGGCTCGATCGTCGCGATTGTCGATCTCGATCCAGACCGGCTGGATGCCCTTGCCGGCCAGCGGCACGCCGTAGACGGCCTCGCTCTCGGCCGCCGACAGGGCGACGACCGCTGCGCGAACGCCCCCCTTCTCCTGCGTCATCACACGGGTCTTGAAGGCGCTGCCCTCGGCCGGCTTGGGGCTGCTCGACGCGCAGCCGGCGATCGCGAGCGCGGCGCTCAAGACGATCGCGAGAGACGGGTGCATATCACGCAGCCGATATTGCACTCAGTTTACGGGCTTTCATGGCACCCCGCTGGCCAAGCCGGTACTCCTCGTCGGGGAAGCTCCCACCAGCCCGTCAGCTACGCTGACACCCTCCGCATGGTGGTTGGGAGAGAATGCGGGCTACTTGCCCACGGGCTTCACCGCGATGGCCAGCGCTTCGCTGTAGGTGATATCGACCAGGTCGCCGACCTTCACCTTCTTCAGATTGTTGGGGTCGCGCGCCTTGATCGTGCGCGAGTTGCCGGCTGGCCCGGTCAGCGTCACCGTGCCTGCGGCCAGGTCGATCGCCGTGATCGTGGCGGTCATCGTGACCGAGCGGCCTACCGTCGCCGAGGGTTTCTCGCCGGGCTTGGCTGTGGTGACGCCCTCGTCGGCGCTGACGCCGGGCGTGCCTTCACCGGCAGGCTTGACCTCCCAGGCCAGCGCCTCGGTGTAGGCGACAACCACTTCGTCGCCTACCTTGATCTGGTCGAAGTTCTTCACGGCATCGGTGGCCTCGACGACAATCTCCCCACCTGACTCGTCGCGCAGCGTCACCTGCCGCTGAGATCGGTCTAGGGCGGTGATGGTCGCGCGGGATTCGACGACATCCTCCATACGGCCGCTCGGCTTCTCCGGGCTGGCGCAGGCTGCCAACAGGACCAGCGTCATGGCAGCAGTCAAGGCGTGGATCTTCATGCTTGTTCTCCTAATGAGGTGCAGATCTCAACTGTATACGCAGTACCGAGAGGACGGCGCGATTCCTACGTTCTCCCGCATTCGGGCACACGATTATCCACGAGCCCCGGTCCGGCCGGAAGGCCGGCGATATGCAGGTCCCCTGCCAGCCGAAGTCGGCGTTTTCCGTGCAGATCCGGGTCAACACACGACGGAAACGGGCCGCACCCGTTGGGACGGGTGCGGCCCGGTGCGGCGACCTGTCTTCCAGGTCAGCGCGACATCACTGCTTGCCGACGTTGCTCGTCACCGCTTCCATCACGTTGTCGAGATTGAAGCTGCCGGGCTTCTGGCGCGGCGGGAACTCGCGGAAGCTCTGCAGCCACTGCCCCACGTAAGCGCCCGCGGGAGCGATCATGAACATGTGCTCGGCAAACCAACGCTCATAGTCCATGCCAATTTCGTGGGCGAGCTCGAACGGGTCCATGCGCAGATTGGTCAGCATTGGGGCGCGCAGTTTCACGAACGGCTCCTGCCAGACGTGCAGGCCGTGGGCATCCTGCCGCAGGAAGGTGGCCTTCCAGTTGCCGTAGCGCAGTGCCGCGACGCTGCCGTCGTCGGTCCAGTAGATGAACTCCTGGCGGGGCCACGCGGCCTCGCCCTTGAGAGCGGGCAAGAGGTTGTAACCGTCGAGGTGGACCTTGTAGGTCATGTCGCCGACTTTCCGGCCCTTCAGGAGGTCCTCCTTGACCGTGGTGTCGCCCGCTGCGGCCAGCAGGGTCGGGAGCATGTCTTCGTGCGCAGCGACGTCATTGATGATCGTCCCGGGCTTGATGACGCCGGGCCAGCGGATCACGGACGGAACCCGGAAGCCGCCTTCCCATTGGGTGGCCTTCTCCCCGCGGAACATCGTGGTGCCGCCGTCGGGCCAGGAGAAGGATTCCGAGCCGTTATCGGTGGAATACATGACGATGGTGTTCTCGTCGAGGCCCAGTTCCTTCAGCTTGGCGAGCACCTGGCCGACGTGGCCGTCGTGCTCGACCATGCCGTCGGCGTAGATGCCCAGGCCAGTCTTGCCCACCGACTCCTTCTTCAGGTGCGTGAAGATGTGCATGCGGGTGGAGTTCCACCAGATGAAGAACGGCTTGTCCGCCTTCTTGGCGCGCTGCATGAAGTCGAGCGCCTTGGCGGTGACCTCGTCATCAATCGTCTCCATGCGCTTCTTCGTCAGCGGTCCGGTATCCGTAATGCGGCCATCGGCGAAGCTGTGAATGACGCCGCGCGGGCCGAACCGCTTCTTGAACTCCGGATTCTTCGGATAGTCGGGATGCTCCGGCTCCTCCTCCGCATTCAGGTGATAGAGGTTGCCGAAGAACTCGTCGAAGCCGTGATTCGTCGGCAGCATCTCGTCGCGGTCGCCGAGGTGGTTCTTGCCGAACTGGCCGGTCATGTAGCCGCGCGCCTTGAGCAGGGTGGCGATCGTCGGGTCTTCCTTCCTCATCCCCTCGGGCGCACCCGGCAGCCCGACTTTGGTGAGGCCGGTGCGGATCGGCGACTGCCCGGTGATGAACGCAGCACGGCCGGCGGTACAGCTCTGCTGGCCATACCAGTCCGTGAACAGCGCGCCTTCCCGGGCGATACGATCGATGTTGGGCGTCTTGTACCCCATCATGCCCATGTTGTAGGCGCTGACATTGAACTGGCCTATGTCATCGCCCCAGATAACGAGGATGTTGGGCTGCCCGCCCTGCGCGTGCGCCGCGGCGCACGCGCACGCGGCCAGCCCGACCACGGCGACCCGGGTCACCAGGTTCCTGAAGCTCATGATTGGAGATCTCCGAGAGAGTGAGTGAATGCATCGCGGGACGTAAGGTCCCGCCCTGAATATTAAGGTCCCGCCCTGAATATGAGGCGCGGGAGTATGACCCCCCATTCGCCATGCGTCCAATGCATTTATCGCATGGCGCTGATAACATCCCCGCATGGACATCGACCTGAGGTTGCTGCGCCATGCCCGCGCGCTGGCAGAGCTTGGGAGCTTCGCACGCGCCGCGAAGGTCCATAACATCACGCAGCCCGCGCTCTCGCGCAGCATCCAGGCGCTCGAGCAGCGCCTGGGCGCGCAGCTGTTCCATCGCACCCGCAGCGGCGCGGAGCTGACCGACGTCGGGCGTTTGTTCATGGAGCAGGCGCGCGATCTGCTGTCTCGGGCCGACGATTTGTCGCGCGAAGTGGAGCTTTTCCACGGCATCGACACGGCGGCGCTCGTCATCGGATGCGGCCCCTATCCGGCCGAGCTGGTCGTGGCCGAAGCAGTCGGGCGGACGTCCCGCGACCGCCCTGGCACACGGGCGCGCATGGTCGTCAGCGACCCGATCAGCATCGTGTCCATGGTCGGCAGGCGCGAGCTGGATCTCGCGGTAGCGGAGACCACGATCGTGCCCGATGAAGCCGACTGGCTCGTGACTCCTCTCAGCCGTCACCAGGGCTACTTCGTGGTACGTGCCGGGCACCCGCTGGAGGCCATTCCCGATCCGGCCCTTGCGCAGATCCTCGCCTTTCCGCTGGTCATGACGGGGCGGCTGCCGCCGCGCGTTCTCGATCCGCTGCTGAAGCGCAGCCCGGCCCTGGGCGCTGCGTTGAAGGCGATACCCGCCATCGCCGTCGAGTCCCTGACGATGATGAAGATCATCGCCGCGGCCTCTGATGCGGTGGCGCTGCTCTCACTCAGCGCGGTGGCAGACGAGCTGGCCGGCGGGCGTCTGGTCGCGCTCAATCGCGTCGAGCCCTGGCTGCACACGCAGTTCGGCATCGTCCGGCTCCGCCGGCGCACTTTGTCACCGATGGCTACTGCTTTTCTTGACCACCTTCAGCAGGTGGACAGCGAAGTCGCCGCACTCGAAGCCGAGCTGGCGAAGCGGCTCGCGGGCAGACGTAAGTCCGCCAAGCGCGCTGTCGCCTGAGCCGGCCGTGCGTGGGCGCCGCGCTCTGTCAGGGAGACTCTGATCGAATCCTGGATCCCGGCTTTCGCCGGGATGACGAACTGCAAGGCTGTTCGGGCGGCTCAATCGTGCGGGCTACAGTCCGCCACCCCACCGGTACTGCCACACGCGACGCCCGCCACGGCGAAGTCCGTACCCGTGCGCGTGAACACGCCCGTGTGCGCATACAGCTTCACGGAGTTGTACCTGTTCACCGGCAGCGCGAAGGTTGCGCCCCAGCGCCAGTTGCCCTGCAGGTCGTCGCGCTTCTGGCCGTCCACCGTGGTGCGGCCACCCGTGTAGTAGGTCCCGTCCAGTGCGGCCCACATGCCGAAGCGGAAGTTGTAGACGACATGGAGCTGCGTTGCGTAGAGCGGCGCCTGCTCGCGCGTCTTGTTGCCGAGGTACTCGTCGTTGTCGGTGAAGAAGGTCGAGCCCAGGGCTGCCTCCAACATCCAGTGCCCGAGCGTGTGCGAGACGCCGATCTCGGGCTTGAGTGACCACCGGTTGGTGCCGATGTTGACCGGCTTCGCCGGATCGTACTGCCCCACGGGCGCAGTCACCTGCAGGCTCGCGCCGACAATAGTGCGCTGCTTATAGGAGGCGAACTCCGATAGCGACAGGGCCGGCGCGCTTGTCAGGTTTACCGCCAGTTTCAGACTCGGGTCGGCCAGGCCGTAGCGGTCTACCGCCTGGGGCACGCCCTCCAGCTTGCCAGCCACCGAACCCTTCACTTAGGGGACGACGAGGCTCACCTGCCCCGATTTCCCTCGCAGGTCGAGCGAGCGGGAATAGGCACCGACGACCGTGTGGATCTGCGCCTTCACGTCCTCGGCAGGCAGCGACGGATCCGGCAGCACTGCGCCGGACGCGTACCCGTAACCGACGATCAGGAAGTTGATTCCGACCGGGACGTTGGAGTAGGCGCGCGGTTCGAGCTGCTGGGCGCGGACGCCAGAAGCGGACACGAGGCTCGTGAACGATGCTGCCAGGGCGATGCCCCGTATCACGGCCGGCGGGATGCGGCGCGAAACACCCGCGCCCCTCTGCCAGAACTGACACATCATTCGTGCCCTTCCGATTCGTCGCCAACTGCACCGCATCTGGCTGCCGTCGTTGCGAGGCAGAATCCGAGATCGCTCGCGCAAGCCCCGCATCGGTCCGACGTGATGGTGCGCCATTCACCGAATAGGCGAGAGGCGACCCCGCAAGCGAGCGGCTGCCGATCGCGCCGCCCCGCCTGGCATGGCGTCAAGCGGCAGGAGGAGTGATGCCGCCGCCGGGACTGGGCGGCTCAGGCACATCTGGGCCTTCCCGCAACCACGCTTCGAGCAGCGTATAGCTGACGGCCAGCACCACGGGACCGACGAAGATGCCGACCAGGCCGAACGCTATCAGGCCGCCGATGACCCCGGCAAAGATCAGCAGCAGAGGCAGGTCGGCGCCCTTGCGGATCAAGATCGGGCGCAGCACATTGTCGAGCGTGAGGACGACGACGGTGATCACCAGCAGGACTGTCCCCCACAAGGAGTCGCCGGACCAGAACAACCAGACCACCGCAGGGACAAGCACCAGCGCCGGCCCGAGTTGCGCGATGCACAGCAGCAACATGACCACCGTAAGCAGAGCTGCGAAGGGTACGCCCGCGATCGCCAGACCGATGCCGCCCAGCACCGACTGCACCAGTGCGGTCACGACCACCCCCAGGGCGACGCCACGGATCGCGCGCCCTGCCAGTCGGACGACGGTGTCGCCCCGCTCACCGGCAAGGCGGCGTCCAAAACGCAGCAGACCGTCGGCAGCACTCTCGCCGCCGGCGTACATGATCGCCGCGATCACGACCGTGAGCAGAAACTGCACGATGACCAGGCCGACACCGCCCATCTTTCCGGCAAACCATTGTGTGACATTGCCGGCGTAGGGGGCGACCCTGCCGGCAAGCTCGTTGACGCCTGCTGCCGCAACCTGGTTCCAGACCTGGACAGCTTTCGCTCCGACGACGGGCACGCGCCCCAGCGCTTCGGGTGCCGGCGGAAGCTCGACCGTGGACAGCGAGCGTGCCCAGTCGACAAACCGTTCGGCATTGTCGACGACGGCGCCGATCGCGATCGTGATCGGCACGACCAGCACCAGCAGCAGCGCGACCGTCATCACGGCGACTGCGAGGCCGCGCCGGTTCCACAGCCGCGCCTGCACACGCAGCATCAGCGGCCACGTTGCAACAACAATCATGGTCGCCCAGACCGTTGCACCGATGAACGGGCGCAGCACCCAGAAGGCAGCTGCGATCAGTCCACCGATGAACAGCACGGCCAGGACCGTGCGGGTAAGGTCGCGCCGGACCGGGACTGTCATTGAGCGTCTACCACTTACCTCTCACCACGAAGACACGAAGGCACGAAGAAAAGCGGAATCGAGCGTCTGACGAGAGGGTGTACCGCGTTCGCAACGTCTCGTGTCCGCAGGAACCATCTGCGTCGATAGCGGCAGTGCGGATACCCGCGTGGCACCTCGACCGCCTGCAAGCTTCATCCCACTCTTCGAGATAGTAACCCTCTTACCAACGGCACGGGATCCGGCGCAGCAACAGCGCTGAGTTGCGCGAGCGCAGTCGGCGGGCTGGAGGCGAACAGCGCGACCAGCATCATGAAGACCAACGACATCAAATAGGCGGGCATTGCTTCGCAAACGCAGCCGGGGAATCGCGACGGATCATAGCGCCCCCCCCACGCGCGCTGATAAAGGGAGGGGAGGAGTGCCGGGTGCCGGGGCGCAAGCCGGCCGCCTGCAACAGCCTCAGATGATGCCCTGCTTTTTCAGCGCCTCGATGATGACCTTGGCAAAGCCTTGGGTCTCCTTCCTCACGTCCTCGGGCGCGAAGGTCTCGGTGA